>WNFC01006902.1_pt1 | contig 12502 bp, 8 predicted proteins | sample 5400541 | NCBI WGS metagenome assembly WNFC01 (sample SAMN13153342, study PRJNA577476) | soil metagenome | isolation source: 120 cm saprolite under Douglas fir tree site 2 hole 2 replicate 1 | place: USA:California | collected 2015-04-18
TTTACGGGGATGAATACATTTCAATGTTGAGCTATCCAGGCATGGAAGAGCGCACGTTGATCATTGATGGTTTCTCGAAAAGCTTCGCCATGACTGGATGGCGCCTGGGTTATACCGTAGCTCCGCCTGACGTAACCCCTGCGTTAATCATGATGGCCATGAACAGCTACACTTGCGTGGCCGAGTTCACTCAATACGCCGCCATCGACGCTTTACTTGACCACGACGGCACAACTCCACGCATGGTCGCCGAGTTCACTCGCCGCAGAGAACAATTCGTGGGCGACCTGAATCGAGTTCCAGGATTCAAATGCCAGTCGCCTGACGGTGCTTTCTACGCCTGGGTCGACGTCGCCGGTACCGGGATGAGCGCTGAAGATGTATGCCGGATACTGCTGGAAGATGCCGGCGTCGCAGCGATTCCAGGAGCCGCTTTTGGACCTTCGGGAAGAGATTTTGTGCGCTTCTCGTTCGCATCGTCGATAGCGAACTTGAAAGATGCAGTCGAGCGGATTATGAAGGTTTCCACCGCGTGGCAGGGAACGCTGGCAAGCAGATGACAGCACGCGATGTTTGTGAGGCGCTGTCGCGCAGATATCGGGACGGGTTCGCGAGATCCGTCAAGAGAGGAAAAAGACGTCGATGAGACCTGCGTCCGGATGGCTTAAGGCATCTCTTCTTGTGGCGGCCGTAACTTTTTCAAGCATGGCCGGCGCGCAGGCCCGTCCCTTCCCCGGTTCTGATGTTCAGCAGATCTATCAACGCCTGTTGCCGCAGATCGAAAAGATTCCTGCGTTTGACCATCATGCTCACCCTGGTTTCGCCGACGATCCCGACGTCGACGCGATGGCCGCTCCGCCCAATGCCAGCGAGGCATTACGAACCCGCGACGACAATCCAGAGCTCGCAGTCGCCGCCCAGGCGCTATTCGGCTATCCCTATAACGACCTCTCGCCCGATCACACGAAATGGTTGCTGCAGAAGAAGGCCGAGGTGCGGAAGCAGAATCCCGGTGCCGCATATTTCAACGCGATCCTCGACAAGATAAACATCGAGAGCTCGGTGGCGAACCGCGCCATGATGCCGGACTATCTCGATCCGAAACGATTCCCCTGGGTGTTTTTCGCTGATTCCTTCATGTGGCCTTTCAACAACGAGCGTGAGACGGCTCGCAATCCCGACGAAGGCGTGTTCATCCCGCTGCAAGAGAAAATGCTGCACCGCTGGATGCACCAGGAAAATGTCAGCAAGCTTCCTAGCGACTTGGACGGCTATCTGAAATTCATAAGCCAAGTGCTCGAGGACAATCAGAAACACGGAGGCATCGCCCAGAAGTTTGAAGTGGCCTACTTTCGCCCGACAACATTTGGCGATCCCACGCGGGAGCAAGCCGTGGATATCTATTCGCATTACATTTCCGGAGGCATTCCCGCCGAAAAAGAGTACCGAACCTTCCAGGACTTTATATTCCGCTTCCTGGTGCGCGAAGGCGGACGTCTGCATTTACCCGTGCACATCCACACCGCGGTGGGCATCGGCGATTACTTCAACCTCAGCCAGAGCAACATCATGAACCTGGAAAGCCTCCTGCGTGATCCGCGCTACGCCGGCACGACCTTTGTGATGATCCATGGAGGTTATCCGCTGGAGCGGGAGGCGATTTGGCTGGCGGCCATGAAGAACGTATATCTTGACTCGTCGTTTGGAGAACTTGCACAGTATCCGGCCGCTTTCAAGGTCACATTAAAAATGTGGTTGGAAACTTTCCCCGACAAGATTACTTTTGGGACCGACTGCTTCCCATACAATGCTGTGTTGGGTGCGGAAGAGAGCTATTGGCTGGGAGCAGAATCGTCCCGCAGCGCACTGGCCGCGGCTTTGGCGGAGATGGTTTCCGAAGCAGAAATCACGGAAGCGCGAGCCTTGGCGCTCGCCCACGGATATCTGCACGACAACGCTGTGAAGCTGTATGAGGGTAAGGTCCGCTAAACTGGACGGGGACGTGATGGCAAAGAAAAAGCTTAAATCCAAAGGTTCTTCTGTCAGCAAAACAAAAGCGCGGACACGCAGGCCTCGAGCCAGTGCCACGAAGGCCGTGGCAACCAAGGCCGAACTCCAGTACATTCCGTGGCACACAATTGACCTTGAAAATCTGAATCCGCTCTTGCAGCGCCAGTTCATCGTCGGCCAGGAGATTATGCTGGCGCGAGTCCTGTTGAAAAAGGGCTGCATCGTGCCCGAGCATAGTCATCACAATGAGCAGGTGACTTACATTCTCGACGGCGCGCTCAAGTTCTGGATTGACGGCAAGGAAATTGTAGTGAACGCCGGCGAGGTCCTGACCATTCCGCCGCACATGCCGCACAAGGCCGAGGCACTCGTCGACACCGTGGATCTCGACGTTTTTACTCCACCGCGCGCCGACTGGATCAACAAAACCGATCAATATCTGCGAGGCCAGAAATAGAATCCAAAACCTTCATGCCTCCTTCCGCCATTCCTGAACCGGGTGTTCGCCCGTCAGATTTCCGTTTTCACTGCCTTGATTGTGGCCATGTGGCTGACAGCGCCTCGCCCGACTACCGCTGTCCACGCTGCGGCGATTTGCTCGAAATCTCTTATCCGGAATGGAACAAGAGCGGCATAAGGTCACGGGCTTCAGGCATCAGTGCCGATGATCTGAAATCCAGGTGGAAGGAAAGGCGTCTCTCCTCCACTCCGGTGGATCTCAGCGGCGTCTGGCGCTTCCGCGAACTTCTTCCCGCACTGAACGCGGCGCACGTCGTCACTCTGCGAGAAGGGAACACTCCGCTCTATGAAATGCCGCAGTGCGCCCGCATCGCCGGAGTGCCGCGCCTTTATGCAAAGCATCAAGGCATGAATCCGACAGGGTCGTTCAAAGACACTGGCATGACAGTGGCTGCGTCTTTCGCCCACCATGCCGGATATCGATGGATCGCTTGTGCCTCCACCGGCAACACCTCGGCGTCCATGGCCGCTTACGCCGCTCGCGGTGGCATGCGCAGCCTTGTCCTGGTCCCGGAAGGTAAAATTTCGTGGAGCAAGCTCTCTCAGGCGCTCGACTACGGCGCGGTTACTTGTCAGTTGCGCACCGATTTCGATGGGTGCCTGCGCCTTCTCCAGGAACTCGTGCTGCGCGCGCCGGTCCATCAGTTGAATTCGATCAATCCCTTCCGCATCGAAGGGCAGAAGAGCCTCGCGATTGAGCTGATGGAACAAATGGACTGGCAGCCTCCCGATCACATCATTGTCCCCGGGGGAAATCTAGGAAACAGCTCTGCCATCGGCAAGGCTTTGCTCGAAATGCGCGACCTCGGCCTAATTTCGCGGCTGCCCAAACTGTCTGTCATTCAGACTGAAGGAGCGAATGCGCTGGTTCGCACACTGCGCGAAGCCGGCGGCAAGCGGCTGATCAGCGTGAACGCCGAAACCCGAGCCACTGCCATCCGCATCGGCAACCCGGCCTCGTGGAAGAAAGCGGTGCGCGTTCTCGAAGCCACGGGCGGCACCTGCGAGCAAGTGAGCGAAGTCGAAATGGCCCAAGCCAAAGCAGAAATCGGCGCCGAAGGCGTCGGATGCGAGCCTGCCTCTGCCGTAACCTTCGCCGGCCTGAAAAAACTGGTCAAACAAGGATTTGTGAAGGCCGGCGAAACCGTGGTTTTGATTTTGACTGGGAACCTGCTAAAGGATCCCGACTTCACCATGGAATTCCATCGCGGCGATTTATTCGCGGGCACCCCGCACGAGAGTGAAGGGACTCCGCTATCGAGGTTGCGCCGTCCGCCAATCGTCCTCGACGCCACGCTGGATGCGGTTCTGCGAACCTTGGAGCAAGCGGACAAGTCTGCTCCGGGCTGTTAGCCTATGCGTCGAAACAAAGTTTCCCAAAAAAATACTGCGAGACGGAACCGCCCGTTGCAACTGCGGTTGCCTGCAACCTCAGCCAACCTCGGTCCTGCGTTCGACGCCGCCGCCCTTGCCCTCGATCTTTACCTCAAACTCGACGCGCGTCCAGCCGCCGATTTCTCAATCACCGCGAGCGGCCGAGACCGCGAAATCTGCGAAAGACTCCAAGATCATCTCATCCTCAATACTTACCGGGAAGTACTTTGCGCCCAGGGACGGGAAGTAACTCCTTTGTCTCTGCGGATCCAAAACGAGATCCCTATCGGCAAAGGATGTGGCTCTTCCGCAGCCGCCCGCTTGGCCGGCATTGCCCTGGCTAATCATTTCGGCCGTCTTCGCTGGAACGAGGCGCAGATCGTCGGCGAAGCTTCCCGGCGCGAGCACCATCCGGATAACGCCTCCGCATGCTGGCTGGGCGGACTTACCATCGCCCGCATGTCGGGGGAAGGTCAAGTTCAGGCAGTCTGCATCCGCCCAAAAGGGAAGTGGCCGCTGCTTCTAGTCCTTCCGGCGGAGGCCCTATCAACCGAGTTGGCCCGCAGCGTCCTGCCGGCGCATTATTCGAGAGCGGACGCGGTCGTCAACGTGCAGAATTGCATGCTGCTGCTTGCCGCCTTCACCCAAGGACGTCCTGACCTGCTGTCAGTGGCCCTCGAAGACCGTATCCACCAGCCCTACCGAAGCCGGCTCTGTCCCCTATTGCCCTGCCTGCAGCCTTTGACCGGTAAAGAAGGAATCCTCGGGGTTGCGCTTAGCGGCGCGGGTCCGTCGGTACTCGTCTTTCTCGATCCTCGAGCTCAGCTCCAAAAGGCTCGCAAATCGGTCGGGACGCACCTCGCGCGTCATGGACTATCCGCCGAGGTGCGTCCCACGTCAATCGCCTTGCGCGGGGCTCGCGGCCCGTTCAACCTATTCGCCCCCTAGTCTGCCCTTATCGGATTCCGCGATTCAGAGAGACTCATCTTTGGCACTAACGAGCCCTTCCCGCCGCCGCAGATGCGAGATAAACTTAATCTCCCCCGAAACATACTCGGTCGTCTTGTGTTTCTTACGATGGATGGCTTTGCCTGAAGGCGGGCCGGTATTGGGGAGTGAGTGGAAATGATGACAAGACGTCACGTCCAGCCGCGTGATAGTTTCGGGCCTCAAAATCAGCAAGCTCGGAATGACATCCGGAGATATCTGCTGGCTGTTCGATCTTATCCCGACCGCGTCGCGCAGAAACCCAGAATTACCTTCGAACAGCACCTTAGCAGCTTGTTTGCCGCCGCCAAGCCGGATTCTCGCCGTCGCCGCCGATCCTGACTGACCCCGCGACTACCGACTGGCCGGGGGCACGATACCGTTCATGCGCAGGTACACCACCATCTGACCGTAATGATCATAACCGTGGGCGGGGACGCTGGTTGCGAGCCCGAGCCGACTGACCGATCCTTCTCCGAACGGGCTTCTGACCGTCTCCACTACATTCTTCTCATTGATCGTTGCCACCGCCTTGTGGACATATGCGAAGGAATCCTTCAAATATTTCAAAATGTCTGCCTTGGTAGTAAGTGACGCCGGCCCTGATTCGTCGCCGACGTCCACCGGAACTTTTTCACTCAGAATTGCCGCTCCAAAAATGTAGTTCACAGCCGCTACGTGCTTTACCTGCTGGGCAAATGTGCGCACACCCTTGAACTCTCCATTGGTAGGAGCGAACGAATACTTATCCTCGGGCATAGCATCCGCCGCCGCGACAAACTCATGTTCAATGTTGGACGTCAGCCGGTCCAGGACCATAGTGACGGTCCGGTGCTCCTCGGCAGGTTTGGGATTTTGTGCCGCAGTCGACGCTGCCAGCGCCAGGACACACACCGCAAAGTATCGAATGGTTTGCATATTCATCAGAGCCTCACTTTATATTTCTCCTCAGCGAACTCCGCGGCCGTTCTCAACCAGCTCTGCGATAAGGTTTGATCTCCTTTGCAAACCTAATCGCGCACTACAACAGGAGACATTTTCAATTCGTCCGCTGTTAACCGGTGCCGCCGAATGCTGGTCAATCCCACCAATAGTGCCAGCGCCGCCCAGCTAAGAGCGGAAGGTACACCCCACCGCGCGGCCAGCCATCCCCAGACGCCGCTGCCCAGAGCCATGCCTCCTTGCAGTACCAGCAAATACATCGACAACGCCCGCGCCCGCATCCAGGATGGACACATCGTCTGCGCCACGAGATTGAAGCAGGCCAAAATACCAATCCACGCCAAACCCGCGGTAAACAACACCAGACAGAGCCACTCAAAAGGATGGACCCATCCCGCGGCGAAGGTCATGCCCGCAAACAGTACCGTCGCTCCTATTACCAAGCCATCGACCGAATAACGAAGCCTGAAGCGCGGCAAAATGGCCGCTCCGGCCAGCGCGCCGAGACCGAAGCAGGTTAAGAGGAAACCATAACCTCGCGCGCCGTAGGGCTGGCAAATCACAGGCAATAGCGCGAGCAGAGAAGTCGCGCCTAAGCTGAACGCGCCGGTACGAATCAAGACCGATTTAACTTGTGGTGCGGCTTTCACATGGCGAAAGCCCTCGAGAATCGCATCACGCACGCTGCGAGTGCGCAGCGGCTCGTGTGGCGCCCTCCGCCATCGACATAGAAAAAAGATTACCCCGAAGAACGACGCCGCATTCAGTAGGAAAGACCATCCTGCTCCGGCCGCAGCAACGACCATTCCGCCAAGCGCCGGTCCCATGGCACGGGCTACGTTAAAGCCCGCCGAATTCAGCGCCACCGCAGAGGCATGCCGTTGCGGCGAGACAATTTCCGGAGTGATCGCCTGCCATGCCGGATCATTCATCACGGCGCCGATCCCCAACAGAAATGTGAAGACGAGCAGCGTCCAGGGCGTCACCACATTCATCAGCGTCAGTACCCCCAGTGTGGCTGAAGCAGCCACCATCCAGCTTTGCGTAAACAGCAACAGGCGTCGCCGGTCCCTCATGTCGGCCAATGCTCCCGCCGGCAGCACGACGAGAAAAACGGGAATCGCACCCGCGGCCTGCACCAGACTCACCATCAGTGGAGAAGCGCTGAGTTGCGTCATCAACCAGCCCGCGCCCACGTTTTGCATCCAACTGCCGGTGTAAGAGATCACAGCGGCGATCCACAATGACCGGAACAGCGGCTCTTGCAGAGGAGCCCATGCGGCATCCGCTCGCCGAATAGCCACCCCTTCTCCCGCCGGAAATATGACGTGGTTCGCCATTTTCAGCCGCGTCCCTTCATTCGCCTAATCACGCTTCACACGCCTTCTGCCACGACGGAACCCGCCGCATTGAAAGGCCATTCTTTTCCCCGCCATGCCCGCACCATATATATCGTCAGCCCTCCTAATAAAATCACCGCCGCATAGCGCACTTCCTTCATCGCATTCTGCCGATTGAATAGAATGAAAATGAATCCGGCAGCAGCGGCCAGTGCCGGCAACGGGTAGAGCCACATGCGGAACGGCCGCGGCATCTCCGGGCGCCGAATTCGCAGCACGATCACTCCGATGGCTTGCACCAGAAATTGGAGAAGAATGCGGATCACAACCAAAGCCGCAATCGCATCTTTCAGGCGCAGAAAACAAAATGCCGCCGCCACCACACCGAGGGCCAACAATGAGACATAGGGGAACCGATACTCATGATGCACTTTGGCAAACGCCCGGAAATAATTTCCATCCCGCGCCGCAGCATAGGGTACGCGCGAATATCCCAGCATCAGAGAGAACACCGAGGCAAATGCTGTCCACATTACTAATGCTGTCACTGTCCGCGCCGCCGCCGCCCCGTAGATCCTTTGCATAAACAGCGAGACAACATACAACCCATTATTGTTCTGTCCCACCTGCACCATCTCGCGCCATGGCACCACCGCCAGGATGCAGAGGTTCATCATCATGTATAGACCGGCGACGAGCAGAATAGAAAGCAGCAAAGCCCGGGGAATATTCCGTCCCGGATCTTTTATTTCGTCACCCAAAAAGCAAACGTTGTAGTAGCCCCAGTAATCGTAGGCCGCAATCAGCATCGCCCCGCCCAGGCCGGTGAGAAATCCGTGGGACATGGTAAACGCGCCCGGAGGAAAATCGAACGCTCGGGCGGCATTGAAATGCGTGAGCCCGGCAAAGATAATCCAGCCGATCGTCCCCATCACACCCAGCCAGAGTAACTTTGACATGCGCCCAATTGCCGTGATCCGCCGGTAAAGGAGCAATACTGTCAGGAAGCAGATCGCCACCGCCAAACCGGTCGCTGGACTCACCACCCAACTCATCTGCAAACTACCTACCCACGGAATGTGCAGCGCGGCATCATGCGCCGAGTACACCGTTTCCAGCCCAGGCCAATAGTAAGCCGCGTATCCCGCCAGCCCGATGCAGCCGGTAGCAATGGAAAGCGGGGCACTGAATGAAAGCTGCCAGATAAAGAGAAACGAAATCAGCTTTCCCCACTTTTCGCGCCCGTAGATCTCCCTCAAATAGCGATAAGACCCGCCCGAGCCTGGCATGGCCGCGCCCAGTTCCGCCCATACCAACCCGTCACACGCGGCAAATAGTGCGCCTAACAGCCATCCCAATATCGCCTGCGGACCGCCCATCGCGCTCACCATCAGCGGCATGGTGATGAACGGGCCTACGCCGATCATGTCGATCATGTTGAGCGCAGTCGCGGTGCCTAACCCCATGCCACGGATAAGGCTGGGGGAACCGGATGCGGATTCGACGGAGGATTCCATTTAGGAATAGCGGCCACGAGTTTCAATAGGCGGGCACGGAAACACTCTGACCACCACTTTCAACACGCAGACCTATTGCCTGTCATGTCCGGCACTCAACAAATTCACATACAACCGCACCGCCCCCGGAACGCCCGCCGGCAGCTGCCGGAAGAACGCATACCCGGTGTAAATGTAAGTCCCCTTGCCGTACTGCGCCCGCAACAGTCCGCCTTTCTGCGCGTTTTCGCCAGGATCGTGGCTAGCAAGCAGCGGCTTGAAGTGTTCATCCCATTGCTCCGTGAAATACAGGCCGCGTTCTTGCACCCAGCCCTCGAAGTCGCGTGCCGTAATTGTGTTGGGATAATGAAAAACAGTGTCATCCGGCGCCAACACATCCACCGGAGCCTCTTCCACGGAAACTCTTGCCCGGCTCAACTGTGCCGGATACGGAGTGAAATGCCCACCGTTGAAATCTCCAACACCGGTGTTGTACTGCACCACCAGTGTTCCACCCGCAGAAACGAATTCGAGCAGTTTCTTGTTGTTGGCCGCGACCTCTTTCTGTGTGTCATAAGCGCGAATGCCCAACACAATCGTCGCGTACCGGTTTAGGTCTTCGCCGGCCAGCTTCTCCGGCGGAATCAGCGTCACATCCATGCCAACCTGCTTCAGCACGGCCGCTATGTCATCGCCCGCGCCCATGATGTAACCGACCTTCAAATCATGTGGCACGGAAACATTCACAATGCTCACCCTCTGCACCGCCGGCTGGTAATAATAGAAACTGCCCAGGTCATCACGAGTCACGAGAGTGTAGCCTTCGGTATACCGCTCGCCCCCAGACTCCAGCACCGCGCGAATATTCGCGCGGCCCTCCTCGAGGCCAGCGGGAAAGACCTTGAATTCGAAATCCTGTTTGTCCCCGCGTCTCGGCAAATTGACCTGCAATTGGACGGGCTCGGCCCGCCAACCTGCCGGCAGCTCCAAGCGCAGCGTCCCCGGCGGTGCGCCTGTCAGATTGCAACTCAAACCGACCTTGACTGCCGTCGCCGTCCCGCTCCCCACCGGGATTACCTGGGTCCCCGGTTCCAGCGCAACCGAGAATGCCGGCGCGAATGCCAGTGTTCGCTCTCGCTCTTTTCCTTGTTCATTCAGAAAATGTACTGTCACATCTGCGTTGATGTTCGCCTCAATCTCCGACTGGGAGCCCTCGCCCTTTCGAAATTTCCGGTAAAGGTCAGGCACGGGCGCATGAATTCCTTTTCGCCCCGCAATCTCGTATTCAGCATGCACGTGCATCAGAGGCGGGGGGAAGGGAAGAGTCAAATACTTCTCGTCATCGATAGTATTAACTGCCTCTCGGTCGGGATCATCGCGATGCCAGTACGGTCGAGTGAACGCAGCACTTTGCGGGACCTCAACTCCAAAGTTGGCGTAGTAATCCTCTCCTGGCCCGATAGTGATTGATTCTGCATGCTCGCGCTTGAGCCAGGCTTCCGATGGGTCGAGACTCACATTCCGAACCGACAACCAGTATTTCGATTCATTGTGCAGCTTCGCGACAATCTCGAATCGTTGCCCAGGAGAAACTACCGCAAGCGCTTCCTTCTCCTCGGGAAGTGGGGCCCCAGGACCCTTTGGTGAAGCCACGGTCGCCTGCAGTGTCACATTCATCGCCAGATTCAGCGCAGTCTCTGCTTGATGCCGTTTCTGCCTCAAAATCTCCAGCAAGTCACTCTTTTCAGGGGTATTCACATCGCCGTTTTGCAGCTTTGCCAGCAGAATGTCCAAAGTCTGCGTCGCACCAAGAAGGGCGGAGACGGCCCCGCTTCCATCTCCACCGCTATGTGCCAAAGCCTGTTTCATCTCCTCGTCGAGGGCCTTCAGTCCTTCCTGTAGCCAAGGGACGTTGCCTTCTGTTTCAACCACGCGCGCCGCTAATCCCGGCAGGGTCGTGTCGATTCCATCGAAAAAATCCCCCTCATGCCCATCCTTATCGAGCACGGGCGGTGAAACTGAATCGACCAACTTGTAGAAAGTGAACCGGTCGCCCGGTTCCACGCTCCAACCTCCCGCGCCTTGTGAAAGCTGGTGCCGCAAGCCCTGCATGGCGAACTGCACATAGGACATTCCCAGTGCCTCACTGGGCTCCCCCGTATTCAGCTTCACGGTCCAATTTCCCCCGGGACAAGCGCTCGCCCCGAAGCCGCACACGTTCCCCACATAAAGTTTTCTAGCTTGCCACGGAACTAACCCTTGGGCAATCTGCTCGGGAAACCGCTTCCGGTCGGCCGCTGCGCGAAAAGCTTCCTTGGTCAAGATCGCGGATGCTTGATGATGTCCATGACCGTCGCGCTCCGTGCCGGAAAATCTTGCGACCAGCACATCCGGTCGAAAGATGCGAACCACGCGCACTATGTCGCCCAGCGCAACATCGTGCCCACCCCACTTCTGAAAAGTTTCTTCCGGACTCTTTGAGAAGCCAAAATCGGCCACGCGGGAGAATCGCTGCTGAACTCCGTAATATTGATCCGACGCCAGCAGTTCCAGCGCCCGCAAAACACCGAGCACATCCGATAAGTTGCTGCCGATTTTGTTTTGCCCGCCCTCGCCGCGGTTCAGGGTCAGCAAAACCACGCTGGCACCCCGACCGCGCGACTCCAGGGTCAACATGCCGCCATCTTCATCGTCGGGATGCGCCACCACCTGCATCATCCGTGCAGTTGTGCTCAACCGCAAAAGCATCTGACGCAGCCCGGCAGTTCCCCGATCCTGCGGAAGTTCTCCGGCGACCGGCTGATACGGAGTCCGGAAGGAGCTCGCCAGAGCCGACACTGCATTTGAATTCTCAATCCCCGCCGAGGAACGGCTTGAGGAAACACTCGCTGATGGCGGAGTCTTAGGCGACGCTGCGTTCTCCTGCGCGGGCGCAGGTATAAGCAGCGCAAGCATCAGCCCAAAATGGACCGTGGTTTGAAAAAAGTAGTCAATGTAGTGAGCGAGCGGTTTGGTGCATCTCGCAAAGATGGGAGGTCCCGAATTATTCACTCTACAAAGATGGGGCTTTCCCCTGCTCCGACGCAAATTCTTTCCAGTGGCGGGTCTTAACTATTAGACGGCCGCCGTATACAAATGTTACTGCCTGTAGCAAGGCCCAGAGCTGATTCCGAAAATACGCACGCCTGAAGATCGATGGCCGCAGTCCGCAACTCATTGTCCCTTCGACTTCGGAATCGTCTTCTGACACTCACTCGCAGCCGTCAACACCTCATTGAATGCTGTCTCTTTCCGCAATTCCTTGAGTAGCGGATCCGACAGCAATGCCGAATAGGCGCAGTAGTTCTGCTCCACCGCCCTCTTCAACAAACGCAGCGCAGGCTGTTTCTGCCCACAAAACGCCATCAGCGCCCCAACGTGGTACCAGGCCTCAGGATCAGGCTCCGTCATGACGGATGATTCCGTCTCCCGAACAATCTTGTCCATATCTGCTGGCCGTTGCGGCGCGACACACGCTGCCATCAGTTCACGGTGATAAGTGGAGGCCTTTCCCATGCTCTTCGCGCTCTCGCGTGCGGAGGCCAAGTTGCCCTCTCCCAGAAACACATAGGGAGTCACCCACGCCGCCCACTCCGACCCTGCATCAAGATGCACAAAATCCATCGCCCGCTCGGTTTTGCCTGACTCCAGGAACCCCCACGCGCAGGAACGCAGATTGTAATTCCCGGGATCGAGCGCCCGTGCCGTGTTGCATTCGTCCGTGGCCTGCTCCAGCATGCCTGCGTAGCGCAGCACGTAGCTGAGCGCAAAGTGAGCGCTGGCGCTCCGCGGATG
>WNFC01009888.1_pt1 | contig 12500 bp, 12 predicted proteins | sample 5400541 | NCBI WGS metagenome assembly WNFC01 (sample SAMN13153342, study PRJNA577476) | soil metagenome | isolation source: 120 cm saprolite under Douglas fir tree site 2 hole 2 replicate 1 | place: USA:California | collected 2015-04-18
AACTGCTCGCGGCCGAGAAGGAGCTGACGCGGCGCAGCGACGAACTGGCCCGGCGGCGGCGGGAGCTGCCCTGGTACCGGATCGACAAGGACTACCGGTTCGACACCGACGAGGGCCCGGCATCCCTCGCGGGCCTGTTCCAAGGGCGCTCGCAGCTGCTGGTCTACCACTTCATGTTCGGGCCCGGCTACCCCGCCGGGTGCCCGACCTGCTCGTCGATCGCCGACGGCTTCAGCGGCTCGGTCGTCCACCTCGCCCATCACGACGTCACGCTGTGCGCGGTGTCGCGGGCCCCGCTGGCGAAGATCCAGGCGTACAAGCAGCGGATGGGCTGGAACTTCCCCTGGGCGTCCTCGTCCGGCAGCGACTTCAACTACGACTTCCACGTCTCCCACACCGCGCAGGAATGGCAGGCCGGAGCCGTCGACTACAACTTCCGCACCATGGACCTCCGCCCGCCCGCTGGCGAGGAGAGTTCCCGGGACGCCTGGAGCGAGTCGACCTTCGGCACGGACTGGGAGACCTACCGGCGCGAAGGACCGGGCATGAGCGCGTTCGTCCTCGACGACGGCGCCGTCTACCACACCTACTCGGCTTACGAGCGCGGGATCGACATCCTCTGGGGCATGTACCCCTGGCTCGACCGCGCCCCGCTCGGGCGCAACGAGACCGGCATCTGGTGGCGCCGCCACGACGAATACCACCGCGAGTGACGGCTGCTTAACGGACCGAGGCGGCTAGCATCTGCCCAGCTCACCCGGTGACCCGGGGGAACCAGGAACCGGCGCCTGCCCCACGGAGGGTGACCATGAACGACAGCGCCCCGCTCCCCTGGCTGGCCCGGCCCGCGGCCCGGTCGTGGACCTGTCGTATCTCGGCGGCGGTGCGCGACGGCGAGGTCCGTGCCTACCACGCCAGCCTCCCCGGGTACGCGCCGACGCCGCTCACCGAAGTCCCGGCGCTGGCCGCCGAACTGGGCACGGGCCGGGTGTTCGTCAAAGACGAGTCGGCCCGGCTCGGCCTGCCCGCCTTCAAGGTGCTGGGTGCCTCCTGGGCCGTCCGCCAGGTCCTCGCCAGCTCCGGGCCGGGCGGTTCCGCTCCCCCGGCCACTCCCCCGGCGGGGCTCGCCGGGCTGCGGGAACTGGCGGCCCGCTGGCCGGACCTGGTGTTCGTGACCGCCACCGACGGCAACCACGGCCGGGCCGTCGCCCGGATGGCCCGGCTGTCCGGCGCGCCCGCGCGGGTGTTCGTGCCGGCCGTGACCGAAGCCGCGACCCGCGCGGCCATCGGCGCAGAAGGCGCCCAGGTGGTCCAGGTGGCCGGCAGCTACGACGAGGCCGTCGCCGCGGCGGGCCGGTGGGCCGAGGACCAGCCCGCCGCCGCCCTGGTGCAGGACACCGCCTGGCCCGGCTACGAGCAGGTGCCAAGCTGGATCGTGGAGGGCTACTCGACCCTGTTCGCCGAACTGGATTCCCAGCTCGCCGCCACCGGTGCCGGGCCCGCCGCGCTGGTGGCCGTGCCCGTCGGCGTCGGCTCCCTGGCCCAGGCGGCGGTTACCCACTACCGCTCGCCAGGCGGCGCTGAACCAGACGGCCTGACGGCGGTCCTGTCGGTTGAGCCCGACACCGCCGCCTGCCTGCTCGCTAGCCTCCGCGCCGGAGCGCAGGTCTCGATACCCACGGCGGGCACCGTCATGGCCGGGCTCAACTGCGGCACGGTGTCCTCGATCGCCTGGCCCTACCTGGCGAGCGGCCTCGACGCCGCCGTGGCCGTGACCGATGACGCGGCCCGCCGCGCGGCCGCCGACCTGGCTTCGCTGGGCATCTCCTCGGGCCCAAGCGGCGCGGCGTCCCTCGCGGGCGTGCGTGCCGCCCTGACCGGGGATGCCAGCGCCGAACGCCGGGCGTTCCTGGGCGTGGACCCCGCATCCGTGGTCGTCCTGCTCAGTACCGAGGCTGGCCGCCCAGCGTGACGGCGCTCCGGTGGGATCCGCAGCCTCGCGTCCTCCTACACGCCTCCCCCTGCGCCCGGCCGAGCGGCCGGTTTGCCTTGGGTGAAAACGAGATATATCGTTTCTGGACTGGCAGGAACCCGTGGAGCGGGGCCGGTTACGGAGGCAAGGGATGGACAAGTCGGGAAGCTGGGAGCCGGGCGCGCCGGAGAAGCGCGTGTGGACCCAGAGCGCGTGGCACGGGGCCCCGGCGGACCACGGCTCGAAGGACCGCGAGGGATGGAACTCGGGGACCGGGTACGGCGGGGACGGCGTGTTCGCGGGGGAATGGACCGTCAGCACGATGGCGGTGCACGAGCTGCGGCGCCGGATCGCACGGTTCCTCGCGATAAGCGCATCGATCGGGCTGGCCTTCGTGGCCGGGCTGGTGGCGCTGGGCGTGGTGGTTTTCCAGCACGGCGGGGCGCTGGCAGTTCTGCTCATGGTGCTCGCGGTGCCGGTAGTGCTGCTGGGCCTGACCACGGCCGTGGCGCTCTGGATCGGGCGGCGCGCGTGGCGCCGCGGGGCCTGGATGGAGGCCGTGCCCCTGGCCGTGGGCATGCCCTGGCTCAGCCGGGTGGTCTGGGCGGTGCGCGCCGCGCTTTTCGGCAAGGCGTTCTGGCGGCTCAGGCAGCGGGCGCGGCGCCCCCGGCATCAGGCCCGGACCGGCGACCTCAGCGGCACCACCAGGTAGCGGAACGCGGGCCGCGGCCGCTGGGTTGCCTCGGCTCCTGCAGCTCCGCCGCCGGCATCCCCGGCGTCACCGGCACCGGTGTCGCCGTCGTCCCCGGCCAGCGTGATGAGCGCGGGCCGGGCCGCGCTGGTGAACTCCAGCCGGATGGTCGCGGAGCCGTCGGAGGCAGCCGCTCCCCCGTCACCTGAGCCGCCGGCCGCTTCATCGGCGGCCGCCCCGCTCGCGGACGCGGCCGGGTGCCGTGCGGGCCCGGCCGTGGCGGCCGCCGCTGTGATCCCGTCGAGCAGGTAGTGCGGGTTGAACGCGATGGTGGGCTCGTCGCCGTGGAAGCTCGCGGTGACCCGCTCCATCGCGCGGGCCCGTCCCTCGGTCTGTGCCTCGATGGCCACGGCGCCGGAGCCGAACGTGAGCCGGACCGGGCTGGCCCGGTCCGCGACCAGGGAGACCCGCCGGACCGCCTCGATCAGCGACGCGGCGGGCATCTCCGCCCGGCAGCCGAACTCCGCGGGGAACCGGGACTCGTACCGGATGAACTCGCCCGCGATGAGCCGGCCGGTCAGCCGCCGGCCGGCGCTGTCGAACGAGATCATCCCCTCCACCGGCCGGGGTTCCCCGCGCCCGGCCGGCTTCCCGGAGGCGGCATCCCCCGGTGCCGCGAAGAACAGCGACACCGGGACGCCGGGCACCATGACCCGCGCCGCGTCAGCCAGGGTCCGCCCCGGAACCAGGGCCATGGCCGAGATCCCGGGGCTCGCGGGGGCCCAGGGCAGGTGGCGCACGGCCAGCCGGTACCGGTCGGTGGCCGCCAGCGTCATCACGTCGCCGCGGATGTCCAGGCATACCCCGGTGAGCATGGGCAGCGTGTCGTCGCGGCTGGTGGCCGGGAGCACCTGCGCCACGGCCGCGGCCAGGTCACCGCCGTCGACCGTGCCGGCCAGCGGCGGGGCGGGCGGCAGGTCCGGGTACTCCTCCGTGGGCAGGGAGACGAGCGCGAATTCGGCGCTGCCACAGGTGAGGGTCACTTCGCCGCCGTCGGAGTGGAACTCGGCCGGCTGCGCGGGCAGGCTGCGGATGATCTCGGCGAGCAGCCGGCCTGGCACCAGCGCCGACCCTGGTTCCACGACGTCGGCGGGCAGGTGCGTGACCGCGGAAAGCTCGTAGTCGAAGCAGGACAGCGTGAGCCCTTCCGCGGCGTCCAGGCGCAGGCCGGACAGCACGGGCACCACGGGCCGCGACGGGAGGGCCCGTGCTACCCATGCCACCGCTTCTGCCAGCGCGTCGTGTTCGACTCGGAACTTCATGCCACCGCCTCCTATCACGATCCTGGCATGCCCGTCTGACATAACGCGCCAGCCGGGCATAGGGCGCACGCCCGGCATTACCCGATCCCGTGGTTGCACGGGCCTCCGGGGCTAACGCGGCCCTCAGGCTAGTCCCGTGGCACCGGGGCCAGCGCCGACTCGATCGCCGCGGCGAGCGCCCGCGCGGATGCGGCGGTGAGTTCCACCGCCACCCGCGCGGACGGGCCCCGGCCCGGGTTGAGGAAGTCGATGTTGAGCGTGTGCTCGGCCCGCGCGTGCTGCGGGTGGTCGAAGTAGACGGTGGCCTCGGTGAGGCCGAACCAGCCCGCCGCGCCCTTGCCGCTTCCCTCGATGGCCAGCTTCTCGGTGAGATACGTGCACATGACGGCCTCCGCTCAGCCGGTCAGGTAACGGCCGTAGAAGTCCCAGATCTTCTGCCAGCCGTCCACGGCTGCATCCGGCCGGTACGCGGGCCGGTCCACGGCGAAGAAGGCGTGCCCGGCGCCGGGGTAGCTGTGGAACTCGTGCGGTTTCCCGGCCTCGGTGAGGACCTTGTCCAGTTCGGCAACCTCGTCCGGCGAGGGGTGGGAGTCGTCGTCGCCGAACAGGCCGAGCAGCGGGCAGGACAGGTCCTCGGCGAGATGCACTATCGGGCCGGCCTTGAACGGCATGCCCGCCGGCGGCGAGCCGACGACGAACGCGCCGTAACAGTCGACCGCCGCGTCCAGGGGCAGGCGGCACGCCGCGAGGAAGGACTGGCGGCCGCCGGAGCAGTAGCCGATCGTTCCGGCCTTGCCGTTGGAGGCGGGCATGGCGCGCAGGTAAGCGACTGCTCCCCCGACGTCGCCGACCAGCCTGTCGTCCGGCACCCCGCCCCGTGCCCGCGATGCCGCGGCCGCGTCGTCGGGGCTGGCGCCCGGCGCCTCCCGGTAGTGCAGGTTGGGGCAGATCGCCAGGTAACCGTGCGCGGCGAACTTCCTGGTGATCTCCTTGCTGCCCTCGTCGTACCCGGGCATGTGATGGATCACGACGACGCCACCGTACGGGCCGGGCCCGAGCGGCCTGGCCAGGTAGGCCTCGATCTGGTCTCCGCCGTGGCCGGTGATGCTGATGGTCTCGGCCATCATCGCGTCGTTCATCGCGTGTCCCATCGTTGGTCGGCCGCAGAAAGCGCGGGCCTCCGCGCGCGCCTCCCCATCCTGCCAGCCGCCGGCCCGGCCGCTCCCCTGCCGCCCGCTCCCCTGCCGCCGGGCAAAGGGCGCGTCCGGCGCCGCGGGCCGGTGAGAGACTGCCACCATGACCTACCTTGCGGCCGATGACAGGTACGACAACGGGCATTACCGCCGGTGCGGGCGCAGCGGCGTGAAGCTGCCCGAGGTATCCCTCGGGCTGTGGCAGAACTTCGGCGACGAGAGCCCACTGGAGACCCAGCGGGCGATCCTCCGCCGGGCGTTCGACCTGGGCGTGACCCATTTCGATCTCGCGAACAACTACGGTCCGCCCTACGGGTCGGCCGAGATCAACTTTGGCCGCATCATGCGCGAGGACCTGCGCCCCTACCGTGACGAGCTGATCATCTCCACCAAGGCGGGCTACGACATGTGGCCCGGCCCCTACGGCGACTGGGGGTCCCGCAAGTACCTGCTGGCCAGCCTCGACCAGTCCCTCGCCCGGATGGGCCTGGAGTACGTGGACATCTTCTACAGCCACCGCGCCGACCCGGACACCCCGCTCGAGGAGACCATGGGCGCCCTGGCCACCGCGGTCACGTCGGGGCGAGCGCTCTATGCGGGGATCTCCTCCTACTCCCCCGCGCGCACCGAGCAGGCGGCGGCCATCCTGCGCGACCTCGGCACGCCATTGCTGATCCACCAGCCGTCCTACTCGATCCTCAACCGGTGGATCGAGGACGGCCTGCTGGACGCGCTGGAGCGCATCGGCGTCGGCTGCATCGCCTTCTCCCCGCTGGCGCAGGGCCTGCTCACCGCGAAGTACCTGAACGGCGTGCCGGACGGCTCCCGCGCGTCGCGCGGTGACAGCAGCCTGTCCGCCGACCAGCTAAGCGAGCAGAACCTGGCGCGGGTGCGCGCGCTCAACGAGATCGCCCGCGCCCGGGGACAGTCGCTGGCCCAGATGGCGCTCGCCTGGGCGTTGCGCGATCAGCGGGTCACCTCGGTGCTGGTCGGTGCGAGCAGCGTGGCGCAACTGGAGGAGAACTTGGCCGCGGCGGGCCAGGCGTCGTTCACTGAGGAGGAGCTGGCCGAGATCGACCGGCACTCCGCCGCGTCGGGGATCAACATCTGGGCCGCTTCCAGCGTGCAGTAGCTCCCCCGCGCGCTGGCCCGGCCGGCGACACGACGGCTGATTCCCCGGAAAGTAGTGGAACTGCCGGCCGGTCATGCGCGATGCTCTCCGTTCGGGCCCAGCACAGGGAGGTGGCGGCAGTGGGGTCAGCCGCGGTCTTGGTCGCCCTTGCCGTCATGGTGGTCGGCGGTTATGTGGGCTGGCACCTTCGCCATGCCTACGGGGCCAACTCCGACCTCAAGGTGCACAAGAACCGGATCCCGAACTTCCGTAAGACCCGTAACCGCAGCGGGCTGACCATCGTGCTGGTGGTGGTGGCCACCCTGCTCGTGCTGCGGGCGATGATGAAGTAGCGGCCAGGGCCGGCGCGGGCGGCGTCCCTTACCGCCGCTCGCGAGCTTTCCCAGATATTGGGTAAATAAAAGTTTGACCTACTCAACTGTCTTCCCTTATGTTTGAGCTACTCAACTGTTGAGCTGTTCAGGCAGGAGGCAGGGTGTACACGCGATCTGAGGAGGATCTCCTTGACCTCGAGATCCTCGACGCGGTGGCCGGGCTGTTCGCACGGCTGGTAACCGAGGCTGAGGCGCTGGCCAAGAGCCTCGGTATCCCGGTCTTTGTGATCAAGGCACTGCACATGCTGGACACCCCGCTGGCCATGAAGGACCTGGGGCGCAGGATGCACTGTGACCCCTCGTTCATCACCAGCATCGCCGACACCCTGGAGAAGTACGGGCTGGCGGCGCGGGAAGCCGATCCCGGTGACCGCCGGGTGAAGCGGCTGGTCCTCACCCCGGCCGGCGCGGAGCTCAAGGGGCGAATCGAGGACGAGTTGCTGAGCCGCACGCCGTGGCGCCAGGCCCTCACCCCGGAGCAGCGCGCCAGCCTGCTGGCCCTGATCCACACCATGAGTCCGCCGCTATCCGCCACCGAGGCGGAATGCCCCGGGGAGGGGGTGAGCAAGCTCATGGCCGGCGCCGCAGCGCCAATTTCTGCGGCCGCGACCGCTGAATAACCGGCGGCCGCTCAGTCCTAACTCCCAGAACCAGACTTCACGCCCGGCACGCAGTGCCGCCGCGGTAGTTCACTACGCCCTTCACGCAAGGAGATCACATGTCCACCGCACAGCCCGCGACCGGGCGAGGGGGCCCAGGCGCTACGGCTGATGGCGCTCGCCAGCGGCATCTCGGCCTGGCCCTCGTCGTGATCGCCACCGCGCAGCTCATGGTGGTGCTCGACGCGACGATCGTCAACGTTGCACTCCCCCACATCCAGCACGCCCTGGGCTTCTCCGGCTCGGGCCTGGAGTGGGTCGTCAACGCCTACGCCCTGACCTTCGGCGGCCTGCTGCTGCTCGGCGGCCGGGCCGGCGACATCCTGGGCCGGCGCCGCGTCTTCATCGCCGGCATCATCCTGTTCTCGGCGGCCTCCCTGCTCGGCGGCTTCGCCACCACCCAGGCCTGGCTGCTGGGCGCCCGGGCGCTGCAGGGCGTCGGCGCAGCCGTCGTCGCGCCGGCCGCGCTTTCCCTGGTCACGACCACGTTCCCGGAGGGCCCGCCACGTAACCGGGCCCTGGGCGTCTACGCCGCGATGAGCATCGGCGGCGCCGCCGTCGGCCTGATCGCGGGCGGCCTGCTGACCACCTACGCCTCCTGGCGGTGGGTGCTGTTCGTCAACGTGCCGATCGGCATCATCGTCGCCCTGATGGCACCGCGTGCGTTCGGCGAGACCGCGCGCAACCCCGGCCGGTTCGACCTGCCCGGCGCGATCACCAGCACGCTCGGGCTGGCCGCCCTGGTGTTCGGCCTGTCCAACGCCGCCACCAGCCCCAACGGTGTCTCCCACTGGGGCGACAGCAAGGTCGTGGTGTCGCTCGCCGCATCGGTGGTCCTGCTCGTCTCGTTCGTCATGATCGAGGCGCGCAGCAAGCACGCGCTGATGCCGCTGCGGATCTTCCGCAACCGGGACCGGTCCTCCGCGAACCTGATCATGCTCTGCGTCGGCACGGCGATGTTCGGGATGTTCTTCTTCCTGACTCTGTTCGTGCAGACCGTGTGGGGCTACAGCGCGCTGAAGACCGGCGTGGCCTACCTGCCGATGGTCGGCATGATCATGCTGATGGCCGGGGTCAGCTCCCAGCTGGTCACCCGGATCGGCGCCCGGCCGCTGCTGCTGGCCGGCTCGGCGATCACCGCCGGCGGGATGTTCTGGCTGTCCCGGATCACCGAGCACAGCACCTATGCGGGCGGCCTGCTCGGCCCGATGATGGTCACCGCGGCCGGACTCGGCATGCTGTTCATGCCGCTGACCCTGGTCGCCCTGTCCAAGGTCCAGGACCGGGACGCCGGGCTAGCCTCCAGCCTGCTCAACACCGGCCAGCAGGTCGGCGGGGCGATCGGGCTGGCGGTGCTGGGCACCGTCGCCTGGACCGTCGTGTCGAACAGCGTCCGCAGCCAGGCGGCCGCCGCAGCAGCGGCGGCGGCCAAGACGGGGCATGCGCTGGGCACCACGGGCGGCCAGATCCCCAAGGCCATCTACGACCACGCGCTGGCACTGGGCTTCTCCCGCGGGTTCCTGGTCTCCTCCGGGGTCGCGGTGGTGGCGCTCGTGATCACGCTGGTCGGGATCCGGGTCAAGCGCGAGGACCTGGCGGGCGACCCGATGGCGCTCGCCGCGGGTGCCACGGCCAACGTGGCCGACCTGGGCGACCTGGAGCCGTCACAGGCCTGACCCGGCCGGGAGCAAGCAACCGGAGCCCGGGCGCCCATGGTGCCCGGGCTCCGGCCTGCGGCGGCCAGGGGTTCCGGGGGGTCGCCACGCGGGCCACTAGGGTGTGGTCGCAGCAGTCACCGATGTGGCGCCGGGAGGCCAGCGATGCTCGACGGACGGCCGCTGATCGACGCCCACCAGCATCCGGTGCGGCTGCCCACGGTCAAGCCCGCCTGGCTCGACTGGGCCGAGCAGTTCGGGCAGCCGGGCTGGCGGGAGGCCTACACGAGGGACGGCGTGATCATCCCGCAGGCCCTCGATGACCTGATGCGCGCCGAGGGCGTGGACCACGCACTGGTGATCTGCGAATACAGCTCCAAGACCCCCGGCATACAGCCGGCCGAGGACCTGGTGCCGCTCGTCCGGCACAACCCGGACCGCTTCTCCCTGGTCGCCAGCATCAACCCGCACCTGCACTACCCGGTCGGCGACGAGCTGGCCCGCCAGCTCGGCCTGGGCGCGATCGCGCTCAAGGTGCACCCAGTGCACGGCGGCTTCAGCCCGGCGGACCCCGCCCTCTACCCCGCCTACCAGGCCTGCGCCGACCAGGGCCTGCCCGTGGTGGTGCACGGCGGCACGAGCACCTTCCCCGGCTCGTCGAACGAGCTGGCCGACCCGGCCCTGCTCATCCCGGTGCTACGGGACTTTCCCCGGCTGACCATGGTGATCGCGCACGGTGGCCGGGGATGGTGGTACGACGCCGCGGCATCGCTGGCGCTGATGCACGAGAACGTGTGGATCGAGCTGTCCGGGCTGCCACCGCACCGCCTCCCCCGCTACTACGCGCGGTTCGATCTGGCCCGGCTGGCCCGCAAGTTCATCTTCGGGACCGACTGGCCCGGCGTGCCCGGCATCGCCCGCAACGCCCGCGCCCTGGCCGCCCTCGGCCTGGGCGAGGACGTGCTGGCCGGGGTGCTGGCCGGCAACGCGCTGGCCGTCTATTCGCGCCTCGGCAACGTGCTGTCAGGCCTTGGCGCACCACCCGTAGGAAGATAGGGACCTGAGGGAGCCCGCCGCCCGGAGAGTGATCCATGCCCGTCTATGCGCTCGACGACCTGGTCCCGGTGATCGACCCGGATGCCTACGTGCACCCGGACGCGGTGATCATCGGCAACGTGCAACTCGGCCCCGGCGCCTCGGTATGGCCCGGCGCGGTGCTCCGCGGTGACCACGGGCTGATCCGGATCGGGGACCGGACCAGCATCCAGGATGGCACGGTCGTCCACACCACCCGCGAATGGCCGACCATGATCGGCGCCGACTGCGTGGTGGGGCACCTTGCGCACCTCGAAGGCTGCGTGGTCGAGGACGGCTGCCTCATCGGCTCTGGCTCGCTGGTGCTGAACCGGGCCCGGGTACAGGCCGGCGCCGTGGTCGCCGCGGCGGCGCTGATCCGCGAGGACGTGGTGGTCCCGGCGGGCGCCCTGGCCGTCGGCGTGCCCGCGACCATCAGGGAGGAGGCCGGGCTGCGCCAGCGGGAGTGGATCGCCCGCGCCGTGAAGAACTATGTCCGCCTGGCCGGCCAGCATCGCGCCGGGACCCGCCGCATCCACCTCTAGCCGCCCGGGGCGACCTACCCGTGAGCTAGATCACCGGCCGCTGGCCGGCCTGGAGCGCGCGCACGGTACCGTCGTGGCGTGCGCAGCGGCGAATGTGACGTCCTCGTCGTGGGCGCCGGGGTCTGCGGGCTCACCACCGCGATCTGCCTGGCCGAGGCGGGAGCCGAGGCGGTCATCCGGACCGCGGCGCCCTCGGACGAGACCACGTCTTCTGTGGCCGGTGCGATCTGGGGGCCGCATCTGGTCGAAGACAGCCCGCGGGTCGCCCGCTGGGGCCTGGACACGCTGGCCGTGCTGCGGGAGTTCGCCGGCGATCCGGCCACCGGGGTGCGGATCGCGACCGGCGTGGAGGCGACCCGCGGCATCCCGCCCGCGGAACCGCCGTCCGTGCCGCCGGGCTGGCAGCGCGAACTCGGCGCCGAGCCGTGCGATGCCGCGGACCTGCCCAGCGGGTTCGCCGCCGGCTGGCGCTACACCGCGCCGCTGGTGCGCATGTCGGCCTACCTCGGCTACCTGCGCGCCAGGTTCGAGGCGGCCGGCGGCCGGGTCGAGGCGGGCGTGGTCCGCTCGCTGCCGGACGCCGCCGCCGCGCACGGCGCCCGGGCGGTGGTGAACTGCACCGGGTCCGGTGCCCGCGACCTGGCCCCGGACGAGGCCGTGCGGGTGTTCCGCGGCCAGGTGGTGGTCGCGGAGAACCCCGGTCTCACCGAGTTCTTCATCGCGCCGCCGGACGCCACCACGGAACTGGTGTACCTGTTCCCGCACGGGGACGTCCTGATCCTCGGCGGCACGGAGGTCGCCGACGACTGGCACCCGCGGCCCGTCCCGGCGGTGGCCGACCGGATCCTGCGCGACTGCGCCGCCGTCGAGCCGCGGGTGGCCGGCGTCCGGGTGCTGGGCCACCGGGTCGGGCTGCGCCCGTTCCGGCCGCGGGTCCGGCTGGAGGCCGAGCCGCCCGGGCCCGCGCGGGCCGGCCACGGGCCAGGGCCGGCCGTGGTGCACAACTACGGCCACGGCGGCGCGGGCATCACCCTGTCCTGGGGCTGCGCCAGGGAAGCCGCGGCGCTGGTCACGCAGGCCCTGTAGCCCCCGGGCCCCTAGATCCCCGGGAAGACCGCCCGCGTCCGGTCCAGCAGGTCCGCGGCACCGGTGACCCGCACCGGCGGGGTGTGCCCGGCGTCGTGCCGCCCGTAGCTGAGCCGCAGCAGCCCTTCGGTGGTCGTCGCGATCTCGCCGTCGGCCTCGGTGCCGCCGTCCGGCCACGGAACCAGGGTCACCTTGTCCGACACGTCCAGCTGGAGGTCCACCTCCGGATGGGTGCCGCGCAGCCGCACCCGCAGCGGCCCGCCCTCCGTGCGCCCGGTCCGCTCGGCCAGGAAAGCCAGCTGGTGGGGCACCAGCAACTCCACCGCGGCCGGTGCCACCACCGCCTCCGGGTCCACCGCCACGGCGATGTCCCAGGTGTGCACCGCGTGCTCGGACAGGCGCAGCCGGATCAGGCCGGCCGCGTCCAGCTTCCGCCCGAGGAATTCGTGGGAGATCCCGGCCAGCTCCGCGTCGGTCAGCCCTTCGAGCCGCTTGATGTGCGTGTCGTCGGCGGGCAGGCAGTCCGCCGCCTGCTGCTGCGGCGCCTTGGCGTTCCAGGTGTCCCAGATCGCGGGGATGGCGTCCCGGTCCAGCGGCGGGCCGCCCAGCGCGGCCTCCAGCATCATGAGCGTGATCTCGGCGCCGCTGCCGAGGTGCGAGAACACCTGCGCGACGGTCCACGCCTCGGCGTAGGAGATGTGGCTGAGGAAGTCCTCGCTGATGGCCCCGGCCAGCGAGGCAAGCCGGTCATGGGAGTGGCGCAGGACGGCGATCAAGGCGCGGGGGTCGTTATCCAC
>WNFC01006904.1_pt1 | contig 12498 bp, 9 predicted proteins | sample 5400541 | NCBI WGS metagenome assembly WNFC01 (sample SAMN13153342, study PRJNA577476) | soil metagenome | isolation source: 120 cm saprolite under Douglas fir tree site 2 hole 2 replicate 1 | place: USA:California | collected 2015-04-18
CCACAAGGAAAACCGCCGCCTTCTTGCCGAGTGGCTGGCGACCCGTTATACGGTCCTGCCCCAAGAGACAGACGAAGCGCTTGATGAAGAGTACGACCTCGGCATCCTCGACGGCACGGCCCTCGACCGGCTCGCGGACCGCATCCAAACGCGGAAGTTGTATCAGCAGACGGTGTTCCTTCCCTTCCTTCTCGTGACAGCAGAGCAGGACGTCGACTTGGTCACCAGGCACTTGTGGAAGAGCATTGACGAGGTGATTCACAGCCCCATCGACAAGATGGAGTTGCAGGCCCGGATGGAAGTGCTGCTGCGGGCGAGGCGGCAAGCGGCGGCTCTGCGTCTAGCCGGGGAGCGGGCGCTGAGGCACAGCGAAGAGCGGCTGGGTATGCTGATTGAAGGCGTGCAGGACTACGCCCTGTTCCTCATTGACCCAAGCGGGCATGTATCCGGTTGGAACACCGGGGCGGAACGCCTCTTGGGCTACGAGGCGGAAGAGATCATCGGACAGCCGCTCTCACAATTCTTCACCCCCGAGGATCGACAAACCGGCAAACCAGAGCGGGAACTGGAGACGGCGAGGACTACTGGCCGGTCGTCCGACGAAAACTGGCTCGTTCGGAAAGACGGCAGCCGCTTTTGGGCGAGCGGCCTGATCACGGCCTTGCAGGACGGAAGCCTCCAAGGGTACGTCAAGGTTTTGCGTGACCTCAGCGAACGTAAGCAGGCCAAGGAGCAAATCGCCAGGTTGCTCGGGCGGGAGAAGCAGCAGGCGGCCCGCCTCGTCCAAGTAGCGGCGGCTTCGCTGACGATCCATTCGGCCCTGTCGGTGGACAGCGTGCTGCGCGTCATTACCCACGAGGCCCGCAGGATCCTCGACACCCACCAGTCGGTCAGCACCATGACGGTGAACGAACAATGGGCGCAGGCGATCAACACCATCTCGCTGTCCGACAAGTACGCCCAATGGCGAACCTACGACGCCAAGCCCGACGGCAGCGGTATCTATGCGGTGGTCTGCGCGACGAACAAGCCCATGCGCCTGACTCAGGCCGAGCTCGAAGCACACCCCGCGTGGCGGCGTTCTGGTAAAGAAGTTGCGAATCACCCGCCCTTGCGGGGTTGGCTGGCCGCTCCGTTCGTGGGGCGGGACGGTCGGAACTTGGGCCTCATCCAAGTTTCGGACAAGGTGGACGGCGGCGACTTCACTGCCGCCGACGAAGCCATCCTGGTGCAACTGGCGTACATCGCATCGGTGGCGATTGAGAACGCCCGGCTGTATGACGGTCTGCGGGAAGCCGACCGGCGTAAGGATGAGTTTTTGGCGACACTGGCCCACGAGTTACGGAACCCGCTGGCACCCATCAACAACGCCCTTCAAATAATCCATCTGTCCAGCGACCGGGCGGCACGGGAGCAGGCCCGCACAATGATGGAGCGCCAGCTTGCGCAGATGGTGCGCTTGGTGGACGACCTGCTCGACGTGAGCCGTATTACCAGAGGCAAGATCGAACTCCACAGGGAGCGGGTCGAGCTGGCGGCGGTCGTCGCCAGCGCCGCCGAAACCAGTCGCCCGCTCATCGAGGCGGCGGGCCACGAACTCACTATCACGCTGCCGCCGGTGCCAATTCATCTGGACGCCGACCTGACCCGGCTGGCCCAGGTGTTCTCCAACCTGCTGAATAACGCTGCCAAGTACATGGAGGAGGGCGGTCACATTTGGCTGACCGCCGAACAGTTCAGGGACGAAGTCGTGGTGAAGGTCCGAGACACCGGCCTCGGCATCCCCGCCGAGATGCTGCCCAAAATCTTCGAGATGTTCACGCAGGTTGATCGGTCGCTGGAGCGGTCGCAAGGTGGACTCGGCATCGGCCTGACGCTGGTGAAGCGGCTGGTCGAGATGCACGGCGGCAGCGTCCAGGCCATCAGTGAGGGCCTTGGCCGAGGGAGCGAATTCACCGTCCGCCTGCCGCTTACGCAGGAAGGTGCCCCGCTGGCGGTCGTGGGGCCCAAGCCGGAAACGCCCCACAAGACGCCCCCGCGGCGCATCCTCGTCGTCGATGACAACACGGACGCGGCCGAGAGCCTGGCCCAGGTGCTCCGCCTCAACGGCCATGAGGTGCGCACGGCCTACGACGGCCCGACTGCTCTGGACTTAGCCCGGGCGCAAGTGCCCGAGGTCGTGCTGTTGGACCTCGGCCTACCAGGTATGAACGGCGTGGAAGTAGCCCAGCGGATGCGCCAGAGCCTCGGCCTGACCGACGCGCTGCTCGTCGCCCTAACCGGCTACGGGCAGGACGAGGACCGGCGGCGCTCGCAGGAGGCGGGCTTCAACGCACACTTGGTTAAGCCCGTGAACCTCGACGCCGTGCTAATGCTGCTAGCCCGTTCACAAGCGGCACCACCCGGCCAACATGGGGCAGGAGAGGGCTGACGGGCTGCGAACCCCCACCGGCATCGGGCAAAGCCGAGGCGTTGTTCATTGCCTTTCTCTGTGTCGCGGCTGAGCAGGTGGTTGCACTTGTGTTTGCTGTTCCAGCTCAGGCTCGGCCTTGTGACGGGCAACGTGGTGATCATGACACTTGCAGGAACACAATGAGCAGCCGCACTGCTGGCAAAAGACTGCATCCCGCAGCCTATGGCCACATTCCTGGCAGTGAGAGTAGCCCGACAACGACCATCCTCCTGTTCTCGGCTCCTTATGAGTAGGACAGGGCAAAGCCCATGCCAAGGTTCCCTCTTCGGCGGGGGGTGTCTAAGGCGCGGTGAGAAGACATTTCTTAAAGACATGCACGCCAATAGGTTACGCTCACATAATTTCTTCTCATGTGATAAATTGGGTGAGACCATTGCCGGACCCCCATAGACCACAACCTCGGCCAAGACGGCAAAAAGCTACGTTTTTCCCGGGAGTTCTGCCACTCTGGGCCAATTGGCCGATATGGCCCAAAGGGGGTAATCGTGCGAAATACGCTTGACGTCCGCACACTTTTGGCCTTGGGCCAATTCGCCCGCTTGGCCCACGGCCCTCGTGGACAAGGCTTATTGAGACGTTTTCTCCCCTGGGAGGGCAAGCGCCTTTATTGAGTTTTCAGTTTTTAGACCGGATTCGCCACCGAGCCGCGGAAGAAGCCGCTGTCGGCCGGGGCGGTGTAGCGAATTTCCAATTCTGGCGTTTCCACGCGCGTGCCGCGCCGCGCGTGACTTTCCATGACCGCATCCAAAGTGCCGCTAGTCAAAAGCGTCCGTTCCACCGGATAGGGCGAACGGCCGGTTTCCAGAAACTTCTCGATGTTGGCGACCAAAGGATCGAAGAACTTGGCGCCGGGGGGCAGGGGCAAATAGAACTGACAGGAGGCCGGTTTTTTCTCACCCTTGATGTTAGCCGCGAAGCAAAAATCCTGAATGTGGCCGTTCAGCAAAAGGACCGTGCCGCGTAGCCCGTCCCGATATTCAATCAGAAAAGCGGTGGGGGGAATGGAGGGATAGGTCATCACGGGTTGCCCGACGTTTCGGCGGACGTCACCCGGATTGAGAGTCTCACTACGTCCCAAGGCCGCTTCCAGGAGGTCCCAACTCCAGCGGCCGTCGTCACCGGCTTTCCACACTTCTTTTCCCGTCAAGCAGGTGACCGCTTTGATTCCGGTCTCCTGGCCTTTGCGGCGATCGACCATGACTTGCAAGGTCTCCAGGGCGTGGAAGCCGTAAACTTCAATGGGGCCGTAAGTCGCGACCAAGGCGTCCTGGACCGGTGAATCGAGAGGAAGCTCCAATTCCGGCCGCCGCCAGGTCACCGGCAGACTGGAGCCCGCCATGAAGGGGAAGTGCAGTTCCCGCGACCAGTCGTACATCTGTTTCGCCTTCGGCCAACTGTAGGACAGGTGCTTATCGCAAAATACCGGAACGACTTGACCGGTCCGCCGGAATACGGAAACGATTTGTTCCAACCACTCAAAGCGCGGATAAAGAATTTGGCCTTTTTCATTTCGTTTGTAGTTGCCGTGCTCGCCGATCAAAAGTACGCCCTCGACGGCCAGCTTGTTGTTTCCATCGGTCAAAGCTTCGTCGATCGATTTGGTGAGACGGACGTCATAAACTTGCCCTTCTTCTCGCGATAGATCGTTGTCCGGAATCTGATCGACATACATCGAGCGGACATAGTGCTTCGGGACGTGAAACTGGCTGTCGCGCGGATAGCCGCGGATAAAACGGCCGGCAATGTGGTAGGCATGAGACATTGGCCGATATACGGTCGTCACTGCGGCAATGGGGCGGCGGCCCTCGCGGCTGGGAAGCGGCGGCCGTGCCCGAAAACCTTCCGCCGAATCGGAGGTCTTCCCTTTCGAGTCACTCGACAAGCCGCCCGCTAAAGTCATGGCGGCAGCTTGAGCTAGAAATTTTCGTCGCGAACATCGCAGTTGTCGATCATTCATGAGTTGAGACCTTGGAAGAGTGAGTGAGTGGTGAGTGGTCAACAAAGAATGATTCGTCGGTTTACGTTTCGCGCCCGCTGAACGCTGCATTTCGTGACACGATAAGTTGTGATACGGGCGCGAAACGTAAACCACTGGCCCCTCACTGGAATCCATTATTTTCTCAAAAGCAACAGCACGACGTTAAGGATCACGCTCAAGCCCAGGATACCTCCGAGCACCGCCAGCCAAATCGTATGGACTCCCCGTCCGGCAGCGCGAGCATCCTCTTCCTCTGCAACTTCTCCTTCCGCCAGATTGTGCAAAGACGATTGGGCAAATTGCTGACTGGCAACTTTAGGCGACTGGCCGGCTAAGAGGCTTTCCAAATCCATGAGCAGCGTTCCCGGGTTTTGATATCGTTGGGCGCGGTCCTTGGCCATCATCACCTCGACGACCTCGCCAATTCCGGACGAAAGGGTGGTATTAAGGTGGTCCGGCGGAGTCAGCTCATCCTTCAAGTGGGCCCGCAGCACTTTGTCCACATTGCTTCCTGGAAAAGGCGGCTGGCCGGTGACCATGTGATAGAGCGTCGCGCCCAAGGCATAAATATCCGCCCGAACGTCTACGCCGTCGTCTCCTTGAATTTGCTCCGGGGCGATGTAATAGGGAGTGCCGAGCACGAGACCTTTTTCTAATTCGGTTCGCTGCGGGTCGGCCATTTCGCGAGCTAGACCGAGGTCGGCCAATTTCGCCACGCCTTCGGTCGTGAGGATGATGTTGGCGGGCTTGATGTCTCGATGGACCAGGTGACGCCGATGGGCATGATCGAGGGCTTGGGCAACCTGACGGACAATTTCCAAAGCTTCCTGTTCCTGGTAAATCTTTCCGGCTTCCAGGTGAGCCTTTATGGTCGTGCCCTGGACGTATTCCATGATGAAGTAATTCAGATTGCCGATCGTTCCCACATCAATTGCTTGGACGACATTGTTGTGGTTGAGGCGTGCGGCGATATGGGCTTCCTGAGTGAAGCGCTCCAGGTACTTCGGGTTTGCAGCCAAACGGGGGTGCAAGACCTTGATGGCCACCAATCGGTTCATACTGACTTGCCGTGCCTTGTAGACCATGCCCATCGAGCCTTGGCCTAGCTTTTCCAGAAGCTGATAGCCGGGGATTTGCTGGGTTGTCGGGGCAGTCAGCTCCTGTTGAACGCGGCGCGCCTGACTGGGCGCCAAGTAACCCGACTCCACCAATCGACCGAGGAGGCTCGTCTTTGCGGAAGGGGCCGTGCGGCAAGCCTGGATTTCATCGGCAGTAACCAACCCGCGCGTCATGAGCGCATGGGCTAAGCGATCTTCGTCGATGGGAAGCGGAGTGCTTTCCGGTCTGATCGTGGCCGGCGATTTCATGGATTCCAAAATACCATGAATCGCCCGGAATTTCAAAAAAAGTAGCCCTCTGCCAGAGGTGTTCTTGTTGTCCTGTTTGAGCCTTGTTAAGATACTTTGAACCCCAAGTGGCCTGAAAGGGTCATTTGAGGCGGGGCGCCGGTGAGGTTTGAGCCAGTTAGCCGCCGGGCTTGGCGCCGCGCGGACAGCATAAAGGAGCCTTATGAGTTCCAACGGAACTTCGGCCCTGGAGGCAAGTGTTCTGGTCCTCAACAAGCTGTATATGGCCGTCCACATCATTTCCGTGCGACGGGCCATTTGCCTGCTTTGCAAGGACGCGGCCGAGGTTGTCAGCTTGGAAGAGGGCCAGTTCGCCACTTATGACTTTCCCACTTGGCGAGAGCTCAGCGAGTACCGCGCCCGCCACTTCCGTCAGGAAGACGACGATTGGATTCGAACGGTCAATAGCGAGATTCAGGTGCCGCGGGTGATTCGACTCATGGCCTATGAAAAACTGCCCAAGCAAACGGTGAAATTCAATCGTCGTAATATCTTTGCTCGCGACAACAACCAGTGCCAATATTGCGGCAAGAAATATCCGACGTCCGAATTGAGCCTGGACCACGTGATTCCACGCAGTCAGGGCGGATACAATACTTGGGACAACATTGTTTGTTCCTGCGTCGGCTGCAACGTCCGCAAGGGAGGCCGAACCCCGAAGCAGGCAGGCCTGACCCTGATCCGCAAGCCGGAAAAGCCGAAACGCAGCCCGCTCCTCAACCTGAAACTCACTCACCGCAAGTACCAGTCTTGGCGAACCTTCCTCGACAACGCCTACTGGTCGGTGGAGTTGAAGTAATCTCCTGGGAGTTTACGTTTCGCGCCCTCGGATTGATTTATCGTTTCGCTTTCGGAGAATACAACGTAAGCGAAATCGCGGAATATGCGCGAAACGTCAACGTCCCATGTCTCATTTTTTTTGCAGACGTGCATCAATCGCCGCGGTCACTCGGGGATTGGATAAGAGCGTGGCCATGACGTTCTCCATGACGTTTTGCAATACTTGAAAAGGCCCCAAGTCGCCCACGATCTTTGCAGCGGATTTCTCGAGATCCGGGCGCTGGGTTTTGAAGTCGGCATCTTTGAGACTGCGAGCGACGATGAGCAATTGCACGACTTCGTCGCTGATTTTTTCAGATTTGTCGCTATCCACGCCGGCCACCAGCCGGCCAATTTCATCCCCAAAGTTGCCGCGAAATTCCTTCCATTGGTCGTTGGACATCGTCCGCACTTGTTCCAGGGCTTCCACCAAGCGGGATTGCGGATCGCCGATGTCTCCGACTAATCCAGATAAATATGCCGCCACTTGGGGCGCGCCGAGAAGTCGAAGGGCTTCCGGCGCCCGGTGGCGGGCCGATTCCGTCAGGTCTATATCGTCTTCCAGCTCCGGCTTTTCCTCCTCCCGAAGGGACTCCAGTTTTTCCGCCAACTTGTCGATCTGCTCCGGGTTTTTGTTCTCCAAAAGAGCTTGATGCATTTCCAACAAAGTTGCTCGAAACTTGTCGGAACCTTTGCCGGGTTTGAGGTCGGTATCCTTGGATTTCGTTTCCTTGGCCAATTTCCGCAATTGGTGGAGCTGGGCCGGACTTGCATTGAGATTGTGGAGGATTTGCAGCGCTGTCACTTGCAGACTCAATTGGTTCAGGCTGGAAGGAAGGGTGCTCTTCGGTTCCTCTCCCCAAGCGCCGGAACCTAGCCCCAATATGGCCGCTACTGCTAGCCGGATAAGTTCGAAAGTAAATCGTTTGCGAATCGACATGACAACCCTCCTCGCAAGAAAAGACCCTTCGGGAATATACCGGCGGGGCACCAAAATGTCTTGTCAATTTCCCTGATTTCTAGGCATCGCGGCCCCTTTATTCTTGACATTACTCCTTGCCCCCTATACACTTGAATCGTTTCATGGATGACAAACTGAATCGATTGCCCGCCAGGAGTACCCCAACGTGACCAAGAAAGAAATCGTCAAGCAGATCTCCGAAAAGATCGGCATGACTCAACTTCGGACCAAAGAAATCGTCCAATTGACGTTTGATGCCATTCTCGACACCCTTCTTGAAGATAAGCGGATTGAGCTGCGCAATTTTGGCGTGTTTGAAGTCAAACAGCGCAAGGCTCGCAAGGCGCGTAATCCGAAAACCGGAGAAAGAGTCGACGTTCCCGCCAAGAACGTTGTCACTTTTAAGCCGGGCAAAGAAATGGAAGAGCGGGTCCTCCGCTTGACCGGCGTGGCCTCGTCGCATTCGAAGCCGGAGCTGGTTGGGGCGGGAACCGGCGACCATTCTTCAAAATCCGGGCGGATTCGCAAGTGATCCGGACGGAACGCGCCGGCCGAAATCTGGAATCATTCCTTTGGCTTCAGCGCCGACTCGAGCAAGATCTTGGCCGCGTGGGTGCTAGTCTCTAGTAACTGCTGAAATATCTTGCGCGCCCGGCCGGTGCTGACCTTGGCGCGGAGACATCGAAGCATGGCAACTGCCCGCGCTTCATCTAAAAAACTGACTAGGGTCGGCAGCAGCGATTCCTGCACGCCGTAGACTTTGCCGGGCTCGGAGCAAACCGGTACCATGTCCGCCAAATGCTGTCCCAACTGTTCTTGAAGCGCGGACCATGCTTCTTGAATTTGTCTCTCCTTGGGTCGCTTCGGTTTCGTCCAATCGTAAGGTGGCGCCCATTCCGTTGCCGGCGACAAAAGATCGATGTGGGTCATGACGGCCAATATCGGCGGCATTTTTAGATCCGGCTTTGAAGCAAACCAAGTCTCCAGGCCTTGAACCATTGCCAAGTCAGCTTGCCGAGCGGGATTCCGCGCTTGCACGACGAGGAGCAGCAAATCCGATTGGCGAGCCGCCTCTTCCGTGGCGCGCAATTGATCCTCCCGGGGCCCAGAATGGCCGTAGCCGACTGTATCGAGGAGCACCAACCGAGTAGGAATGCCTTCGGGCTGCAGCTCATAGCGAGTGATATTGTTGGTGGCCGGCAAAACGTCGGTTTTGGCCCGTTGCTCACTCAGAAGGGCGTTGATCAGGCTGGATTTGCCGGCCTTCACTTGGCCTAAAACGGTGAGGGTAACCTGTCTAACTTGGTCGGCCGCATCACCGTCAGGCGCTTGGATTGACGAGGCCGGGGACATCGTTTTCCTTAGCTCTTGATAGCGGGCAGCCCCAACTCGCAGCCGGCCGCTATTGAGATCGATCAGATACGAGCCGATCCGGTGCACATATGCTGTGTAGAACCAGGTCAGCAAGTTTTGCTGAAGCAGTTGAAAGGGGCGAGCCATTCCTAATTTCGAAGCAGAATACCGGATGCCGGTGTTGATCGGCGAAAAAACGGCGGAAATGAGCCAATAGGCATTGTTCGCGGTCTGATACCATTCACTCACTTGCTTGGCTCGCCGCCAATCGTTGATGGTCAATAGATGGCCGCCTGGCAGATATTGGTCCACGAGTTGGGCCATATCGTGAGCCGCCAATTCCACGACCGCCAAGATTTCCGGGATGGTGAGCGAGCCGATCGGATCTTTGGCATTCGGATGATAGAAATGAGCCAGCTCGACGGCCATATCCTGAGCTTCATCGACGTAAAACTGGAATTGAACCATTTGATCGGGGCTGACCTTTGCCGCCCGGTCAGCGCGAGCTTTGATGAGTTCCCAAGCGTCTTGATCGCGCGCGGTCCAGTATAAAGGCGGCGCGAAACTGACGGGCCGGAGCAGCATCTTCTTGCGCTGCCAATACCACGCCAGCATATAACCCAAAACCATGCATCCGGCCAACGGCCACCAGACATGAAACGACAGGCCTTCAATCCAGAGGAAATAAGATCCCAAGCCCGCCAGACTCAAGAGCGGGATCGCGATGAGAAATGTAACTAAAATAATCCGCCAGCGACTCATAGATGAAATCGGGGTCAGTGATCAATGTTCTAGATTTTGCTTGTCGTTTCGCGCCCGCCACACGCCGGCGAGCGCGAAACGACAAGCAAGAACACGTCCCCATAATTCCTTGATTCCTAAACCCTGACACCTGACTCCTGATCCCTGACTCCTGCTTCCTTTGCCTTGACCCCGGCCCACATTTTCTCCGCCAGATTCAATTGTTCATGGTAATAGCGGCGCAGGTCCTCCGCTCTTGGAACATGGCCTTGATGGACGGCTTGATAATAGAAACAAAAGGCCTTGCCCAAGGCAAAAGTGCTGGCGCCAGCCAGAGCTCCGGCGGCCACGGAGCCCGCGATCGGAATCATTTTCGCCAATTCACGCGTCGCCTGCCGGACCAGCAGACCCAGGCCCAGCGTGCTTGCCAGCTCTAAGAACCGAGAGCCGCTAAGAGGCTGACCATAGAGCTGAGCCAAGTGATAAATCATGCGCGTCTGAATAACGGGCAGGATGAGTAGATCGATCCAGGGAATCGGAATGGCGCCCGCCGTGGCCGCCAAGCTGCTGTAGCCGGCAATATGCGGCAAGGCTCGCCGCGCGTACATTTCTTGCAACTCGTGAGTCGTCTCATCCAAGGTCACGAGGGACCGCCGATACGCCAGAGGCAAGAGGTCCAGCAGGGCTTGCTTAAAGCGTTCACCCCCATAATGGGGTTCTGCGAATCCGTCTATCGGCTGGGTAAAATCAATCGGCACGACTTGATCATAAAGTCCTTCGAAACGGCGGCGCTGTTCGGCCAGGCTGCGGATTAACTCTTCCGGACCTTCTGGACGTTCGCCGTTGACTTCGAAGGGGTACGGTTCGGGATGCTGCTTTTGAGGATAGGCTTCGTGCAGGCAAGTCAGTGTTAACAAGACTGGCCGCGACCGTCGGATTGCTCGCAGATTCTTGATCACGTTTTCCAGGGCGTGGTCCATGACCTTGACGGTCACGATTAAAACATGGGCTAGTGTGTCAAATCGTGCCAGATCCTCGGCTGGATCGTAACCTGGTTCATCTAATCCGCGGGTATCGAGAAATGTGAGAAGCGGGGCTTCCGAGGTGGGAAAGTGGTATTGGCGTGAGAACCGGGTGCATGCCTTGAATCCTTCTCCTATTTCTGCCTCATCGGCCCCGGTCAGGTATCGGACGATCGAGGTCTTGCCGCTCTGCGTTTTCCCAAACAGCCAAACCACCGGCACCGGGGCTCGTCGCCGCAATTTCTCCCAAGCCCCCTGAAATCCCTTTTCCGGAGAATATGCGTTCAGGAGGTTCTTGACCTTTTCAAACACCTGGAAACCCTCCCCGAAACGCGCTTGGGATTCGCCCGCAAGTAACTTCCCAATTTAGCCGCTTGCGGGTGAGCGTGAAATCTGTGCAAACTTACGCTAAGCCGCAAGCGAGGCACAGGAAGGCACGAACTCATTTTGAGTCCCTTCCCTAGTGAAATCGAACTCACCAGCCTATCAATCTCTTTTTCATTGTAGGGGACACGCCTTGACGCCACGGAAAAACTTGGCTATTCCCCCATGTTCGTTCAAGGGGGGCGTATCGGCAATGGGCGGTAGCTTGCCATATTTGCGAAAATGGGAACGGCCCGGCATCACGGCTGCGGAGGATCGGCCCATGCCCAAAACGCTTACTCCCAACGATGCGTGGGCCCATCAAAAAGCCCGCGCGCTCCATGCTCGGGAAACGTTTAATCCAGATCCTACCGGGCCTAAATCATTGGAAGGCGCTGAGCCGTTCACTCTTCAGTGGTTTTTAAACATCGAGCAGCAACGACACTATCGCAAAGCGAGGTGGATTCCCCGCTTATTGGAATTCGGCAAGCATTCCGGGGAAACGCTTTTGGGGGTCGGCAACGGCCTCGGCACGGATTGGGTGCAATACGCCCGGCAAGGAGCGATCGTCACGGTGTGCAGCTCCTCGGCGGATGAGCTGGGGCTCATCCGGAGGAATTTCGAGTTGCGTGGTCTTACGGGCAGATTCCATCATTCGGCCCCACTCCATCTGCCGGTGGAGAACTCCTCCATCGACGTGGCGTGCCTGGGCGACATCTTATTTGATTCCTCCGATCCCCAAATGGTCGTCCGAGAAATCTATCGGGTGTTGAAGCCCGGCGGCAAAGTATTGGCGTTAGCACCGGCTTATTACGACATGGACTATTGGCATTATGTTCTATTTCCCTGGCTTACCTGGCTGGGCATGGCCGGGCGCGCGAAGCCTATTGCCGAGGCCCGATTCTCCGCCCGCCGCCTGCGGCGACTCTTTGAGGGCTTCGTCGAACACCGCGTTCATAAAAGACAATTACGGCATTCCGAAGTGCCTCATATTTGGCGTTTCCTGCCGCTTTCGCTTCTCCAACGAATGTTCGGCCGCGTGCTCATTTTGAAGGCGTTCAAGCCCCTTAGCTCTGTGTCAGCCCAGCCAATGGCAGCGTAAACCGATAGAAGCGAGAGTGCCAAAAAGCGAGAGTGCCAAGCCAAAAAGGGGTGGTTGGCACTCTCGCTTTTTGTCATAAGTTCTTCATTCTCATGGCCTTACAATCCGAAGAATAGCGAGAGTGCCAGAGTGCCAACGTGAGATAGTGTACTCTAATACCACAATGCCCCGCCCAACCCAGAAGCGGCCAATAGCGATGCCACAAAGCCGCCATCCTCATAAGCGCAAGCAGAAGGGGCCAACGCCGGCCATAGGAGTCTATTTTCCCGCCGGCTTTCCG
>WNFC01006906.1_pt1 | contig 12496 bp, 11 predicted proteins | sample 5400541 | NCBI WGS metagenome assembly WNFC01 (sample SAMN13153342, study PRJNA577476) | soil metagenome | isolation source: 120 cm saprolite under Douglas fir tree site 2 hole 2 replicate 1 | place: USA:California | collected 2015-04-18
GAGAGGCCAAGCAGGGTGCTGATATCGCGCTGAGCCAGGCCTTGCGCCTTGAGGTGCTGAGCCGTCCGCCGAGTCTGCAGTGTGGCTTCGGCCCGGACTTTTTCCGCCTGGTCACGGGCCTGGCGGGTCTGGGTCACTTCTTCGGCGAGGTCGGCATCCAGGACAGGCACGACCTCGATACGCCCTACCTCGTCCTTGCCGATGTCAAAGTGCAGTGCCAGCAGGTCGCGCACCATGTCTTCTGCCTGATCAAGGCGCCGGACCTGGGTGTAGGCCGGATGGAGCAGATCATCACCGGTGACTTCGAGCGCCCACCAGCCCTGACTGCGATGCGCCGCGGCCCTGAAATTCCTGGTCGTCATGGGCGCTCCTTCTTGCTGGCCTCTGCGCATAGCTGCCCGAACGTTCTTAAGATCCCGCGTGCGGTGTACTCGACGATCTCCGTGTGGCGGGGAACCTCAACTGAGTGGCCTCCGACGAAGAACTTGTCGTGCCTGCCGCCGTGCACGGGATGATCCTTGTCGAACTCGATACCGTAGCTCCGGGCGATGCTCGCCATCTGGCTCAGCAGCTCGCGGCGCTTCACATGGCAAGGCTAGCCCCTTGCTCTAACAAGCCAAGTCGCTTGCCTAAGTTGTTCGCGTCCTCGGGAACAACCCCGTTGCAGCAGAAGAGTGAACTACCCGATGGCGCCGGAGGCGGCCATTGCGTCCCATGCGGGCGGCGGCCTCGCTGGAGGCTGAAGTCCGGGGCAGACTGGGGTCGTGACCGCCGAGTGTGACGAGCAGCGCAGGACGCGGGAGCGGCAGCGGGGTCTTTTCGACGGCGTCGCCGAGCTGTATGACGCCACCCGCCAGGGTTATCTCGCCGAGATCGTCGACGCCATTTTCACGACTCCCGCGATCGGCCCGGGGCCCGCCGCCGTGCTCGAGATCGGCTGCGGCACAGGCCAGCTCACCCGGGAGTTGGCCGGGCGGGCGCTCAACCTGACTGCCATCGATATCGGCGCCGCGATGGTCGAGGCTGCCCGGCGCAACGTCGCGGACTCGATGGCCCGGTTCCAGATATCCTCCTTCGAGGACTTCGCGGACAGCGGGCCCTTCGCTCTCATCGTGTCGGCCACTGCGTTCCATTGGGTCGATCCCGGCATCGGCTTGGCCAAAGCTGCCCGGCTCACACATGCAACGTGGGGTTCGGCCGAGTTCGGGACCTCGTCTGCCTGGAGCTCATCGGCGAGATCGGTGAGCACCCGGGGCACGCTCACGTACCCGCGGTGGGACTGCCGGGTTGCCTTGCTCCGGGGACTTGCTGTCCGGGCTGGCTGGCGGGTGGAGGCCGGTGCGCAGCAGGGTGGCGAGGGATCGGGCGATCCAGCGCTCGTAGCGGTCGGCGGGCCAGCCTCGCTCGACGGTGAGGATCCTGTGCACGTCGGGGGACAGCAGGGCGTAGACGAAGTCGGCGGCCTCGGCAGTGTCGAGGTCGGGATCGAGTGCGCCGCTGGCGTCCAGGGCGGCGACGATCCTGGACTGGCCGGTATGACGTTGCCGGCGGATCTCGGCCAGCAGCCCGGCCGCGTCGGGGTCGACCTGGGCGGCTGTCGCCAGGACGTGCTGGATGGCTGAGGACCGCTCCATGAACTCGCGCATGATGCGGGCGAACGCCTTGACCATCTTCGCCGGGTCAGGCTCGGCCCGTGCGGCGCGCACGGCGGGCCGGTCCGCGAACGCGATGGGCTGGTCGTCGCCGCCGAAGGAGGTGTCCAGGACCGCGGCCAGCAGCGCCCGCTTCGAGCCGAACAGCCGGTACAGGGTCGGCAGCGATACGTCCCCCGCCTCGGCGACCGCCTCGATGGTGGTCGCCGGGTAGCCGTGCTCGGTGAACAGGCGCCTGGCGGCCTCGATCACCTTCCGGCGGGTGGCCCGTGCCTGGGCCTGGCGGCGGGAGTTGTCGTAGCGCCTCTTGACAGCCTCGGCCATATTCCTGATAGTACTATTCTTATGGAGAGAGTTAAGCTATCACGAAAGTGCGAGCGGGGAGATCAGATGGTGTTCCTTGACTGCCCCGCTTACCTGGACCAGGACCGCGCTGTCAGATGCGGGCTTCCCGCCGAGGTCAGGTGCCGGTTCATCATGCGCTCAAGCGACGGCCACATCGAAAGCGCCATGATCAGGTGCCCCGCCGGCCACTGGTTCAGCGGGCCCAACGAATCCCGCACCTGGGAAAGCACGGCGACGCACAATCCGGGCACCGCTGGAGTCGCTCCCCCCTACTACCTGGGGGGCCCAGCCAGCGTATGGATCACCGCCATCAGCCCACGCCGCAGGGGCACCGCATCCACTGACCTGATGGCAGCGGTCAGGCCATGACGCCTCACGCTGTTCCTACTGGCCGGCTCACGGTTCTTCGCGCCGCGGCTCTGTTCGACGGCGTCAGCCCGGCCCTCCTGGCCGAGCCGTCGGTGGTGGTGGCCGGCGGCGTGATCGCCGCCGTCCACGGCCCGGCCGGGCCCCTCCCCGGCGGTGCGCACGTCGTGGACCTTCCCGGGCTGACCTTGATGCCGGGGCTGGTGGACACGCACCTGCACCTGTGCTTCGACGCCAGCAGCGACCCGGTCGGCCACCTGGCCGGGACCGATGACGACGTGCTGCGCGAGCGGATGGCCGAGGCAGCCCGGCGGGCGCTGCGCGGGGGCGTGACCACGGTGCGCGATCTGGGCGACCGCGGCTACCTGGCCCTGGACTTGCGCGACCAGAGCCGCGCGGGCGGAGCCGGCCCGCTGCCGGCGATCATCGCCGCTGGCCCTCCGATCACCACCCCCGGCGGGCACTGCCATTTCCTCGGCGGAGCCGCCAGCGGGGAACGCGCCCTGCGCGCGGCGGTGCGGGAGCGGGCCGAGCGGGGCGTGGACGTGATCAAGGTGATGGCGAGCGGGGGGAACATGACCCCGGGCTCCCTGGCGCACGAGCCGCAGTTCGGCGCCGGGTCGCTGAGGGCCATCGTGGACGAAGCCCACCATTGTGGCCTGCCGGTCACGGCGCACGCGCACAGCGCGCGGTCCGTCGCCGACGCGGTCGCCGCCGGCGTTGACGGGATCGAGCACGCGACGTTCATGACCGCCGACGGCGTCGACGCTCCCGAGGCCGTGATCCGCGCCATCGCCGCGCAGCGGATCGCCGTCGGCTGCACGGTCGGCCGCGACCCGGCCCAGGCCGGCACCGTAATGCCGCAGATCGCCAGCCGGATGGCCGCCCTGACCGCCACCCGGCGGCGGCTGCATGAGTCCGGCGCGGTGCTGGTGCCCGGCAGCGACGCCGGGGTCTCACCCGCCAAGCCGCACGACGTGCTGCGCTTCGCCCCCGCGGACCTGGCCGCGGCCGGCATGAGCCCGGCCGAGATCTGGTGGGCGATGACGTCCCGGGCCGCCCGGGCCTGCGGGCTCGGGCACCGCAAGGGCCGGATCGCCGCCGGGTTCGACGCCGACATCCTGGCCATCGACGGCAACCCGCTGCAGGATCTGGCCGCGATCCGCAGGCTGCGCGCGGTGTACGCGGCCGGGCGGCCCGTCATCCCGGCGCCCGGCTGCCCGGCCGGCATCGACGTGCCATGATGCGGCATCCCGCCTCCGCCCAGGCGCCACGCCGTCCTGCCGCGCCCGCCGGGCCGCACCTGGTCCCGCTGGCCGGCGAATGGGCCCTGTGGCGCGACATCGCGGTCCGGACCGCCGGGTTCCCGGTGTCCGGGCTCGATGTCTTCGGCTCGGGAGACGAGCGGGCGGGCCTGCGCGCGGTGGCCCTCGATCCGCTGTTCCGTGAGGCGGTGACGTGGCAGAACCGGGCCGTGATGCGCAACGCGGTCGGCAAGATCGCCGGCAGAGTCCCCGCGCCCGGCAGCGATCAGCGCCGGCGGGAGGAGGTCGTCGCCAGTTACTGGCAGCGGTACTGCGCCAAGAACGACACGATCGGCTTCTTCGGGCCACTTGCCTGGGGGCGCCTCGCCGACGACGGCCCCACCATCCGGGCCCGCTGCGGCCGGCTGGTGAGCGAGAGCACGGTGCATTTCGAGGCCTGGGCCATGCAGGCCCGCGCCGAAGCCCTGGACGCCGACCTCACCGTCCCCGTCGGCCCGCACTCCGAGCGCGATCTGCGCACCCAGCTGAAACGGTCACGGCCGGACCTGCGGCAGCGCGGGCTGGCGGCGCTGGACCGGCTTGAGCGATGCCGCTCAGCGGTGGCGCGGGCCGCCGCCCCCGCCCTTGACGAGGCGCTCGGCGACCTTGACCGCGCATTCGAGGAACTGACCGGCCGGCCCGCGAGCCGAAGGCCGGGCCAGACCTACGCCGCCCGGACCCCGCTCTACCTCGACTGCATGCGCGACCTGGACGTGACCGTGGGCCCGGGGCTACGCGACGAACTAGCGGCAACGCTGCCGCCCCTGCTGGCCGGCGCCCGCTGGTACAGCGGCCAGGTTCTACGAGGCCGCCAGGCAGATCATCGGCGAAGCCGCCGCCGCGGGCGGCTCGCTGTCGCTGGAGCGCGTGCTCGAAGAAGCCCGGCCCGCCCTGCGGCAGCTGCCGGAACTTCCGGCAGCAGCGAACGGCGACCTGCGCCGGCGTGGTCAGTCCTGCTCGCCGGCCCAGACCCGGCAACCATCGCGGCCAGGGCAGCAGCCGCATTCGCCGACTACACTCCGGCCTGGCCGGTCAGCGTCTACCAGTCAGCCGACGTGCAGATCGCCGCCCCCAGCCAGTCCGCACTCAACGCCGGCGATTACCTGTGCGTCGTCGGCGACTTCCATCCCGGCGCGAACCCGCTGGGCCAGGCCATGTTCGCCACCCGCCATCCCGACCGGGAACGCTTCCTCGACGCCATCGCATCCGACGTCGGGACGCTCCCGTTCCTGATCCCCGCACGCGACGTCGGCATGCAGACGACGCGGAACATGCCGGCCATTACCCGCCCCGGCGACATGCACGTAGCCGCCACGCCGAGGGACCGCATGCCCGACGGCTACCGCACGCTGCACGCCGCGGACCTGATCACAGACGGCGAGATCGTCACGACGCCCGATGGCTCCTGGCAGGCACCGCTAGCGCACCTGCTGTGGCTGCCGATGCTGATCGCCGGCGTGCACGCCTACGACCCGTCCGCTCAGGTTGAAGGCACCGACAGCCATGCAGAACGTGCTGCTGGTGCACGAGTCGCCGTTGAGGTAGTCATTGCTACCACCGGCCGTCGGGGAGGCTGCCTCGCCCGCCCGCGCTATCCGCGGCCCTGTGCTTGCAGTCGCAGCGGCCGCCGGGAGCGCAAGCGCAAGCAGTGCCGCGGCTACCGTCGACCCGCCAATTATGAGGGAACGCAATCGAAGCATCTTCTGCTTTCCTCGGATATTCTCCGACAATGTTCCGGCTGAATCGGCAGCTTAGTAGTGCAGCTACTCCTGAAACAAGCCTGATCACGGGTATTGCGCGGGCGTGGCCGCTAATGGCTGCTCGCGCTGAGTGACCGCTGGCGGCCGTGAGCGCTTGTGGCTTGCGCCCATGCGTGGACCGGCCTGCGCCTGTCTACTCGCAAGGGTGATTGAGGCCACTCCCGCTGAATGCTCTTGCCAATGAGATAATCCGCTGCTCCGGCTCTCAGGTGTCGCGCCTGCCGCAGCTGCCGCTGCGGGGCAGAGCGACGAGCTAGGCCGGGGGCGCCGGTCAGGCTACCCAGCGTGACCCAGGCCCGCCGCACGCAATGCTGGTCGGCGAATGGAGGGTGCCCATCCTATTACTACGTTTTCCACTGGTCGCGGTCCCGGGTTTGGCGCGTTTCACGGAGAGTGTCTTGTGCTGTGGCTGTCTCCCCCCAATGAAGAATGATGCTGCGGTCACGAAGAGTTTCCTGCGTACCGCCGACTTCGAAGCCGTCGACGTGTACTGAAGAACTCGACTAGGTCATCTGCGGCGGCTGGGGCACCAATGCCGCTGCGCGGGGTGCTTACCTCGCTGACCGTCTATGAGGTCCTGTGGCTGGTCGGCTATTCGGCGACATGACTGAGTTCGTGGCCGGCGACTCCGTCCATGTATCCGCTCCGGACGGTTACTGGACCTCAGGCCGGATGGCTGGCCGCGTTGGTCTTGGTTATGCTGCGTGGTCGCGGTCTTCTCAGGAGCTGGCCGCGGGGACGGGATCCTGGGCAGGCGCCGGAGCCGGTGAGTACTGGTCTTTGGCGCGGGCGCTCTCGCCACCGAGTGCGATGACTGCCCTGGCGGTCACCAGGTGGTAGAGGACGAGGAGCTGGGTGAGGGCTAGTGCCTTGGAGCGGTGCAGGTCCGAGCCGATTGTGAACTCGCCCAGTCGTTGCTGGCGCAGGTGGCTCGCGAAGTGCATCCGGTCCCAGATCACCTCCTCCAGCTCGACGGCCCGCCCGGCGGTGCTGGTTCCAAGGATGCGGAGTTCCTGCTCGCCTGACCGCTCGAACAGCCTCAGGTCGTCGTCCGCTCCGTCTCCGACCACTCCCGACAGGTCGGGAGGCGGGAGCGAGTCACGCAGGAAGAGGTGCGCGTCCAGTTGGTCCGGGTCTTGCGAACGGCCCGGCATGAACGACACGAGCATGTCGGCGTAGTGCCGCTGCGGGCGGATGAACGCTTCGGAGTCGCGCTCGCGACGGTCGAGCTCGCTGAGTACCTGGTCAGTTGAGTACCCGCGGCGGGAGCAATCGCGGGCCACTTTCCAGCGTCGACGAAGTTCCTCGGGCGGGTTCAGGTAGACACGGACGTCGAACATCTCGCGAAGCTCACGTGTGTGGTTGACGAGAAGTCCCTCGGCCACGACGAAGCGCGCGGGTGTCAGGTACACGGGGGGGCCGAGCGTGCCATCGCTGTGCTGGTAGACGGGCTTGAGTATGGCCTCGTTCTGCCGCAGGTGCCTGACGTCGTGGGTAAGCACGTCGATGTAGTTGCATCCAGGATCGAGCGGGGTGATTCCGCGCTCGCCGCGCTGGCGCCGGTCGTAGCGGTGGTAGTCGTCGGTGCTGAGGTGGGTGACCTGGTCCTCCCCGAGGACGCGGACCACACCCCGGGTGACCGTCGTCTTTCCTGAGCCAGAGTCGCCCGCGATGCTGAGCATGATCGGCCGGGGCATCAGGCGTCGTCCCGGCCGGGCTGGCACGCGACGAACGACACGACCTGGCCCTGACGCGCCGCATCGTAGCCGTTGATCTTGATGTACGCCCCCGGGTTCGCCTGCCGGCAGGCATCGAGCTCGGTCAGCACGGTGGCGGGGTCGTGGGTATCGAACAGCGGCAGCTTCCACATCGTCCAGTAATGGTCGTGAGGGTCGGGTGCGCTGCTGAACTCGATGCCGACCAGCAGACGCCGGCCGAGAATCGAGCGGACCTGCTGCGCGAGCTGCTCCGCGGACAGCTGGGGCAGGTAGGAGAAGGTCTCGAGCTTCATGCCGGCATCACGTCCGGTGTGTCGACCGCCTCGAAATCGAACCTTATCTCGCGCCATGTGTCGAGCGCGGCGGCCAGCTCGGGAGAGTGGCTGGCCGCCTGCTTGAGGATCTCCGGTCCCTCGGCGGCAAGGTCGCGACCCTCGTTGCGCGCCTGCACGCAGGCCTCGAGCGCGACCCGGTTGGCCGTCGCGCCGGCCCGGCTGCCCTGCGGATGGCCAGCCGAGCCGCCGCCGAACTGCAGGACCGAGTCGTCGCCGAAGATCTCGACTAGGGCGGGCATGTGCCAGACGTGGATCCCGCCGGACGCGGCGGGCAGCACCGCGGGCAGCGACGCCCATTCCTGGTCGAAGTAGATGCCCCGCTTCCGGTCAGCGGGCACGAAGTCCTCGCGGAGCAGGTCGACTACGCCGATGGTCGCCTCCCGGTCGCCCTCCAGCTTGCCTACCACGGTTCCGGTGTGCAGGTGGTCGCCGCCGGCCAGACGCAGCCATTTGGCGAGCACCCGGAAATGGATGCCGTGGTCTTTCTGCCGGTCGACGACGGCGTGCAGGGCGCGGTGGACGTGCAGCAGCATTCCGTTGCGCCGGCACCACTTCGATAGCGTGGTATGCGCCGCGAATCCGCCGACGAGGTAATCGTGCATGATGATGGGCGATCCGAGCTGCCTGGCGAACTCGGCCCGCTCCAGCATCTGCTCGCAGTCAGGGGCGGTGACGTTGAGGTAGTGGCCCTTGCGCTCGCCGGTCTCCGCCTCGGCCTTGCGCACGGCCTCCATCACGAACTCGAACCGGTCGCCCCAGCGCATGAACGGCTGGGAGGTGATGTTCTCGTCGTCCTTGGTGAAATCGAGGCCGCCGCGCAGCAACTCGAAGCAGGCGCGCCCGTAGTTCCTGGCCGACAGGCCGAGCTTGGGCTTGAGCGTGGCGCCGATCAACGGGCGGCCGTACTTGTTCAGCTTGTCCCGCTCGACTTGGATCCCGTTCGGCGGGCCCTGGAAGGTCTTGACGTACGCGACAGGGATCCGCAGGTCCTCGAGCCGCAACGCCCGGATGGCCTTGAAGCCGAACACGTTCCCGGTGATTGACGCCATCATGCTGGTCACCGACCCCTCCTCGAACAGGTCGAGGGGGTATGCGATGTAGGCCAGGTACTGGTTCTCCCGGCCGGGCACCGGCTCGAGGTCATAGACGCGCGCCTGGTAACGCTCAAGCCTCGTCAGCCGATCGGTCCAGACCGTGGTCCAAGTGGCCGTTGAGGACTCGGCCGCCACCGCGGCTGCGGCCTCTTCCGGCGCAACTCCCGGCTGCGGGATGAGCCGGAACGCGGCGAGGACATCGGTCTCGCGCGGCTGATAGCCGGGGGTCCAGTAAATCTCCCGGTACTCGCGAACTCCTGCTTCGAACATAAGGCGAGCGTATCGAGATCCAGGTATTAGGAAAAGGACAGATTCACTGATACATCATAAGTAATTGTCTATGACTCGGCGGCCATGTTCCGAGCGGAGAAACTCGCCGAACGCGCGTACTGCCGGGCGCTGCGGCCCGGACGGCGGGAATAGTACGTGCCACGGCCGGGTGAGCGGTGTGCCAGGAACCCCGATCTCGACCAGCAGCCCGTCCCGCAGCTCGCGGGTCACGGCGAATCGCGAGATCAAGGTGACGCCCAGGCCCACCGCCAGGCCCTGCTTGATCGCGCCGTTCGACCCGAGTGTCAGCAGGTCCGGTGAGCCGGGTTCAGGCGCGCTGAGATCAAGGTCGGCGAGCAGGCGCTCCGTGGCCAGCCGGGTACCCGACCCCTCCTCGCGCAGCAGCCACGGGATCCTGGCCAGGTCGGCGGGAATCTCCCGGCCCACGACGAGCAGCTCGTTCCCGAGAAACGGGTAGCCGACCAGGTTCCGGCCCGGCGGGCGGCCGCCGATCCCGATATCAGCGCGCCTGGACATCAGCCGCTCGGCCACGGTGGCGCGGTTGCCGACCTCGAGCAGGATATTGATCCCGGGATGGAGCTGCCGGTAGGCCCGGATCAGCGGCGGCACGAGATACTCGCCTGCGGTGTTCACCGCGATCAGCCGGATGGTCGACCTCTCCGGGTGAGCCGCTTCTCGGGCCGCGTTTGTGCCCTGCTCAAGCAGGCCGACCACCTGGGCCGCGTAGGGAGCGAATGCCTCCCCCGAGTCGGTCAGCCTCACGCCTCGGCCATGCCGTTCGAGAAGGGCAGTCCCCAGCTCGCCGGCGAGTGACGCCACCGCGGCCGACACAGACGGCTGGCTGACCAGCAGCTGCCCGGCCGCCGCGTGGACGCTGCCGGCACTCTTGACGGCCAGGAAAGCGCGGATCTGGGTGAGGGTGATCGCCATCGGGCACCTCCGCTGACAGCATGAGCCAGCTGCGCAGAATCGCGCCCGGCCCCGAAGTCATAGACATATGACTATCATTCTGACCCGTAGGTCAGTCCTCGACGCGAGCACGTATGGCCCCACGTGATCATTGGGCCGCGATGCGAGAAGAAGATTCGTCAGGGCTCTGGGGCTGCGCCGGGCACAGATCAGCCAGTCACGCCTGCGTGGCGGCAGCGGGGCATCGGCAGCGCCATGCTGACCGACCTCGAGCGACGGCTGATAGTCCCGTCACCAGGCCGGCGTCGCCGAGACCCCGCCCGCGGCGAGGAGCGGTGCGTCCCCGCCGTGGGCGCGCCGGGGCGTGATCAGAGCTTGGCGAAGGCCCAGTGGCGTCCGGCGTCGCGGCTGACCAGGAGCTTGCCGTAGTCGGCGAACATGGACGCTGGTGCGCCGACGACCCATGCCACCCGCTTGCTGACGTAGGTGATGTCGTTGAATCCGGCCGCCGTCGCCGGAGGCGATGGCGGTGTGCCAGGTGGTGCCGTGGTTGTCGTTGATGTAGATGAAGGAGCCGTCGGACCACGATTCGACCGCGAGGTTGCCGGACGGCGAGACGGCTAGCTCGGCCTGGATGCCATACGGCCCCATCGTGCCGGCGTAGGTGTCGGTCTTGCCGGTGTTCGCCGAGACGTAGACGGCCTTGACGGCCTTGCTGAAGCCGGGGTTGCCGTCGCACAGCAGCGCGACCTTGGTCGGCGAGTACGGAACGGCCTGGATCAGCGAGTGCAGTGTGACCGCGGGGCACGGCACTCGCCGTGCCGCGAAGTGGCGCCCGCCGTCGGTGCTCGCAAGGAACTGGCTCGGCTGCGGGCCGTCAATGGGCGGCGTGACGATGTAGACGGTCTTGCCATACGCGGCGACATCGGCGGAGACGTTGATCTTCAGCTTGACTGGCATGCGGGTCCAGCTCTGGCCGGCCAGGTTGGTGCGCCAGGTGCTGAGCTGGGTCTTGCCGCACAGGCCGGTTAGGTAGGCGCACGGCGAGACGATGGCGTACACGCTGGTCGGGGTCACCGCCAGGTCGAGTATCTGCTTGCCGTGGCCAGGGATGGGCATCGCCTTCCAGGTCTTGCCGCCGTCGCCGGTGCGGTAGAGGTCGGGCGCGAATGCCCAGCCGACCCGGGGGGTGGCCATCCGGATCTCGGTGATGCCAGTTGTGCCGAGCCCCAGCTTGGGGATGGTCGCCTTGATGGTGCCGACCAGGTGCCAGCTGGAACCTCCGTCGGTGGTGCCGATGACCTGAGAGGTCGCGCAGTTGTGCCGCAGCCCGCACGACCTGGCGCCAAGCACCCATCCCCTGGTCGCTGACGTCCAGGTCATGGCGCTCGCCCTGAACCACGTCGGAACCGCGGTCGCGGGAGAGGCGACGGCCGTGCTCGCGGTCGCCGGGGCCACGCTGGCGGCCGCCGGGACCGCGATCGCCGTCAGTGCGAGCGTGCATGCGCCGGCCACGCGGCGCAGCACCCGGTTGGGAGATGGCGTCATCATGATCCCCTCCACAGCAGCTGGCTGCCATTTGCTGGCAGCGCCTGTCTCATGCCCTGCGACCCAGATCGACCCAGGCGCCGGACTACGACCATTACGTCAGCTATGACGCCGGTGTGTCCGCGATGGTTGGGCCCTGACCCTTGGCCTGCTCCAAAGTGCGGCGGCCGAGTTCCACGCTGGCCTCATCGGCGCGTGCCCCGGTCGCTGCGTGGTGACCGGCGGGGCCGCGCAGGCAGTTCTCGAGGCCGCCCACCAGCCACAGGCGGGCTGCTGACCAGGGATGTCTCAGTCTGAGTAGCGGGGCCTCGTGCGGTTGCGGGCGCGTTCTGCCGGTGGCTCTAGGGCAATCGCCGTGATCTCCGTCAGCGCGGTGGCGCGATGGTGAAGACCTGGCCTCCGGGCACGATGAAGTAGTACGGGTGGGGGTACTTGACCTCGGGCAGCCAGTGCCGTGACCACGGCAAGGTTCACCTGGAACGGTCGTGATCTGGTGCCCGAGGAGTCGGAGATCTAGTCATATGCATAGCGCTGCGTTCCGCATCCCGAGGACCGATTGTCATCGACACGGGAGTCTTCGGAGCACGTCTGACGCCCGCTGGCAGGTTACTCGCGTCACGCTACCGGAGGCTTCTGGAAGGCCGGCTGCTGCGGTCAGTTGATATCGAACTCGTTGCCTTCCGGGTCCTTCATCCCGACCGCGTAATGGTCGAGCCCTTCCTCGGACAATGCGCCAGTGATGGTGGCGCCTATGCCGGCCAGCCGGCTGGCCTCCGCGTCGACTCGCTTCCTGCGAGTCTGGATCGGATGCGTCCGCTCGCCACTGGCGTGGATGTCGAGGTGCAACCGGTTCTTGACCACCTTGGCATCCGGGACGACATGGAACCAGATGCTCGGCCCGTGGCCCTCCGGGTCGCTGATCCTGTCCGCCCCGTCGACCAGCTCCTCCTCGGGCACCCCCAGCTTGCGGTAGAAGTCGTTCCAGGTAGCGAATCCATCCGGGACCGGCGCGAGCTCATAGCCCAGCGCGGCGGCCCAGAACCGAGCCAGCCGGTCCGGGTCGGCACAGTCGATGACGAACTGAAAGCGGACAGGCACCGGTTTCCTCCCCAGGCCGCTCGGGTAGCTGCCGACATCCTGCCAGATGCTTCGCGGCGCGACGCCGCTGGCGGGT
>WNFC01008704.1_pt1 | contig 12494 bp, 12 predicted proteins | sample 5400541 | NCBI WGS metagenome assembly WNFC01 (sample SAMN13153342, study PRJNA577476) | soil metagenome | isolation source: 120 cm saprolite under Douglas fir tree site 2 hole 2 replicate 1 | place: USA:California | collected 2015-04-18
TTTCAACTGGGCTCTAAGCCCGCCTGTGGGCATTATTCCACTAGTGCCAGTACTGTACGAGAACACCATAACGTTGAACCCAGCCAGCCTAGTAGGCTGCACTACGCCATATCCGACCGGCGGATACGACTGCTAACCCAATAAGGCAAGCCTCAAATAAACCCCCTCCCTTTATTTTTCAATCGACCTAGCGTTGAGCATACGAACTTTTCTTGCGAAGCGGATCGCATACACTGTCATCCTCATCTTGTTTGTTATCGTTCTAAACTGGGTAATCTTCGAAGCGATGCCCGGGGTCAACGGTTCCCTCTATGCGGTGTTGGGGCAGAGTGGAAGACTGCCGCCGGGAGAGTACCAGCATCAACTAGATCTCTATGGACTGGACAAGCCCTACTGGGTCCGGTTCTACGACTATGTCAGGAACCTTCTTACATTCCAGTTCGGGTTTTCGAGCCAGAGCGGCCAAGATGTCACGTATCAAATGATCAACACTGGAAAGCTGACGAACACGCTTCTTCTACTCGGCGTATCGACCTTGATGGCACTTCTAATTGGAACAGTGGTGGGAATATTCGTGTCTCGACGACGCGGTTCAGGTGTGGACACATTTGCAACAACAACGTCTTTGGCTACACTAGGTCTTCCGGTGTTCTTCACCGGTACACTCCTGATATTCCTCTTTGCGGGGCTGGTAAACTGGTTCCCCCCTGGAGGGACATATCCGAACACGTGGGACTCTGTAGGGTACCCTTCTATCTGGGTGCAGATCCCGGTTCGCCTCCAGTATCTCTTCCTTCCTGCTCTAACCTTGACAGTCTTCTCCTTGGGAGGCTTTCTCCTCCTTACCCGGGCAACGATGCAAGAGGCTCTCAGTGAAGACTACATTCTAACAGCACGGGCCAAGGGTCTCACAGAGAGAGCCATCCTGTTTAAGCACGCATTCAAGAATGCATCTCTACCATTGATCACGAACGCTGCCCTGTCCTTCGCCTTCATACTGAGCGGCGCGATCATTACCGAGACGATCTTCAACTGGAATGGGCTGGGCAAGTGGCTGTTCGACTCAATCGGCTACAAGGATTTTCCCGTAATGCAAGCCATGTTCTACATCATCGCGCTCTGCGTGATAGCCGCGAATCTCGTCTCGGACATTCTCTACGGTGTCGTGGACCCTCGCATCCGATACGAATAGAGAGCATACGGGACTAGAGAGACCATGGTCACGAAAGAAGGATTCAGATTCACAGTCTCCAGGCTTTCAGGCACGCTTAGGCTTGTCGTGAAGAATAGGATGGCCCTGGTCGGGCTGATCTTGCTTGGAGGATTTGTCTTCGCCGCTCTGGCCGCTCCTCTGATAAGCCCGTACAATCCCAATGCGCACGTCTCAGGCGTTCTCGCTCAACCGGAATGGGTAATGAACTATCCTGATGGTTACTATCTTAGCAAGAACGTAGTTGTAGTTTCAGATCCGTTGTTCACCTCTCCATCAGCGGTTCAAGCATGGACGCTAACTGCTTCTCCATCAGTTCTAGCTAATGTTCAGGAAAGCTACAATCCCGTCGTGACTTCAGCAGTCGAGTCGAAGGGGAGTCTCCAGCTCACCTACACCGGTTCGACCCCTGGAGTAGTGCGTCTAAGTCAGAACTTCCAGTTTCCGTACCGGGGTCCCCCGGAGAACTTTCTAGCAGGGGTAAGGTACTTGGTCTCTAGCAGTAACCCGACAACCCCTGTGAACGTGAAACTCTTTATCGAAAGGTTGCAGCCCGACGTCCAATCCTTCTATCTCCCTCTCCACACGACTCCAAAGGGCGCGACCACCATTGGGATAAATGCGAACGATACTAGCAGCAGCCGATGGCAACCTGAAGCGTCGCTTGTTCTCGACGGTAAGGTCCCAGTTGTGCAGAGCTTCATGGGCACCTCACAGTCTGGTCTTCATGCGGCCCAGGTAGTGTTCTCAGCCAGCGGGGCATACTCGTACGGAGTCCAGGTGACGTTTTACGGTCCGGCGACGATAAATCTCGACCACTTGCAGTTACAGTTGTTCGGAACAGCCTGGGGATTGCTCGGAACCGATTATGCAGGGTCTGATGTTTTCACACAGTTCGTCTACGGTGCGCGGATCTCACTCCTAGTGGGGCTCTTGTCCGCGGGAATCGGGATTGGCTTGGGACTTGTTGTTGGTCTGCTTGCAGGGTTCCTGGGTAAGTTCGTAGATGAGGTTCTGATGAGGTTTACTGATATGATGCTCGTCATCCCGGGCCTTCCACTCCTGATAGTGCTGGTCGCGGTCTTAGGCCCCAATATCTGGAACCTCATCATAGTCATTGGATTCCTAGGCTGGATGGGCTTTGCGAGAATCGTCCGGTCTCAAGTGCTCACCGTCAGGGAAAGACCCTTCGTAGAAGCGGCTAGAGCCTCTGGAGCCGGCACGGGCAGGATCATTGTCAAGCATATATTTCCCAACCTTGTTTCTCTGACATACGTCAACTTGGCCTTGACGGTTCCCGGGGCCATACTGTCCGAGTCGGCCCTTGCTTTCCTCGGGCTCTCCGACCCATCGGTCACATCATGGGGGCATATGTTCCAGAATCTTCAGACTAGCGGTGATCTTGTCAGATTTCCCCCGACCTGGTGGTGGGTGCTTCCTCCCGGATTTGGCATTGCCTTGGTTTCCTTATCATTCATACTGATAGGCTACGCCTTGGACGAGATTTTCAATCCTAGGCTGAGGAAACGCCGATAGGACTTAGAGCAGGCGTTCTCCCAGTGCGCTTCCGACGATCGTCCCGATAAAGTCCACGAAAAGTGGGAAGGGAAAGAGAGCGTTGAAGGTGAACAGGAGGGCAGACTGTTGGAGAATTCCGGGTGGTTGGACTATTCCGGAAAAGTCTGGCAAAGCTAGAACTGCGAAGGTAATGAAGACGTTAAGCCCATATGCAAAGAAGATGGACACTATCGACTCGCCAAAATCGGAGATCCGCATTGCTGCAAGAACGCATATTCCGAAGCTGCCGAGATAGAATATCCAGAGCCATAGCGGGTTCGCGCCGTACGATGCTGGTAAGAGTTCCGAGGGATTTGGGAGTAGCAGTCCCTGAAATATTGTACCTAGGGTGAGTGCTGCGAGAGACGTTCCCCAACCGGCGACTACAAGTATGCTCTTGAATCTGCGGGGGATAGAAATGTTCGCCATTCACGGCTTACCTCTGATTGTCGAGTTGGTGAAACGATGATGAGAAGGGATAGGGGATTCGTAATTGCAGCTTCGTTCATTCTCCTTAGTATTGGGTCGGCTGTATATCTCACGGTGGTCACTGTGAACTATCTTAACTATTACCCGGCACTTGGACAAATCTATCTCCGAGTTGACAGTGTGTACATTGTCCAAGGGACAAACAATTCAGGAGTTGACTCGCGAGTGATCGTGGGGAATCCTACGGATTATGCGGGATTCCGTTTAGGAGATGTTATCGTATCGATGTCCTTCCATGCGAATGATAGCAATGCTACTATTTTTGGAGGGGTCCCTTTGAAGCAGACTGAAGCTGTCCGAGAGCAGTTGGGCCCCCATTCGGTGGTGTCTCGCGATGTCGTGGTTCAGCTTAGCCCAGAGGACGCGAGCTCTTTCGCTTCGTTCAATAGGTCCTACGCTGGTCGCGTTACAGCAAAGGTAGTACTTACGGTGGAGCTGATCACTTTTCTGAATACGGCTACTGGGCTCGATTATTATATGGCGACTCAGGATCTTCCGTTGTCGTCCAGCTAGCTCAGCTGGCCCCAAAGCTTAATTTTACCTCTCCAGATTTGCCTTTTGGCTTATCTCTATTGGCACTCCTAGAAGTCCAGGGTCTGACGACTCACTATCGTATCCTCCGAGGATGGGTAAGGGCTGTAGAGAATATCAGTTTCACTGTGGAACAGGGAGAAGCTTTGGGGATAGCTGGGGAGTCTGGCAGTGGTAAGAGTACGGTGGCGCTGTCTCTTCTAAGAATTCTGCCTCAGGGGGGGTATATTCGGAAGGGCAAGATTACGTTTCAGGGAATAGATCTCACTTCTCTGCCCGAGAACGAGATGAGAAAGATTCGCTGGAAAGGAATCTCAATAGTGTTTCAAGGAGCTATGAACGCGATGAATCCAGTCTACAAGGTGGGCGATCAGATCGCGGAGGCCATAAAGCTTCACGAAAAGGGCGTCACTGAAGCCGACGTCAAGGAAAGGGTCGCAAAGCTTCTCGAGACTGTCGGCATTGAGCCTTCCAGAGCGAACAACTATCCTCACGAGTTCAGCGGAGGGATGAGGCAGCGAGCGCTGATCGCGATGGCGCTGGCTGCGAATCCGGTAATGCTGATTGGCGATGAGCCTGGGACTGCGCTGGATGTAATCGTCCAGGCTCAGACTCTCAAACTTCTCAGAGATCTTAAGGATAGGCTTGGCTTGGCGATGATCCTAATTAGTCATGATCTTTCAATCATCGCCGAGACATGCGAGAAGGTCGCCATTATGTACGCTGGAAAGATTGTAGAGTATGGGGACGCGGTCTCCATCTTCAAGAATCCTCTCCACCCGTACACTCAAGGACTCATCAAGGCATTTCCCAGCATCAAAGGTGCGAGAGTTCGTTTGAGCTCTATCCCTGGACAACCGCCTGACCTACTACATCCTCCGCCTGCATGCAGGTTCAATCCTAGGTGCCCCTACGTGATGGATATTTGCAAGAAGGAGGAACCGTTGCTCGAAGATCACGAGAAGGGACATTCTGTGGCTTGCCACCTTTACTAGTGTGATAGCGCATGGAGCCATTGTCTGTCAGGACCGGGAACAGTTCGGACCTCGATAACATGCCTAAGGGTCCAGTCGCTGATCTCCCACCGAAGAAGGCTGAATCAAAGAAGGACAAAAAGCGGTACGTCCGATTCAGGACTGAAGACGGTGCCATCGTGGAAGGGACGGTCTCTGAAAAAAATGCGTCCTCGAGGCTCAGTGGCATTGGCTTGAAATTCAACAAGTGCTATTTCGTAGGGGAGATCGGAAAGGTTGGAAGACTCTGGGTGAACAGGGCGGTCAGAAACGACGACGATATCCCGGCAGGTCTACAACGGTTCGAGAAGATAGAGGAGGTCGAGGACGATTCGAAGATTCCACCCTCGCCCGTCATGTCCGTTGAGAATCTTAGAAAATGGTACCCGCTCAAACGCGGATTCTTCGAGACCGTCTTCTCCAAAGATGAAATGAACGTCAAAGCCGTTGATGACGTTAGCTTCAATCTGTCAAAAGGGGAGATTTTTGCGCTCGCGGGGGAGAGTGGGAGCGGAAAGACAACTCTTGGCAAGGTCGTGCTCCGGCTAGTTACGCCCTCAGGTGGGCGTATCTTCTTTCTAGGCCAGGATATCACTAAGCTTAGCGATAAGGAAATGAAACCTCTCCGTCGCGAAATGCAGATTGTCTTTCAGGATCCATTCGAATCACTTGACCCGCGGATGACCATCAAGGAGATTGTGGCTGAGCCTCTGCGAGTCCAAGGAACTGTGGAGATGGATGAGTCTGGGAGATCGAGGACGAGGAAGATGGGTGAGCGAGAGGTGGAAGAGCGTGTCAAGAAGATGCTCAGTGAGGTGGAACTGGTTCCACCTGAGGAATTTCTTTACCGGTTTCCACACGAGATGAGCGGTGGTCAGAGGCAGAGGGTAGCAGTGGCGCGGGCGTTCGTCATGAACCCTAGCTTCATCGTTGCTGATGAACCCGTGTCGATGCTTGACGTCTCAATCAGGGCGGAGATAGTCAACCTGATGGTGGACTTGGTGAAAAAATCTCAGGCCTCGATAATTTTCATCTCTCATGATATTGCGCTGGCGAAGCATATTGCGGACCGGATAGCGGTCCTATACTTGGGTAAGATGATGGAGCTCGGGGGCGCAGAGACCCTGGTTGATCAGCCCTTGCATCCATACACCCAAGCACTAGTCTCCGCCGTCCCGGTGCCTGACCCCGAGTCCAAGAGGACGAAGGACGTGATTAGCGGGGAGATTCCTAGTCCAGTGGACCCTCCCTCGGGTTGCAGATTCCATACTAGGTGTCCTTATGCGCATGAACGGTGCGTGATGGAGGAGCCCGCGTTGGTCGAAGTTGAGAAGAGCCACTATGTTGCTTGTCATCTCTATTCCTGATCGTTGACAAAAGAGTCTGTACTGATCGTTCTCAGCGCTATGATGCAGATGACATTGAGACTCTCATTGGGGAGGGAGTGCTAGCGCTTTTTCTTTCTTATGCGCAGTGCGCTAACCAGTCTTCTGTCCGATAGAAACGCGATTATTAGAGCCACTAGCGAGATCGCTATGATGGCTGGCATGATGATTTCGAGTGGGCTGGGGACGTCGAAGGAGATGGTGTTGTCGACGGCATACGCGTTTGCGGGAACAGACACCTTGAATGATGGATTGTAGATCGCGGTCAATGCGTTGAGCAGTGGTCCTTCAGGCGATTTTCGTCCTAGTGTCAGGTTGTATCGTGGACCGGGGAGATCTAGGGACCATGTGGTTGTCTGTTTCAGAGCGTCGTTGGTCTCGGTCCATGTTGAGACGGGTGGGACCCAGCTAAAGTCGAGGAGCCAGAAGGTGATCGTAGTCTGAGCTGGGATCACTGCGGATAGGGTCTGGTGGCCGTCGATAAAGTATACCGTTGATTTCGGGTCCATGGCGTTGAGTGGTGCGAGGAGATATGTTGAGCCGACAGAGTTGAGTTCTTGGTTTGAGACGATGAGTGATTGTGATACGTTCATCTTTAAGAAGCTAATGTTGGATCTTATGTTGCTTCCCGCGTCGGTGATTACACCGTTCAGTGTGATGGAATAGTTCTCTACTAGGTACCACATTCCGGTTGAGTTGGACGTGTGCGCATGCAGTTCTAGGTTTGCAATATCCGCGGTGGGTACTAGTTTCCGAATCGCGTTGCTGATTGGTTGAAGGATTGATGATGAGTTTGACTGGCTGAGGTAGACATTGAACGATGGTAGGTCGGTCAGGTTCTCTGCCAGTACGAGGTTCATGCTGATTTTCGCCGAGCTCGGGCTGACCGCGATGTCAACCGGTTGTCCTCTGGACAGCCCTATGAGGCTACTAGGAAGGATGGTCAGTAACAGTACCAAGAATATGGTGATCCACCGCAGAATCGTCCTTGGAAGCCTCCAATGAGATCAAGTATGGAACATGTCTATAAGAATGACATAGTTGGCCCAAGAAAATTTGGCAAGCAGGCAAGTCGTCCATAGTCGTTTGGCATTTGCTATCCTGCTTGGTTACCCAATCTGGGCCTGTTATTCTGGTGCGGGGGGTGGGATTCGAACCCACGAAGGCCTTCGCCACAGGGTCCTAAGCCCACGGCAGGCGATACGGTCACGCCTTCTGCCCATTAGACCTGGCTCTGGTACCCCCGCGCTGCAGATCCTGCGACAAGGGCGGAACCGGGGGCGAATAAAAACTACTTCAAGACACGACTCCTTCGTATCCAGATCCATAGATGAGGCGGGGCAACCTCTCGCACCCAGCTCCCAGAAGCTCAGACAAAATCGTTAGAGTCAAGCCCTGATCTGGATTCCGGGGATGGCGGCAAGAAAAAATCGCCCAGAACACGCCCGAATCTCAGATCTGGCCAAGCAGTTCTGTAACCAAGCTTCTTCCACGCTTCTCCCTAGGGTGAGAGTGTCGTTTCAGGGATCATGACTCAAGCCCATTCTACGTTCAAAATCAGAATCCTCGCCGAGAAACGTTACGGTTGGCGAGGGGCCTCTAGGAAAAAGGGGGCCAACAATATTTTTCTCGCAACGCGAGACCGGTCTAAGCCAAGGGACGACAGAAACATTCCGCGGAGTCTTCGAGAGATCCGATGTGTGAGAGTCCGAAATCCAGTATTGCTGCTAGGAGAGTGGTTTTGAGCTCTCCCAGAGATACTCGAAATAGCTCTTTCCAAACTTTACAAGACCAATATGATCGGAAGAAATAGCCAGCGTCAATCCTTTCTGAGGATCCTCGCCCAGAAGTATTATGATCTGGCTATCGTCCGAGATAATTCCTCCGCCGAACATTTGTTCTCTAGTCCGGACCTGAGCGAGACCCTTCAACTTCCGCAGAGTATCTCGACCCGTCGTCTGCGGGACCATCACGGAGACATTGACTCCGTTCCCCTTCATCAAGGCAAGAGCTGGCAGCGCCATTGAGACGATCGGGTCTGGAACCACCGGCATCGCCACGAAAAGCTCTCTCTTGGTTCGTCCAAGGGTTTCCCTTATCTTGTCTAGGATATTGTTCTGTCCTCTAACTATCCAGATGTCCGGTTTCTCCCGAACTCCCTTCTTCTCGTAGAGCGGTTGAAGTTCCTCCATCGCGTCTGATTGGCTCGACTTCAGAGTGGTCTCCTGCCGAGACCTTGACGACTCGAGAGCGGTCGAAGGAGCCTTGGGATAGTACTTGCTGGGCCTACCCTGCTCAGTCTCAACCCATCCCTTCCGCTCAAGATTTCCCAGAATCTCGTAAATTTTCGAGTAGGGAATAGAAGCGGTCTTGCTGAGTTCGCTAGCCGTTTGGGTGCCTGACTCGACCAGTGAAACGTACACCTTTGCCTCGTAATCCGTCAGACCAAACTCCTTCAACGCCCTTCGTGTTTTCTCACTGACAGACATCGATTCTCTAACCCGAACTCAGACGGAGGGACCCGATAAGATTGTGCCGTCGACTGTGCAAGTTCCTCATGGAGAAAATGTTGCGCCTCAGACTCGCACTGTTATCCAAGCCTTCGTGGCTTAACGAAAGAGAGTGTAAATAGCATCCAGTGCCTCTCTAGACGGGAGACTCTCCCGGATAATAGAAGAATTTGATCGACAAAGACTCTGTTGTCAATAGTCTCCGAGGGGTCCTTGACCCAGAGATCGGCATAAGCATCGTCGATCTCAACATGGTCCGAGACATCTCCATAGAAGGGAGCCACGTCAAAGTTACAATCGCACTAACGGTTGCTCACTGCCCTCTCGCAAAAACCCTCCAGACAGACGTCGAGAAAGCCCTGAAGAAATCTGACCAGATCAAAACCGTAACTGTAGAGACAACAGCAATGTCCAGGACAGAGCTGAACGAGCTCAGAACAAGCCTCCAAAACAGAGCGGCCCCGCCCCAACCCGATCAAACGAATACTCTGGGCCCAGGCATCAATCGGCTCGGAAAACGTGAACTGCGAAACATAATCGCTGTAGCATCAGGCAAGGGCGGAGTCGGGAAATCCTTCGTCACAAGCATGCTCGCCGTCCAGCTCCGAAGGCTCGGATACGAAGTAGGAATCCTAGACGCGGACTTGACAGGGCCTAGCATCGCAAAAGTCTTCGGACTGAAAGATCGGCCGTCCAAGGGTCCCAATGGTCGCATAACTCCCGTGCTAACCAAGACCGGGATCAAAGTGATGTCGATCAACTTGGTCCTCGATGATCCTGAGATGCCTGTCATATGGAGAGGCCCAATTGTGAATAGTGTCATTCGCCAGCTCTACTGGGACGTAGATTGGGGATCCCTGCACTACCTACTAGTAGATCTTCCTCCAGGGACGAGCGACGCTCCGTTAACAGTCTTACAGTCGCTGCCATTAGACGGAGTGATCGTCGTATCTTCTCCCCAAGAGCTAGCCTCCCTCATCGTCACCAAGGCTGTCAACATGGCGAAGAAGATGAATGCTGAACTGTTGGGTTTAGTGGAGAACATGAGCTATCTAACATGCCCACATTGTGGCGAAACCATCAACGTCTTCGGAGAACCGCAGGGAGAGAAACTAGCCAAGCAGCTCGGCATACCGTTCCTAGGGTCGGTGCCCGTGGACCCGGTAATCGCTCGATTGTCAGACCATGGCCAGATTGAAGACTACACGACCCCGGTCTTTCAGATGGTCGCTGACGAGCTCCGAGTCAGAACTTCTCAGCAGGTGCAGCAACTCATGCAAGGTCTCCCAATCGCATGGTCTATTCAACCCTCTGAGAGCTGACCCTGAACTTTCATCCGAGCGTATTAATAGCCGGAGACCCCCATCATAGGTAGTCGACCGGGCAAGCTTACCCTGTACGCGATAGATTCGTGAAAAACATGGCCAAAAAGAAAACGCGTAGTATCAAGACGAGATCAAAGAGGGTCTCGAAGAAGATCATCAAGCCGACCAGTGCACGGAACCAAAAGTCACAAGGAAAAACACTATCAGATCCCGCTGACAAGGGCCTGTCAGCTCCGAACGTCTCATTGTCGGTCCGACCCTCGCCACCTCAAACGATGGACGATTCCCGGGTTTTCACGATAGAGATAGATTCGATTCGTGCTGAGACCACAATCGGGGATTTGATAGTCGCTTTTCCGAGGACAAGAGACGTCCTAATGAAGCATGGACTAAGGTTTGAAGTAGAGGAAGCTGGCTATCTCTACATGACCCTCAACGTATTTTCAGCGATTCATGGTCTGGCTCTGACAGGCTTCCTCCAAGAACTAGATGTTGCGTCGAAGGAAATGCCTCTTCCACCTCTCGCTGCACCCGTGCGTCAGATCGCCTCCCCTCCGACAACTTGACAACAGGATTTCGCTAGGTCCCTCGTGCGCTCTCTCCAAAGCAAGAGAGAAATGCTTCCAACTTCTCGCGTCAGTGAATGGAAGCCCGAGCAAGAATCCTGATTACAGGTCTGGTCCAAGGCGTCTTCTTCAGAAGAGAGATGACCGATCTTGCTAGAAGACTTGGAATCTCGGGATGGGTGAGAAATCTCCCGAACGGTAAGGTGGAGGCCCTCGCTGAAGGAGAGAAAGGACGATTGGACGAACTCATTCGATTCTGCCACGTTGGTCCTCCAGGCGCAGTAGACAGAAAAGTGGATGTCGAATGGTCAGATTATTTGGGAGAGTTTCGGGGGTTCAGAATTACGAAATGAAGGGAAGCCGACAACCTGAGACCGTCTCCACCCGGAAGAAATTCGCCACTTCTACTGGGCCTACCAAAAGGTAAAAGAAACCGCGTTCGAGGTCTCCGGCCGCTCCGGTGGTGTAGCCCGGTTTAGCATAGCGGCCTTTGCCCCAGAGCATCGTGGGGCGGCCAGTCGAACACTAGATCGGGGAGGCTTACTGGAAGAAAAGCCCCAGAGCCGTTGATCGCGGGTTCAAACGCGGCTGCAAGCCGCTGAAACTCCCGCCCGGAGCACCATCACTTAAGAAGATGTAACCGCCAGCCGGCAACGGTCTGATATTACGACTAGTTCGGCTTACATGCTTTCGTAGAATTTTCGGGCCAAGTTCACCGCGTCTTGGGATCGACTTGCAATAGTCTTGTATTCCGGTCGACGGTCTCCGGCAATCGAAGAAGCTTTCTCGAAAAACTTTCTCACGCTGTCTTGGTCCCCTCGGTAGAGCGCGATCCCACCTGCAATCCTGTACCAGACCTCTGCCCGAGTCCGGTTTCCCGTCGAGTCAAAGGTGGTCGCCTGGCTAACCGCATCTTCCAAAGAGGTGATGATTTTCTTGGGGTCAAGGAAGAGAAGTCTAGAGAGGGATCGATACATCTCATCGTCTCCCGCGGTAATTTCCTGTAGCTTGCTGAGAACCATCGGCTCCTGATTTTCTGTAGGGTTATCCGCAGAGGAGGGCTGGTTCTTCTTTTTGCCAAACAGACTGAGCATCAGTTGATCACTCTCTCCCCTTTCTGAGGGTCAGGCTCGGGTATAGCCCATTTAAGAGTTCATTCCCGAATGTTGATATTGGCGAACAACTGCGCTCGGTGTGATTAAGTAAAGATGAGTGTCGAAGACAAGCTAGTAAAGCGGCGCGAGTTGAAGGAGAAATCTCGAAAAAGGAAGCGAGGACCCTACCGGAAAGCTTCAACCGGAAGAATCATCAAATATTAGTTAACTTCACGCTGCCTGAGAAGTTCTGGGAATCTACTCTCCCCTCGACATCGAGGCCGCATTGTAGGAAATCGAGGGCGGGTTCCGGTGCAGCCTCCGGCCTGTTCTTGTGAACTTAGGAGTAATTAACTGAGATATCCTTCAGGAAAGTACTGGTATACGCCGATACTTCCCGATGCTGCTCGGTTCAATGCTCACAAGTTCGGAGCAACTATGGTTCCCGAAGCATATAGTGCAATGTTCCACATCCCATGTCGGATCCACCTTTCGGCACGTCTCGCACATCAAGCCAAGTGCCCGAATATCAGTGCAAGCTTGACATAGCTTCTGTGAAACTGCGAGTGGATTAGGGTTCTTGGAAAGCATTGATGCAATGTCTTTACTCATGGCTCTAACTTCAGGGGCCGATCCGAGTTCGACTGCCTCTCCACGGACCTGATGCTGATATTTGCTAACAGCCGCCTGGGTTACTCCCAGTTTTGTTGCGACCTGTTCCTGCTTCAGTCCGTACTCTTCTATGAGCTCCCGAGCCACAAGTGCACGGAGGGCTGGGATAACAGACTTCGAAGCCACTTCGCAGGGAATTATC
>WNFC01006909.1_pt1 | contig 12493 bp, 12 predicted proteins | sample 5400541 | NCBI WGS metagenome assembly WNFC01 (sample SAMN13153342, study PRJNA577476) | soil metagenome | isolation source: 120 cm saprolite under Douglas fir tree site 2 hole 2 replicate 1 | place: USA:California | collected 2015-04-18
GCGGCCGCGCGGTTCGTGAGGTATGCTGGTTCGGTGGAGACCAGATCTGGGTAGGATCGAGGATGTCGTGGGGCGGTCAGTACCTCTCTACAGGCACGGGCATTTCTAACTAAAAGGAAGGGGAGAGGGTAAAGACGAGGGGGGGAGGGCTGGAAACGCACCTATTGCTTTGGAATATAGGTCGATTGCCTCGCCGTACCGCCCGCTCTTGAACGAGTCGTTGCCCTGCTCTTTTAATCTCTCTGCCTCGGCCGCTATTACCGTGGGGTCGGGCTCGCTGTCAGGTGGGGAGTCCGGGTCGGCCGCATTCTCACCTTCGGGAGCTTCTTCGTCCGGCAGCGGTGGCGACTCGGACGGTGGTGTGTGAGAGCCTGTAGACAGCTCTGCGTCCTTGGCCACATCTACAGCCGAGCTTGGGCGCTTGCGCGGGCGGAGTTGGGGTTCCTGATTTGTGGGTACAGCTGCCGCCCGCATCGAGGGTGGCATTAAAAAAGCTGATAGAGTAGCCGGTATCTCGTTTCCGTTAAGCCTCCCTCGTATCAGGTGGAAAGCGACCGCAAAACCGTCACGAGTGAGATGACCATCATTGTTAAGGTCGGCCAGATCCCTATGCACGGTTATGAGATAAGACAACGAGAAAGGATATGTTAACGAGGCTAACCAGATTGACTCAAGGTCACTCTCAGGCAGCTCTGACTGAAGCATGAAGGGCACGACAACATCACTCTCGACATAACCCCGCTTTTGCTTGTCCAAACCATCAAAATGCATGTCGGCGGTAGCCTTCTCAGTAGGAGTGACGTCCCATGCTGGTTGAGGTTGGACAGCAAAGACAGCGGGAAAGGGCCTCAAAGCTGGTGCGCTCCGGGCTGGACCTTGTCCCGTGAATTGGTGTGGCAAAGGTTTCCCAGAATACTGAGGTTGCAACGGCTTTCCCGTGAGCTGAGGTTGGACTACGGCTGGCCCACTATTCGGTGGGAAACTGCTAGAAAGGCCGGGACTGAAAGAGCCACTATTACCGGTAGTATGGAATGCAAAAGCGTCTCCCGGTAAAGGTTGGTCAGAGGCCAGTTCATACAAGCCAGGAGGAAGGGCAGTCGGGATAACAGGGAGTTGGCCGTCCATGGAAGCCCGGATGAGATACATGGCGACGATGAAGTCGGACACATCCAACGATCCGCGGTTATGAGTATCCGATAAATCCCTGCGAAGGAAATATGAACACGAGTGCTACGTGGAAACAAAAATAGGCCACACCATATTTGGGTGAGTGTGTCGACTGGGAGTTTGGACTTGACAAACACCTCGCGTGCTTTCTCGCCTTGGGAAACAGGTTGAGACCAGAAACGCGGCAGGGGTTGAAAAGGTGCGCAACAGCACGTACCTGAAAGAAGACCGTTTACAGGGTTACTGCTGTTGAAGTAGCGCGTAAATTTGGCCTTGTCCTGGGCAGTCAGAGGAGGGGGGAAACGAGAAGAGCTCGGAGACTTCGGAGAGGGGCTGTCAGCCCTGCGAGGTTCCGGGGACGAGGAATACCCGTTAATGTGGGCGAGAGGGCCAGCTTTGACGGAGATGAGCCGTCAGTGTCACGATGAGAGGACGAGTCGCACTCACGTTTGTTGACAAGGTCCGCTGAGACGGTCTCGCCTTTTTGGGCCCATCCGACAAGACGCAGAGCAATAGAGACACCCTTACGAGTGAGAAAGCCCTGGTTATCCGCGTCTGCGATCCCCCAGATTTGACCCAAGACATTAGCGCCGAGGTTGGCACCACCGAAGATGCGGACGGCGACATCGCCGGTGATGATACCAAACTTTTGGGGGTCGTGCTTTGTGAATATCTGGTTTACGAAAGCGAGCTCCCCCTGTGTTGGGGAGAAGAGTGTAGCCATAGCGGATGAAGGAGGGGAGGGGTTGAACGTTAGCGCAGTTACAAGGTTACAAAGTCATCGGCGACCTCTTCCGCTTTCCCCCCGATCCATCGGGCTGCCCGGCCCTGCCCTCCCGATCTCCACGTGATCGAGTCACGCGCCGGTAACAAACCGCGTTCTGCTTCCTTGAACTTGACGACTTGACCTTGACCAGAACGAGTTTTCTGCGTCCTCGAGCTCATGGAACAAATCACCACCTCTCTTGCCGTCCGCAATGCCCAAAAATCGACAGTCTCGGGCGCTGGGAGTGACGCTGCTGGAAGCGTGACCAAGAGGTTTTTCCCTTTCTTGATGTTAACGCAATATGCTGATTTCGTCTTGTCAGACTGAGCAATGAATTGATGACCCTGATGGTGAGAATCCATCACGTTTGATTCTAGCACCTCTCATCAATCACTCAGATGTCTTCTTCTCCTGGAATCGTACGTGTCTCACCAATGCTTCGTCTAACCCTCTTTGCGCATCTGTCTGCCAGTCAGCTTTCCCAAAGTCTGATGCCAACCTCTTCGAATGGATAGGTACAATAGAGGGACCCGCAGGAACCGTGAGTGTGTACTTTCACAATCCGTGATTCGGCTCATAATTCCAATCTCCAGTATTATGCCGGGATGTCATTCAAAATCTCGATACACTTTCCGCCCAATTATCCCTATGTCCCACCTGTTATTAAGTTCGAATCTCCATGTTTTCACCCCAATATCGATATTGCATCTGGTGCAATTTGCCTTGATATCCTTCAGGTTTGCATTCCTGGGTTATAACGTGACCTTTCAAATCGATTTTGACTTTACCTCAGGACAAATGGTCCGCTGTCTATAGCGTCCAAACCATTCTTTTGTCCCTACAATCCCTTCTTGGAGGTAGAAACCATACTTGATTAAGCGTTTCCCTCTCTGATTTTCAATCCAAGAGCCGAACAACGCATCTCCTTTAAATACGGACGCATCGAACCTTTGGGAAACTCCCGAGTGTGAGCAATAACTTTCCTGGTTGCGGACCGTGCTTGATTTTTGTATCTAGTGTTCAAAGCTCAACTTGAGAAGCATTACCGACCGATCAGTGATGAGTTGAAGGCTTAGAGTGGATAGAGGAAAGCTATATACCCTCATTGTGGTCTGCGTGTGTTGTGTATGATGTACTGTACCTCGGCTCCTCGGGCTTTTGCTTTGTCATCACGCGTTGCTGTCCACCTGTCCGTCTCGTCTCATTCGCTCGGTTCATCAAAACTTGGTCTCTCCTTTACACTTGATCTTGGGTTGATCCCTTGCCATCGGTTGATCCGGTCTTTCGTCTTTTTCGCAAGTTCTCAAATATATTTTTTCGGTTTGTCACACTTCTGTTCTGTTTGATATGCATTGCTCTTGCTCATGAGCACAATCGGTTGACAGAGCGTTCGGACTTTTTTTACTTGCACACCATGCCCCGTCGACCCCCTCCAACGCCTCTTCTTCTTGTTCAAGGACCACTGCCATCTCGTGGCATGTCCAAGTTTACGATGCCATCGGTGCCGAGGCCTATCTTTCATCCACAGACGATGGTGGCCCAGAGACCAGTCCCCCGTGAGCGGGTGTCCTCTAACAGAACCGGGGTCGCGGCCAGAGAGTCGGGGATGGAGAGTGGAAGGAGGTCGAGAATCGCCGTCACCTAGTACCGTTGGAAGGGGTCACATACGAGCTATCATCATACCTGTTGACTCTGGGGCGACGGTAATGCCCCCCAAGGCGGTGGCGGGGACGGGATAATGGATAGTACGGTGTTGCCTCGTGTCGGGCTCGGGCGGGTTGTGCCGTGTATAGACAAGACAAGCAGGATACGTTGTGTGTCAACTTTGACCGAACTTTAGTTTGCACTCTCGCCCTCGCTGGTACACGCTTCATTTATACGCCTTTTCGCATCGTATTCTTCCCTTTCTTGTTCTTTCTTCTATTTTTTGGCCCCGGATACTTTCATCGTCAACAATCATCTTCCTTGTCCTTGTCCCCTTCAATCATAATGACTAGCTCTTCTACTCCGGATATCTCCTCGCTGTCACTCTCTTCTCAACCACCCCATCAACGTCTGCACGATACTTACGACTACGACGGCACCGGTACGGGCAACATCAGAGCCCCGTACCACTTTGCTACTTCTCCTCCTCTTCCTCCCAGTCAGCCTCCTTTCCAGCCTCTGAGCATGAACCAGTCCCCTCTCAAGACCAAGACCGCTCGTGCTGGCCTCCCTTCCGTATGTCCTCTTTTTTTTTCACATTGGATCAGTATTTTTAATATCAATTATCCCCATATGCACTCTTTCTGTAGCAATGGCTCGATGGCGGTGCTACCTATCCTGACAATCGCTCTATGTCTTCTCCTAATAATTCTGATCTGTCTTCTGGTGGAGGCTCGCCGCCTCTCCCACACATCAATGCTCCCCCAAGTGTTCCCACTTCCAATCAGGCTGCGGACGACGAGGTTATACCCACGGCCATCGTCATCAAAAACATCCCTTTTAATGTCAAACGCGAGACTCTTCTGGACATTATCGTATGTCCTCCGCCATGCTTCGCCCCGCTTCTCTTTGATGATCCCTCTAACAGGCTTCCCTGTCCATTCCAACCCCGTATGCATTCAATTACCACTTGGATCAGTCTGGCTCTTTCAGGGGTCTCGCCTTTGCCAATTTTCGGCAGGCTTCTGATGCAGATGCCGTCGTTGCGGCCCTGAACGGCTTTGATGTGCAAGGTCGCAAATTACGCGTTGAGTATAAAAAGGTACTGCAAGCCGGAGAGAAGGAACGAATCGAGCGGGAAAAGGCCATTAGGCGTATGCGTTCCATGCAGCTTGAGAAGGAGCAACAGCAACACCAGCAAATCCAGGTCACTCCACAAACGCCTTTTGATGATTTTTCTGTTATTACATCTCCGTTCACTCCTCAACGTTCGTACTCAGGGACGAATTATCAACCTACGCAACAATATTCTCCACCCTCGGCCCCACCGCTGTCGACCACACAGCCATACGGCATGCAAACCCCGCCCCCCGCGCTTCCCGTCACACCTAGCCCCTCCCTTAAGGGCAATTCTGCCTCAAATGAACTGGATCTCAATGACCCATCTACGTTAGAGATCTACTCGCGTATCTTGCTTTTCAAAGATGATCACATGAGGGACGAGCTTGCGTTTTCCAGGACGCTCTCTCCAAAGCAACGACGAATAGTGCATCTGGTCGCCCAGAAACTCGGTGTATATCACTACTCCCTCGGTGAAGGTGAAGAGCGGTATGCAGTCGTCACGCGCATCGACCCAGAAAAGGTTCGCCTACAGCAATTCGTCTTTGTTAGGTTGGGCTAACGCGTGCACTTGACCCGCCAGAGACAAAAAGGTAACCACCACCATGGCTTGCAACGCATGCCTTCCGCTTACCTCTCGCCAACCTCACCCACGTCCGGCGGCATCCCCCAAACTTTGCGCGTGAAGAAATCTATGCCCGATATGGGCGCCCTCCGCTCGCAGGGCCCCCGACTGACGACGCGCTCTTCGAATGGCAACATCCGCGAAGGCTACGCAACGATTGCTTCTCCTTCTCGCCGGTTGGGGGGCTTTGGCTCGCTCTTCGGAAGTTCCAGCCCGTTTGATAACCCCCTGCCACCAGTCCCGAGCCTGCCCACGAGCGTTCTCAGTCCTAGCAGTGTAGACCGGCTCGAAAGTCCGACTGGCGGTGTCGTACGACAGCCCCGTGGCCCCGGTATTGGTGGTTTCGCCACTCGCCGGGAACGTGCTGTGGCTAGTGAGAGCGCAGTTCGCAGTCTGGATACCCGCTCTCACGAGCCGCTGGAGATGTGAGATGTAACACAGGATGACAGTCAAAATTTAAGAGCTGGTGCTTGCAGGCATGTCCGATAATAGCGTTCTGTCGTCTGCCTTGCGAGCGCACTTACTTGTCTGGCATTTCAGTTATCCTCAGATTTTCACACTACTCTCTTGTTTAAACTTCCAGACCATTTCGTGTGTAACTCATTAAGTCCCTGACTTGGCTTTCCTCTTCTGGCTGTCCCCCATTTCCTGCTGCGCAAGACGACGTGATCTCTTTAACTCTTCCCTCTCCTGACCGTGTTGATATATAAAATACTTGTCCTTTTACATGCGTTGGTAGTTGTGACTTACCCGGTCCCTGCATTTTTGGGTAATGTGTCGGGTAGTGTGTCGATTAGAGATGTCTGTGCCGGATAAGCGCGCCGCATACTGTCCCTCACTCTTGGTCCTTCATGCCTGCCTCGTCCCTCGCTCGAGCTGCCTTTTTTGCCCTCGGTGCAGCCGTAGGTGGAGGCGCCGTAGCTGCATTCAATGCCTCTAACAAAAAGGAGGCTCCATCCTCGCCCCCCGCAGTCACGGCACGCTCAAAAGCCGTCGTAGAGGTGGGTGCCACTGGAGCAGCGACTGCAGCTGGTCTCGTTCTCAAATACGGAAACCCTGGTAAGCACGCGATGGCGGGCCTCTGGATTACCCTCTCACTATCGGGGATCGTTGTCGCCGCAGGCCCCATTCCCGACCAACTTGCGCGCCGCGCGTATGCGGCAGCGTATGACCGTCGCTTGCGGCATCCTACTTGGGTCGGTGTTGGATGTGTGTCTCTCTCTCCCACTCCTGCTGACGAAGGAGACGCATACAATTTTTTTTAAAATTCTAGACGGCGGAACATTTGACACTCGCGTCTCTCGGGAAATCTCTCCTCGAGGAGTTCAGTAGCGGGACGGGGAGCAGTGAAACCGGAGATCGCGCAAATTCGACGTTCCACGAGGACGAGTCTCTCCCTGCGCCGTTCCGCGCAAAGCTGCAGGACTACTTCCGCAGCGGTTATGACCGTGGACACATGTACGTCGTCGTCGTCGTCGTCGTCGCGTTGTGCTGCCTGCCCCCCCTTTCTAATTGTGAAATTCTTCTGAAACCTTTCCTTTTCTTTTTGGTAAATGTAGGGTGCCAGCTGCGGATGCGAAACGGTCACAGGTCAGGGACCATAAGCGCCGTTCTTTTCTTTTGATTATGCGCGTCTGACTTTGTGGGCCCGTAGGAAGCTATGGACGAGACGTTCCTGCTCTCTAACATCGCCCCGCAAGTGGGCGTAGGTTTCAATCGCCACTGTTCGTTCGCGCGCTCTCGTATTTAGGTCTACAGTGGGTGGATGCTGATACCCGACTTTGTCCTTCTCGCATATAGACTGGGCCTACCTCGAAGATTGGTGTCGCCGGTTGACGAGTTCATTCACCGATGTTTACGTGTTCACCATCCCATTGTATCTCCCGCAAAAGGACAAGGATGGGAAATGGAGAGTCGTGAGTGGGCTCAACAGACGTCCGTCCTCCGTAAGGCACCTTGATGCTTATCGCCTCCCCGTATACAAAAGACGTATGAAATGATCGGAAGCCCGCCAAATGTGGCCGTTCCGACGCACTTCGCCAAGGTCGTTCTTACGTCACGGCCGTCATCGCCTGCGACTCCTCACGTTCCAGATATCTCCACGGGAGCGTTTGTGCTCCCAAATGCCGTCATCCCAGACGGGACACCCTTGGAGAGCTTCGTGGTCCCTGGTATGTCGCATCACCGTTACCCAGTGAACAGGTGCCTCACCGTAATTCCTTCAGTTGACGCCGTCGAGCGTGCCGCCGGTCTAACTTTGTTCTCAGACGAGATTAAAGCACGGTCAAAGCACATTTGCAAGACGACCAAGTGCGAAGTCATCGTGCGTCGCTTCGACGACGCACAGAAGAGACCGGAGATGAGACGAGCGATTTCGTCCCCCCGGTGACATGTGCTACACCCGAGTAGAAACTGGGCCAAAAGTTTGCAAACGACGTTTGCTATGAATTAGGTTTGCTCATTATTGGCGATAGCGATCTAAAAGTCGCACAACATATCCTTAATACCATCCCAATACTGCTGATCTACGCGTTTTGCGATCTCCTTTTTGGTGAGCCATGCAAAGTTGGTGACAGATTCCCCTGGTCGTACTTGACCAGCCATAATGTGTGCTTTAAAGAAAAATACACAAGTCTTCTAAAAATTGCATGAGTCGTTTCTGAGTAGTGAAGCTGAATGAGACGTACTTTAGGGGTTCCAACTGGATCTGTGGGTGGTGTTGAAGGATGGACCTCATACAGGCCAATTGGCTTGCGACTAACGATCCATGTATCCATGGCCTCGCCGCATAGTTCCTTCAAATCACGCGCGGCAGACTAAAGAAGAGATGGTAGGAGACGGCCGGAGAAAAGGAAAGAGGCTGCCTACCTCGTGCAGTAGCTCGTCGTCCGCAACCGCAGTCTCGGGAAACTTCCACTCAGCAGCCGCATCGGTCTTTTGCTGAATGAGGAGGTAGAGATTTCGCTGGCCTTTCCTGTCTAGACTTTTCACGTCGCCGTTTACATCGCTCGCATGGACGCGAGGCGCCGGCGTCTCGTCTTCGTCGCGTCCGAACTTCTTCAGGTCCTGGGCGGTCACTCCGGCACCGGGTGCGCGGGGATGGTCCGCGCCAAAACTGGACCCGAACGCCTTGCGGTCGCGTTTGCGCTCCTCGAGGTTGAACTTGGACTCGAGGAGGGAGCCCGGCTTGAAGTAGAACTCGTGGGGGAACGGATTGTGTAGTGCACGCTGGATGCGATATTGGTAGGCGTAGTAGGCGCGCTCCAAGTTCGTCGGCGTGCGGGTGAGGATGGGAGAGCGGTTGAGGATGACGGCGGTGTGTAGGATTGGGCGTGGGGGGGCTGCCGCTACCTCTGTTGCGAGGCGGCGACGAAAGATGAGTCTGCCCGTTCTGAGCAGGGACGATGAAGAGGACATGGCGGAAAGACGGACTCGGACGGGTCGGGCGGGCGCACCCGAAATGGATAGCACAGGCGGCGCTACTATACTTACATCCACCATGACACTTAATCTCGTCTCAAACTCATATCTAGAAGAGAGTACGGCAAAGATACGTGTTAAGCAAGTGCCTTGGGAGGTGCGTTTGTTGTCTCTACCGTCTTTCACCTTATCCCATCAGAGTAAACGTCAATTAGGGATATCAACGCGCAGGACATATCACCCTCGAAGAGCTCGCGCTCATCAAGAAAGTAGACAGACAACCTAAAGCAAAGTCGGAGCCCCTACTACTCTCTGATGGTCAAACCTATGCATCACTTTATCTTGGACTGCTCAAGAAACTCCAGAGGGTAGACACTCTGCAATCTATTCTCGTTCTCATCGCGGATGCCCTCGCTGGTATGTCTCGTCACAACTGCGGTTTGCCTAGTCACCTGGACCTCTTGTGCAGATCACGAAGAGCGTATCATCCTGTTTACGAGAGCATCGGTATCTGAGCCAGATCTACCATTTGGTCCACTCTTGCGGTACGTACGCGCGAGTGTGTTGCGTTTCAGTGCCTGCATCCATGACACGTCCACCTAGGATACTCGACACTCAGGACGATTTTGTGCAGCTGAAGGCGTCACAGATTTTGACCGTCCTCCTAAGGTTCATCTCGTCATGTCATCTTGCTTAGTACACAGATTCATACCACCCTCCCCCAGCGCAGAGCCAGCACCCCTCCAACCGTGGCAACTACAACCCCTTTTAAATTATCTATCTGTATGCGTGCAAGGAACGTCTCAACATAAGCGAGACGTAGCAGTACAATGTCTCGAGGAAATTCTACCCCGGCATGAAGTTCGCCAAGCTGTCTGGGCGATCTCTGGTATCCTGAGCGGGTTCGAAACATTATGATCTGTCGTGATGTGAGAATTTAACTTTTGCTTCAGATTGGTGGATATTCTCAAGCTAAACAATAACCCTCAAATGAATTATCAAGTTGGGTTCTGCTTCTGGTTATTGACGTTTGAGACGGAGATCACGGAGCAGATCAACGGGTAAGTTACGCCCATAACTCCTCCAGTCATTGCGTTACTCAGAATCCGCTCAGGAGATACGACGTCATTCCTCTCTTCATCAGCGTAGCACAAGCTGCGGCCAAGGAAAAGGTCGTGCGCGTTAATATAGCGACGCTTCGCGTGAGCAATTTCGCATTACTTGTGATATTTCGGCACCACGTCATACTCATTCCTTTGAGGATGCTCTAGAACCTCGTTACGAAAGCGCCATCCGCCAATCTGCCAGCGATGTTGGTTGCCCAGCTCCTTCCGTTCGTGAAGAACCTCGCGACGCGCAAGTGGTCGGACGAGGATATCTTAGAGGACGTGCAGTTCCTCAGAGACGAACTCGAAGCAAGGTTTGAGAGCTTGACGTGCGTCTCATCTCCCCGATGATTGGTGTATCAGCGACGACGGTCTGAAACAGGACATGGGATGAATATACCTCCGAGCTCACCTCGGGACACCTCTCATGGACGCCGGTCCACGATTCAGACTTCTTCTGGAAGGAGAACGTGACGAAACTGAACGAGAAGGACCATTTTTACCTAAAGTTCGTTCCGGCTGCACCTCGACAAAAAGAAAAAAAAGGGACAAAGGGCTGATCTGATATCTCTTCTCAGGCGACTCATAGAACTTTTGCGATCATCCCATGATCCCCTCGTACTTGCGGTCGCCGCGCACGACCTTGGGCAATATGTGAAGTATCACGAACGCGGGAAAAAGTAAGTTTTGGACCTACATCGGCCCCTATTACATCCGGCTCATTATCCTCTCTCTTGAAACTAGGATTGTCACGGACCTCGGTGCGAAAACTCGCGCGATGGAGCTAATGTCGCATAGCAGTCAGGAAGTCCGGTATCGAGCACTACTTTCCGTGCAGCGACTCGTCAGCCATCCATGGCAGTCTGTATAATCGTGTCTGGCGCATCGAAGAAATGCGCATGAGGTAGACAATCAGAAAGGGATACTGTAATAATTCTGCGAAGCATGAAATGCATATAATATATCCGTCATGAATTCACGAACGTGCTCAAAGAAAAAGACGGACAATCGAGCTGAACATGTAAAAGATTCTCTCACGACTTGACCCATATCTCGCCTACCACATCCCACTCTTTCAGCACCACAGGACCAGTGGTTCGCCTTTCAGGATGCACATCTTCTGTGGCGTGCACCCGGTCTTCCACAAGCAACACACGCAGCCCGCCGACCGGGACAAACCCAGTCCTGAGCGGGGTATACTCGAGCTCAAAGTCCCAGAATTGCTCTTCCTTTCTCGGGCCCGCGCCGCCGGTCGTCGCATCGCCTCCTCCGCCACCAGGAGCTGACGACTCGGACTCGGACTCGGCGGTGGCGGCACGCACGAGCGTCATGGGCGGCACGAGCAGCGTCGATGCGCCGAGGAAGCGCGTCGCCCCACGCAGCTTTTCGTAGCGCGCTTCGTCGCCGGGCATCGGTTCGGGCGGCGGGATGCGACGTAGCGCGCGCGCGAGGGGATCCTCCTCCACCTCTTGTTCCGCGAGCTGCGTCGCGCGCGGCGATCCGCCAAGGGCCGCCGATGGTGCCCGCGGCGCGATGGACGATGCTATGGCCGTGGCTACTGCCGACGCGAGGCGAGCGTGTGTTGCCGCTGTTGCCACGGTCGTCGTCGTGGTGCCCGGCACGGGTGGCGCCGTTTTTCCGGACGGTGTAGGTCTGGCGGACGGCTGCTGGACGTGTTGCACGGCCAAAGTCAGCGTGCGTTGTTGGCCCTCACGCACGGACGCGGCCACGGCGAGGGTGCACGCGACGGAGAATGGCTTGCTGGCGTGGAGCGCGGCGCGTGGGATGGAGCGCACGACGAGGTCCACGTCGACGGGGTCCACCGCCTGATACGCGCTGGCAATGGCGTTGCCGAGTGCGGCTGGCGTTACGGGGCTCTGTGGTCGAGGCGGGACGGACGAGGGGCGGTTGCGGAAGGGCGAGGAGGGACGATAGGGCGTTGGGCCGAGTGGTGGCGTGCTGGAGCGCGAGGGCGGCTGGGAGGAATGACCGACTACAGTTGCCGAGCGCTGGAGGTGAAGAGGGAGGGCGGACGCAGGCTGCTGCTGTGGTGGACGGGTGGGTGCTTGGCTTGGCGGAAGAGGTATTCGACGGGATAACATCTATCCAGAAGCTTAGGGAGGGGGGAAAGTGCCAGAAAGACGACCACCCGACTCACGGAAGTTAGCAATCTCCCCGGTTCGCCAAATGACGATCGCCAGGAGATATCGAGCCTTCCCAGAGGGAGGACCGTCCCGGGCGTATGTTGTACGGGGATGTTCGGCGGATCGATCTCATTGAGGATGTAAACATACTGCCTCGTATCTTGTGCTTGCATCATGGCCATTACCCCAGAGAAGAGGCTCTCTTGGCTATCAGGCAGCAAGTTTGCGTCCTGGACGCGCCATCGCGGAGCCGGCTCGAAAATCATGCGTTCGAACCACATGGGCTCAGACGTGAGGTTCTGTATGTGGATCTCGAGGAAGACCTTTGTGCGTTCTTCCGCAGATAGCAACGCAGAAGGCGAACGAGGCACATGGACCTTTGTCTTGACTGATAATGGATTAGTCACCTACACCAAGAGAACGTCAAAGTCACTCTCGTCAGCGAACAGCCATTTCGGGCACACATATCGCTAGTCAGTGGGGAAAAAAGGGGGGGAAGGGG
>WNFC01018695.1_pt1 | contig 12491 bp, 12 predicted proteins | sample 5400541 | NCBI WGS metagenome assembly WNFC01 (sample SAMN13153342, study PRJNA577476) | soil metagenome | isolation source: 120 cm saprolite under Douglas fir tree site 2 hole 2 replicate 1 | place: USA:California | collected 2015-04-18
ATGCTCGAGACTGCGAGCGTGGCCATTTCAGACGTCGACGTGAAGATCTTTCCGTTCACCCAAATGCCGGTCGCCTTCGCCAACAAGGCGATCGACGCCGGCATCGCGATTCCGCCCTTCGTGTCGCAGTTCCTCGAACAGGGCCACGCCGTCGGCTTTGCCGAGCCCGATGTCCTCGTCAAGCCGAGCCCCATGACGATCGCCGTCATCATGGTCAATACCGACTGGGCGAAGAAAAATACCGCATTGCTGCGCAACTACTACACCGCCTACCTGCGCGGCGTGCGCGACTACTGCAATGCGTACCACGGCGCGCCCGTGAAGGAGGAGATCATCGCGGCCCTGATCCGTCATGGATCCGAGCGCCGCCCCGAGCTCTTGCACAAATATCCGTGGCCGGCACGCAGCCCGAACGGCCGGATCAACACCGCGAGCATGCTCGACATGCAGGACTGGTTCATCAAGAACGGCTACGTGCGCGCCAAATTCCCTCCCGAGCGCCTGGTCGACGTAAGTTATGCGGATTTTGCCGTGGAGAAGCTTGGGCCGTTCGTTCCCGCCAACAAGGACTCCAAGCTTGACGGCTGCCGCTGATTCGGACGGGCCCTTGCTTTCTGCGCCCTCGCCCCGCTCTTGCGGAGAGAGGTCGGGGTGAGGGGCTCTTTCTGCAAGCTAGGACTCGCGGAGAGTCCCCCTGACCCCACTCGCACAGATCGCATGAGTAACGCGGAGCTAGCGGCTCTCGCCGAGACCCTCGCACGATGGGTCGACCCGGTGTTAGGCGCGCCGACGGTGTATCTGTTTGGCAGTCGGGTCCGGGGCGATCATAGGCCCGATAGCGATGTCGACGTCCGCCTCTACCTCCAAGATTGGACCATTGAAGAGTGGACTTATGAGAAAGGTCAGGCGAGGAACCTGTGGTGGATGGAACAGGAAGCGACCAGGTGCGCCGAATTGCAGGCGCAGCTTCCTGGCCGGTTGGACTTGGGCCGCGATTCCATGGACTGGACTCACAAGGTCGACCGAGAGATAGCGGCGGCACGAAAACGCGGGCCAGTCCTTGAGCTTCGCAAAGTGGTCTGTCTATGGACCCCGCCGAAGCTCGGTCAAGTCAATCAAGTTTAGCGTCTCGAATTATGGTGTCGACCTCGATGGTGGTGGTCTCCACCATCAGTATTTGCCGCAAAATAATTTCGCCGTGTCGCACGAGGGTGACCTTTTTCCCAACGTATGGTTTCGCAGTGTGATTCCGGCTCAGCATCCCCGCCGAGGGCGGGTCAGGAGAATTGCAAATGGAGAAATTGATCGACGCGGCTGCGCTGACGCCATTGCAGCAAGTGGGCGACTTCCTGATCAAGCGCGAGGACTTGTTCGAGGTCGTAGGCGTGCGCGGCGGCAAGGCGCGCACGTGCTGGGACATGGCGCAAGGCGCGCCCGGCCTGGTGACGGCCGGCATGCGCGTTAGCCCGCAGGTCAATATCGTGGCCCACGTCGCCAAGGCACTGGGCGTGCCGTGCCGGGCTCACGTGCCGACGGGCGAACTGGGCCCGGAGCTGGTGACCGCCAAGGCCGTGGGTGCCGTCGTCATCCAACATCCGTACGGGCGCAACAGCGTGATCCGCAAAGAGGCCCGCGACGATGCCAGGGCGCGCGGGTGGCGGGAGATTCCGTTCGGCATGGAATGCGCCCAGGCGGTGCAGCAAACGGCCGCCCAAGCGCATGCGACGGTCGCCCAGATGCACAACCAGGGGATCCGGGCACGCAGGGTGGTGGCGCCGGTGGGTTCAGGCATGTCATTGGCGGGAATTCTGCGCGGCTTCGTGCTGGCGGGCTTTGCCGTGCCGGTTGTCGGCGTTATGGTGGGGGCCGACCCCGTCAAGCGTCTGGACAAGTGGGCGCCCGCGCATTGGCGCGACCTGTGTCGACTGGTGCATGCCGGTGTCGGCTATCGCAAGCGGGCAACCGTCACCCGGCTGGGCGACGTGGAACTCGATCCGATCTTTGAGGCCAAATGTCTGCCGTTCCTCGAGCCCGGCGATCTGTTCTGGGTGGTCGGCATTCGATGAGGAGGCGGTTTGCATGGGAAGCAACCGGGAGACGAGTATGGGCATCCGACGGACATGAGAAGTGAGGGCTGACGTGAGGCTCGGTGCCCGATCAAAGGCGAGCACTCGAATTGCTGGCTAGCTTGGGAGCGCGCGGCCTCACCGAGTCAGCCTTGCTCGCGCACGACTTCACGATCGACATGCTGGCCGACCTTGTCCGCGACGGGTTGGCATCGGCACAGAGCGAAACCGTGCGCGCGGGCGGCCGGATGATCGAGGTTGCATGATTGAGGCGTCAGTCGGAAGGTCACAGACCATGAAACTTAGACTTAAGTGCGCGATCTCGGCAGTTGTTCTGGCCTTGTGCTTCACCGGATCGGTAGCCGCCGGACCACTTGAGGATGGCATAGAAGCCTTCGAGCGTGGAGACTATGCGACTGCGATGAGCTTATATCGCCAGGCCACCGACCAGGGCAGCGCCGATGCCCAATTCCGTATCGCACTCCTGTACGAGGAAGGCCAAGGTGTTCAGCAGGATTATGCTTCCGCAGTGAATTGGTATCGAAGGGCAGCAGATCAGGGTTACGCCGTGGCTCAGAGTAATCTCGGGATCATGTACCGCAGTGGCCGTGGCGTTCCGCAGGACTACGCGACTGCGGTGAGCTGGTATCGCAAAGCGGCGGATCAGGGTTACGCCGTGGCTCAACACAATCTCGGAAGCATGTACTTCAGCGGTCAAGGTGTCCGGCAAGACTATGCAATTGCGGCGAGTTGGTATCGCAAGGCGGCAGACCAAGGCGAATCCCTCGCTCAATGGAGTCTCGCGTCCATATACGAGAAGGGCCAAGGCGTCCCGCTAAACTATGCGACTGCCGCGAGTTGGTATCGGAAATCAGCCGACCAGGGTTACGTCGGCGCTCAGGTCCACCTCGGGCTCATGTACCTCAACGGCCAGAGCGTCCCGCAGGATTATGCGGCTGCGGTGAGCTGGTTTCGAAAGGCGGCAGGCCAGGGCAACGACATCGCTCAACACAATCTCGGGCTCATGTACGGAAACGGCCTGGGTGTCCCGCAGGACTATGTCATCGCGCACATGTGGTTCAACTTGGCGGCTGCCGGAGGGGACAAAGACGCGCCAAAAAATCGGGATTTTGTCGCCACCAGAATGACCCCGGCACAGATCGCGGAAGCGCAGAGGTTGGCCCGCGAATGGAAACCGAAATGACCGACGAGCACGGGAAAGCCATTAAGGCAGCAGCCCGGGCCGGATTTGAGCCGCCACGGAATGACGCAGAGCTTGCGGCAGCGGAGGAGTGGCGCATTCAAAAAATGATGGCGGCGCAGCTTTTACTGCTTCATGGACGCGCCGGCCCCATTACGTTCCAGAACAGCACGAGCCCGGTGCGTGCGCGAAGCTGCCGCATGCGCGGTCACTCGTCGGAAGCAGGCTGAGGAATGGAGCGCGAGTCGGAGGCGCGGCGCGGCGCGGCGATCACGATTGCGGGTCTGCGCAAGGAGTACGGCGACGGGCGAGAGCGCGTCGTTGCGCTTGACGGCATCAATCTCACGATTGCTCCGGGTGAATTCTGTTGCATCGTCGGGCCGAGCGGTTGCGGGAAGTCGACGCTGCTGCGCATTCTCGCGGGACTCGATCGCGCCACCGGCGGCACCATCGATATCGACGCCAAAGGCTGGCCCGTCGCCAACGCCATGGTGTTCCAGGAGAGCGGACTGTTTCCCTGGATGAACGTCGAGAAAAACGTCGGCTTCGGATTGATGACCCGTGGCGTCGCCTCGGCCGACGCGGGCAAGCGCGTCGATGCCGTACTGCGCCTCGTCGGGCTTACCAAGTTTCGCCATCACTATCCGCACCAGCTGTCCGGCGGCATGCGCCAGCGCGGCGCCATTGCTCGTGCCTTCGTGACCGACCCCGGAATGCTGCTGATGGATGAGCCGTTCGCGGCGCTTGATGCGCAAAACCGCATCATCCTGCAGGCCGAACTGGTGCGCATCTGGGAGGAGACCGGCAAGACGGTGGTTTACATCACGCATTCCATCGAAGAGGCCCTGCTGCTCGGCGACCGCACCGTGGTGATGACGGCACAGCCGGGCCGCGTCAAGGAGATCATCGACATTCCGTTCCGGCATCCGCGAAACGTCATGGAGCTGTCGGCTACGCCTGAGTTTGGCGCGCTCAAGCTCGCCATATGGCGCATCCTGGAAGACGAGGTGATGCGCGCCAGGGCGGAGATCGACGGATGAGCGAGTCACCATCAAAACTGCAGGAGCGCCTGCTCTACCTCGCCTCGCCGATCGGATTGTTGGCCATTTGGGAGATCCTGCTGGCGCTCGGCTTCGGCGACCGTCGCTTCGTTCCGGCGCCGAGCGACATTGCCGTGCGGTTCTGGGAACTCACCATGAGCGGTGAACTGGCCCGGCATACGGCGGCAACGCTATGGCGCGTGTTCGCCGGTTTCGTCATCGGAGCAGTGCCGGCGGTCGCAATCGGACTCTTGATGGCGATGTTCCGGCTGGCGCGGATTTTCTTTGATCCGCTCATCGCGGCGCTGATGCCGATCCCGAAGGTAGCCCTGATGCCGTTGTTGCTGCTGGCCTTCGGGTTTGGCGATGCATCCAAGATCGCGCTCGTTGCCACTGCGGTGTTCTTTCCGGTGATCGTCAACACCTATGCGGGCGCCGCCAATATCGACCGCATCTATTGGGACGTGGCGAAGAACTTCGGCGCCAGCACCTATGTGATGTTCTCCCGCGTCGTGTTCTTCGGCGCGCTGCCGCTGATCTTCGCCGGCCTCAAGATCGCGCTCGCAGTTTCTTTTGTGGTGCTGGTCGCGGCCGAGTTCGTGGCCTCGAAGACCGGCATCGGCTATCTGATCTGGAACTCGTGGGAACTCTTGCAGGTCGACTACATGTTTGTGGGGATCGTGGTGATCGGCATTTTGGGGCTGATCTCTGCGGTTGCGTTCCAGGAGATCGAGCGCAAGGTGATCCCGTGGAAGGAGTCGTAGCCCGGATTACGGGCCGCAAGAGCGGCCCTCCATCCGGGCTACGTCACTCCGCTATTTCCAGCGCAGTCGGATGCCAGTCCATGCGGACATGGCCTGGTTGCTCGGCAACGCGCTTGAGCCAGCCGCGCACGGCCGGAAAGCCGGTGAGATCGAAACCACACTCGTTGGCGACATGCGTGAAGGCATAGAGTGCGATGTCCGCGATGGTGTAGCGGCCGGCCGCGAAGAAGCGGTGGTGTTCAAGGTGCTGCTCCATCACACGCAACGCCTGATAGCCCTTCTCCATCCACTCCTCGATGGCATGCATCTGCAGTTCGCGCCCACCCTTGATAAGCACCAGCCAGAAATGGGCGGCGCCCAAACACGGCTCGAGGCTGTGTTGCTCAAAGAACATCCATTGCAGCATCTCGCCGCGAGCGAGCCGATCCTGCGGCACAAGCGGTGTGCCGCCGGCGAGGTACCAAAGGATGGCGCCGGATTCCGCCAGATAGCGCCCGGGCGCGGCTTCGAGCAGCGGTACGTGGCCGCTCGGGTTCTTGGTGAGAAATTCCGGCGTGCGCGTTTCGCCCTTGAGGATGTCGATCTCGACAAGATTGTACTCAAGAGCAAGCAGCGCGAGCGCAAGCCGCACTTTGTAGCAATTGCCGGAGCGTTGCATCGAGTAGAGCGTGAACATTCCCGTGACCCGGTTTCGGCTCTTGTCCAGGCTTTGTCTTTCGAAGCTTCCCCACGCGCATGGTCTCACAAACGCGCGACGACATAGCTTGGTGAATGCGACCTCAATGCGGCTTGACCGTACGCGATCTGTCGCACTTGAGCTGGCAGATGAACCCCCATTCATCCTACCCGATGTTGCGTCGAATGCCACTGTCGCGGCATCCGCCAAGCGCGGCGGCGCGCCGCAGCACCACGCCGAAGACAGCCGCAAGAAGAGAAGACACACGCAAGAAAAGTTGCGCTGAGCTGAAGGCGGGATGGCGCCGCATCGACCATGACGTTGCCAGCTGTATGCAGCTGTAGCCCGGGTTGAGCGCAGCGAAACCCGGGGGCGGCGGTGCCCCATTGACAGGGCGGTCCCGGATTTCGCTACGCTCAATCCGGGCTACAGTTTCTGCTGCATTGACCATAACGCAGAGCTTTGCGCTTGCCCTTCAGGCCTCAGGACAGTAGGAAGCGATCGCTCGTCGTCGGGAATGGAGATTCTCGGACGATCCGTTAGCCGGGCGCGGCTTTCCGCGTTTTTCTCAGGCCTTCAAGGAGGGTATCTTGGGGTTCCTCGCCGACTCGCTGCAGCGCATCAAGCCGTCAGCTACGATCGCGGTGACCGACAAGGCGCGGGCGCTCAAACTTGCCGGCCGCGACGTCATCGGCCTTGGCGCCGGAGAACCGGATTTCGATACGCCAGAGAACATCAAGGAGGCCGCCATCAGGGCGATCCGGGATGGCCGGTCGTCCAAATACACCAATGTCGACGGCATCGCCGAACTCAAGGCGGCGGTCGCGGCGAAATTCAAGCGGGAGAATGGGCTCGCGTATAAGCAGAGCCAGATTACGGTTGGGACTGGCGGCAAGCAGGTGCTCTTTAACGCCCTGATGGCGACGCTCAACCCGGGTGATGAAGTTATTATTCCGGCGCCGTATTGGGTCAGTTATCCCGACATGGTGCTGCTTGCGGGCGGCAACCCGGTCGCAGTCGCTACAACGGCCGAAACCGGCTTCAGGCTCAAGCCCGAACAGCTTGATGCAGCGATTACGCCCAGGACCAAGTGGATCATCCTCAATTCGCCGTCCAACCCGACTGGCGCCGCCTATACGCGTGCCGAATTGAAGGCGCTGACGGACGTGCTGGTGCATCACCCCCATGTCTGGGTGATGTCGGACGATATGTACGAGCATCTCGTCTATGACGATTTCCTCTTCACCACGCCGGCGCAGATCGAGCCGCGTCTTTATGAGCGAACGCTGACAGTCAACGGCGTGTCCAAGGCCTATTGCATGACGGGTTGGCGGATCGGCTTTGCCGGGGGGCCCGAGCCGCTGATCAAGACCATGGCGATGATCCAATCGCAATCGACCTCCAATCCGGCCGCCGTCTCACAATGGGCGGCGGTCGAGGCGCTCAACGGTCCTCAAGACTTTATTCCGAAGCACAATAAAATCTTCAAGGAACGCCGCGACCTCTGCGTCGCCATGCTCAACCAGTCGAAGGGCATAAAGTGCCCGAAGCCTGAAGGAGCATTCTACGTCTATCCCTCGTGCGCCGGGACCATGGGCAAGACCGCCCCGTCGGGGAACCGGATCAACACCGATGAGGATTTCGTCACCGAGCTGTTGGACTCCGAAGGCGTCGCCGTGGTGCAAGGCACGCCCTTTGGGGTTGGCCCGGCCTTTCGAATCTCATATGCGACCGCAACCTCGTCGCTGCAGCAGGCTTGCGAACGTATCCAGCGGTTTTGTGCCAACCTGCGGTGAGGCGGTTGCGGTGGCCGAATGAAAGCAGGCCACGCAGTTCCTCCGCATGCAGACTGGATTTGTCCGAGTAGGCGGGGGCGACACGGTTTGCGTTATGTCGTATATGGAATCGGGGGCTGGTGATTTCGCTAAGCACAATTCGCTAAGCACAATCCGTCCGGCAGCCAACCCCCACCCTACCCTCCCCCGCATGCGGGGGTAGGAGGGGGCATCGTGTCGGTGAGCATGGGGGGGCGTTCATGTGCACAGGAGCGGGCTCAGGTCGGCCAGCTTACATGCGACATTTCTGGCGGTGTGGGCCTGATCTTTGGCTCGCAACGTACGCTGAATTGTACCTTCACGCCATCCGTTCCCGGGCCGGTAGAGTTTTATGCCGGCACGCTGACCAAGCTCGGCGTCGATATCGGCGTCACCGCCGGCGGCGGGATGGTGTGGCTCGTCTATGCCCCGACCTCTCGGCGGGCGGGTGCCCTTTCGGGAAGCTACGGCGGCGCCACCGCCGAGGCCACCGTGGGGGCCGGCGTCGGCGCAAATGTGCTGATCGGCGGCTCCAATCGCACCATTGAATTGCAACCGCTTTCGCTCCAGGCCCAAGCCGGTTTGAATGTCGCGGCAGGTGTTGCCGGCATCGATTTGCGCTGGGTGCGTTGACGCGGCGGTTTTTCGATGTAGAAGGGGGCTCATCCAAGCAACGGGGAGATTGTCTCATGACACTACGTGCAACATGTCTTTCTGCGATCGCGGCAGCCGCGCTGATGGCGACCGCGCCAACCGGCGCGAAGGCCAACATCGAGGTCGGCGGCCTCACCTGCCGCAGCGCTGGCGGGGTCGGTTACGTGATCGGGTCGACGCTCAACTTCGAGTGCGTGTTCGTGCCGTCAGGCGGCGGTCCGGCGCATCACTATCTCGGCGTCGTCCGTCGCATCGGGGTCGACCTTGGCGTCACGCAAAACGTGTCGTTGGGCTGGGTTGTGTTCGCGCCGACCGGCGTGATCCATCCAGGCGACCTCGCCGGCAACTACGGTGGCGTGCAGGGCAACGCCTCGATCGGCGTCGGCGTCGGCGCCAATGCGCTGGTAGGCGGTTCCAATAACACCTTCGCGCTGCAACCCGTCAGTGCCCTGGCCCAGGCCGGCCTCAATGTGTCGGCCGGGCTGGCGGACCTGGAACTGCGGCCCGCCGTTGCTCCCGGTCCCGCACCGCGTCACTCGCGGCATCGTCACAAGCACTGATCCGGTTTACCATGACGGTCGAAGGCCCCGGCTCGTCCGGGGCTTTCGCGTTTCAAATTAGAGCAAATCTCAGTGGGTTCGGCGCCACCTCGGTCTGTAGAGGTGAGGCAACTGCCGCTGTCCCCCAGGCGTCGATACCTTGCCGTCGGGGGTGCCGGTCTGCGCGCGGTATACGTTCGATTTTTGAAATTCAAATCTCGCCGACCGCGCAAGCCGGATCAGGCTTGATCCCCAAATTCCCTGGTGGAGGGAATTTGGCAACGAATTTTTCTAAATTTCCGATCAACGCGACAATGGCTGGGCCGGTTTATGCTGCAATCCCGCTGCGGTATGCGCAATTTGCGGATTTTCGACCAGGGTCGGAGCAGGGAAATTTTTCTGCCGAGGCAGGGAACTTTTTTGCGCTGGCAGGCAATTCATCGTCGGGACGGGAACGTTCCTGTTAACGACGAGTTCATGCCACGCCGTAACGTCACACCTCCGTCAAAATGCGCACTTGCCAACGCCCCTATTCCCCTGAAACGATAGCAAGACAGACCGGGCGGAGGGACCGATCTCGACCATCGAGGGAGGCAATTTATGGGAGACAAGGAAAGCGGGCCCAGAGGCCCACGGTGTATTGCGCTGGTGGGGCCGTTCCAGAGTGGCAAGACCACGCTTCTGGAGGCGATTCTTGCCCGCACCGGCGCGATACAGCGTCAAGGCACAGTTGAGGCCGGAACCACAGTCGGCGACGCCAGCAAGGAAGCGCGCCACCACAAGATGAGCGTGGAGCTCGCGGTCGCCACGACCACGTTTATGGGCGACAGCTACACGTTTCTCGATTGCCCGGGCTCGGTTGAATTCGTCCAAGACATGCGCGCCGTTCTGCCGGCAATCGATGCCGCCGTGGTGGTGTGCGAGGCCGACGAGCGCAAGGCGGCGCAGTTACAGCTTATCCTGCGCGAACTCGAAGACGCGAAGATCCCCCGCTTTCTCTTCCTCAACAAGATCGACAAGATCGACAAAGACATGCGCGAATGCCTGAAGCTGTTGCAGCCGGCCTCGCGCGTGCCGCTGCTCATGCGCCAGATTCCGATCTTCAAGAACGAGATCATCACAGGCTTCATCGACCTCGCACTTGAGCGCGCCTATGTCTATCGCGAGCATGCGCCGTCCGAGGTGATCACGCTCGATGACGACGCGCTGACCTCCCAGAAGGACGCCCGCTTCAGCATGCTGGAGACGCTCGCCGATCACGATGACGAGTTGATGGAGCAACTGCTCGCCGACATACCGCCGCCGCGCGATCGCGTGTTCGACGACCTTGCCAAGGAACTTCGCGATGGCGTCGTATGCCCTGTGCTGATGGGCGTCGCCACCCGCACCAACGGCATTCTGCGCCTGTTGAAGGCGTTGCGCCATGAGGCGCCTGGCATTGCGGCGACCGCGAAGCGGCTCGGCGTCAAGGCCAATGGCGAAGCGGTCGGAGCCGTATTGAAAACCTTTCACACCACCCATGGCGGCAAGCTTTCAGTGGCGCGGGTGCTCAATGGCCAAATCGGCGACGGCGTCACCCTGAGTTCGCCGGCCGCAGAGGCAGGAAGGGTCTCCGGCGTCGCCAAGCTGCTGGGGCAATCGACGGAGAAGCGCGGTCCGGCCGGCGCCGGAGAGACGGTCGCGTTCGGCAAGCTCGACAGTGCCAAGACCGGCGACACGCTCTCGTCGGGCAAGCAGCCGCACCCCGCGGTCGCGGCGGTGAAGCCTTATCCGGGTGTGCTCGCCATTGCGATCTCCGCGAAGGAGCGCAAGGATGACGTCAAGCTCGGCCTCGCGCTCACCAAGCTCATCGAGGAAGACCCCTCCCTCACCGTGATCAACAACCCCGAGGCCCAAGAGATGGTGATCTGGGGCCAGGGCGAGATGCATTTGCGCGTCGCGACCGAGCGGCTGGCCGAGCGCTTCGGCATCGCGATCGAGCGCCGCCGGCCGACCGTCGGATATCGGGAAACCATCAAAAGGCCGATCCAGCAGCGCGGCCGGCACAAGAAGCAGTCCGGCGGGCACGGTCAATTCGGCGACGTCGTGCTCGACATCAAGCCGCTGCCGCGCAATTCCGGTTTCACGTTCGAGGACAAGATCACCGGCGGCGTGGTACCGCGCAACTACATCCCGTCGGTCGAAGAAGGCATCATCGACGCGATGAAACATGGTCCGCTCGGCTTTCCGGTTGTTGACATCGCGGTGGCCCTCGTTGACGGCTCCTATCATGCGGTCGACTCCTCGGACATGGCGTTCCGCATCGCGGGCCGTATCGGCATCACCGAGGCGCTGCCGCAGTGCCAGCCGGTTTTGCTGGAGCCTATCCATATGGTGGAGATCGCGTGCCCGTCGGACACCTCCACCAAGATCAACGCGATCCTGTCCGGCCGGCGCGGTCAGATTCTCGGTTTCGACACCCGCGAGGGCTGGGAAGGCTGGGACATGGTTCGCGCCATGATGCCGGAGACCGAGATCGGCGATCTCATTATCGAGGTCCGCTCCGCCACTGCCGGCGTCGGCAGCTTCACCTTCAAGTTCGACCACATGGCGGAACTCACCGGCAAGCCGGCCGAGCAGATCGTAGCGGCAAAACGGGCCGCGGAGTGATGCCGGGCGGGCGGCGATGCCGCGCCTCGGGCCGCGGATGCGGCGGCTCCGCTCTCCGAGCGGCCGGCTATGGACCGACGCCGCGTCTGGGCGATGCGGGTCGGTAGCGAAGCGGCTCAGCAACTCGGTAGCCGCCCTACGCCGGCTGCCTTGCTGCCACGTGATGGCCGGTTGCTTGCTTTCAGTATTGTGCTCGCCAGTCGTTGCTTTAGGTCGGAAGTAACGCCGCCATAGCGCTGGCCAACGAACTTGCCGTAGTTTTCGGCCCGTTATCCATCCGCCCTAACCCAACTTTACTACCTGGTGGTAAAGTTGCAGGTCGATCTCAACATGCGCGGGGCCTATGTCGTTGCGGCCAGCCTTGTTCCGCACCTTCGATTGGTGATGACGCTCGAAGAATCGTCCGGATCATGATTGCAAACGAACGCCCGAGATCACGTTCGCGGACGCGCGGATGGCAATTCTTCGACATCGTCGGTGGCGATATTCGGATCGGTTAGATCGTATCCGAAACCTTCGTAGACGAACGCCCTTCGAATGAGTTCGCAGTCTCTTTCGCTGACGCCGACTTGCCTCGCGGTCGCGTACCACGTCGAGTCGACGGTCTTGACCATGTCGTCCACGATACGCGAGGCCTCCTCCTTCGAGACGAGAAACCGTTCGCATTGCGAAAGCAGGTTGGTGCGGTTGGCGTAGCGGCCCCAGCCACCGAACGCCATCGCGAGATCGCGGCGTTCCAGGGCGATCATCGGATTTGGTGTCAGGTCGTAAGCTGGGGACAGCGACCAGGTGTGATCTTTCGCGAGGACGGCGTGGTTGCGCGGATGATCGTCCGTGTTGGAGACCAGTGCATTGAAGCATATCCGGCGGAACAACTCGGGCAGGTCTTTGGTCTGGTTGCCCGATGCGGCTCGTCGAATCTCGTCGGCGAGAAGCAGGTACGACCACTTCTGACGCTTGTCCGCGGTATCGGGCGAGTCGTCCGCATCGATGAGCGTCAATCCGCTCACCATTCTGCTGCGCAGGTAACCTTTTTCGGTCTTATGGCGGTCGAACCTCTTCACTAGGAGCACGTCGCGATCGCCGAC
>WNFC01006913.1_pt1 | contig 12490 bp, 11 predicted proteins | sample 5400541 | NCBI WGS metagenome assembly WNFC01 (sample SAMN13153342, study PRJNA577476) | soil metagenome | isolation source: 120 cm saprolite under Douglas fir tree site 2 hole 2 replicate 1 | place: USA:California | collected 2015-04-18
GAGCGCCGAGATGCCTTGGATCGGCTGTGACTTCCAGCAGCGTGGCCGCGCTGGCTTCGAACAACAGAGCAAAGAGCCGCCGCTTGTTCTGCCACATCAGCGGCACCAGCGCGTGCGGCACGCTGAAGACCAGGTGAAAGTAGCCCACAGGCAGCAGTTCCTGCTGCCGCTTGCGAAGCCACTGTTCGCGAGCGTTGGTCTGGCACTTGGGGCAGTGCCGGTTGCGGCATGAGTTGTAGGAGATGGCTTGATAGCCGCAGTTGGAGCACTGATCGCGATGCCCGCCGAGCGCGGCGGTGCGGCAACGGGCGATGGCATCGAGCACCTTGGACTGCGGCCATGTCAACGACGCGCGTTCGCGGAACCTGCTGCCTGCGGTGCGGATCACATCGGCCACCTCGAACGGTGGCCGTGTCATCTCTGTCGCTCCTCCTGTGCGGTGCCAAGCGTAAGCTGGTCGAGCGGGTTGATGGCGGCATGCAGATGCCGCTGGGACAGGTGCAGATAGATGGTCGTGTCTTCCAGCCGCTCATGGCCCATCAATAACTGGATAGTGCGCAGGTCGGCGCCCGCCTCCAGTAAGTGCGTGGCGAAGCAATGCCGGAGTGTATGCGGGCCGAGCTTCTTCTGAATGCCGGCGCGGGTGGCCGCCGCACGGCAGATGTTCCATACGGTCTTGTCGGAGATGGGCCGCTCGGTGCTGCAATCACCTATCTTGCTGGGAAACAGATAAATGCGGGGCTTCTTCCAGCGCCAGTAGTTGCGCAGGGCTTCCAGCAGCTTCGGCGTCAGAGGCACGTCGCGATCGCGCAGGCCCTTGCCCCGGTGGATGTGGATGACCATGCGCTGGCTGTCGATGTCGCTCACCTTCAGCAGAGACGCCTCGGTGCGGCGCATGCCGGTGGCATAGAGCAGCATCAGGAGCATGCGATGCATGCGATTCGACGCCGCCTCGATCAGCCGCGTCACCTCGTCCTGGCTGAGCACGGTGGGCAGCATACGCGGCTGCTTGGGAAAAGGCAGATCATCGAAAGCCAGATCACGTCGCTTCAGCGTCTTCTTGTAGAGGAACCGTAGCGCGGAGATGCAGTTCTCCACCGTGCCCAGGGCCAGCTTCCGCTCGTGAAGCAGGTAGATCTGATAGCGCCGCAGCTCTTCGGCGCCCAACTGATCGGGCGAGCGGCCAAAATACTCGGCGAACTGTTGCACGGCTCGGATGTAGCCACGAATCGTATCAGGAGAATAGTTGCGCCGCTGAAGATCTTCCAGCATGCGTTGACGGAGTCGAGTCATAGGAACCCTCCTTCCTATGACCACCCACGCTAGCCCTGCCGTGCTTCCTTCGCTACACCTCTGCTCTCCATCCGCCGCGCCAGCGGGTTAGTTCTGACGGGGTTAGCGGAAAGTTGAGACGTTTCGAGGTCGAAGTTCCGGATTGACCGCGATTCGATGGGAGTCGTCAATTCGCCGTGGACTCCCTCGATGAAGGCTGGGCCGACCACCCGAAGCCACTGAATCGCGGGCCGGTTTGAAGGGACTGCCACGCCCAACAATTGCGAACCAGCTGAAAATCGATCGCTGACGGACCTTTGATGGTCGTTTCGCCAACATGCAGGTTTCATGGCCGTTAGCGCGTTTCCCCCGGAAAGAGGTTAGTATTCGTTCGGGACGAGTCAGGATTTAGACAACATAGGAAGTGGGCTAACTGTTATAGGTTCATTCAAGTCATCAGCGATGCGAGCAAAAGCACTGTTGATGGTATCCGTCGTGTTTGTCGAGGAGATATGAAGCCGCCGGGTCGCTTTAGAGGCAGTCTGGCAAAGTTTGTACTTATTAGTAACGGTTTCCTTGGCACGAAAGATCAGTTCTGAGCGCATATTAATTCTCCGATTCTTTACGGCGTCTCAGGCTTCCTCTTCTGCTGAACTCGCGGGTGAACTGCAGGTGCCATTCCTTTGGAGGCCATCCGACCCAAGACGCCAGCTCGCACTACCAAGCCCAATCTTCGTCGCCCTCGCCAGAAAGCCGTTGGAGCGATATTTCGCCCAGGTTTTCGATATTGAAAGCGACATCATTAGTCTACGCCTTGAGCGTTTTCGATGAAATTCGGTTTAAGCTGTAAGTTCATTTCATCGCCTACTTGATCTGCGTGGCGGGCGTTATCCCCCGCACAATGACTGCGACCTCATCTTCCCGCTAATGGGATTAGCGGCAAGTTCGCCCTCGGAGGTCAGCGAACATCTCGAAGTTGCCGATAACGAGACTTGCGGGAACATGGCGAGCTAATCTGAGTGTCCGAATTCCAGATAGGGTTTAGAAACAGACTCAATCACGTCTTCAGGACTTTCGCCGAATAAGTTCGTCGTTCCGGCTGCGGCTTTAAATCGAACGTCCACTTTGATGTACTGGCAGTCGAGAAATACATACGTCCTCTGCAAGCGGGTCGATAGACCACCTTCGGTGGTAAGGACACGATCAAGATCCTTTCTCTTCATTCCCGGATGGATACTGTTGAGTCTGTCTAGAACCTTTGCAATCCAGTCGGTCCGTTGCTGTCTGTATGTAGGACCCTCCGGGACGGATTCGTCCCGCAGTTGCGATTGGCTCTTCGCCCATTGAGGCAGTCCACTTGGCTCTGATATGCCAGAGACCCTTTCGACCTGTTTTCCCGATGCTGTGTCATACAGAGCGAAGTTGCCGCTGGGCCCCTGTGCCCCGAAATGAATGGCAAGCTGTTTGCCGTTTCTCCAAAAATGCCACTCCTGGATCGGCTCTCCTAGCTCAATGGTTTGCGGCTGCTCGCCTTTCCGATAGATCTGTAACTGGCGTGGTTCAGAGAAGTTCTCGGGTCGGCGATCCCATACCAAGCAGACGAGGGTTGTATTATCAGCGTTACCTCTGATCTCGGAACAGTGTCCCTCCTTTACGCCCGGAAGAATCGAAGTCTGGGCAACGCCTAAGGAGCAGGCAAGCGCCATGAAAAGGATCGCCCCCCAGAGGCGAGTCAGAAAAAGAAAGCGAATGGCTCTCGATGCCGGCATCAGTTCCACGGGATTACCCTTTGCACCAAAGTGTGCCTCAGTAGGATATGCCCTCAAGGATACGAGCAAATTTCGCAGTGGTAATAAACCAACCGCGTTCCCGCAAATGGTCTTCTACGACCGTCCCGTTTATAAGGAACAGCACGTAGCGCAACTCATCATGGCCAGGAGAATCTGCTCTCCACACAAAGGCCGAATACATTTGCGCAGACCTGTCGATCGCCTCTTCGCTTTTCCCTTGCAGTCGCGCGGCGGACCATACATTTGCGGGAACTACGGCGCGACGTTTAAATCTTCGGTCGGCGTCTTGTCTATGAGTGATATGTGACACCAAGCGCGTTTGAACTAAGCCGCTGGCGCGGCGGACGCTGCGCGTGCGATACTCCGAAAATCATGGGCTGCGACGACGTCCTGAATCCACTTTTGCCTTTTTCTGCTAAGCCAATAGCATTCAATCTATATACAGGCGAAAGTCGATTCAATTCCCATAGCCTGACCGCATCCGCCGCAAACGCCAGCGGCTCCCTTCAAACGGCCCTATCAAAACTGCCCCGAGGCCAGAGTCGGCGCACAACTCTGGCTATCCCGTCGGGGCAGTCCTGATAGTGTCCTATCGTTTACCAGTACTGAACCGGGAAACTGGCAAATAGCTCCGGTGTTGGCAGTCCTATTCTCACAAGCGTTGCTGCTGAACTGATCTTCCAATCCGACGAACTCAGAATGTTTCACTCAATCGCCGGATGCCCTCTCGAATTTCTTTCTCGTTCATCCGCGAGTAGCCGAGTATTATCCCTGGCCGCGAAGGCCGCGTCAAAAAGCAATGGGATATTCCGGAAATGCCAACCCCACGCGATGCTGCGTCGGCCACCAGAGCTTCTTCCGAGACGGGTCTTGTGGGCCACAGTACGATATGAGTTCCAGAGCCACCCCCTGTTACCTCAACACGGGCACCCAAGTACCTATGTATTGCTTCGAGTAGCGCCCCGCGGCGTGCTGTGTTTCTTCGGCGAAGGCGGCCTAGATGACGATCGTACATTCCGGTCGTTATGAACTCTGCCAGAGTTTGCTGCTCAAGAGTGGCAGAGTGCAGATCGTTAAGCCACTTGGCCCCTGTGAATGCCAGAGCCAGCGACTTAGGTACGATAAGGTAACCGATGCGTAGAGCCGGAAACACGGTACGTGAGAATGTCCCGACGTAGACTATACGTCCTTCCGTATCCAGGCCCTGCAACGACTCTAGCGGCCGTCCTTCGTAGTGGAACTCACCATCGTGGTCATCCTCGACGATCACCGAATTATTGCGGCGAGCCCATTCGAGGAGTTCAAGGCGCCGGGCAAGCGGAAGAATCACGCCGGTTGGAAACTGGTGCGACGGCGTTACGAAGACCATCTTGGCTCGCCCCGGAAGGCGAGCGGGATCCAGGCCATCGCGATCGACCGGGACCGGCAGCAACCTAGCGCCAGCGGCGCGGAGCACTTCTCTTATGCCGTTATAGTGCGGCTCCTCGATTGCCACGCGGTCGCCGCGTTCTACGAGCACTCGAGCAATGAGATCGAGCGCTTGTTGGGAGCCGTTGACGACAATCACCTCCGACGGGTCGCAGACTACCGCACGGGAGCGGCGCACATGGGCGCAGATGGCTTCGCGCAAGTCGAAGCTCCCAACCGCTTCGCCATAGTCAAACTGCCGAACCGGCGCCATCCGCGCATGCCGCAGCAAGATGCGCCGCCACGCCTCGAAGGGAAAAGTTTCCACGTCGCTTCGTCCATCCGAAAAGTCGTAGCGGAGCGATGTCGATCGACGTCTCGGATAGTCCACGGTTTTGAGAGCATCAACCGCCGCTGAGCCAAAGCGCGACAGCCGTAACTCCGCCGATCTTTTCACTCTCACACGCGCATTATTACCAAATCCTTCGAATACATAGGTTCCTGAACCGCCGTGGCCTACTGCGAAGCCTTCCGCCAAAAGTTGGTCATAGGCTAGAAGTACGACTGTCCGTGAAATACCGAGTTGCTCAGCAAGGTCTCGCGTTGAGGGGAGTCGGCCACCGGCAGGAAAATTGCCCGCGAGGATAGCCTGCCGCAGGCCGAGGTAGACCTGGCGAAAAAGCGGCTCGCCGCTCTTCGAGATTGGTATCGTCAGTTCCATAGAAAGTGGCTCTATGAAAATACCACGAGACGCGTCATTCTTGAATTCAACACGACGGCCCGGCAACGCCGCGCGTGGACCACGAACGAGCAACGCTGTCAGGGTCCTAGTTGAACAGGCAAATCATAAAGCAGTTCGGAGGAAACAATGAGACGGCTTCAACGTATTGGAAGGTACCTTCTGTTGTGTGCGCTCCTATATGTATCGCAGCCCTTCCCGGCACTTTCACAAATATCCCCAGTCAAAACAGCACTGCTGCAGGCCGGCACAGAACGGAATGGGCAACACGACTTCGATTTCGAGATCGGTACATGGAAAACTCACCTGACTCGCCTCCAACATCCTCTAACGGGCTCCACTGCCTGGTTTGACTATGAGGGTACTTCCGCGGTCCGAAAGGTTTGGAATGGACGCGCGAATCTGGTGGAGCTCAAGGTCGATGGCCCTACAGGCCACATCGAAGGTTTGTCTCTGCGCCTGTATAACCCGGAATCTCATCAGTGGAGCCTCAACTACGCCAACGCCAGCGGCGGAGCTCTAGGCCAACCTACGATCGGCGAGTTCAAGAATGCTCGAGGCGAGTTTTTCGATCAGGAACCATTCAATGGGCGAGTCATCCTTGTTCGAAATGTCTGGTCGGACATCACTTCTACTTCGTGCCGTTTTGAACAAGCCTTCTCGGAGGATGGTGGCAAGACTTGGGAAGTCAACTGGATCGCCACCGACACACGGTTGAAAGAGGAATCGGATGGATCTTCCGGCGCTGCCGATGCCAAGGAAACGAGGACAGGAACGCAACAAGCCGTTACAGAACGGGATGGGCAACACGATTTTGATTTCGAGATCGGTACCTGGAAGATTCACTTATCGCGCCTCCAGGATCGCCTAGCTGGCTCTAAAACCTGGGTCAAATTTGATGGCACATCCGTGACGCGAAAGGTTTGGGACGGTCGCGCCAATCTGGAGGAATTCGAAACCGATAGTCCAACGGGTCACATTGAAGGTCTGACTTTGCGTGTTTACAATCCGCAAACCCATCAGTGGAGCATTTATTGGGCTAATAGCAAGGATCCCGCCTTGGGCCAACCCATTCAACCGATGGTCGGCGAGTTCAAGAATGGTCGCGGCGAGTTTTACGATCAGGAACTATGGAAGGGCAGATCCGTCTTTGTTCGATTTGTCTGGTCGGACATCACCCCGAATTCGGCTCACTTTGAGCAGTCCTACTCGGATGATGGAGGCAAGACCTGGGAAGTCAACTGGATCACGGACCAGACACGGGTAAACGCTCAATCTGACAAAGCACACTGAACTCCACCGCAGCAGTCGGCACAAGTCCAAATTGGAGGAGATCGCGATGTTTTACGGTTGCTCAGTGGTGGAACTAAGGCAATATACGCTGCACGACGGGACTCGTGAACGGTTGATCCAACTGTTTGAAGACCAGTTCATTGGGTCTCAGGAAGCTCTCGGAATACGCATTATCGGTCCATTTCGTGATCTTGAAGACCCAAATCGTTTCGTCTGGTTGCGCGGCTTTCCCGACATGAATGAGCGCAGCCGCATGCTTTCGGCTTTTTATGATGGCCCGGTCTGGCGCGCACACTGCGACGCAGCCAATGGAACAATGATCGACTCTGACAATGTCTTGCTGCTGCGTCCCACTCAGGGGCGGCCGGCCAACTCGGCTGTAGCGAATGGGCTTGATATGGGATCATTCCATCGTGATGCATTGGTTGTAGCAAACATTCATTACGTCGATAGTTCTGCAATAGAAAACTTCGCGCAATTCTTCGAGAAAACAATGAACCACGCGCTAACGATCACTGGCGCGCACGTGATTGCGGCGTTCGAGACGGAAGCCGCGACAAACACTTTCTCAAAACTCCCTGTTAGGGAAGGTGAGACTGTTTTAATCTGGTTGGCCGCGTTCCGAGATGCCAGGCATTTTGAGGATCACGTGGCGGCTCTCCGCGATTCGCCGGACTGGCGGAAGCATGCGCCGCAAGATGTCCTCCGCCAATTCTCACGGAAGCCTGAGGTCTTGAGGCTCGCGCCGACGCCTCGCTCACAATTACAAAGCTAGATTGAGGCGCAAGGTTTTGAGGCGGGCGGGTTTCAATGTTGTGATCGGCGGTAGGCCTGACTACCCGGAAGTGATCCGGGTAGACAGCAGATCAGTACCTATAAGTCAGTTTTAGGAGGTGATCGGCGCTTCGGGCTTTAAGCCCCTGAGATATGCCTTCTCCCCATCCACAGTGGGCCGGGGACCGCACAACGCTTCCTCAGCCACTTCCTAGTTGCGAATGACGCCCAACTGCGCTCCCGCTGGTGTCTGAAGACCCCAGGCCATACGAGGCGTGTTGTGCGCCAGGCCAACGCGGCCATCGGGGCTAAGTAGGATGATGCCCCCATGACCTCCCAGCCGTGCGAACAGGTAGTCGATGGCATCCTGGGCAGCCTCTTGCGGACTCGCTCCGGCGGCGACACGGTCCACTGCCCATTTCCCCAGCACGAGCTTCATGATCGGTTCGCCCCAACCGGTGAGCGAAACAGCAGCGGAGAGATTGTCGGCATAGCATCCGCAGCCGATCAGCGAAGAGTCACCCACACGCCCCGGAGCCTTCGACAGCGTGCCACCAGTGCTCGTCCCCGCAGCGATATTGCCGTGAGCATCCAGCGCGACAGCCCCAACCGTATCGTGCGACGCCAAAGGCCCTGAAAACGTAGTATCCAACGCCCCTGCAAGCTCCGCCTTCTGAAAGACCATCAACCGCTCGCGTTCACGCGGAACGATCAGCTCGGTATTATCGATCAGGGCCATCCCGTGCTGACGCGCAAATCTCTCCGCCCCCGTACCCACAAAATAGACATGCGGACTATGGTCGAGCACCAACCGCGCAGCATGGATGGGATTGCGCAGCCGCTCGACGCACGCCACTCCCCCAGTGCGGAGATTCTCGCCGTTCATCAGCAGAGCATCCATCTGCACGCGGCCATCCTGCGTCAGAAACGATCCCCGCCCCGCATCAAAGGTATCGTCGTCTTCCATTACCGCAACGGCAGCTTCTACCGCATCCACCGCCGAGGCGCCACGTTCCAGCAACCTATAGCCCGCCGCCAGCGCTGCGGCAATGCCGTTCTCATGCGCTGCGATGCCGTCATCCGGCATCGCCCATGCGCCTCCATGCACGATCAGTGTCGGCTTCGTCTGCATCACACTCTCTATCGTACAGACTGCGCAGCCTCTGCCGTTATGCTCTGTGCACCCCTGCGTCTCTAGCAGGAAGACCAGCGAATCTCGTCGCTCTTCAGCATGTCCGCCAGCTCATTTTCGGGAGACACCCCTCGCTTCGCCAGCCTCTTCATCATCTGTGCGATCGGAGACTGCCGCACCACTACCAGGTCCATCAACTCCTCCTCCACGAACGAGTTGTGCAGCGGATGCGACGTCCCACCCTCGAAGTAGAGCCGCTTCATCCCCCTCCCGATCTCGTGCTCCATGCAGTACGACCGCATCACCGTGCTTAACGAGTACGTCGGCAGGCCATCGCGGTTCATCTGCCACAGAATCTCCATCCGGTCCTTGTGCCTTCGCCCGCCCAGAATGCCCAGCCAGCGTTCGTCCTTGTCCTTCATCCCCATCAGCACAGGCTCCGTCAGCGCCTTCTGAGTGTCGTAACGCCACGACGCAACATACTCCGGAACTGGGTACATGCACTCGCGGTTGAACGCCAGGTACTCCTCCCGGCTGATCGCCATCTCAGGAACCAGCGTGCATCCCAGCTGCGACTCCGCCCGCCGTCGGTAGTAGCGCATATTCCTTCTCGTCTTCTGCCCTAGCTTCGCCAGCGTCTCATCGTAGGTCGCCTCCAGGGGCAGATACGCGGAGATCGTCCTCTCCCGCCACGCCCAATGCGCCGTAATCCGCCGCCCTGCTGGAAAATCGAACGCCCGCGCGTCTTCCTTATCGGTCTCTCCGCTCCCCATCCGGAACGACAGCATAATCACATGCGCCCCACGGTCCAGCAGCACCCGACTGGTCAGCGCAGCCACCTTCAGCCGCTGAAAGGGCAATGCCAGCATCGTCCCCCGGCCCGACCGGTCGTTCGTCGCAAACGCCCGTAGGCCGAACCCCAGAACCTCGTACTCGTACAGAAGCAGTGCCCCCATAAGATCGTCGACTGTGATTTGTTCCAGCAGCAGATCTTGTCGTTTCGCGATCAGATACAGCTGCGGAATACGCTTCAGCAGACCCGGCTTCGACAGGAAGTAGGTCAGATCCTCCATCGTGCCCGGTTGCCCGCACCGTAGACTCAGCTCGATCAGCATCTCCCGCATCCGCAGGATCGAATCGCTCCCGCGCACGACGTGGATTCCGTGGCGAACCGAACCGGCTTCGCTCTGCGAGTGAGACTTCCGCCGCTCTAAAGCAAAAGGAGGCATATCTCCCTGGAGTTATTCCTGAAATTGACCCATCGGCCAGTCTCTGCCGGACTTCACGACGACTCCAGGCCCATTGAGAACGCGATAAACTCGGACCCGAGCGCTTTGCGATCTTACATCGACCAATCGCTTTGGATACACCGAAAAACACTTTACCGCACCGCCGCAATCACCTTAAGCCGTTCCGTCTCCAGGCACGCGTACCGCATCCGTTGAATCAGCGTGATCCGGCGCATAAATTCATACATTGGTTTTCGTGTACGCTGAATTCGTGCAAAACGCGGCAGGGGTCAGCCTTGAACATGCAGTCGATTGAGCGCGGTTCAAAGCTGATCATGTGCTGCAGCCTCACGCTCTGCACTCTTCTATTCGCCCTCTGGAGCTGGCGCTGGCCGCTTGTCGGCGACGCGGCGCTGATGCACTACACGGCATTCCTGGCAGACCACGGGATGGTGCCTTACCGCGATCTGCTGGAGCTGAACGCACCGGGCGCATGGGTTCCTGACTGGTTGGTGATGCACACCCTGGGTGGCGGGGCGCTGGCATGGCGGGTCTATGACCTTCTCCTGGGGCTGACCGGCATAGCGGCGATGGCCGGCATCATGCGACGGGGCGAGCGGATGGCCGGCGCCATCGCCGGGGCGTTGTTCCTGCTGGTGCACGCACAGGACGGCATCGCGGAGGCAGGTCAGCGCGATCTCACCGGAGCAGTACTCTGCCTGCTCGGCGGAGCCTTACTCGTCCACGCGCTTCGGACTCCAGCCGAGCGCAGCAAGCGGCTCCTCAGGATAGCGATTGCATTTGTGCCCCTCGCAGCGGCCCTATGCGTGAAGCTGTCTCTAGCGGCATTTGTACCGGCGTTTCTGCTCGTGACCTGCTTGGGCGGCCGATGCGAGGGCACGCCGTCGCGAGATAAAGGCTGGCAGCGCCTGATAGCAGGATTGGCGGGGACTGCCTTCCCCATCGTCGTAACCTGCCTCTTCCTGCGGCGCTGGCACGTTGCCGGAATCTTTCTCACGCTGATCCTCGACCTGATGCGATTCCACGCCGGACTTGGACACCGATCGTTTGGCTATCTCGCAGCGCACTCCTTCTCGCCAGTGATCCTGCTTCTGCCCGGGTGGGTCATTCTATGTGTCACGCAACGCCGAAAGGCCGAGTTCCGGCAAGGTACGGAGCGGCTCCTGTTGGTTGCCGGAGCCATTGCCGGCTGGCTGGCCTATGCCATACAGATGAAGGGGTTGCCCTACCACCGATATGCCTTTCTCGGCTTCTGGCTCCCGCTGGTTGTACTCGACTCCATGCGCGCACTTGGACAGACAGGCTATCGCAGGGCGCTCGGCATCCTCGGACTCGCACTCTGCTCGCTGGTACTCGCTCCCAGGTTCCTGTGGAAGGCCATGCACTTCAACTGGCACAACCAGGGCACGGTTTCGGTTCTCGAGCGAGACCTCACAGCCCTGAGAATGCCACTCAACGGCAACGTGCAGTGCATCGATACCGCCTCCGGCTGTCTGAACGCGCTCTACAACCTGGCCGCCGTTCAGCGAACAGGCTTCCTCTACGACGAGCTGATCTTCGGCGACGGGCGAGAGCCCGCAGTACGAAAGGCCCGTGAGTGGCTCTGGAGCAGGCTGTCGAACGACCCGCCGCCCATAATCGTGGTGACGGATGACTGGTTTCTCGAGGGTCCGGTGGGATACGCAAAACTACAGCAATGGCCGGCGTTCGCAGACCTCCTGAGAGACCGCTACCAGTTGAAGCTGGAGCGGAAGAACCTGCCGGATGTCGAGTGGTGGTCCCGGCGGCAGAGAGCGGCGGGCTACCGCATCTATATCTACAAACCAGCAATCTGACCTAATTGGCCGCCAGCAGCTTGCGCCGTTCCGTCTCAAGGTAGGTATACCGAATCCGGTGGATCACCGTGATCGTCGAGAACAGCGCCAGCACCCACAAAGCCGGGGCCATCACCCCCCAGCGGTTGAACAGCGCGCCGAGAATCACGCAGACGATCCGCTCGGGCCGCTCCATGAAACCCACCTTGCACGTCCCGATCAGGGCCTCCGCCCGCGCCCGCGTATAGCTCACCATCAGGCAAGCCGTCATCACGAACGCCACCAGCCCCACGTAGAAGAGCCGGTTACCCCGCGCATAGTAGACCAGCAGCCCGAAGAAGATCGCCACGTCGGAGTAGCGGTCCATCACCGAATCGAAGAACGCCCCGAAGACCGACACCTGGTTCGTCTGCCGCGCGACGCGCCCATCCACCATGTCGAACACGCCGGCCCCGATGATGATCAACCCGGCGTACAGAAACATCCGGTTGGCATTGCTCCCGCGGGCAAACCCGAAGAAGAAAGCCGCGATGATGTTGATCAGCAAGCCGATAAAGGTAAGCGCGTTCGGTGAGATTTTGGTCAACGCGAGACCGTTGACGATCTTCTGTAGGAGCCAGCCGCTACCTTTACCGAATGCGCTTGTCCAGGTCAACCTTACCCTCAAGGGGCCTTTGCCCCGTTCTGCCCTTATCTGAAGTCACACGGCTTGAAGCCGTATGCCTAACCCTCGCTGCCGTCGTGGATGGTGATCAGCTTCAGCACTTCCAGCTCGCGCTTGCCGTTGGGAGTGACGACGGTAGCCATGTCGCCCACTTTTTTGCCCAGCAGCGCCCGGCCGATCGGCGAGGTCGTCGAGATCAATCCCTGCGCGACGTCGGACTCCTCGCTCGTCACCAGCTTGTACTGGAGCTCTTCGTCCTTGCTGGAGTCGAAGACGGTAACCGTGGCTCCAAAGCCGACCTTGTCGTGGGGAATGTTGACCAGGTTGACCATCGCGAGCTCGCCCATGCGCTTCT
>WNFC01008774.1_pt1 | contig 12488 bp, 12 predicted proteins | sample 5400541 | NCBI WGS metagenome assembly WNFC01 (sample SAMN13153342, study PRJNA577476) | soil metagenome | isolation source: 120 cm saprolite under Douglas fir tree site 2 hole 2 replicate 1 | place: USA:California | collected 2015-04-18
AATTTCAGTATCAGCAGACGTAACTTTCGCGCGTGTATGCGTATTCCCTGCGCTTACACTCCGGATTGTGTGAAGCAGGCCGAATAGAGGACGAAAGTTCGCTCGCAGCAGTGCCACGTTAATCAGTAAGCCGAGTAACGTTGCCATTACGATAAAGCTGGTATCAATGAGATAGTGGTGTGCCTCAAGATTATGGCTAGTGACCCACAGACCTGCTAACGCCTCACAGATCAGCACTAAACTGTTAGTGAGGATGACTTTCTCAAAAAGAGAGAGCTTCAGGCGCTGCAATGGCTTAGCATACACACGAAAAACTCTGGACACATCTGTGACTCACTCCCTGTTCTGGCTAAACGCTCAGCCTTTCATTCACACTATAGGTCCAGAGTCTTTATGCGTCAAGTATTCTAACCTGCTTCATTCTACTTGCACGATCAGTGTCTGAGCTATGGATTCGAAACCATCAGCATGAGCTTTTATACTGATCTCCCATGGCCCAGCCATATATAATTGAAGTTGAGCTATATAGGTTCCGTGTCCTAATGGCTCGACGCGGAAAAGATTTGACACCATGTCCATGTTCGTCATTCTGGCGTTAGGCAAGACTTGCGCTTGCTCGATCGGTATGCCCTGAGAGTCGGTCAGATGGAGCTCCAGAGTCGTAAAACCACTTGCAACAGGACGCTGTTGATCTAGTTGAACCCGCATGATAGTGGGTGCTTGTGTGTGAAGTAATGCAGCGAAGATTAACACGCTGGTGCACGTGAGGGCTAGAAAAAACCACAAAAAAGGTCTGACTCGCATAGATGGTTCTACCTCCCTCTTCCTTTTGGCTTAGCGTCTAATCTTCGCCATCTGCACTATGGACGCTTGATAGGCTCTTCATCTTGTGATTGTTGAGTTACTGCTTTTCGCATGGTCCCTATAGAAGACACAGTACGACGTCGACCTAGGCCTAACCCAACAGCTAGACCAATGAGCAAGGCAACAACGCCAACAACGATAGATACCCAAACTGGTGTGCCGCTCGTGCCACTGGTGGTAGTGGTTGACGGAGTCGTTGAGGTTGTCGTAGTCGCTACAGGCGTGGGCGTTGTGACCGCACCTGTATTCACGGTGAAGACAAAGGCTCCCTGGTCAGGGTCACCATCTTGAGCGGAGACAGTAATCCATCTCACAACATAGACTCCATTCAGATTAGCCTTATCAGGTTTAATTGTGATGGACATCTCCCGTGGGTTCGTTAAGGACACCGTAGCATTGCCCTGGCTGATCAGGTCACCAGCGGGTGAGTAGATGAACAGATTACTTTTGTTGGGATCAGGATTGATATTCTCCAGGGTAAATACTGTCACAGTGGTAGGTGCTAGTGAGACGGTTGAGCCAATGGCTGGTATGGCTTTGTTAACTTTCGCGTGTGTTGGAATTACCGAATGAGCCGAGACCGTTCCAGTCATAACATACAGTAAACCTAAGCTGAGTAGTATACGCATAACTAATTCACTCACTTTCATGATAAATGGTGAGGTCAACGTTTTTCATCAGGACCTCTTGTACGGTCTCAGTATAGGTGAACTTTAAGCAGATGCCATCGGGATGAATCCCTATTTTTTACCCTAGGGTGTTTTCACTAGTTCTACGGCAGTGTAGTGTATGATTGCACCCAACAGTGTCTTGTAACATGTTATCACTCCTCTTTTTGATCAACTTTAGTGCGAGCATATCTCTGAAACAGTACGATGGGAACGATGAGAAGTGCAATCACCAGTACATATGCTGCGACGTTGATAACTGTTCCCCATACAGAAGCTTCCTGGGGAGTGGTTCCAATGAGAGGTGGGTAAAGACCTGTAATGATAAAGTGTGGATTGCCACCAACCAGGATGGTGTTGACAATTTGCTTGCCAGGGATATCCAACATTGCCACGTTGCCGCCTTCGAGAGCAATAAAACCGAGCTGTCCATCACTGGTAATAGCAATCGATTGTGGTACAACCCCAAGATGAATCGAGTAATTTGGTTCATGTGGAAGCGTGTTCGTCCCTGGAAATATTGGGTTAAGTACATCAATTCGCTTGTTCTGCATGTCGGGTATATAGACCTCGCTTGTGAATGCGTTATAATCCATTGGTCCAAAGGCTCCTCCACTTATGAGCGGTGGAGAAAGCTTGCGCGTGGTAAGATCAACTGCGTATACACTTCCTTGCCGAGTTGTCACATATGCAGTAAAACCCGGAGGGATACTGATATATTGTGGGCCACCTGGTATTTGTAGACTAGCGAGTAGCTTTTTATTCTCGAAGACATTCAGCGAAGTTGTATCGGCCACCCAGAGTTGGTTAGTAGTTTCTCCTGGAGCACCTGAACCGATGATGGCAACTGCCAGACCATAAATGGGGCTGCTCATGTTAATTGTCTGTTTAATGGCGCAGTTGCCTGGGTCCAGTGCAGTAACACTGTCCCCGCCATTGCCAGCGGTATAGAGAACATTCAATCCAGGATCAAACGCCAACAGCGAAGGCTGTCCGGGCACATTCGCACCGCAAATGGTCTGCCCAGTTTTGGCAGCGAGCATGTTCACATGTCCTGAAGTTGGCTGTGTAACATAGAGAAAACGCCCATCCAGGCTGAGATAGATCGCTTCAGAATCACCACCCATTGTAAAGTTACCTGTGACTTTTTGTTGACCTATATCAATGACGCTGATCCCTTTAGCAGTGCCTGCCACGTACGCGAGGTTAGGCGCTCCACCATCGGCATAAGCATGATGTGAGCCTGGAAAAAGAAACGAGAGTAGCAAGAAAGCAAACAGTAGTAATGCAATTATCGTTCGCCCGGATGATTTTACTTTTGTTTGCCTCTTTGTCTCCGGTCTACTTGGAGACGAAGATGACGGGATAGGTGTCATAGCTGTCTTATTATTCCTTGTGCTAATCCTGTTTTATTGTTCCTGACTAACTACGAGGGCAGTATATACTAGATCATTCGAAGAGTCTATCGGAATATAACCTTATTGATCTTTAGGGTGCTTTAAGCAGCAATGAGAGCTAAGTTACAAGCGATACAAGTGATACAGATATTGCGGGCGAAATCCAGATCTAAAGGTATGGGAGAACTTCACCAGTGGTATTTGTAACAGTTGCATCAGTTGCATCGGTTACATTACTTGTAATAGACTTTGCTGCTGAATCCCGGATAATCAATGTTCTGAACGTGATTTCGAGCACAAGTAAGCATGATGTAGGGCGAAGAAATCGAATTCGCCAGCGGTATTTGTAACACTTGCATCAGTTGCATCAGTTGCATCAGTTTGCAACAGACTTTTTTGGCGAACCAGGAGGGAAAGTTTACGAAAGACCTCGCCAACAGTATCTGATACAAGTGATACAAAGCCCATCAATAATCTTGCAGCAATTGGCTATTGGACACCTATCACCTTTTAGGGTACAGTACATGCTATATGCACATGTTTCCTTTGAAAGGGTACATCGGTAATGCGATTTGTCTCTAATAGATGGCATTGGACCCTTGCTCTTCTATTCAGCCTCTCGCTCCTCAGCTTGTATTTCGCTCCACATACGCGTGCCGATGGTGGAGCGCCAAATCTGGCGTATGTGTCAGGAACAACCTCAGGTGTCAGTGTCATTGACGTAGGACAGGCAAAAGTAACTAAAATCATTACTGTGGCTGGTGATCCTCATACTATTCTGCTTAGCCAGGATGGAGGCTTTCTCTACGTCTCTCAACCCGCTGTGGGACAGGTATCGGTAATCAGAGCTGACAGTGGCCGCATATTCTGTACCGTTCATCTTCCTGGTGAGCCTTCATTGCTAGCAATTGACCCGGATACGAATACTTTATATGCCGCAGGCAGTGGAGCAGCCCAGGTAAGCGCACTCGACCCAACGAACTGTAAAGTCCTGCATACTTTTGGCATGAATGGTCCGGTGTACGGGTTAGCTGTGGCTTTGACAGCCGGATCAGGCCTTACTGGCAGCACATCCAATCAGCTTTGGGTTACCAATACAAATGGTTTGACGATTTTTGACGATCGGACGGAACAAACACTTGGTGATGTTCCTATATCAGGAGAACCACAGTATCTCTCGATACCTCCGGGGGAGACGGTATACGTAACTACACGCCAGGGGAGCGTTGACGCCGTAAGTCTCAGGACAAGAGAAGTGCGTCAAATTCTTAATGGAGGAATCCTTGGTCCGATGGATTACGATGCGCTAACCGGCGAGGTCTACGTACCTGATGAGCAACACAATGTGCTCAATGTATTGAGTCCCGTTGACACCAGTTTGACAACGCTTCCAAAGGAGCCTGAACGAGTAATTCATACAGATGGTACACCTGAATCAGTTGCAATAACCAATGATGGGCTGCTCGGTTTTATTACCCTGCGAGGAGGCAGAGTTGCAATGTTAGATATTATTGCTCACCGGTTGGTGTACACAGTCGATGTTGGCGGGACGCCTCACTTTATCATCACAGGTCTTTACCCACCACCAGTGTTAGATACACCAACGCCTGCGAGTAATGCTATCTCAACACAACAATCCTTCATATCTCAAATGTTCTGGGTTATCGTATTCTTTGCATCCCTGGTTACAGCAACCGTCGTAATGATAATACTTGTATGGCAACTCCGTAAATCACTCAAAGCCGAACCTCCATCTTGACAATCCCTTTCTAACCTGACACAATTTGCCGAACAATATAAGTAATATGAGAAAGGTCATACTGTGGTACAGTCAATGAATCAGCAGGGGGAACATGTACTACCTGCACAACAAGCTATCAACGTTGCATTTCAGGGTGAACGGGGGGCGTTTGGAGACGAGGCTGTGAAAGCATTTTTTGGTTCGCAGGCTCAACCAATTCCCTTTCGGAGTTTTGCCGATGTTTTCAGGGCAGTTGCCAGGGGCGATGTCGAAGCCGGGTTGGTGCCTGTAGAAAATTCGCAAGCTGGAAGTATTAATGAAGTGTACGATCTGTTGCGCCAGTATGATCTCTTCGTCACAGGTGAGATTGGCCATCCTGTCAATCACTGTCTATTATGCTTGCCAGGGCAGCAACTTAGCGACATCAAACGCGTCATTTCCCATCCGCAGGCGTTAGCGCAGTCTGATGCATATTTACGTGAACTCAACGCGGAAGTCGTGGCAACCTATGATACGGCGGGCAGCGCCAAAATGGTGCGTGAGGAAAATCTTGTGGGTGTGGCGGCAATAGCGGGAGCGGGTGCAGCAGAGCTGTATGAATTAGAAATATTGGCTCAAAGTATCCAGACTATTAAAGATAATTATACGCGTTTTATCGTGTTAGGTCGAGAACCTGCACCTCGTCGTGCGGGTGAGGCTAAGACCATGTTGGTGATGGCTACGGCGCATCAACCAGGCTCTCTCCACAAATGCCTCGGCGTACTGGCAGCAAATCAAATCAACCTGCTCAAACTGGAATCCCGACCATCACGCCAGCGAATCTGGGAATACGTCTTCTATCTCGACTTTGAAGGACATCGTGATGACCCGGCAGTAAGTACTGCGCTTGCTGACCTGGCCAGTTATACCACCTTTTGCAAGGTTTTGGGATCGTTCGCGAGGAATGCATAGCTGATAAGTCCTACTTCGTATCTGGCTCAAACTCCGGACGCAAACTGACTGCTCCACGGATGTAGATGTGCTGCATTTCTGCGGCGCTGCGTGTCGTATTGACTAACAACAAAACTCGAATACACTTGCCCAGGCTATTCGGAACGGGAATTTCGCGCATACATATGAGCGCAACCTCTTTCCAGCCTATCTGTCGAGCTGCCTGGGCTGGAAATACTGCATCCAGGTCATCTGTAACTGTGAAGCTAGCGCTCGCAATATCTTCGACAAGCAAGTTGTTCTCGAGTACCATGAGACTTAGTAGCTCAGTTGTGGCTGCCAGAATTTCCTCACGATCATTGTGATCAACAGTGGTCGCTCCACGTATGCCTCGACAATACATTAATTTCTCTCTTTCCATGTTTCCTTCTTGCGAGATTCGGTAAAACCAATTATGCCACCCATGAATGATTTGTTATGCTTTCCATTACTTGATTCATGATCTGTGTCTCACGGACAATTGACTGCAATTGCTCTGGCGTAATCGATTGACGCCCGTCACAAAGTGCGCTATTAGGATCAAGGTGAACCTCTAAGATTAGTCCATCTGCACCGGCTGCAATTCCTGCGCGAGACATGGTAGGTACTAACTCGCGCCGACCGGTTCCATGGCTGGGATCCACTATGACTGGTAAGTGAGTCAATTCATGTAACAAGGGTACGCAGGTAAGATCAAGGAGGTTACGCGTTTGCGTATCGAAACTGCGTATACCACGCTCGCAAAGGATTACATTTGGATTACCTGCCGACACAATGTACTCTGCTGCCAATAACCATTCTTCAATTGTTGCTGATAAACCGCGTTTAAGCATGACCGGGCGATGAAAGCTATTGCGACCAGCGGCGTACAATAATGGGAAATTTTGCATATTGCGACTGCCAATCTGCAAGATGTCAGCGTACTCAGCCACTATTTCGACCATCTCAGGCTCCATCACCTCGGTAATGACTGGAAGACCGGTGAGTTCCCTTGCCTCCTTAAGGTAGTGGAGACCCTCAATGCCAAGCCCCTGGAACTGGTAGGGTGAAGTACGTGGTTTGAATGCTCCGCCGCGCAGGATTTGTGCGCCGGCAGCTTTCACAGCAATCGCGGTGGAGAGTAATTGTTCTCTGCTCTCTACTGCGCACGGGCCTGCAATAACAACTGGTGCTGCCTTAGATCCACCAATGATCACTGCTTGACTATTTTTCGCGTCACCTAGCTGGATACTACTTCTCTCGGCTTTGAAAGCTTTACTTACAAGCTGGTACTGTGTCTTTACCTGTATGACACGTTCCACTCCGCGCTGCTGACTTATTGCGGCAAGTGCTTGTTTATCAAGCTGGCTATCATCCAGCACGATAACCTCGCGTTCATCAATGATTGTCGAGATAGTCTGTCTGTAGCTGCCAGTTACCTGGTCCAGAAGTATCTCCAACAGATTTCGTTCTTCACTACTAACCTGATTTTGAATGGTGATAATCATGTATAAGGTCCTTTCTGTAAATGATGTAGTGGATACTTATCCTTATGAAATAAGCTAGTTGAAAGCTGTTTCACGTATTTTCTTTGCCTGAGCGAAATAAGGCTCAAGGGCATCGTCGTCACGGGCGATAAGCGAACGTATACTGTCAAGTTGCAGTGCCATTGCATCAAGCCAGTTCAATATTTCCTCCTTGTTTGTAGCGCAGATGTCGCGATACATGGTTGAGCTACCTGCTGCTAAACGCGACATATCGCGAAAGCCTCCGGCCACCAGGGTGGTCATCTCATTCCAATCTTCCTCTTTACCCAAACACTGTACCAGGGCGCTAGAAAGCACAAATGGTAGATGGCTGATTCCAGCTACCAGCCGATCATGTCGTTCAGCATCGATGACTAACGGATGCGCTCCGAGCCTCAGTACGATCTCGCTCAGTTGCGCTACTGCCTCTGAAGACGACTGCACGGCAGGAATCAGGCAATAAGCGCAGCCTGCAAACAGTCCTACTTCAGCCGCCTCGATGCCTGAATGCTCTCTACCGGCCATCGGGTGACCTCCCACAAACACTACATTTGCCGGTAACAGTGTTTTGGCCCAGGTGAGAATTTGTGTCTTTGTGCTTGCTGTGTCGGTTACCAGAACTCCTGGCTTTAGCACAGGTGCGATACGCTTTAGCAGCTCAGGCATGGCAAGAATAGGGGTTGCCAGTATCACTATGTCTGCCTGCTGAACGGCTTTTTCCGCTGTATTGCATATATCAGTGATCGCTCCTCGCGCCAGCGCCTGGTAAGTGACATCTGGGTTGCTGTCATAACCAGCAATGTGCTTTGCTATACCTGCCTGTTGTAATGCCAATCCAAGCGAACCGCCTATCAGACCCAGACCCAACGCAGCTATTTTTTCCATTGCATCACCTCGATCTCTGCAATCAATTCAAAAAGCAAACAAAAAAGCAGAGGATCAATTCCTCTGCTTCCCTCCGGCCTATCTTCGGGCCTGGAGTTATTTGCACAACCCAACAGACCCTCCATCAGGCCGGAGGGCTAAAATAAAAGTACCATGCAAAAACTTTATTCAGTTGGGTTCGTATGTCGATATTCATTATGGTTGGATTGTACATGCAATTAGCTCATGCTGTCAAGAGGTTATTTGAGCCAATGTTGAGGTTATTTGAGCCAATCTTGACATGCCAACAACCTTCCTCTACACTCACCACAAGAGTTCATCTTGAGTTCTATGTCTTGATCGATTGGAAATATCTATGGAAACCTTACCTAAGACTGTCCGTACACACTCATCAGGGCCGTTAAGCGGTACTATCTTACCTCCATCTTCAAAATATCACACTCTGCGTTATATTCTTGCGGCTTTCTTAGCACCAGGAGTTAGTACAATATACTATCCTGCCATAAGTGATGACACCAATGTACTACTCCAGGCGTGCAGCCAATTAGGAGCGCACATTCAGACTGAACAACATATTGATGGACGTCAGATTCTCTCTATCCGTGGTACCGGAGGAATTCTGAGAGCTCTGCCAAATGTGGTGATCGATGTTGGAAATGCTGGGGCTGTGCTGCGACACATCCTGGGAATTTGTGCTGTTTCGCATGAAGCCATCACTTTTACCACACCCTATCCACAGTCGCTAGGTCGCCGTCCAAATGCTGACTTGTTACAGGCGCTTACCCAACTAGGTGCGACTGTAGAAAGTCAGACTAGCGAGGGAACTCTGCCGATCAAGATTCGAGGGAGCCAGATACATGGTGGGAAAATACGCATTTCTGGCAAAAAGAGTTCGCAGTACATCAGTGCTCTCCTTTTATTAGCTCCTCTTCTCAAAGGGGGTTTGGAGATAGAGATAGTTGATGAATTGACCTCTGCCTCCTTCCTCGACCTGACGGTACAGATACTTAAGGAGGCGGGGATAACAGTCCATACTGAGAAGCGATACCAGCATTATGTTGTACCTGGATTGCAGCAATACCTACCCAAGGAGTACATTATTCCTGGTGATTATCCATCTGCTGCTGCACTGTTAGCCGCAGTAGCGATTGCTAAAGGAGAGATTACGCTGGCTAACTTACAAGCAGGTGATACAAATGGAGAAGCCATCCTGAAAGTGTTTACTGAGATGGGTGTGCATATCACACGGACGGGAAACACTATTACAGCTCAATCCCATGAACCGCTACAAGGAATAGTCGTCGATGGTAACAAAACCATTGATAGCGTACCCGTAATTGCTGCTGCTGCTTGTTTTGCCAATAGCCCCAGCCGTATTTATAACGTGGCGAATCTGCGCTTGAAAGAAAGTGACCGTATAAATGATCTGTCTATGGAGTTGAACAAAGCAGGTTGTCGTGTGATCCCTTTTGATGATTCAATCGAAATATATCCTACAGGATTAAACGGTATAGTAGGTGGGGTGGAGCTTGATGCACACGCTGATCACCGTCTAATCGAGGCATTTGTTGTTGTTGGACTAGGTAGTAATCGTCCAATTACAGTCATTAGTGCATTTCATATAGCCAAAAGCTATCCGCATTTCTTCGAGGACCTGGTTAGTCTTGGGGCAAAGATAGAGCGGGTTTTCTAAAAAACATACATAAGAGAAAGAGCGTACACATAATGCAGCAAATTTTTTTAACAGGTCTACCAGGTTCCGGGAAATCTACTGTTGGAAGACAAGTTGCCGAACTTTTACGATGGGACTTTATCGATACGGACACGCTTCTCTCAGAACGTTGTGGAATGCCCGTTGGGCAGGTACTGGTTGAATATGGCGAGCAGAGGTTTCGTCAAATGGAATCTGAAGCGCTCATATCGGCCACTGACGATAAGCGCGTTGTCATTTCCACAGGTGGGGGAGTGATTATTTCTGAAGCAAACCGCGCTTTTATGCGGGAGCACGGTCTAACTGTGTATTTAGAGACTTCAGTAGAGACTGCCTGGCAACGAGTGCAGGAGCAAATACATCAATCTGGCAACGATGCAGTACGCCCTCTAGTTGGTGAATCAAATGGACAGCAACGTTTACAGGACCTGTATGAAGTACGCAAGCAGTGGTACGAACAAGCAGCACTATGTATCAATACAGATAAAGATCTTCCTGATCTCGTAAGCAGGCGAATTGCGGCATTCGCGCTTGCAGGTGGTTATTTGCATTCTTCATCGCTTCCCCAAGAAACTGTAACGTTGCAACTCGGCAAGATCACCTCCCAGGCTGTGGTTGAGTGGAGTGGACTGCGTCATCTTTCACTATCTTTGCAGGCAGCGGGATTTTCAAAACGTGTTTTTGTAGTCACTGACTCAGACGTTGGTCTGCTCTACATTGAACCAATCCAGGACTTACTCGCAGACGCAGGTTTTGTTCCACGGATTTTTACCATTCCCGCAGGAGAGTCCAGTAAATCATTGCAGCACTGGCAGCAGATACTTGATTGGCTTGTCGAACAGAAAGCTGATCACCAGGAAGCAATCGTAGCTTTGGGAGGAGGCGTTGTTGGTGACCTTGCAGGCTTTGTGGCAGCAACGTATCATCGGGGTGTTCCACTAATCCAGGTTCCCACCTCGTTGTTGGCGCAGGTTGATTCTGCAATTGGAGGTAAAACAGGTATCAATCACCCACTAGGGAAAAACCTTATCGGGGCGTTTTATCAACCACGCCTGATAATTGTCGACCCTGCCTTCCTATTGACTCTTTCTGAACGTGTGTATCATGAGGGCTGGGCAGAAATTGTCAAGTACGGTATGATCCTTGATGCCGGCCTGTTTGAGATGCTTGAAGAGCAAACCTCCTTGTTGCATACACGTGACGCTACATTCCTTACGAGGATCATTACACGTTGTATACAATTGAAGATGGATATAGTGCAGCGTGACGAGCGAGATGGCGGATTACGTAACATCTTGAACTATGGCCATACCTTTGGACATGCGTTAGAGGCAACCACAGAGTATGGAACATGGCTGCATGGTGAGGCAGTTGCGATTGGGATGGAGGTAGCAGGGCAGATTGCTGTAGCGAGAGGTTTGCTTACAAATGAGCATGCACTTCGCCAGCATGAGCTTTTGCAAGTGCTTCATTTACCTATTCGTTGTCCAGGTATCGATGCCGAATCGGTATTGGAGAGGATGCAGCGCGATAAAAAAGTGCGTGCAGGGCGTACTAGATGGGTATTACCAACACGTATTGGGCATGCCAAGGTTTTTGATGATATTCCTTTAACATTGATTCAAGAGGCAGTCGCAATGGTATGTAGTTAGAAATAATGAGGTAAACATGGCAAAGATACTTGTACTTCATGGTCCTAATCTTAATATGCTAGGAACGAGGGAGCCAGAGATTTATGGTAAAACTACGCTGGCACAAATTAATGACAGGTTATGCCGTCTGGCGGAGAATCTTGAGAGCGAAGTAGAAACTTTTCAGTCGAACTCTGAAGGCGAGCTGATCGATATTATTCAGAAAAAGGGAACAGCAATTGATGGCTTGATTGTAAACCTTGGAGCATACACCCACTACAGTATAGCTTTGCGTGATGCCATAGCCGGGTTTGCCAAACCGACGGTTGAAGTTCACCTCTCCAATATCTATGCGCGAGAGCCGTTTCGGCACACGTCGGTGACCGCTCCAGTATGTCGTGGAATGATTTCTGGCCTTGGCTGGCGAGGTTATCTTCTTGCACTGGAAGCGCTTGTTGGTTTCCTACAAGAGGGCGAGGAAATTTCGTGAAGCAGGTAGGTCTTGTTGGCAATCCAGTAGCTCATTCGCTTTCGCCGCGCATGCAGCAGGCTGCGTTTGATGCGTTTGGCGTAGAAGCTTGTTATGCTCTTTGGGAAACGCAACCGGATAGTTTAACTGAAAGAATAGCTTCACTGCGGTCTCCCGATGTGTTTGGTGCTAATATCACAATACCCTATAAGGAAAATGTTGTATCGTTGGTTGATGAATGTGACCCGGTGGTTGTTCGCATAGGGGCTATAAATACCATCGTGAATCGTAATGGCCGCTTATGCGGGTACAATACGGATGCACCAGGTTTTATAAGGGCATTGATTGAGTTCGATGCTTTTCCATTTGATTGCCATGGGAAAAGAGTTGTGATATTGGGTACAGGAGGAGCTGCTCGTGCCGCCGCTGTAGGGCTTTTGGAAAACGGGGTAGCTGAAGTGATGTTGCTTGGCCGAACTGGAGAGCATTTAGATAACATTCTTCATCATTTATGCATGTTATCTGCTAACATGCATGCAACGACTAAAATAATAGGGACCTTATTTGGGGATCCCGAAGCCAGTGGATTTCTATCTACCGCGGATCTGGTTGTTAATGCCACTCCAGCAGGCTTAAAGATGGATGATA
>WNFC01031759.1_pt1 | contig 12487 bp, 12 predicted proteins | sample 5400541 | NCBI WGS metagenome assembly WNFC01 (sample SAMN13153342, study PRJNA577476) | soil metagenome | isolation source: 120 cm saprolite under Douglas fir tree site 2 hole 2 replicate 1 | place: USA:California | collected 2015-04-18
CTTCGTGCTGATGATCGGGAAAGCGGATCGGTTTCAGTGTGGCAAGCAGATCGCGAGCTATCTGGGACTGGTGCCGTTGGAGAAGTCGAGCGGGAATCAGCGACGGCTGGGGCATATCACGAAACAAGGGAACTCTCTGTTGCGTTTCCTGCTGGTGGAAGCGGCGCAAGTGACGGTGCGCAGCCTCCCGGAATGGCGGAGTAAGTATTGCCACCTGACGATGCGGCGAGGAGGGAAGAACGCCAAGGTCGCCATGGCGCGGAAACTGGCGGTTCGTTTGTACTGGAGGCTACGCAAGGAATGGGATTACGAGCAGTTGACAAAGTTCGGTTCGCACGCGGGAAAGCCCGGACATCGCGATGGTGTGAAATAGAACAACGAGAAATTGAGTGGGTATCCCGCTCCCCTTCACCGGGGAGTTCGAATTACTAATCATGATCGAGGGTGTGACCGAAGAGATGCGTGGGTCGAACTGAGTTTCTGACCTGAAACTGATTACGAGCGAGCCTTGGTTGGTATGGCAGTGCCGTCTCAACAACAGCGAAATGGCGCGCTCTTCGGAGTGCAGGGGTTGGTACGCTCAAAAAGTGCTTGACAGGGGTCCACATTGTCAGAGAGGCGATGTTGCGCCAAGTGAGACTAGCTGTCAGGCTGTCTTTGGCGAAATGTGCGGCTACACCACGACTTTTTCTCTAGGTCAGCGCGCTTCTTCGCTGAGATGCCGTCTGCGCTTTTGCCACTCCGGGCTTTGAAACACGTGCGGGCCAACTTCGATCAGCCGCGGTAGCATTTCGAAGACCGATACCGCACTCCACTCCGCGCCCTGGCGCGTGCGGAATCCGCGACGATTGATTTCATCGGCAATGCGCGCGTATGAGCCCTCCTGAACAATGAGTTCCATCAACAGGAACAGCATTTCTCGCTCCACCGGATTCTCTTCCAACCGCTGGGTCTCCGGCGCCATCTGTAATCCGAATGGCACATCGGCTGGTAACTGATTCTCAGCGGCGTCGACCTCCCGCTCCCACTCGATGGCTACTAGCTTCCAGCCTTTCTCCGTCTGCTGTTTGAGATCCGCCACACCCAGCGGACCCGAGACCACCTGACGCACCCGCTCCGTTTTCTTCATGTCCCGACACCTCGCGGCAGAAGTTTCGAGAACAGCGCAACATCCGAAGTTCCAAACGAGGCGAAGAAAAGTGCCTTGCCTGCAACACGGCAGTTTCGCGTGGATCTAGGGAACTGTCCGCTGGTGGACTGGAGTGTCCGGAATCAGACAGGCATTGATCGTCGAACCCTGACTATGTAGAACGCTTCAAGTCAGGTTGGCCGCTCCTGCGGAGGCCGAGATGAAGAACTTCCCCAAGATCTGCAAGGCACTGGTTTGCCAATGCCTGGAACGGTCAACATGAGGCGAAAGCGGCGGTCCAGTTCGCGATCCCGTGCGATGAGCCGGAGAGCTTCGCGCTGCAGCCGTTCCATGCGATGCTCCAGATAGGACGTGAAGAAGTATTATTCGAAATTCGATGTGGCGGTTGTGGTGGAAGTGGGCTGAAAAGCAGTCGGCTTAATCGAGGAGCAGGCCGAGAGTCAGAATTATCTCTTTTCGTAGTAGGACGAGTGTGGTGCTTGCGGCAAATCCCTTTGCCTGCACCTCTATCCTGAGAAACCGCACCCACGGAGACGCCAAAAGAAGAAACCTGAATGAGTGATCGCAGCGAAGGCATGTGGAATACAATCGTGGCAAGACAATGGACAAACCAGCACTTGTTTCCCTCACCTTCGACGACGGACTGCGATGTCAGTTCGAACAAGCCGTTCCTGTCCTCGATCAATACGCTTTTTCCGCAACATTTTTCTTGGTTGCCAACACTGATCCGATCCATACGGACGGAGTCAAACACCCGGACTGGCGTAAAACCGACTGGAGCGAGAAGGATATCCAGTTACTTAATGGCATGGTTCAGCGAGGGCACGAAGTCGGGGCTCACAGCGTACACCACAGGCATCCATTTTTAGATGACGATCCGAAGGGCGAAGCTGAGGGATCGAAGCAGTGGATTGAGAGTCGGTTGGGGGTGGAAATTTCGTCTTACTGCTACCCGTTTTATCACATCACTGAGCCCATCAAGAACGCCGTAATCAGTGCGGGATACAAGCAAGCACGTTGGGGAGCACGAGATTCCTACTATACTCCGCAGAGTTTTTTGGATTGGTTCCGAGTGGACTGTCATCAGATTTCAAACAATGAGAATGTCGGTAGATGGGTGCGACCCGACTGTTGGCATGTGCTGACGTTCCACGGAATCGGGGACGAGCAGGACGGATGGGAGCCCATTACGGTAGCTGCGTTCGCTAGGCAGGTGGCAGCACTGGCGAAGCTTCGGGATTCTGGTGCTGTAGAGGTTGTCACTTTCAAAGATGGGGCAGACCGCTTACGCAGCCGAAATAACGTACCACCGCCGCCCGCCGCAGCCCTTTCGCAGTGAGCCTCCCTGCCGCAGTGGGCGGTGAGAAAGGGTACATCTTGAAACCACTGTACCGGAAACGGTACCGGGGGTTCGAATCCTCTCCCTCCGCCACGCAGTCTGGAACGCAGAGAAACCTGGCTCGAACACGTAAGGGGAGAATTCCGGACCGAGAAGAGCGCGCCAGCGCAGAAGCTCGATCTTGCATCTCGCGAAGACGGGGATAGTGCGCTCTCCGGCTCTAGTTTTGGATTCGCGCACATGAATCAGATCGTTTACGAAATCAACATTGCTCCAAGACAGGGACAGCGTTTCTCGGCTTGACCGCATACCCGTTTCAAGAATCAGGACCGTCAAAGCTCGTATGTGGGGGACTGCTGCATTGAGGACCCGAGCCTCCTCGCTTTACCCCCATGCTGAACAAGCGAAAGCGGAGTACGCGAAGCTGCAATAGGTGGGTTATCCCACCAGCGACATCGTCTGGTTCACCCACAGAGCGGAAATTCTCAACGGTTGAGTCAGGCGTGGGTGTTGAAAAAAGTCCATTTCCTCAAAATAGCCAAAATTTGGGGGATAGAAAATGTCTGGGAAAACTGAGAGAGTCGTTTGTAGGAGACGCTGACGCGATTTTATTTTTGCGAATTTCGCGGGAAGGAGTTTTTCCAACAGCCACAGGCGATTACACGCATTGAGCGCCAGGTATCGGGGTCCATCGTCCGATGCCTTTTTGTCGGTGTAAGTACAAAGCGCGAGAGGTTGGGGCTGCAAGGAAATCGCTCTCTCGGCAAAAACACGCCCAGCCCTGCCTCTCTTGTGCGGAAGAGACAGGGCTGGGACTCGGTTGGGGTCCGGTGAATCCTACTGACTATCAGCCGGTTTGGCGGCTGGCTTCTTGGTGGCCGCGGGCGCCGCGGCAGCTTTTGGACTCCAGAAGTCCGGATCGGCCTTGAGTCGCTTCATGCCTTCCGCGCCCATCGCCGCTTCAAAGTCTTTGCCCTGGCCCATTTCCTTGTCAATTTCCGAAGCCGATTTCAGCGGCGTGAAGAAAATGTACGTGCCGTCGGGATTTCCGTAGACCGAGGAGTAACAGGCCCAGTGCGTGCCGGGGACCTTCTCGTAGGCGGCAAGGACCATCTTCATGCCGTCATCCCATTCCTTGTCGTGTCCCGGCTTGACTTGGTAGCGCCCGATTTCGAAGTAGCGCATCTGAGGGATGTCCACCGCGGGACGCAGACTATAGTCCGCGTTGAACCGGAATACGCCGCCGTCGGTATCGCTCAACAGTTCACCGTCCCCGGCCCAGGCGCGGGTCAGGTCAGCCGACAAGGTGGCGTTTTTCTGCTGCGCGCTTACATCCTTCTCCCACGCATCAAACGAGTCGTATCCAGTGAGAAAGAGCGCACGTGACTTGCCCGAAAGGGACTCGACGGCCAGATAGTGAGTCGGCCATTTCGCGCGCTTCATAGCTTGTACAAACGCGCTTTCTGTCTTTTCATGAGCGGCGCCCGATTTTCCCGGCTTGGTGTACTCCCGGCCGATCACGAGTACCTTGGCCGGCATGGGGGGATTGGACATGTCCTGGGCAGCGGCAATTACGGATCCCCCAACAGCCAGCAGAACAAATACGGCGAGAATGGATCTTGCAAATCTGTTCATAGTTGACCCTCCTGGGTCACAGATGGATTTACTAGGAAGTTTCGACCGGATTCGAAGCGGCGGTCGTACCAACGAATGATTGTTTTTCCTGGGTTCGGTCTCAGTCGAACCGAACTATACTCCTTTCCGGCGAGGATGGGAGCGTTTGTTCTCGGGCTGGCTCGCTTGCGGCGGTTGCGATGGGATCGCGGGCAAACGGGAAGAAATCCGTCATGGACGAAAACCGGTCTTATGAGCAGCGGATGGGATAGTTGATGCTAACAGGCCGACATTGTCATGGAATCAATAGCGCTCAGAACCCCTCAATGAGCGCAATTTTGCAAATAGTTCGTCTTGCCTCTCGGCTTCAATGCCAATGGCTTCAATGAACGCCACCATGTTGGGCGCTATTTCCTTTGCACTCTCTGGTCCCGCAATCTGGTCAATCATCACAATAGGCCAAGGTGGTCCGAGGCAATTACACGACTTATTCTGGGCTGAGAACCCCACTGATTCATTTATTGAGATAGCGTAGATAGCGTCTGGCCTCTTCGCTCCTGGGACCAACTGGATAGCATCCAGAACAGACTGGAGGTCAGTGTCTGGGTGCCAACATTTCTTTGGACTTCTTTTTTTTCATTTTTCGCTAGTCTTGTCATTCAATCATTAGCTTATTTCGCTTTTTCTGTAATAACCAGTCAGGACACGCTATGTGACTTTCAAAACCGGGGCGTTTGCCCTTCCGCCAGACGTCATGAAATTGTGAGGTAGTTGCTGCAAATGCGATGGCCAGCAATCCAAATCCAGCGATGAAGCTACGGACCAAGCGATCTGTTAGAGATCTGGACTCAAATCAACGTTCGGCGGCTCTCGCTCAGTTGCACAAAGCAGCAGAAGCAGTCGCTCCGTCGAACTATCCTCCAGAATCAATGTTTTCTCCTTCAGCTCTGTGGGAGTGGATTAGGAATTATTTGGCATACGTCCTTCACAAAAAGCACTATTTTCCCCCATTTACCGCATCCCCAAAACATGCCGTGTACGACCTACTCGATGAGAATGGCGCGCAAAATGTGAAGGTGAGCATCGCCGGAGATTGGGGAACCGGAACTGGCGAAGCGGAATCAGTAGCGAACTGCATCAAAGAATTCACACCACACTTCACCGTCCACATCGGAGATGTCTACTATGTGGGGGATCCCCAATCGGTCAATGAGAACTGCCTCGGAATCAAAAATCCGAACAACAACTACGATCCTGTAGTTTGGCCCATCGGATCGGAGGGAAGCTTTGCCTTGAACGGTAACCACGAAATGTATGCCAACGGTGGAGGCTATTTCGATGTCTTGCTTCCGGAGTTGGGTCTGTGCGATGCAAATGGAAAAATGTTGGGTCAGCAAACCAGTTTTTTCTGTCTCCAAAACCAATATTGGCGGATAATCGCGATTGACACTGGATACAATTCGGTGGGGGTACCAATCCTCTCGCACATCCCAATCATTAACGACATTCCAGGTATAGGAGGTAATTGCAAGCTGAGGGACGAATTGATTGGCTGGTTGACGAACGTCGTCAGGCCGGCTGAAGATAATCGTGGTCTCATTATTGCTTCCCACCATCAGAATTACTCTGCGTTTCAGAACCGGTACGAGAAACCCGCGCAGCAACTGTGGGACGCTGGTATCCGCCGGCCCGTGCTCTGGTTCTGGGGGCACGAACATCGTTTGGCAGGTTACGACCTATACGGGACCTGTGGACTTAAGTCTTTCGGACGGTGTATTGGTCACGGCGGAATGCCAGTTGATCGGGGACTTCCCGCACGCGAGCCAGTTCCTGTGTTCTATGACAATCGGCTGGCAAAGAATAGTTATGGTGTCAACGGATTCGTGAACCTGACCTTCACTGGCCCGACTCTAACCGCGCAGTATGACGATTTGGACGGGACCAGTGTGCTGCGCGAGGAGTGGGCGGTCGATGGGAGCGGAGCAGTCCAATTGCTATCGAAACAAAAGTTGATTAGTGATCCCGATTTTCATGCTTGACGCCCTATCCACAGCCGCAAACCAAGAACAGAATAGTCGCGGCGTAGACTCAAGAACTATTTTGCCAACCACCATGCCCTTGCTGTTTTATCAGAGCGAGGCGCAGCCTTTGTCCGTCCCCATGCTCCGGGAGCAACTCCCGCCGCCCCTGCTTAGCCTGCTGTCCCAGGCCGAAGACGTTACGCCAAGCAGAAAGAAGTTGTTGAAGTGTAGCGCGCGCAGCGTTTTGGCGAAGCGCAACCGGGCAGGAGCAACAACGGAGTTCGAGCGGGCATCGGGTGTTCACGCATACGCTGGCCAAGCGGTATTCCGCTCGTGCCCTCATTTAGTGGCACATCCAACGTAATATTTGCAAGGTCGCGGACACCAGGGGGAGCGCGATCCGCTATAGCAACTGCGCTTAGTGTGGCAGTCTAGCGCTCCTTGTGTTGCAGTGAAGTGACTGAGATGTGAATCTTCGGTAAATAATCGGCGCGACTCATTTTCTTGGGGACGGCACCGTGGACAAAAATCGGTCAACACTTCGCGCCAAACGATGCCAAGAAACGCAGTTGGCCTTGCCCGCAGTGACTATCAGTGATTTACAGCGCTGGGAGGCACCTTTAAGTACTTGAAATCACCATTCACGGCAATAACAATTATAGATAGCCTCCGGCAGCCCACGCTGTTCCGGCGTGCATCAGGGCAATTCCCTGATATCTCATGGAAATTCCCTGTTCGCTTCAACACCTCGGCACCGATAAACCCACGCTCGAGACGGGGCACGATGAGATGAATGAGACAGATCGCCAACAGATACGTACAAGCGGCGATAGCAAAAATTGCGTAGTACGAACCTGTCCGTTGCAGGATGAGACCGACCACCTCGGCCATCAGCATTCCGCCGATTGAGCCAGCCATTCCAGAAATGCCGACAACCGATCCCACAGCTTGCCGGGGAAACATGTCAGAGGCCAACGTGTACATGTTCGCGGACCATCCCTGATGGCAAGCAGCGGCCAAGCCAACCAACCCCACGGACATCCAGAGGCTGCGTGCGTTTACCGCCAGCAGGATGGGAAGCACACCGCAGGCGCACATCAGCATTGCAGTTTTGCGCGCGGCATTGACGCTCCATCCTCGTTGAATCAGCGCTCCCGATAGCCAACCTCCACCTACGCTGCCAAAGTCGGCAGCCACGTAGATACCGACCATCGGCAGTCCAAGATTGAACAAAGTGACGCCACGAGTCTTATTCAGGAAATCGGGAATCCAGAACAGATAAAGAGACCAAATGGGATCGGTCAGGAACTTGCCGATTACGACCGCCCAAAGCGGTCGGTGAGCGAGAAGTCCTGCCCAGGGGAGGTTGACTGGCTTCTCCGGTTCGGGCGAACGATAGAAAATAAGCCAAAGCAGCACCCAACCAAAACCGAGCACGCCGGTGATGAGAAATGCCCACCGCCAACCATAGTAAATTGTGATCCACGGGACGGTCAGAGGAGCTACCAAAGCGCCAACATTCGTGCCGGCATTAAAAATGCCGGTGGCCAGGGCGCGCTCTTTCTCGGGAAACCACTCGGCCACGGTCTTAACGGAAGCTGGGAAACTTCCGCCTTCGCCTAATTCCAGAGCAGCACGAGCGATGCTGAACCCCGTTACCGAACGCGCGACTGCATGGGCCATCTCGGACAGGCTCCAGAAAACAACGGCCAGGGAAAAGCCTTTGCGCGAACCCAGCCAATCGATAGCCCGCCCCACGAAGAGATAACCGAGGGCATAAGCGAATTGGAATGCAGCGATAATGTTGCCGTAGTCGACCTCACTCCAGTGAAGCTCGCGTTGGAGAGTGGGCTTCAGAATGCCGATGACTTGGCGGTCGACATAATTGACGGTTGCTGCGAAAAAAAGCAACGCGCAAATGACCCATCGGAAATTGCCAACTTGTTTTTCGTCGGGCGGATGGCTCATCCCTTTGTCCTTTCGGAACGGGTCCCTGCTGGATCAGATGCGTCGGGCAACGGATCGCGGGTTGCCGGGGTTGCGTCTGGAAAATTGTTGGACATTGAATTTACGGACTGTGCTGACTGCTTGAGGCCACTCGCCAGAGCTGCTAAAGCTCTGTCGACAGAGCCCTCATTCTAGTCGGATGTGTTTGACAGTTAACTGAGCCGAGTGCTTTCCCTGTGGGAACGAAGCATCCTGTACACGTCCGGAGACGGCCCGCAGGGCCTTAAATGATTTTCGTAGCCCAAAAATTGTGGCCCTCGTTGGTACGGATGCCTGCTGGCCCGGATCGCGCCTCACGGCAATTGTTTCAGATAGCAAGGGCCGTTCGTGTACTGCGCCGGAGGAGTTGGCGGCGTCGTCCACGGCGGAAAATTGAAGTTGAAGAATTCCGTCATATCTATCTGGGCGCCGTCGCGTTTGGTCAAAGCGGGCAGATGGAAACGTGTTTCAATTAACTTCAAGATGGCGGTGAAATCGGCTACGTGGTGAGAGACGAAATTTTTCTTGCCGTACGGCGACACTACTATCAGCGGTAGACGATAACCCGTATAGGTGAAATCGCAGGTCGGGCCTGTGGTGACGGTGCAAATGTCCCCGGGAAGTAAATCCTGGGGCCGGATCCCGTCCGGACTCACTGCGGGCTGTGGCGCTACACGGTCGTAGAGACCTCCGAACTCATCGTAAGTAAGAATGAATGCCGAGCTGCTCCAGGATGAGCTGGTCATCAATGCATTGATCAGAGACGAAACAAAGTTGGCGCCGAGCTGGATGTTAATGGGGTATTGATCAGAATCCGAACCGTGCTCGTCGAGTCCCGCGTTTGAGGCCGGCTCAATTTCTGCTACCTGTGGCAGTGTTCCGTTTTTCAAATCTTTGAAGTACTGCGATATTGGCACCAGGCTCTGGGGATACTGGCTGGGGATAGTCTGTCCCCAGGTGAAATTCTGGACATAGCTCAGGGTCAACAAACACTGTGGAGTCGGGTTCGATGCGCAAGGACTGTTGTCAGGGTCGACATAGATCTTCCAACTGATGCCGGCGTTCTGCAATTCCTGAAAAATCGTAGTGGCCGTCAGAAGAGATTGGTCGCCACTGTCGGTACCGATCGGGTACACATAGCCTTGCGAAGTAGCCGCGATCAGATATTCACGGTTGGGGGCGGAGCGTGTCATCACCGGAGAAAACCACCGATCCGATGTCGCGAACTTTGACGCCATGAAGTAGTAGTAGTTCAGGTCCGCGTCTGTGTAGTAACCCATGGCGCGGACGCCGTTTGTGTCGTAGAACGGCGGCCGGTTGTTCCTGCCATCGTGAGCAGAGGTCCAGACAAACCCGTCCAGAGTAGCGGCCGACGAAACTGAATTGCTAAGGTTCCAATCAACGTGGCTCTCGTTCCAGGAAGGGCTGGGATTCTCGATGCACTGTGTGATCAACTTGTACGAGGCGACCTGCGGACTGTTGCTGTCTATCGCACAGTCACTCGGAAGCGGGTGGGCAGGATCGCAACCTGGATTGGTTGGAGGCGGGTGGTAAAGGGGCGCAATTCCCGAAGTCGGATTGAACTGAGGCAGGCCGTCGAAGGACTGGTCGTGGATACCATTTGCCGCCCAATAAGCACGCAATGCGCCGAGGTAGTGATCCAGCGAACGGTTCTCCTGTGCCATGAAGACGATGTGTTGGAGTACGTTAACGGTTTGCGAAATATTGAATGTCGCAGTACCCGATCGAGTTGTGTTCATGGTTACATTGCACGTTGAATTTCGGCCAGTGCAAGCTCCGGCCCATCCGGTAAAAACAGAGCCTTTGGCAGCAACAGCCGTCAGTTTCACTACCATGCCGGAGGCAAAGGAGTTGCTGCACGTCGGCTGGCAGCTGATTCCGGCGGGACTGCTGGTAACCGTGCCGCCGCCCGTGCCGGCGAGTGTCACGGTCAGCTGATAGGAGGTAGCCGCTGGTGGCGCCCCGGAATCAAACGACTGGGCCAGGCCTTTCCCGGATAACGTAAGAAGGAATGCCAGACCCAGAATGTTTGTAAGAATCACACCGCGATACGGCATCAGACTTGTCCCCCACTAACTTAGATATGGCATGAGAACCTCTTTTTCGATGGTGGGGAACGCTACACGGTTGGCGGGGGATTCGAGAAAGGCGGGCGTGTCGGGGTGTTTACGGGCAAAGTGGGGGCCTGCCGTGTGCCAGCGCGGTGGCAACCAAATCAACCGGTTGTCACTTCGCACGAAAGAATCACAGCTCAGCAAATCTGAGTAGTCGATCAGGCTTCGTCGATTCGAATGTGATGGCTCACAATCTGGCTAGGCTTGGCTCGGCCATTCACGATTACACCGCGAAGGTATTCGTTGTATCTCTTTACGGGCGCCTGACCGGTGCCGAGCATGAGGGCTTTTTCAAAGACCTGGGCGACGTGAAATGGGCAAATGCCGTTCCTAGCATCTTCGTTTTCCGCTCCGGGATCCGGAGCAATATAGCGTCCCATACCTGCGTACCCGTAAGCCAACGAAGCGCCCTCCGGATTCATGGTCAGGCAAGCATGCGTATTTCCCCCGGTGGCAGTTTAAGCAATATCCACAGCCAATGTTGAAGGGGAGAACGACCCAGTCTCCTCTCTTGATGCTCACGACCGCTTTGCCTACTTCATCGATCACGCCCATAATTTCGTGACCGACGACAGTGCCTTTTTTCAGAGGAGTGCGTCCGTCATAACATATGAAGATCGCTGCCGCATATGGCGCTGGTATTGACTCTTAAAATGGCGTCGCTTGGGGTCTCCAACTTTGGTTTGGGATGGTTGGTAGCTGACATTTTGTGCGTGCCGGCATAACTTACCGCTTTCACCGTTGCACCTCCATAAAATTGGGTTCTGCGTCATCCTTTCCCAGTTCTTGAGTGTCCATACAGCATCGGGGGTATTGTTCCTGCGCAAGAAGAAGAACTATTTTGAGCCGAGAGCGATCAGTCAACTCGGACATCTGCCTCCGCAGGGGGATTTTGCGCTCTTCATTTCTAAGGAGGAAATCACGATGCCACAGGATTCATTGCGGGAGTTGTACATTGATGAGCTACGGGATCTGTATAACGCCGAGACTCAGCTGGTGAAGGCGCTGCCGAAGATGGCGAAGGCCGCGTCCAACCAGGAATTGCGTCAGGCGTTCGAGGAGCATCTGCGCCAGACTTCAGGCCACGTGACCCGTCTCGAACAGGTTTTCGAAGAGCTCGGGGAGAAACCCGGCGGTAAGAAATGTATTGCTATGGAAGGGCTGGTGAAGGAAGGGTCGGAACTCATCCGCGACGACTATCCCGAGCCGGTGCTGGATGCAGGTATTATCGGAGCCGCTCAGCGGGTTGAGCACTACGAGATCGCGGCTTACGGAACGGTCCGCTCGTTTGCTGAAGTGTTGGGTGAGTCGGAGCAGGCCTCTTTGCTGGAAGAGACGTTAAATGAAGAGAAGGAAGCAGATGAGAAGCTAAGCCAAATCTCCGGGAAGGTGAATCCTGCGGCGGCTGAAGGCGAGGCGGAGCAGGAAACACATATGGAGATGGCAGGACAAGGACAGCGTAAGACTAAGTCAAAGAGAGCTGCTTAAGCCAAGACGGAGGGGCGGCCACTCCGGGGTGCCCTTCCGCCCCGATTTTTGCATACAAATCTGCACCCGCAACTTTTCCTCCCGGAATTCACAACCCTCGGCCTCAGATACAGTGTTTACCCGATGGAGCCTTACGGATGATCGCCTTGAAGGTCTTTATTATCGAATACTTTTGAGGCCCCCCGCTCAGCCCTCAGCATAGGTGACTGTATGAACGGCGTTACCACCCCCACCCTAACCAAGATCGATCAATGGCACGAGCTTTACAAAGCAGCACTCTTTGAAACTGACAAGAAGAAAATTCCCGCTCGTATTGCCGACGCGGAACAGGCAATCGTTGCGCGCGCACGAGAACTGTTCTTCAGTAGCACTGACAATATTGAGGAAGACCAAGCCTTGGATGACGCTCTGTACGCGTTACGAGCCCTGCAGAATTGCCTCAAACGGGATTCCGCCGCCGCCTGAACTCGCGTGGGGGCCAATTTTTTTGCGGGCGTTAGCAACAAAAATCCACCCCTTTCTTCTCGATATCCGATCGTAAAAGGGCCCCGTCCGGACCATTACTACTCCAGCCGCTAGCGCATGTTTGACATTATGGCCCGTAACTCCAAGAGATAAGGGGGCGGGTTTTGAGGTTGGTCACTACATGAGCGATTCTTGTCCCTTCTCCGGGGTGGGCGGGTCCAGGTGGGTGATGCCCAGGATGCGAAGCACTTGCTGGGCATTTTGATTACCGCGAGTTACGCATAGTTTG
>WNFC01008061.1_pt1 | contig 12486 bp, 9 predicted proteins | sample 5400541 | NCBI WGS metagenome assembly WNFC01 (sample SAMN13153342, study PRJNA577476) | soil metagenome | isolation source: 120 cm saprolite under Douglas fir tree site 2 hole 2 replicate 1 | place: USA:California | collected 2015-04-18
GGGCGCCAGCGGCGTTCTGGAGCGCGTATCCGAAGAGGTAGTCGAGCCCGCCGTTCTCCGCCTGTCGATCCCCCTCGAGATCGAGAAAGATGTCCAGCGGCGATGGCGACGGAAGCGCCGCAAGGCCGTGCTCCTGCTCGATCGGCAAAAGCTCGTAGGTCGGCTTTCCGGTGGTTCGCGCTTCAAATTGGAGGCGCGCTTGTTCCCGCGCCCGCTCGTAAGCGCCGACCGTCCCGCGACTTGGTTTACGGGAGAGGGGAAGGGGTAGTTGCGCCAGACCCGCCAGCGTGACCACGCCCCAGCTGGCGAGCTCCTTCCGCTGCGCCTTCTGGATCCCCGCGACCAGCGAGAGATGATCGTCGCGGGCCCAGCGCCTCTCGCACAACGAATACCAGTTGCAGACATCGCAGTGAGGGACTGGCTCGGGGTAGGGGGTTGCCTCTTCGATCGACTCCGGCAGCGGCTTTTCGACTTCCGCGACGAAGTTCCTTCGGACCAGCCGGAAGTATGCGCGGAACTCCTCGAAGCGGTAAGACTCCGGCTCGAAGTTCCGGCCGGGAACGACGACGCGCAGCACCTCGGGGGCTGTGCCTTGAAGCTCGGCCAGTAGATCGGCGTAGAGACACAGCTGGATCAGCGTCGCGCCGCGGGTCTCCTTCGCGAGCTTCGTCTCCACGGGCTCGTACCGCCAGGGGCCGAAGCGGCTTTCGCCAGGCACGCGAAGAAGAACATCCGCCCACCCCGCCCACGCTCGATGCTCCAGCCGGGCCTGGACCACAGCGTCCGCGCCCTGGCTCATTGCCGCGAGCGTGTCGGCAAATGGAGTCGGACTTGCTCTGTCTATCTGGACGACGCGCTTTCCCGATTGCGCGAGGTGGTTCACGTAGGACCGCTCGTGTTCCAGGCCGCGTTCGCGAAGGATCTCGACCATCGGGTCGTCGAAGAAAGGCCTCCTCGCGAGCCGGTGCGCCGCCAGCCGCTCGAGCGCCGTGAGATGCCGGCAGCCAAGGAAGTTGGTCAGATCGGTGGCGAAGTAGAGCGGACTGTCGCCTCGGAGGTCCATCGCTGGGGTGGGACGAAGTTTTGGGGAAGAGCGTGGCCTCGGCCACGGCCTCCACGGATCAACGGTCGATCCGAATTCGTACTCATCTGTTGTACATTTGCCACCGGTTTCCGGGGCCAAATGTGCAACAGATGGATCCACCAGCGCCTGGACAATTTTCTAGCGCTAGAGATCTGTCCAAGCAGATCGCCTCGGGGCCGGGGATTTTCATCCCCGCAACCCCGCATCGACAGGACAATTTTCTGGCGACAAAAATTTGTCCTCTCAGAGCGTGGCCCGGGCCACGGGCGCCGCTCCCCAGACCCGACGCCGGCCCCGCCCGAGCAACCGCGAGGCGAACTATCTCAAGTCGCGCAGGTAGGCGATCAGGTTGTTGATGTCGTCTTTCTGCAGAACGTCGAACGCAGGCATCCGACCCTTTCCCTGCTTCGTCAGTGTCGCGAAGCGTTGCGGCTGATACAGGATAGGCGCTTCGATCAATACCGGACCACCCCCGGTGCCTTGGGCGTCCGCGCCGTGGCAGGACGCGCAATCTTTGGTGTAGGTGGCCGCTCCCGCCCGCTTGTCGCCGCGAATTGCTCGACCGCCACTCTCTGGCGCTACCGCGGCAATGGCCTCCTTGGCCGTGACGATGCGCGGTGGAGGCCCGGCCTGGGCGGCTGGGTAGTGGCCCACGAACCACAAGGCGAACGGGGTGGCGTTTTCTTCCGTCACCGTTGCTCCCCAGTTTCGCATCTTGGTGATTTCGGCCTTCCAGCCCGCCTCCCCGATCCGGCTGTCTTGAATGAGCTCGGCGGAATGACAAGTCGAGCAGAGCTCCACCTCCGCAATGACCGCTTCGTCGTAGTTCATCGCGGTCGCCACGGGCGCAGGCTGAGGAGCCGGCGTCGCGGGCGCCGGGGCGGTCGAGGCAACCTTGGGTTCTGGTGTCTTTTCTGCGGGAGTCGGCGCGACTTGCTTCTCGGCACAGGCAGCCAATGTCAACATCGCGGCCCATCCCGCGCACCGCGGGATCATGAGCGTACCTCGCACTGGACGGAATCCCAGGCGTTGTAGAGGTATCCACCCGGATTCCACTGCGGATCTCGCGGCTGGATTTCGCCGGCGCTGTCCGTTGCTCTGGCGAGAAGCTCGTACCGGCCCGGTTGAGCTCGCCATTCGAGCTTCCACCTTTGCCAAGCGCCCGGCGCCGGCATCCGGTCGACGTGGGCCGGCTCCCAGCTTCGGCCGCCGTCGGTCGAGATTTCGACCTTGGTGATCGGCCCCGTTCCGCCGAAGGCAACGCCCTGAATGGTCTGCTTCCCGGCCGTGAGCGCGGCGCCCTCTGCCGGTCGCGCGATCAAGGACTTCACCGGGATCGCGGTGAGCGTTTTTACCTTCGCTGGCTTGCCGCCGGGCGGAATCGGCTCGGTGGGCATCTTGTACCCGGTCTGCATGTAGAAACCGGGATCCTCGGCATCCGAGACTCGCACGCCGCGCAGCCACTTGATCCAGTGATCGCCGGCCCATCCCGGGACCACCGCACGCAATGGGGCGCCGTGCAACAGCGGCAAGACGGCACCATTCATCTCCCAGGCGAGCAGGACGTCAGCCATCGCCTTCTCCAACGGAATCGAGCGGAGGAATTTCGGCACCGTCGGGGCCATCGGATGGTCGCCGGGAAGGAAGGTGACGAATTTCGCCCCGGCCTTGACGCCGGCGTGCTTGAGGACATCGGAGAGGCGTGCTCCGCCCCACAGCGCTTGACCGACGGCGCCGCGCTCCCACTGCGCGCCGGCAACTTTGGGCCGAAAGAGGGCACGCCCGTTTCCGGCGCATTGCAAAAACGCAGGAGCCTTCGCCGCGCCGAGCTTCCGGAGCTGCGATATCGTAAGAGCCACGGGCCTCTCGACCATCCCCTCGACGTGGAGCTTCCAACTGTTGATGTCCAGCACCGGTGGACCGAAGTGGCTGCGGACGAAAAAGATGTCGTTGGGGGTGTACTCGTCCACCAAAGACGTCACCGGCGTTTCCAGGTCCTGGGGGCGGGTGCTGCGAACGATGAGCTCCCGGGCAGCGGCTTCGGCGCGCCCTGCGCCGCCGATCCAGGGGCTCAACGAACCGAGTAGGCCGATGCGGAAGAGATCGCGCCTCGTGGTTTGGATCATCGTGCGCCGAAACCAAGCATTCAGAGGCTGAGCGGTCAAGCTCGATCGAGTGATGCTCTGCGTTAACTTGTCGGTCTGCTCGACAGCTTGGGTGACCCTTCGTGTTGTGCTAGGCGTCTGAGCCGTGGATCCGCCGCCGCCCGCCTCGAGACTGGATTGGCGCCTTCGATCCGCGAAGGACGAGGGGCCAGGTCAGGGAACGAGGACGATCTTGCCGACGTGGCCGGGCTCCATGACCTCTTTTTGAGCGCGAATGACTTCGCCGAGCGGAATCTCCTTGCCCACCACGGGGGGAAGCGTGCCGTTCTCCAGGCCGGCGAAAATCGCGGCGTGGATTTCCTTCGCTTCGGCTTCGCTGATGCCCCAAAGCGTGAAGCCGTGGACCGAGGCCCGGCGCGACATCAGATCTCGCGGCGTGATCGAAACATCGCCCCGGCTCCCAACGACAATCACCCGACCGTGGGTGGCGAGCAGTTTCAAGTCGTGTGCCAGGTTTACATTGGCGAGCATCTCGAGGATGAGGTCCACCCCCCTCCCGCCGGTCGTCTTCAAAATCTGCTCCCGATAGCCGGGCGCGGTGTGATTGAAAACATGATGCGCGCCTTCGCGCTTTGCCAGTTCGAGACCTTTTTCCGTACCGCCCGTGCCCAGGACGGTCAGGCCGCCGGCGCGAGCGAACTGAACGGCGGCGATACCGACGCCGCCGCTGGCGCCGTGAACCAGCACGACCTCCCCGGGGCGTGCTTTGGTGGCCTGATACAGCGCGTGGTACGCGGTACCGTACGGAACCCACACGCCGGCGCCCTGCCGATCGGTGATCTTCGCCGGCAGCCGGTGGACCTGGCCCTCCTGCGCCAGAACATATTCCGCGTAGGCGCCGCTGATAGTGTTCGCGGTGTAGACGCGATCGCCCGGCTTCACCCGGCTGACGCCGCTGCCGACTGCCTCGATCGTCCCGGCGGCGTCGGAACCGGGCGTATACGGAAGCTCGGGTTTGATCACGTAGGTGCCGTTTCGCATGTACGTGTCGTAGGGATTCACGCCGGCGCCGCCGACCCGCACCAGGACCTGCCCGGCGGCAGGCTTGGGAACCGGCAGTTCTTCAACCTTCAACACTTCCGGACCGCCGAATTGGCGAACGAGAACGGCCTTCATCGTCGAGACCTCCAGGCAATGGCGCTGTCTCTCATAGCCGATCCTCTGTCGTAGCGCGACGGCGGATGAGCCTGGTTCTTTACGGCCGGCGCGATTGGATTAAAGCTAACCTCCAGGATGCCCGTCAGTCGAACCTTCAAGACCGTTAGAGCGCTGCTGAAGCCGGTACTGCTGAGCATCGCCATCGCTGAAGCAGGATTGCTCGTCGTTCGGACATGCGTGCTTTCCAGTGACCTCCACAACACAAACGACGTGGTCGGAAACTACCTGCAAACCCTGGGAACGATTTACGCCGTGTTGCTCGCCTTCGTGGTGTATGTCGTCTGGTCCCAGTTCAACGAGACCCGCACCTACGTTGAGCGCGAGGCGAATGAATTGCTCGATCTGTTTCGCACCGCGAGGGGACTACCGCCGGAGAGACGGTCCGACATCGAGAATCACATCGGCAAGTATGTCGATGTTGTGCTTCAAGGCGAATGGGCTGCGATGGCGAAAGGCAGCGATCGCGAGGCATTCGACCGGGGCGGAGCCATTCTCGACCAGCTCTGGGACGTCGTTCACGATTTCGAGCCCGGCAACCGTTGCCATGAGGCGCTGCACTCGGAAATTCTCTCGCGCTTCAACGACCTGTCCGACGTGCGGACGAACCGCCTCACCGCGGGCCGGTCCAGAATCCCCCTCGCCTTGAAGATTCTGATCTATACCGGGGCGGTTCTCACCATCGGTTCGATGTATCTGTTCTCGGTAGAAAATTGGGTGGTCCATGCGTTGATGACCGCGGCGATGGCGGGGGCGCTGTCTCACATTCTGTATTTGATCCACGACTTGGATAATTGCTTTGATGGCGATTGGCAGATTTCGCGAAGCGCATTTCAGAGGGTTCAGCACTTCATTCAGAAACCGTATGGCGTCAACATCTAGAACCTGAACGCTCGATGGAGTCCTCGCTGCGGGTGGAGTAGCGTGTTCGCGCAAGGGAGGACGGCATGAGGGTTGCGCATATGTCTCGCAGATCGTTTGTGAAGACGACTTTGGCCGGAGCGGCAGGGGCGCTGATTCCGCGAAGGGCGAGCTCCTCCGGTCGAGCAGGAGCCGGAGGTCGCGGGGCGGGCTACGGCGCGAGCCTTTCGGCGCTGTCTTTGTACGAAGCGTCTCAGCTCGTGCACAGCAAGAAGGTCTCCCCGGTGGAGCTGACCCAGGAGTGCCTCGCCCGTTTTGAAAAGCTCAATCCCAAGCTGAACGCTTTCATCACCGTCACCGCCGACTCAGCGCTGGCCGAGGCCCGCGGCGCGGAAGCGGAGATTCAGCGCGGCCACTGGAAGGGCCCGCTCCACGGAATCCCCCTCGCCTTGAAAGACCTGGTGGACACCGCCGGAGTGCGCACCACCGCCGCGAGCGGCTTATTCCAGAGTCGCGTTCCCGATCGCGATGCCGAAGTGGTCCGCCGCCTCAAAGCTGCAGGAGCCGTTCTTCTCGGCAAGCTCAACATGCAGGAATTCGCCTATGGGGGCAGCTCGGTGATCAGTTTTTTCGGTCCCGTTCGAAATCCCTGGGGACCTGATTACTGCGTGGGGGGTTCCTCTGCGGGGTCCGCGGCGGCGGTCGCTGCGGGGCTTTGTTACGCGGCGATTGGCTCCGATACCGGGGGCTCCATCCGCCAGCCCGCGGGCTACGCCGGCATCGTTGGACTCAAACCCACCTATGGACGGGTGAGCGTCCGCGGCGTGATACCGCTGGCGCGGTCATTGGATCACCTGGGCCCGATGACGCGCACGGTGAAGGATGCAGCGCTGATGCTTCGGGTGATCGCCGGCTATGATCCGGAGGACGCGACGAGCTCCGATTCTCCCGTTCCGGATTACGCCGGGACCCTCGCCGCGCGGACGACTTCGATCCGCCTCGGCATTCCGCGGGGGTACTTCTACGAGGCGCTTCATCCCGAGATCCAGGCGGCGATGGAATCGGCCCTGTCTGTTCTGAAAAAACTCACCGCCAGCCAGCGCGACATTGGGCCACTGGCCAGCGACGACACCTATTCCTCAATCACGATTCCGTTCGGGAGCGTGCTCACCGCGGAAGCCTACGCGTACCACCAGGAATACGTTTCCAAGACGCCCGAACTCTATCAGGCCGAGACGCTGAAGAGGATCAAGGCCGGGGCGGACGTCGCAACGCCAGCGTACATTCGAAGCCGCGTCCAGCTCGAGCAGATTCGACGCTCCGTTTCCCACGTCTTCGAGGGCGTGGACCTGCTCGTCACTCCGACCACCCCGGTGCCTCCCTTCGCGATTGCCGATCTCCTCGGCGACCTGAACACCCTTCGGACCAAGGAAGTCCTCATGCTGCACAACACGAGACCCTTCAACGTGCTGGGTCTGCCGACCATCTCCGTTCCCTGTGGTTTCACCGGCGCGGGACTGCCGATTGGACTGCAGATCACCGGTCCGGCCGGTGGTGAAGCGACGGTTCTTCGCCTCGCCTACGCCTACGAGCAGGCCACGGATTGGCACAAACGCCATCCGACGATCGAATCCTGACCGGAACAGGCGCTTCCGTCTGCCCAGTGACGCCTTCGAGCTGCCTTAATCACCTCGCCGGTGGCGCGGTTTCGCTCTGCCCTCGCGCCGATTGCCGAGATCGCCTCAGTGGCGCGAAGACGCCCGACCTCCATTGCCAGACGAGCAGCGCGGCTCCGACAAGCTCGCCGGTGAGGATCCAGGGGTTGCCCAGCGTGGCAGCGTGCTCGAGGGCGTTCTTGAACGGCATCACCGGGAACCGGAGCCCCAACAGGGGGAAGAGGATGGCGTGCAGCATGTTGGGCGAGCTGAGGTGCTGGTCCAGCCAAGGCACCAGTGGACCGACGAAATCCCCCAACGCGTCGAGGGAAAGATGGGTCAACATCCCGAGCGAAAGCGCTGCGCCGATGCGCCGGGGGAGCACCGCGAAAAGGAGGAGGACGAAGAGCAAGGTATGTCCAAACGTGCGCGTGCCGACGACGATCCAGGCGGGGTGCCCGAGAGCCAGGCGAAGAGCGTAGTAAAGCGGCTTGTCGATGAGATCGGGCAGCAGGGTTCCCAAGAGGAACCAGGGCAGTCCGTCCGTGGAAACGCGCCGAGCGGCGGCAAAGGTGCCGATGCCAAGGTGTCCGAGGGGGAACATCTCCGCCTCGTAGCACGGGCGAGGCCTCCCGTCTTACCCGCCAGGAAAGACCCTAATCGGCTGCCTTCCGCTCAGAACGCGGACGCGCCTTGATCGGCGCATGATGCAGCGTCTTGCGCGCAACGGGGCGATTGGGGCGCGCGTTGCCGCGCTCGGCCACCGGGGATGTGTGGTTCAGGCCCGCGCGAACCCGTTGGATTTGTTCGGCGGAATTGATCAGCGCCATGTGGGTGAGCCCTTGCGGGAAGTTCCCCAGGAGCTCGTGGGACGATGGGTCAAACTCCTCGGCGAGCAGGCCGACGTCGTTCGCCAGCCCGAGCAGCCGCTGGAACAGCGATTCGGCATCCGCGAGGCGGCCCTGCATGGCGAGGACGTCAACCAGCCAGAACGAAGCCATCAGAAAGGCGCCCTCGCCGCCGGGGAGCCCGTCGTCGACCGCCTCGTTCCGGTATCGGCGGACCAGAAGGCCATCGCTCAGATCGCGTTCGATCGCATCGACGGTGGCCCGCATTCGCGGGTCATTCGGGCCAATGAACCCGACGATCGGCAAGAGCAACAGGCTCGCATCCACCTCGCGCGAGCCAAAGCTTTGCACGAAGCAGCCGCGCTCAGGGTCGACCCCGTCGCGTTCGATCGCAGCGCGGATCTCTGTCCGCACCGCTCGCCAGTGGTCGATGTCGCAGGGCAGCGTCAGCTCCTCGGCCGCCCGGATGCCGCGCTCGAGCGCCACCCAGCACATTGCTTTCGATTCGACGAAATGGAGCAGCTTGCCGCGCACCTCCCAAAAGCCGTGGTCCGGCTCATTCCAGTGCGCACAGGCTGCGTCCACCAGACCGCGCAAGAAGGCCCAACCATCTTCGCCGATCTCGTTTCCGGCGCGACGCCAAAGGTGAGAGGCGTTGAGGAGCTCGCCATAGACATCGAGCTGCAGCTGGTCCGCCGCATGATTTCCGGCGCGAACCGGGCGCGAGCCGCGATAACCTTGAAGATGGCCCAGCTCCTGTTCGGCGAGACGCCTCTCGCCGTAGCAGCCGTAGACGACTTGCACGTCCTCCCCGTTTCCGGCGGCGGTTCGCTCGATGAACAGCTTGAAGCTGGTGGCCTCCTCGGGGTGGCCCACCGCGAAAAGCGCCGCGAGCATGTGCGCCGAATCGCGTATCCAGCAAAACCGGTAGTCCCAATTGCGCTCGCCTCCGGGCAGCTCGGGCAGCGAGGTGGTCGGCGCCGCGATGATCGCCCCCGTCGGTGCGCAGGTGAGCAGCTTGAGAACGAGGGCTGAGCGCACCACCTGTTCGCGGTAGGTCGGGTCGTACCTGCCACGCCGCACCCAGCGACGCCACCAGGCGATGGTTGCCTTTAGCCGTCCATCGAGCCCGGCGGTGGAGAGCCGAATCAGCCGCATGTCGTGGGGCAATTGGGCGAGGATGGAGAATCGCCGCCGCTGCCGGTGGCGGATGGTCATCGCCCCAAGAAAGCTCGAGTCGCGGCGCGAGATTTGGAGCGGGACGTCGGCCTGGAGGACGAATGCGCTGTCGCCGCCAACGGCCGAATAGACGCCGCGATCGGCGTGGTGACGAAGCCACGGCCGCAGGCTCGCATAGTCGAAGCGCGGCCGAATCACCACGTCGAAGGTCACCTCGCCTGCGATGCATTCGACGACGCGCAGGAGCTGCCGGTAGGGATGAGTCCGGCCGCCCTGGCGCATGGTAAAGCAGTCGAGCAGCCGGGCGACGCCGGTCTTCGTCACAAAAGAGGTCTCCAGCACGTTGGTGTCGGGAAGGTAGCGCCTCGAGACACTGGACGGATCGCGCGGCACGATCGCGAACGTGCCGCCTTTCTCGGCATCGAGCAGCCGGCAGAAGATCGCTGCTTCGTCGAAGCGGGCGAGGCACGCCCAGTCGATCGCGCCCTCCCGGGAAACGAGCGCCGAACCGTGGCAGTCACCGATCAATGCGTAGTCCCCGATCGGAAGGTAGGCCGCTGCGCACATGAGTTGACCCTGACGCCGTTCGCGCGCCGTTGCAACGGCCAAATCACCCGGCGGCGGGACGGGACAACTGGCGAGAATTCAACAAATGAATCTCCTCTGGCAGTGGCGGTTTTGCGCAGCTCAGCAACCGTTCCCTCGGAGTAGTTTTTATTTGTTTCACTCAAAGTGACGGGCATCGTGATTCTTTACAGGGTGCTCTCGCGTCTGTTAAACAAACCTTTTGCGCCCTTGATGCTCTCTGCCGAAACAGATCGGTTTCTGAGTGAGTTCGAGAAAGTCGCCGAGCGCGCGGACCAGGTGCTCGCCCGGCTCGGCAAACGGCTCAGCGAAAATCTCCGTCCCCCGCCAGATCTCAGCTTGCTTGCGCTGTTGACTTTGAAACAGGAGCTTCGCCATTACCTCGAAACGGGCGAGCGCTCCGTCAAGAGGCTCCGCGAGTTGCACGTCTCGGCAGATGAGGAGCGGCGATCGCGCGATGAGTTCGTCATTCGCAAGTCCACCTTGGCAATCCAGCTGCGTCTCACTCGCCTCGCCGAGCTCTTGATGCTCCTGTAGCAACTCGCTTCGCTCGTCCGGTGTGCTTTCGAACCGACGAGTGAACCCTCCTCCGCGCCCTCGGTTTTCTTCAAGGCCGGCGTTGCCAAGCTTAGACCCAAGGAGGACGCAATGGCTTCTACTACAGTAGAGCGGGAGTTCGGCGCGCAGGTTCGAGCTCTTCGGCAGGAGCGGGGCCTTACCCAGGAATCTCTAGCAGATAAGAGCACACTCTCGGTCGACGCGGTTCGCGGGGTGGAGCAGGGCGCGTTCTCACCGACGCTAGGAACGGTGCGGAAGCTAGCGGTTGGTTTGAACGTCTCCTTGACGACCCTGTTCAGTCGCTTTCAACGAAGGCGTCACGTCATCGTGGATGAGCTCTGCGACTATCTTTCAAAGAAAACGCGCCGGGAGATCGAGCTCGCCTGGCGGGTGATTCGCGCGATGTTCAAGGAACACCGCGAATCGATGCGTTGACAAAACCGGTCCAGGCAGCGCCAATTGCCAAGGATGGACCACCACCATCCCGTTTTCGGGGCGATCACTGTGTTCATGGCCGCCGCGTCCGTGTTCATTGCCGCCGCGTGCGCTCCGGGAGCCAACCACGTGCGCCAGGGCGTGAGTAGCACCCCCGCTTCTGTGGGCCTCGACCTTGCGGGAATGGATCGCTCGATCGCGCCTGGCGACGACTTCTTTGCCTTCGCCAATGGAACCTGGCGTCAGAGCACCGAAATCCCCGCCGATCGCAGCACCTGGGGGGGAAACTCGGTCCTGGCCGAGCTGACCGCACGACGGGTCGCCGATTTGCTCCAGGAGACGGGAAAGACCAAGGCTGCCGCCGGCTCCGACGCTCAGAAGATCGGCGACTACTTCGAAGGCTTCATGGACGAGGCGGGCATCGACGCGAAGGGCCTCGAGCCACTCCAAACCACGCTTCATCGCATCGCGGCAATCTCCAACGCGAAAGAGCTCGCGCGCTTTCTCGGCGCGACGCTGCGTGCGGACGTGGACGTGCTCAACTCGACCCAGCTCCACACCGACAATCTGTTTGGCCTGTGGGTTGCGCAGGACCTGAACGATCCAGGCCGCTATTCGCCCTTCCTCCTCCAGGGAGGACTGGGCTTGCCCGATCGCGACTATTACGTTGGCACCTCGCGGCGGATGGACGAGATCCAAAGCAAATACAAAGCTTACGTCGCGGCCGTGCTGGCGCTCAGCGGCATTTCCGACAGCGAGGCGAAGGCCGCCCGGATTTTCGCGTTGGAGCATCGAATCGCCGAAGTCCATTCCAGTCGCACCGACTCGGAGGACGTGCTCAAGGGAAACAATCACTGGTCGCGACGGGATTTCCAGATGCGCGCGCCGGGTCTGGATTGGGAGGCTTTCTTCGCCGCCGCCGGGCTCGAACGGCAGGACCCATTCGTTGTCTGGCAGCCGGGGGCGGTCACCGGCATTTCGGCGCTGGTGAGCAATCAGCCGCTGGAGACCTGGAAGGACTACCTGGCCTTCCACGCCCTCGAGCACGTCGGCAATTACCTCCCCCGGGCGTTCGTCGACGAGCGTTTCGCCTTCTTCGGCAAGGTGCTGACCGGCACGCCGAAGCTGCGCGAACGATGGAAGCGCGCGGTCGATGCCACTGACGCCGCGCTCGGCGAGGCGGTTGGCAAGCTGTACGTCGAGCGCTACTTCCCGGCCGCGGCGAAGGCTCGAATCGAAGAGATGGTGCGCAACGAAATCACCGCGTTCGGCGCTCGCATCGATCGTCTCCCCTGGATGGCCCCGGCGACGAAGGCCAGGGCCAAGGCGAAGCTTGCCGCGCTGAAAGTCGGAATCGGCTACCCGGACAAGTGGCGCGATTATTCGGCGCTCGAGGTGAGTCGCGGAGACGCGCTCGGCAACGCCCAGCGCGCATCGCTGTTCGAGTATCGCCGCAATCTCCAGAAGCTCGGTCAGCCGGTCGACCGCTCCGAGTGGGTGATGAACCCTCAGCTGGTGAACGCGGTCAACCTGCCGGCGATGAACGCCCTGAATTTTCCAGCCGCCATCCTCCAGCCTCCGGGCTTCGATCCCGAGCGTTCGCTGGCGATGAACTACGGGGCGATCGGAGCGGTGATCGGCCACGAGATCAGCCACAGCTTCGACGACCAGGGTGCGATGTTCGACGCCAGCGGCCGGCTCGACAACTGGTGGAGCGCGGAGGACCTCGCGCACTTCAAGGAGTCAGCCGAACAATTGGTCAAGCAATACGACGGCTATCGCCCCTTCCCGGACCTTGCCGTCAACGGAAAGCTCACCATCAGCGAGAACATCGCCGACGTGGCCGGGATTGCCGCAGCCTATGACGCATATCGTCTTTCCTTGCGCGGCCAGGAGGCTCCGGTGGTTCAGGGTCTCACCGGCGATCAACAATTCTTCCTCAGCTTCGCTCAGTACTGGCG
>WNFC01006915.1_pt1 | contig 12483 bp, 12 predicted proteins | sample 5400541 | NCBI WGS metagenome assembly WNFC01 (sample SAMN13153342, study PRJNA577476) | soil metagenome | isolation source: 120 cm saprolite under Douglas fir tree site 2 hole 2 replicate 1 | place: USA:California | collected 2015-04-18
AGGCAGCCTCCTCATGCGAGCGATGACGCCTCGTCGGCGCTCGGAAGCAAAAGGCGCGTGCCCGCGGCCACCCGAAGCGGATCGTCGATCCCGTTGAACACCGCCACCGCGCGCCAGAGGTTGGCATTCCCGTACTCCGCATAGGCGATCGAGTGAAGGCTGTCACTGGCTCCAACCACGTGGGTCCGGCGGCCCTCACTGGAGCCGGAGGTCGGGTTGGTCCCTGGAGGGTCGGTGGGAACTTCCTCGAGAGTGACATTCGCCGTGGCGCGGACCGGCGTGCCGTCCTGCTTGAACATCGTGTATTTGACGCCCACGGACTTTAGGAAGCCGCGGAATTCGGACAGGGACTCGTTGCTGCCCCACTGAAACTTGAGGATCTGCGGCTGCGGCTTCTTCTTGTCGAGCGATTTGTCGCTTGGCTTCAGCCAGCCCATCAATGTCTTGATGTTCTTGATCAAGCTGGGTTGTTTGTTCTCCCAGTCGTCGAAGAGAAGCTCCATGGTCACTGTCTGCGGCCCCACCCCACCGAACTCGGGCTTGGCCGCATGCTTGGCGCTCTTGTTCGTAGGCCGATTCCAGGTCGCGGATTTGCTGAGCGAATACTCCTTGGGGTTGAAGTGAAACTCGAGCTCGGACTTGTTTCCGTCCACCTCGACCAGACGAGCCTTCCCCATGACCTACTCCTTCAGAAAGCCGTTATGCGCGAGCTCGAGCGTCTCGGTCGCGATCTGATTTCCTGTCGCGTCGAGCGACGGACCCGTCCATTTGACCGGGTACATCCCCTGCAGGTTCCACTGCGCGACAACCTCGCCGCCCGCATCCAGCACTGAAATCGCGCCGTTGCTCCGTTCGACCTTGGTGCGCCCCTTGGACACCCACTTCGCCACATCGGCCGACGACTTGTCGAGCGGCCGCGTCAGCTTGATGTTCGTGTACTTGCAGCGACCCGGAAGTCGGTGCACGTACTCATTCAGCCCGCCTTCCTGGTACTCCTGGACCTCGTACTCGACGGCGAGGCCATCGCACTTGCTCCATGTACCCAGGTTGCCGATCTCAACGTCGTCGAGCGTCACGCTGAATCTAAGGGCGAGGGCGAAGTCGGCCATTCATCCTCCTCATCGCAAGTCCGTCAGCATGCCCGCGCGCTCTCGATCCAACAGGAGGTCGTATCGGATGCGGTCGCTGATCCGGTCGTGAAGCTTCCGGGCGAGCTCATCGAGCTCCTTTTCGCTGTCGTGGCTTGGAGCGGCGCCGCCGGCCGGCGCCACCGGCGCCGCCGCCGGGACCTCGGCCGCGACCGGCGCCTGCATAGGCGCTTCAGCGGCCTCCGGCTGCCGCTGCACCTGGACGTGCTGCATGCCGCCGGCGAAAGGCGAGGCGGCGAAAAACGCCGGCTGGAACACGGGCGGCGCGGGACTCTCCTGCTCCGGAGCCGCGACCGCCCGCTGCACCGCCGGCCGCATCAAGAGCTGCGGCGGTTCAGGCGCGTGCGGAGAGATCGGCGTTCGCGCGGGCTGGGCCATCGACGTCGGGAGGGAATCCGAATAGTTGGGGAGATCGGGCTGGTTCCGCTCGGAGGGTCGAGCGATCGGCTCGAGCGCGATGGGCGAAACAGGCATCAGCTGCACCGTGGCCGCGCTTGCTATGTCTTCCCCGTCTGGCGCGGCCTCCGCGGCGCCCTTCACCGTCGACCGGCCGGCCAACAGCGGCGGGCGGCTTGAGACGAGCGGAACTGTGATCGTTGGCTGAGCCATTGCGGGTCTGGCCTGCGGCGTGGCCGCAAGCCGCTGGGTCACAGCGGGCTCGTCCGGGGCAACCCTCTGGACCGCGGGTAACGGCGTTGGGGATGAGCCTTTGGCGTGCATTTCGATCAGCGGCAGCACTGGCAAGCGCGAGACGGGCGAAGGCGCGGCCGCGACGGAGGACATCGATCCCACTGCCGCATCAGCACTCGGGGCCGCCACGCTCTCCGGCGCCGTCTGAGGCGCGTCCGACTTCGGCTCGGGTGACGGCTGGGGTGTGGTTTCCATGGACGCCGCGGGACGTGCGAGAGGAAGCGCCGCGGACAGTTCTGGTGGAGGGGTCGCCGCCGATCTCTGCAACGCAGGCAGCGCGCCGGCCGCGAGCGGCGGCCCGAGGCCGAGTCGGCGCGATTGGCCGAGGGTCAATCGCTGCGCAACCGGCGCCTGCTCGGCGACAGGGAAGGACGGCACCCTGGTCGCCGCCCCTTCCGGTGGTCGCTCCGCCGCGGGTGACCGCTCCTGTGTCGCCGATCGATCGACCGCCGGCTCAGCGGTCTGGCTACGCGCCCGCTGGACCGATGCCAGCGACAACACCGCGGTCCTGTCGGACTCGGCCAGGCGCGTCAGCGGCTTCGGGCTGGCGGCTGCGGCTTCGACAGGCGGCAGGTCGCGGACCGGCGCCATCGGCTCGACCGCATCCTCGGATTCAGCGGTCCCACCGGGCTCCAGCGCCGACTGCGTTTCGTCGATGCTCCGCTGGGCGGTCAGCCCCTGACGCCCCCGGCGCGGCCGGCCGATCATCTCGATCGAGGGCGAGTAGCTATTGGTGGCCACGATGCCGCTCACCAATCCGTGTGGAGCCTCGATCGACACGTGATGCCCGAGCGGTTCGATGCTCGTGGCGGGGTCGTGTGACCCGGCGAGCGACTCCACAAAATCCATCGTCGGAGCCGTTAGCTCGGGGTCTGCGACGGCGCGTTGAATCGGGGGCAGCGACTCCCAGTCGCGCCGTCTTGCCGCGGATTCCTGAGCCCGCGCCTTGCCCGCGTCAGGAGATCTTCCAAAGTGGAATGGCCACCGCATGTCGGGGCTACTCCTCTTCGGCCAGGCGCCGGTTGATCCGCCCGATCTCCTCCACGAACCGCTGCCTCAACGGATGCTCGAGGTCGAGGATCTCGTCAAGTGACCAGTGAAAGTGGTAGGAGACGTACGCGATCTCCTCAAACATTCGGTCGGTCGCGTACGTCATGCTTTTCCCAGGCCGCTACCACCCGCCACGTCGACCGCGAACTCGTGCTTGCACTCTGGGCACGTGACGGCGGCGTGCGTGTGGCCTTCTTGATTGATGCGGCGGTAAAGATCCTGCAGGAACGCGAGGTCGGAGGCGAACAAACTCTCAATCGTGGCCGGCGTGACCTGACCGACGGACCCGAGCCTGGTCACCACCCGCGCGAGCAGGATGACGGTGAGGTATGCCTCGTTCTCCCGGACCCGAGGGTCTCGCTGAGGCTGAATCTCGTCGCGCGCCGTCGCGAGGCGCATGACCCCGTCTCGGTGGACCGCGCCGCTGTCGTCCACGTATCCACGAGGCAGCGTGAACGCGAACTCCGTGCGCAGCTGCTCGCCAGATGAAGGACGCGCCAGTGTTCCAGCCGTCACTTGACGCGCTCCAGCTCCTCACAAACGATGGTCACTTCCTCGGTGATGATCTCGTTGGCGCCTGCTTTGAGCGCGCTGGTGGTGACCTTGGAGGGCCAGGCGTTCATGAAGTTATAGCGGCTTACCTCCTGGTTCCCGTAGTCGTACATGACAATGGAGCCGTTCTTTCGGGCGTCGGCGACGCTCCCCTGGTACATCTTCTTGTGCCACTCCCACAGGTCGGTCGATGAGTTCTTGGCTCGCTTGAGCGTGATCGTGGGCGGCTTTCGGTTGCCCGGGAGCTTGTGCAGGATGTACTTGCCGTCCTTGGTGTTCTCCTTGAGCTCGATCACGTCGAGCTCCGATGTGATCCCGCTCACCTCCTGGAACTGCGCTATCGAGACGCCGTCCAGCTCGACCGAAAAGTGATAGCCGGCGAGCGCGTCGCTGCCGAGTCCTGGGAGTCCATTTGCCATCTAGTCAATCCTCCTTGGCTGTCTGTTCGGTTATTCAGTGAGCGATGCGCCGCCCGAGAACTGGGCGATCTTGAAGACGACGAACTCCGCCGGCTTCACCGGGGCGATACCGATCTCGACCAGGAGCTGGCCCGCGTCGATCGTCTCGGCAGTGTTGGTTTCGGAGTCGCACTTCACATAGAAGGCTTCCTGCGGCGTGGCTCCGAAGAGCGCGCCGTCGCGCCACACGCGCACCAGGAAGGAATTGATTGTTCGCTTGACACGCTCCCAGAGCGCCATGTCGTTCGGCTCGAACACGACCCACTGCGTGCCGCCCAGGATCGACTCTTCGACGAAGTTGAAGAGCCGGCGGACGTTGACGTAGCGCCAAGCCGGATCGCTGGAGAGCGTTCGGGCGCCCCACACGCGGATCCCGCGGCCGGGGAACGCGCGGATCACGTTGATGCCGACGGGGTTCAGCTGGTCGTGCTCACCTTTGGTGACGAGCACCTCGAGGTCGAGCGCTCCGCGGATCACCTCGTTGGCAGGTGCTTTGTGGACGCCGCGCGTGTCGTCGCTGCGCGCCCAGATCCCGGCCATGTGCCCGCTCGGCGGCACGAAAGTCAGCTGGCCGGTAAGCGGGTCGAAGACCTTGAGGTGAGGCCAGTACAGGGTGGCGAACTTCGAGTCGTAGCGAGCCTTGTCGACCCTCCACTCCTTGATCTGCTGAGCGTTGAGGCCTGGCGGTGAATCGAGGATGGCGAGCCGATCGCCCATGAGCTCGCAGTGGGAGATCATTGCGTTCTGGACCGCCTGGACGCCGTCGAGGTCGATCGCTCCAGCCTGGTACGCAGCCATCAGGTCGGGTACCGAAAGCATGGTCACTTCCTCGATCGCCTCGAGTCCGCCGAATCCGGTGCGATCCGCCGAATTGCCGACGTACGCATCTGGAGTGACCCGGACCGGAGCGTGGGCGCCGCCACCGGCAAGGGCCGCGCGCGCCTGCGGCACAGGTTCGATCGCTGTGGCCCCCGTTACCTCCTCGAGCTGGATCAGCTTCGAGGTCTTGGTCGCAGTCACCACGTTGCGCCTGCCGCGCTTGGTGGTGACGTTGTCGTAAACCTCTGCCTCTTTGTCACCCTTCTTCACCACGAGCTTGAAGAGGGTTTCGTCGCTCTGATCGGACGCGTCCTGGACCTCGACGCTGATCTTGTCGCCACCCTCGCCCGACTCCAACGCAGTGACGCGATACGGCAGCGCACGATCCCGCCCAAGCGGGATCTCCGCGTGAGCCGCCGGCTCAGAGCCGTTGGCGCCGATTCGCACCACGTAGCATGTCCCACCGCCATTGAGGAAATAGCCATAGACGGCATGGGCGAGATACGACCCTTCGATGAAGTTGCCGAACTGGTCCGTGAACTGACTCCAGTTCGTGATCAGCGTCGGCTTGTTGAAGGGGCCTCTCGCGGCAAGTCCGACAAACGCAGCCACCGATGTGCCGACGCCTTCGATCGGGCGCGAGCCGGCTTCGACCTCTTGGATGTATACGCCGGGCGAAAGTAATTGAGCCATCAGGCATCGACCTCCGAGTTGGTTTCAGTCAGGACGCGCTGAGGCTCTCATTGGAGTTGGAGCCGGGCAAGGGGCGACCGGACCGACGTAGGGGTAGTCGGGACCGCCCTAAGGTGCAAAGCCATCGAGCGCCCGGGAACGTCCTGAGTTCGGGCTTTACCTGTGAGGCCGGGACGGTTGCGCGAAGGTGCAGCCACGTCGGCCCGAAGGACTGCCCGCGGGCGACTTGTTAGGCAACAGCCGTCCCGGGACTCTCTAAAAGTTGTGATCGAGGAGCTGGATGAGTCCCTCCGCGGGCTCGTGCGCCGCGAGGCGCTGAACGGTTCCGACGTGGAGATCTCATTCGACGCGCCGACCAAGGATTGGTCTGCTCGCCGGAACACGCCAACAGTCGACCTCTACCTGTACGACATACGCGAGGACATGAGCCGTCGGGAGATGGCGTGGGAAGAGGTGCGTGACAACGCCGGCCGGGTGACAGACCGCAAGCCGCCCGCACGGCGCTTCAAGCTCTCCTACCTGGTCACGGCCTGGACCCAGCGTGCCGAAGACGAGCATCGCCTGCTCTCCACGCTCCTTTCATGCTTTCTCAGCAACGAGTTCATCCCTCCGGACCTGCTCGCCGGATCGCTGGCCGGCATCGACCTTCCCGTCCTGATGACGATCGCCCTGCCGCCCCCCGCCGACCGTTCGCTGTCCGACGTCTGGACAGCGCTGGGTGGGGAGCTCAAACCGTCCCTCGACCTGGTGGTCACCGCGCCGGTGGTGGACACGCGGGTTGAGGAGGCCGGACCGCCTGTGCTGGAAACGCCGCGCATTCGGGTGGGCGGCGAGGCCGCCGGAGGCCGGGGTGGGAAGCGGCGCGAAGCCGCGCCGGCACCTGAGCCACCGGCCATCCCAGAGGAAGAGCGTGTGTCTGGCGCAGCCGACAAACCCGGCCGCGTCATTCGCCTCCGGGGCACGACCGCGCGGTGACCGCGCCGCCGGCCACAGCCGCCGGCCAGGGCGAGGCGGCTTCCCTTGCATATCTGCTGGGGCGAGTCGAGCTCGTCGCATCGCGGGTGCGGGCCGCGGTCGAACGGCGGCGGGCCAGCGACCCCGATCCGCTCGATCGATTCCGCGGGCTGCACATCTCCGCCGCCCATGTGGAGAGCCTCCTGGCCAATCCGTCGGCGCCTCTGCCCCCCGACACCGCGTCAGCCGACCAGCTAGCGTGCCTGGAGCGCGAAGCCGACCAGGCGGAGCGCACCGGCTTCGACGTCCGGCTGCGGCGATTGGCGAAAACATTCGTCCTGGATTACGTCGATGTCGAGCTCCTGCTCATCGCCCTCGCTCCGGACCTCGACGATCGGTTCGAGCGCCTCTACGGCTATCTGCACGACGACGTGTCGCGACGGCGGGCGAGCGTCGGATTGTGGCTCGAGCTCTGCGGCCTCGAGCCGGCGAGCGGAGTGGCGTGGCGCCGCCTTTCCGCAGACGCACCCCTCACTGCAGCCCGGCTGGTGTTGGTGGAAGACCCGGACAGGCCGTTCCTGACGAGATCGCTGAGGGTGCCCGACCGGGTGACCGCGTTCCTGCTCGGCGACGACAGGACCGAAGCGCAGGTTGGCGCGCTCGCATACCACTGCGAAGCACTGCCTGGCGCCGACGTAGATGGTCTCGTGCGATGGCTGCAAGCCGATCCGCGGCTGGCGTACATGCGTGAGCGATCAGGCAACGCCGCGGCGCCCTTTGCGGGGGCCGGTCTTGCCGCCGCCGGCCGGCGTGCGCTGGCTGTCGATTTACGGCGGATCCGTGCTGAAGAGGATCCGTCGGTGCTCGCGGGCCTGATCGCGCGGGAAGCGCGGCTGATGGGAGCGGTCGTCGTCGCCGGGCCCCTCGAGGCTCTGGTTTCCCGTGGTGCGGCCGCGGTCCAGGCGTTTTCGGAAATGCCGGCTGTCGCGATCCTCGCCGGGTCCGGCAACTGGGATCCGGCGTGGTCGCGCGACGTGCCGTATCTGTGCGACGCGCAACAGCCCGCGGGGGACCGCGCGCAGTTGTGGCAGGCGGCCGTCGACGGCGATCTGGCCCCCGGGGTGGATGCGGTGGACGCGACATCGCAGTTCCGCCTCTCGCCCGACCAGATCCGGCGTGCCACGCAGGCGGCCAGGCTCCAGGCACACGCGGCCCAGCGCGCAATCCAGGCCGACGACCTCCGGGCCGGCGCCCGCGCGCAAAACGCGGCGGGCCTCGAGCGCCTGGCGCGCAGAATCGAGCCTTCCGTCAAGTTTGCCGACCTCGTGCTGCCGCCCGACGTGCTCGAGCAGCTGCGAGAGCTGACAGTGCGCGCGAGGCAGCGCGAGCGCGTGCTGGGCGAGTGGCAGATGGCCGGCGCCTCCTCGCGACGGCGCGGCCTTACGGCCCTCTTCGCCGGCGCATCCGGGACCGGCAAGTCGATGGCCGCGGAGGTGCTGGCCGGCGAGATGGGTCTCGACCTGTATGTCGTCGACCTGGCAAGCGTGGTCGACAAGTACGTGGGCGAGACGGAAAAGAACCTGGACCGGATCTTCGTCGAAGCGGAGAACGTCAACGGAGTCCTACTGTTCGACGAAGCGGACGCGCTGTTCGGCAAGCGCTCAGAGGTGGCGGACGCCCACGACCGCTATGCGAACGTGGAGGTCGCCTATCTCCTGCAGAGGATGGAGCTGTTCGAGGGGATCGCGATCCTGGCGACGAACCTCCGCTCCAACCTGGACGAAGCGTTCGCCCGGCGGCTGGATTCGCTGATCGACTTCCCCGAACCGGAAGAGTCGGACCGGCTGCGGTTGTGGGACCGGTGCCTCGGCACTCTCGCGCCGCGGGCGGGTGACATGGACCTCGCGTTTCTTGCGCGGGCGTTCAAGCTGTCGGGCGGCAACATCCGCAACATCGTTCTGGCGGCGGCATATATGGCAGCCGAGGCTGGGCGGGCGATCTCGATGGCGGACCTGGTGCGGGCCACCCAGCGCGAATACCGCAAGCTAGGCCGAATGGTCGTCGAGTCGGAGTTCGGCGCGTTCTACGCGATGCTGGGCGGCTCGAAGCAGTAGGCCAGGACCTAGTCGCTATCTGACCGGACGCTGATCGAGATCACCTCGCGATCGTCTGATACCTCTGCGATCAGGACACAAGTCCCCGCGCGGAAGACGAGCCTGGAATTGCCGTGCGGAGCCTTCGGCGGACGCGAAGGCTCGCCAAAAGCCGACACGAGATCACGCAGTGACGCCGGACGAGCGAGTGTCACATCAACATGCGACAGCGAGCCATCGGGACGCCTCACCACCCTCGCTTCACTGAACTCCGACGCGGATGGCTTGACACGTATCGCGGTCAGACCGCCCTCGTCCGCCACGACCGGCCCCAGCCGGCGGGCGGCCGCCTCCGCGGAAGTCGGTCCGACGACGACCGCGCACAGATTGCGAAGCGCGTCGATCATGGCGTGCCCGAGAAGACGTCGCGGGCTTTGTTACCCACCCGGGTGGCATCGAACTCTTCCGGCAAATCATCGTGCGCCGCAACCGCCTTGGTAAAAGCCTCCTGGGCTTTCTCCAGTCGCTTGTTCGCAGCCTCCAAAGCGGCCGCCGTGGCAGGGGTCGGATGCTTGTCGTCCGCCTCCTGGGCTTTTTCCTGCGCCTTCTTTGCAGTGAGAAATGCGTGCTGCTTGCGAGCGAGGTCGCCGAGCACCGCGTCGCGGTGGGCAGAATCGACGCCGTAGACGCTGTCGAACCATCCCTCGGCCTCGACCGCCTCCATGCTGCCCCTGGCAAGTGGGCTTGCGACGGCTTTCTTGGCAATGTCGAGAGGGATCGTCATCCTGGCCGCGATTGCCGTGGCGACGTTCTTCCGCCCGGCAAGCATCTGAGCCATGCGGAACCACTGCTCCGCGTGACGTGATTCGTGGTAGACGGTGTCGACAACCTCAGCCGCGTCGGCATCACTGATCGTGTTGGGGGTGAACGCATCGCGTCCCAGATCCATCGTCCACGTCGTGAAGTCGAACTCGCCGTCATTCTCCGTGTTCGTGATCGCCTGAGCGATGGGCGGCACACCAATCGCTATCAGGCGGTCGTTGATCTCCTTGACCAGCGCTTCGCCACGTTTGGCCGCCGTGCCGAGCGTCGCCCATTGGCCGACGACGCCCTTGGCCGCCTTGGCAAACTTCTCGATCTCGCCGGGCTGCTCCAGGCCGATCACGAATGCCTCAGGCAGGGTCCTGGGGCCAGCCATCCCGTCCACCTTCAGTGGAGGATTTCCTTGCTGGAAGCGCGCGACCGCCTGAATGGTCGACTCGTCAATCACACCTGTGGCTGTTGCCCCTACCCTCGTCTGGATCTGCGAAATGATCTCGGGCGTATAGCGCTTCGGCTGCCTGACGTAGAACGAAGTGGCCTTGGCGACCTGCTCATCGGTGAGCGGGCTGACGTCGATTGCGATCTGGCGCTGGACATGGGTAACCAGTTCCGATACTGCCGTGTTGCCGGCACTCCTCTGAAGTTCGAGGATCGGCTGCCGGCGATTTTCTCCAGTGGTAGTCCGGCTGGTTATGGCGAGCTTTCCGCGGCTCGACGCGAAGCCGGCCGGGATCGGCTTTTGAAGTCGCTGCCGTAAACCTGGTCTAGCCACCGCTGTCGCAGTCGGTGCAGTCGATCGTGGCCACAAAAGGATCGATGGCGGCGCTCAGGGCGTTGGCATTCGCCTGGCGCTGGGCGTCCTCGTTCGTGACGAGATTGGTGATCTGCGCCTGAAGGTCATCTCTTCCGCAGCCGGTGATGTCGACCGGGTTCTTCGTCTGGCCGTTGTAGGTCTTGAAGCGCGACTCGTGGTCCTTCTCGTGGGGCAGAAGCACGTTCCTGAGGAAGGTCCTGACTTTTCCCTGTTCGCAGGGCGTCAGCCCGCCAGGCATCGGCGGCATTGTGATCGCGACGCTCACCGCGTAGTTGGTCACCAGCGTTCCAGTCAGGTGGAGGCATTGCAGTTCACCGCAGTCGCCGCAGGCGCCGCTGGTGCTCACCTTCTGCCCGGCGACCTGGCCCCGGCCACCGTTGTAAGTGGCATTGGCCTGGCCGTGGAGGGACAGCCCATCGCAGCCACCCTCTACATCGACCTCAGTGGGATCACCCTGGACAGTGAGGCGAGACAGGTGGACAGGGACCTCTGTGCTCTGCTGCGATCCATCGTCGGCTTGCCTCTGGACGGCTGGGGCGGGAGCCGCCACGGCTGAGAGCTCGGCCCCCGCCGCAAACGATGCGGCGGCCGATTCATGCCGCTCACTAACCGCTAGCGAGAGCTCACCAGCCGCACCTTGCTGTTGCACGACGTGGGCGGCCTCATGCGCAATCAATCGCACGCCACCGTCCGATGTCGGGTCGTACTCGCCAGAACGGAAGAAGATGTGTTGGCCGACGGTGACGGCGCGTGCCCCCATCGCTCCAGTGAGACTGTCAGCCACGGCGTCGTTATGGATTCGTGCAGGCGTCAGATCGTTGGCCAAACGTCGCTCCAACGGCCGGCGGGCGTGGTTGCCTATTGGATCCCCTTCAGACTCGAACATCCGCTGCACAGCCGCGTTGCCAAAGCCGGACTGAAGCCAACGAATCAGAGGTTCCGCGCCACCGCTCTCCACTGCCTCGCGGGCGTCGACACACGCATAGCGAAGCAGATTGTTAATCCCGGCGTGGTTGTGAACAGGTGAGCAGGTCACATGCTGTGACGAGGGACGATTGGTCTCCTGCAACCGATGGACATACTTCCGCAGAATGCCGCTTAGCATAGGTGGGCGCGAGCGAGTACGTCTAAGAGGTCGGTTCCAATCGCATCTAATCAGTCCTCTGGGAACGTGGGTCCCGCGGCCGCCTTTTCTACAGCCGCCTTTTCTGCGGCCGCCTTTCTCTCACTATGGATCCGCGCGTGCCGCTTAACGTCCAAGATCAGCATCTCCACTTGTTCAAATTCCTCCGACGCTCTTGGTGCCTCCGGGGCCTTGATTTCGGCCTTTTGCTCCTTGAACTTCCGCCTAAGCGCAGCGTGTTCCTCGGGTGTGCTGCAGACTTTGTCGATTTGCTCGGCGATGCTTTTCGGGATGCGTTGGCGGCTGACAAATGATTTCGGGTGCACCTGTGGGGCTTCATGAACTTCCGGATCGGCATGATGAGTCTGCAGGCCACCGGTGCTCGGCTTCTTCCTGTGCATCTTGCGGGCAATGTCTACCAGGTCCGCCAACCGGAGTGCGCTTGCGGCTGCTTGCGCCTCGTTAACGCGGTCGAAAGCTGTTTCTGCGTCGATCGCCAAACGTGCTGCTCCCATCTTTCTCGCGAGCACCGCGAGCGCCTCGTTTTTTTCTGCCTGTGTCGCACCGCTTGACTGGATAACACTCCAAAGCACCTTCTCACAGTAGTCGGCGCTGGTTTCCTCGAGGATCGGGCCCCGCTCTGGTTCTGCGGCAAGTGCAAGTTCGGTCTCTTCGCCGATAGTAGCCTCCGTTTCGAGACCAACCTCACGTGCCCACTCGTGATGTTCTTCGACCTCGCAGAACTCCCGATCGACAGGAGAACCCTCTTCCGTAGGATTGACAGCGCCCACGAGGTGATCGGTCTCACGGCCGCCGCTCCTTGTATCGGTCACAAGCTTGAGCTCGGTTAACTGATATTTGTTCTTGATCCCGACTAGTCGTCTCTTGAGGTCGTTGGTCGCGAGAGACTTGTCAGCCAACAGGGACTGACCCTCCGACATCGCAGCTCCCAGTGCAGCCTGCTTCGCCGCGGGATCTCGATCGTCTTGCTTGCCGAACCGACTCTTGAACTTGTCTCGGACAGCACCCATTTTCGCTTTCACTGCGTCCAGCCCGGCTTTGCCTTTCTTCTTCAGCCAGTCGACACCCGCTTTGACCTTGCCCTTCACCCAGCCGATCGCCTTGGCGGCCATGTTCGCCACTGGCTTCACCACCGTCTTCAGCAGCCAATCGACCGCCTGGTTGATCGGCTTGCGGACGGCGTTGATGACCTCTTTGATCTTTTCAGAGATGCCGCCGACACCGAGTAGGCTGGCCAGGAAACCGA
>WNFC01017364.1_pt1 | contig 12481 bp, 9 predicted proteins | sample 5400541 | NCBI WGS metagenome assembly WNFC01 (sample SAMN13153342, study PRJNA577476) | soil metagenome | isolation source: 120 cm saprolite under Douglas fir tree site 2 hole 2 replicate 1 | place: USA:California | collected 2015-04-18
GGTCGCCGCGGGAAGGAGCCCCGCTAAAGCGGGGTAGACTGCGTGGCGAGGCACGAGCGGAGCAGCGACTGGCGGCGGGGGCGCAGCCCCCTGACCCGGATAAAGTGCGCTCCTACTTTTCGGGGAGGTCGCAGGCTCACCCGACCCGTATTACGTTCTGGCGGTGGCGAGTTCGGCTTCGGCTTCGTTGAAATCAAGGTCGCGGCGGAACTGGCTCATGTAGAGGTCGTAGTAGAAGCCGCGGGCGGCTAGCAGTTGCTCGTGCGTGCCGCGCTCGATGATCTGGCCGTCCTTGACGGCGAGGACCTGGTCCGCATGACGGATGGTGCTCAGGCGGTGGGCAATCACGAATGAGGTTCGACCGCGCAGCAGCTCTTCCAGCGCTTTTTGAATCAGCCGCTCGGTGCGGGTGTCCACCGACGATGTCGCCTCATCGAGAATGAGAATGCGCGGATCGGCCAGCGCGGCCCGGGCAATGGCGAGCAGTTGCCGCTGGCCCAGGCTGAGGCCGCTGCCACGCTCGCCCAGAACCGTCTCGTAGCCGTTGGGCAGCCGTTCGATGAATGTGTCCGCGCGCGCGAGCCTCGTCGCCGCCAACACCTCGTCGTCGGTGGCAGACGGGCGGCCGTAGCGGATGTTGTTCATCACGCTGTCGCTGAACAGAAATGAGTCCTGGAGGACCATGCCGATCTGCGCGCGCAGACTGCGCGCGGTCACCGTACGGACGTCGATCGCATCGATGGTGATCGCTCCGCCACTGACCTCGTAGAAACGGGGGATGAGGTTGGCCATGGTCGTCTTGCCCGCGCCGGTCGGCCCGACGATGGCCACCATCTGGCCAGGTTCGGTCGTCAGATTGACGTCGCGCAGGACTGGTCGGCCGGGCTCGTACTCAGCCCAAACAGAGTCGAAGACTACCCGACCCTGAATGGGCGGCATCTCATCCGCGTCCGGGGCGTCTTGCAGATCAGGCACAACGTCGAGGAAGCCGAAAATACGTTCGCCCCCGGCGACCGCGCTCTGCACGTTGGCCCACATCGCCGAGATCTGTGAAATCGGCTGATTGAAGCGCTGGGTATAGGCGATGAAGGCGACGATCAGCCCGAGCGAGACCGAGCCACCAAACACGCCGAACAGCGGGCCCTGGCTCTGGCCGTTCAGCAAGATCAGCCCGCCGACGCCGGCGACCAGTGCCACGGCCACGAAGCCCAGCGCTTCGAGGGTGGGCTGCAGCGCGCTGGTGTAGGCCACCGCGCGGATGCTGGCATCGCGCGACGCTGCGTTCGACTCCGAAAATGTCTCGATATTCTGCTCTTCGCGGGTGAAGGCTTGCGCCTCGCGCACCGCGGACAGATTCTCCTGCAGGCTGGCATTCACGTCGCCGACGCGGCTGCGCACCTGTCGGAACGCAGCGCGTGCGCGATCCGAGAGCCACGACGTGGCACCAAACATGATCGGCGTCACGGCCAGCGCCACAATCGCCAGGGCGACGTTCGCCGTCAGCATGTTGTACGCGATCCAGACGATCACCAACGCGCCCTGGATCACCCCGATGAGCGGAAACCCGATCGCCTGCTGAATGGTGTCGGCATCGTTGGTGATGCGACTCATTACGTCGCCCGCTTCGTGTTTGCTGTAGTAGCCCAGCGAGAGCCGTTGGATATGGGCGAACACGTCGATCCGCACGGCGCGCAGCACGCTCTGGCCGGCGTACGTCATCAGGAAAAATTGGAGACCAGTCAGCAGCGAGCCGACAACGAACATGGCGGCGATGAGCAGGACGAGTCCGCCCAGGCCGGCGATGTTTTGGGCGGCGGTCGCCTGTGGGTTCGCGACGGTGTACCAGCAGGTCGCCGGCGACGGCACAAGGTAGCAATCCACCGCCTGGCCCATCAGGTTCGGCACCGATACCTGCAGAAACGTGCTGACGACGATCAGCACGGCCACGGCAATCAGGACGTGCCCGTAACCCCGGAAATACGTCCAGAAGCGGCCCAGCGTCTCGCCGACCGCGCGCGGTTTGCGCGCTTCTTGCTGAAACAGCCAATCCTGGCGACCGAGCATCATCGGCCGCCACCAGCCTGCGCCATCTCCAGCGTTGGCGTCTGTTGGGCGGCCACGGAGTCGTCGATCAGCTGCGAGCTGTAAATGTCGGCGTAGATCTCCGAGGTCTCGAGCAGCTCAGCGTGGCTGCCGCGCGCGGCGATACTGCCCTTCTCCAGCACGAGGATCTGGTCAGCGTTGCGCACGGTGCTGATCCGTTGCGCAATGACGAATGACGTCCGGCCGCGCATCAGCTGCTCCAGCGCGGCCTGGATCTGCGACTCGGTGGCGACGTCGACGCTGCTCGTCGAATCATCGAGGATCAGGATGCGCGGATTCATGAGCAGTGCCCGCGCGATGGCGATGCGTTGCTTTTGGCCGCCGCTCAGGGTCGATCCCCGCTCGCCGACCGACGTCTCGTAGCCCAGCGGAAAATCCATGATGAAGTCGTGGGCCGCCGCGGCGCGGGCGACCGCGACGACCTGCTCGAGACTGGCGTCGGGCCGGCCGTAGGCAATGTTGGCTCTGATCGTGCCGCTGAAGAGCGTTGTTTCCTGGAGGACGATCCCGATCTGGCCGCGCAAGCTCTCGATGGTCACGTCGCGCACGTCGTGACCGTCGACCAGCACCCGACCTTCCGACACGTCGTAAAAGCGGGGTAACAAGTTGATGATGGTGGTCTTGCCGCTGCCGGTCGCGCCAAGCAGGGCCACCGTCTGGCCGGGCTGGACCTCGAAGGACACGTCGCTGAGGACCGCTTCGCCGCCTTTGAAGTAGCGGAACGTCACGTTTTCGAACTCGACGCGGCCGTTGAGCTGGTCGAGATCGACCGCGCCTGGCTTGTCTTCGATCTCGCTGCGGGTATCGAGAATCTCGAAGATGCGCTGGGCCGATGCCGACGCCTGTGACATCAGGTTGATGATGAAGCCGAGCTGGCCCATGGGCATGAACACGTAGGCCAGGTACAGGCTGAACTTCTGCCACTCGCCGACGGTCAGCGTACCGTTGATGATCTGCTGGCCACCGAAGTACAGCACCGCGGCCTGACCCAGGTTGGCGATCAGGAAAATCACCGGAAACAAGAACGAAAAGGTTCGGCCGACCTTGAGTTGTTGGTCGAGAACGGCGTCCGCCGAGCGGGCAAAGCGGGCTTCTTCGAACGGCTCACGGCCGAACGCGCGGACGACCTTCAACCCGGCGACGTTCTCTTGAACAACCGTGTTCAGCGCGCTCAGACGCATCTGCACGGCCATGAACAGCGGCTGTGCGATCGCGCCAAAGACGAAGAACACGGCGAAGGCGATCGGCAGGATGGGCAGGATCACCAGCGTGAGTCCTGGATTGGAAAACCACAGCACGAGCAGCGTGGCGCCGAGCAGGATGAACGACTGCAGCGCCATGACCAGCCCCTGGCCGATGAACATGCGCACCTTTTCGACGTCGTCGGTGGCGCGGATCATCAGCTGACCGGTCTGGTTGCGATCCAGATAGCTGAATGACAACCGCTGGATCTTGGCAAAGAGCTGGTTGCGGAAATCGAAGGCGACGTTCTGCGAGATACGTTCGGCGTTGTACTGCTGGCCGAACGCGAACAGTGCCCGGACGACGCTGAAGACGACGATGGCGACCATGGCGCCGAGCAGCGTTTGCACAGCGGCGCTCTGCGTGCTGGTGCCTTGCACGCCGCCGACGAACGAATCGATGATGACCCGCACCAACTGGGGGACCATCAATTGCGCGGCGGTGGCAACCAGCAGCGAGCCGTAAGCCAGAACGGCCAGGCGGCGGTGGCGCCCGACATAGCGAATCGCGCGCAACAGCATGCCGAAGTCTGGTCGCGCGGCGGCGGGCCGCCTTCCTCTCCCGTTCACGGACCACCATTCTAAGCGATATATCGCCCTAGCTCGCCCGAAATTTGGGTAAACGTTGCGCGACCACGCCGACCAACGCGGCGCACGCGCCGGCGTTCAGGGCGACGGCGAGTGGCGCGCCCAGCCAGACTGTGACCGCCCCGATCTCGAGCGTGCCGAGCGGCGACGAGCCGATGGCCAGGGTCAGCGCGCCCATCGCTCGGCCGCGCAGTTGGTCAGATGCGCGACCAAGGACGATGGTGCTCTGCAGCGACGCGAATGCTGCCTGACCCAAGCCGCTCAGCCCCAACAAGGCCAGCGCCAGGATGAAGTTACCGGACAGCGCGAAGCCGACCAGACACGTACTCGTCAAACACGAACCCGCCCAGAACATGAGCCCGGACCGTGGCACGCTGCGCGAAAACGCGATGGCCAGCGCGCCGACAAACGAGCCAACGCCGGTTGCCGCGCTCAGTGCGCCGAGGCCGACCGCGTCGACGAGCAGCACGTCGCGCGCGAACACGGGCAGCAGCTGCTGGTACGGAAAGACCAGGATGTTCATGCACGCCGAGATCAGCAGCACCCCGACGATGGGTTGGTTCTCGCGCAGCTTGTCGAAGCCGTCGAGCAAGTAGCGCAGCATCGGGCCGCTGGCGACCTGTCGGCCGCGGACCGCCAGCGGCATGATTTTGAGCAGCGCGATTTCGGCCAGGTACAACACGGCCATGACCAGAAATGCCGCCGCCGGATTGAGGTAGGCGACCAACGCGCCCGCCACGAGCGGACCGACGATGCGCGTGATGTTCATCGACACGGCTTCCAGGGCGACCCTGACCAGCAAGAGTGCGGTACCGAGGCACACCCCCAGGCCCAGGGCCTGGGCGCCGATCAGCAGCCAGCGGCGATCGACGCGGTCGGCTACCGCGCCGCCGGCGACGCCGAACATCAGCAGCGGCAACCAGCGCAGCGCGCCGATGACCGCCAGGTGCCAGGCCGAGTTGGTCATTTCCAGGACCACCCAGCCGAGCACGACCTGGTCCATCCAGCGCGCCTGGTTCCACAGCAGCGACGCGCCCCACAAGCAACGGTAGCCAGGCGAGCGAAAGGTCTCGAACGGCGCAAAGCGCAGCCGCCGCACGGGCACGACGATATTCATGACGCGCCCGCGCCCGTAAACCTGGCCACCCTCGCCCAAGTCTAGGCGGAACTCTGTTTTCTACGGGTCGCGCGACTCACTGCGTGGTGAGACAGTGGCCTTTTATCCTTTATCGTCCGCCCTGAAGCGCTAAGCGGTTCAGTCGCGCGCTTCGGCCGGCTTGATGGCCAGGTTCAGGCGTTCAGAGCCGCGAAGCACACCAACGGGGACAGCCACACCCACGCGGTCCTCGGTCAGTAGGCGCACGAGGTCATCGATGCCGCTGACGGGCAGCTCGGCAAATGAGACGACCAGATCGCCGGCGCGCAGGCCTGCTCGCTCGGCCGGACTGCCGCGTTCGACATTCACGACGAACACCGCGGTCTCCGTCGTGAGTCCGAAGTAGCGCACCATGCGGGTCAGCAGTGGCACGGTTTGGCCGGCGATGCCGACAGAACTGCGGCGCACGCGGCCATCTCTGATCAATCGCGCGGCGATGAGCTTGGCGGTATTGATGGCGATCGCAAAACAGATGCCCTGCGCGGCCTGAATGATGGCCGTGTTGACGCCGATCACTTCGCCGCGCGAGTTCACCAGCGGACCGCCCGAATTGCCGGGATTGAGCGCCGCGTCGGTCTGAATCACGTCCTCGATGAGTCGCCCCGAGCGGGATTGAAGCGAGCGGCCGAGCGCGCTCACGACGCCGGCCGTGACGGTGGTCTGGAAACCATACGGGTTGCCGATGGCGATGGCGATCTGGCCGGCGCGAATCGCCTGCGAGTCGCCCAACTGGGCTGGAACGAGATTCGGGGCGTCGATGCGCACGACCGCCAGATCGGTGTGCGGATCGTCGCCGACGACGAAGGCAGCGACACGCCGACCGTCGGCCAATGACGCCTCGATCTTGCTGGCGCCGCGGATGACGTGGCTATTGGTCAGCGCGAAGCCATCGGGTGTGAAAATGAAGCCCGAGCCGCTGCCGGTGCGACTGGGTCGCGGGCCGCGCCTGGGGGTGGGGTTGGTCGGGGATGGAAACTGAACGTCGAGCTTGACGACCGAGGCGGCGACCCGCTCGACGGCGCTGGTCACCACGCGTGAGTACGCGTCGAGGGCCTCGTCGTCGTCGCGGTTTTCTTTTGGATTGGACAGGAGTTGCAGAGACACCGCTGGTTTGACCTCTTATTGTGGCCAAAACGGGTCGAAGCCAATTGGAATTCCTTATCGGGGTGGGAGTCTTGACGGGAGCCCCGCGCGTGTGTATTCTGCCTATTAGCTAATTAGCCACTTGGCGAAATAGGCCACACTCTTGGAGATGGAGCGGAGACCATGAGCACCATGACCAGTTTCGACACCACGCTGACCCTGCCCTCGGATCGCGAGATCCTCATCGAGCGCGTGTTCGACGCGCCGCGGCGGCTCTTGTTCGACGCCTTGACCCGCTGCGAGCACGTGGCCCAGTGGTATGGCCCACGGGCCATGGCGCTGACCTCGTGCGAGATCGACCTGCGCGTCGGCGGCACCTGGCGCTATGTCGTACGCGATCCCGCCGGCAACGACTTCGGCTTCTCCGGCGAGTATCGCGAGATCGTGCCCCCCGAGCGGCTCGTGTGTACTGAGAACTTCGAAGGCATCCCGCCGGGCCATGACTACCTGGTCACGGTGACCCTGGACGAGCAGGGCGGCAAGACCACACTGAGGTCGCACCTGCAGTACAAGTCGCCCGAGGATCGCGACGGCCACATCCAGTCGGGCATGGAGCCCGGCATGCGCGAGACCTACGATCGGCTCGCCGAGCACCTGGCCGCGCTGAGCTGAGGCGCTGAAGCTATCGACCCCCAGAGGGGACCCCAACGGGGAAATTGCTAACGCGATCCACCCCCGAGGGGCCCTTCTCGGCAGCTCACCAGTCGACGGCCACATCTTTCCCCGGAGGGGACCCTTTGGCGGCTGACCAGTCGAGGGCCATTCTTATCGCCTATGAAGGCCAGGAGCTGTGCGTCTCGCCTAGCGCCCGGCGAAGCCCTGAACTGACTGCAGAGGCGCCGCCAGCGATCGTGTCTGCAACTGGCGAGCGTCACTGGCGCGCGTAACCCTAGGCGTCGACGCATGCCGCCGCGTTCTGGGACGCTGCATCAGAACAGCTGCTCGGCGGTTTTCATCGGCAGAAACAGGCGGTACTCATGGTCGGGGAACCGTTCGAATCCGTAGTGCTCGTAGAACGAGCGCGCCGCATCGTTTATCGCGTCGACCACGACGGCCATAGCAGCGATCTGCTGGGATTGCTCCAGGCTGCGCCGGAGTGCGTCGAGCAGCAGCACCTTCCCCCAGCCCTCGCCGCCACGTTGCTGATCTACGGCGAGACGCCCAAGCAGCACGGCTGGCAGTTGCGGGTACCGTGGCAGTCGTTTCCGCAGATCGGGGGGGATGTCTGTCAGTTCGATCGTGAACGCGGAGAGCGTGTAGTACCCGATCACGCGCGGCGAGTCGGAGTCTCGAAGGATGAACGGTGCGGCAACGTGGTTGCGGGCGTCTTGGCTGGCTTGGTGCGTCAGATAGCGGTCGAGAGACTCGACGCCGCATGAAAAAGCCGCTCGATCGTGTAGCGAACCGAGCGGCTCAATGATCGGCTTATTCATCGTGACTCAGTCGGAAACGGCCACCTTTTTGTAGTGCTCGGCCGCGGAACGTAGAGCCGGATTCGGCGCGGGCCCGTCGAGCAGTGACTCGACAAATAACTGGCTCTCGCGAGAAGTCAGCACAAGCAGTGAATGGTCGCGGATCGACTGCTCAGCCGCCCGCTGGGCACTTCGGACAACAAAGTCCGTAAGCGAGGTGCCCTCGAGCGCCGCCGCCCGTTGCAGCAGCTCCTTCTGCTCAGGTGTAACACGCGCCTCGAGGCGCTCCTGCTTCTGCGAGGATGCAACTACCATCACTGTTTCTCCTGGCTGCCAACAACTGTACGGCAAGTCGCCGTACAAGTCAAGGATCGGCAGGCTCGGCCATTGTCGACAGTGGCGCCTCGTCCGATGTCAGCCGTGGACAGTATCGCTACCAAAGGGCGCCTCGGGGGACGCGCTGTCCCACAGGCGGCGCATCTCGGCACAGCGCTCGAGCAACTCCCCTAGACCGCCCTGATCGACAATCAGCCCGTCCCCGAGCACCACAATCCGATCCGCGCGCGCCAGAACCGCGCGGCGGTGCGACGAGGCCACGATCGTCACCGAGCGGTCCGCTCGAAGCGCACTCCACAATGCGCTCTCCGTCGGACCGTCGAGCGACGACAGGTCGTCCAACACCAGCAGCTCTGGACAGCGGACGAGCATGCGCGCCACGGCAGCGCGTTGGATCTGTCCGCCCGAGAGCGCGACGCCGCGCGCGCCAACCTCGCTCGCCAGCCCGTCACGCAAGCTGGTCAGATCCTGCTCGAGCTGAGACGTGCCCAAAGCGTGCTGGAGTGCCGCCTCGCTGCTCTCGCCGGAGAGGCCGAGCAGCAGGTTGTTGCGCAAGCTGTCGCTGAACAGGCGCGGCGTTTGCGGCGTGTACGCGCACAGCGGCGGCACCAGCGTCCGAGCCGGATCGTGAATCGACCGGCCGTTCCAGGAAACGCGGCCAGCGTCGCGCGGCAGCAGACCCAGCAGCACGCGCAACAACGTCGTCTTGCCCGAGCCAATTCGACCGGTGACGACCAGACATTGGCCGCGTTCCAGGCGAAAGCTGATGTCGCGCACGCCTCGCCCTGAACCTGGATACGCGTAACTAAGATGAAAAACCTCCAGCACTTCCAGCGGTGTGCGGTCCTCTCCTGGCGACGGTAAGCTGATCTCGGATGTGAGCAAGCCGGCCCGGTGCTGCACCAGCGCGCCGGGCGCAGCGCCCTGCAGCAGCTCGACCATCCGCCCGAACGACACGTCGGCCTGGCGATACTTGGCCAACACCGTCCCGAACATCGCCGTAAACTCGCCGATCCAGCCCAGGTAGAAGACAAACAGGGCGAAGTCGCCAACCGTAAACGTCCCCGCTCGCAGACCTTGACTGGCGAGCAGCAAAATGCCCCCGGTGCCCAGGTTGGCGGTGTTGCGCGAGACCGACTCCAGGAGTTGATCGAGCACGCGATCGCGAATCGCCTTGTGCAATCGCACCGCGTTCAGCTGGCGAAACCGATCGACGACGCGCGCCTCGGCGGTGGCGGCTTGAATCGTGGCTGTCGCGCTGAACACATCGGCCAGGTAGCCAGTCACGTCGGCGGTCGCAACTCGAACCGCGCGGCGGTAGGACTCGATGCGCGTGCGGCCGGCGTGGACGAGCGCGCTGACCGCGACCAGCGGCAGAAACACGCCCACCGTGATCGTCGGATTCACGCTGATCATCACCGCGAGCCCGACCAGGGCGAACAGCGCCCAGGCGATCAGGTCGTTGAACGGGATCAAGAAGAGCGATGTTTCGTCGACGTCGTCTCGGAAGCGCGACAGCGCCTCGCCCGACGAATGTGGCAGCGCCGCGGCGCCCGGCAGCTGCAGCAGGCGCCGCAGCATGTTGTGTTGCAGCAACGCGGCGCTGGTGTAGATGAAGGGCGCGTTCGTGAGCTGGCAGCCGACCAGGAACGCGACTCGGCCGGTGGTCGCCGCAGCCAACAGGGCGAGCAGCCACCAGAACGGCTCTAGGCTGGTTGCACCCGCGCCAAGCCAATCGAAGAATTGGCGGGCAAGCAAGCCGGGCACGGTCTCGAGCATGATCAGCAGCACGATCGACAGCGCGTTCGGACCCCACAGCCAGGGCCGAAAGGCAATCATCCGCCTCAGGAATCGCCAGGCCGGCCAACCGCCGCCCATGGGTACCGCTGGAACACTCATGCTGGCGAAGGCTCCGGGGCGAGTCCAACTCGCAGCAGCGCTGCAAATCGGGACGCGGGGTCACTCGCCAGCGCAGCGCGTGGTCCGTGCTCGACTATCCGACCTTCCTCCAGCACGACGACTGAATCAACATGGTCGAGCGTGGACAGTCGATGCGCCACGATCAGCCCGGTGCGCTCGCGCAAGAGGCCGCGGACGGCCCGATTGACCAACCGCTCGGTCGCCTGATCGATTCGGGAAGAGGGCTCGTCCAGGATGACCAGGCTCGGGTTCGACAAGAACGCCCGCACCAGGCCGAGCAGTTGCGCCTCGCCAGCCGAAACTCCGCGACCTCCGGGGCCGATGCGCGTCTGGAGCCCCTCCGGCAGAGCCAGCGCCCATTCGGCAATCCCGAGCTGCTCCAGCGCGGCGATGACGCGCGCGTCAGAGATGCCATCATCGAACAGCGTCAGGTTGTCGCGCAGGGACGCGCCGAAGAGGTGCGGCTGCTGAATCACCAGCCCGACTCGCTGGCGGAGCGCGGTTCGACTCAGCTCGTGCACGTGCAGGCCGCCCACGCGCACGCTGCCGCTGCGCGGGTCCCACTGGCGCACGAGCAAGCGCGTGATCGTCGTCTTGCCGCTCCCAGTGCGGCCGACGATGCCCAGCGTTCGACCTGGCTCGATCGCGAAGCTCACCTGGTGCAAGACCAGCTCATCCGCGCGATACGCAAAGTCGACCTGCGCCAGCTCGGCTGACAGCGGCCCGTCGGGAAGACGGAGCGGATGGGGCGGGTCGGCAATGGTGCTCCGCCACGAGCGGAGCTGCTGGACGCGCACCACCCCAGCACTGGCCCGCTGGAATTCTTCCAGCTGACCACTGATGCGCATCAGTGGCAAAAACAGCAACCGGGCGTAGAAGTACAGGGTGAACGCCCCGCCAATCGTCAGCTCGCCGGCTTGGACGAGGATGACCGACAACCCGTACGTGAGCCCCATCCCAATCGCCGACATAACGATCGGCATGCCCCACGGGATGCTCGACAGCAGGCGCGCCCAACGCGCAGCCCGCAGGCGTTCGCGGGCGCGCTCGCCGAAATGGTCGAGCACGTGCTGTCCGGCGCCGAGCGAGACCAGGTCCTCCAGGCCGATGAGGTGTTCCTCGATAAAGCCGAAGAGGCGGGCGCTGGCTTCGCGAAAGGTGACCCAGTACGGCACCGACACGGCGCGGGTGCCCAGCATGATCGCCAGCGCGACCGCGGAAAATAGAGTCAGCACGGCCCCTACGCGCGCGTCAAAAGAAGTCCAGAGCATGATCAGAATGCCGAGCAGCAGGAGCACGTTGCCCACGACCTGGATGACAAACTGCGAGAAAAAGCTGGCGATATTGGTCACGTCGCCGTCGATGCGCTCGATCAGTTCGCCCGGCGTGTGCGCGGCGTGAAAGACAGGATCGAGGCTCAGGGCATGCGCGGCCAGGTCGGCGCGCAGCGCGTTCGTCGCCGTCCAGGCGACGCGTTCGCTGAGATAGGTCGCACCAACCAGCAACCCTTGTTGCACCAGCGACGCGCCGAGGAATGCGGCGGCGATGATCACGAGGTCGCGTTGAGGTGCGCCGCGCATGGCGCCGTCGATGAACACCCCCAGCAGCTGCGGATTGAGCACCTGGACGGCGATGCTGGCCAGCAACAGGACCGACAACCCGCCGACGAGTCTGGCGTGCGGCTGCAGATACGTGCTGAGGAGTCCGCGATAAGCAGCCACCGGGACAGAATGGATATCAGTTGACGCGCCTGTGCGTCGAGGGGTACAGCAACTGACACAGCTATGCAGCTCACACCCCAAGAGCTCGAGAGCGGTCAGCTCTCACCCACCACACGTGACCTGGCCATCGGACAGGTCCGCAACAATGGCTATGTCCTGTTCGAGCGCGTGCTCTCGCCGACCCTGGTAGCCGACATGCAGGCGAGCTTCATGGACCTGCTGGAAGCGCACGTGCAGCAGGCCGATCCCAATCGGGGTGCCCAGCGTTACCAGATGCACATGCCCTTCGCGGCGCCGTTCAGCGACGAGCGCATCATTGCCAGCCCGTTCGTGCTGCCCATCGTCGAGGCACTGGTCGGGGAGGACTGCATCTGCCACTACCTGGCCTCGGACACGCCCTTGCCCGGCTCCGATTATCAAGCCGTTCACCCGGACATCTATCCGCTCTTTCCTGAAAACAGCGCGGTCCTGCCGCCGTACAGCATCGTGGTCAACGTGCCGCTCGTGGATGCGCGTGAAGACAACGGGCCGCTCGAGATCTGGCCAGGCGGTACGCATCACTACGTGGCCCAACCTGCTCAGGTTGCCAACCTGGCCGCGCAGATGCAGTCCCTGCGCGTGCTCATGCCGGCTGGCTCGATCGTCATTCGTGACTCGCGCATGTGGCACCGCGGCACGCCCAATCGATCGACTGCGCCGCGCCCGAATTTCACCATGATCTATTCGCGCTTCTGGCTCAGGCTGCGCTATCGACCGATCCCGATCCCACGCTCGACCTACGATGCGCTATCGCCCCGCGCTCAACGCCTGTTCCGCCTCGAAAACATCGGCGCCGACGGCGACCACCAGCTCGACATGGAG
>WNFC01017514.1_pt1 | contig 12481 bp, 13 predicted proteins | sample 5400541 | NCBI WGS metagenome assembly WNFC01 (sample SAMN13153342, study PRJNA577476) | soil metagenome | isolation source: 120 cm saprolite under Douglas fir tree site 2 hole 2 replicate 1 | place: USA:California | collected 2015-04-18
TCTGTCAAGCAATCGGGCTTGAGACCGGAACCGCATCCGCCGATTACATCCAGCTTTGGCATGGAGACGCCAATCTCCTCCGCGAGAGCTTGGAAGCTGTCCAGCAAACCGCTGCTGTGATTCTCGGGGGCATTGCCCCATAAGCGCTAACTTAAGCCATTGATCCTGAACAGTCCGCCACGTTCCAGAAGCCCTTTTTCGGATTTTCGCGGTTGCCGACGACTCAGCAACCAAATGGCGGTTCTGGGGTCGTGAGTGGTCGTGTGCTATCGCGACGTTTGTCGACTAGAGATTCATGTGGCGCCGCCATCGCGGCGAGGAAGAGACGCCAGGGCCCCTGGCGGCCTCCCGTTTAGGACACTTCTGTCATGGCTAGCGAAGCCGAGGCTTTCGTTTCGGGAGACTAGGCATCGTAATGGAAATAGCTGGAGCTTCGCTCATCTCTGGGAATCCCGGCATTGCTGGGTATTGCTGGCAACCAATCACAATATTCTTTGTTCGTTAGCCGACGACGGTGTCACTGGGTTCGATACGCACCACAAGGTCTTGGGTTTTCGGTGGAACCGGATAACTTTGCGCGTGGCCCGCGGGATCAACCGTGAAGCGGCCGCCGACGTTGCTTACCGACCGCGCTGAGCACACTGCTCCGTGGGACGATTCCATTCTCGTCAGTTGCCTTGACGGTATCATTCCAGATCGCAGGATCGCATCGCCGTGCATAGGACCTGCGAAAGAATTACTCTGAAATGGGTTCAATTTCCGAGAATGCCGCGAGATTCCGAGTACGCTGCAGTCCGATCCTGAAACTGGCGTCCTCTGCCGACTCATCCGCAGCCTCATCCGGCTTCACTGCTGGTCGTGGAACGTCACGGGTACTTGTCACGGCCAGACTCTGCTGGAGTTTAGAGTTCGCATCTTCGAAGTCATCCTCATCTTTCAATTGGAATGCACCTCGAAGCAGCAGCGGAGTCACTAGAGTGGTAAGAAGCACCACTGCCACCATCACCGCGACGTCGGAACGGCCAAAAATTCCGGTGCTAGCGCCCATTGCAGTGACGATCAAGCCAACCTCACCGCGAGAGATCATTCCGCAGCCGACGCGGACGCTGCGCACCCAACTCATCCCCGAGCCCAGCGCGGCGAGGCCACAACCTATCAACTTGCTGACGATCGCAACAGCGGAGATTGCGAGCAGCAAGGTCCAATGTCCCGCCAGGGCACGGTAATCGCTGGACAAGCCAATTGAAACAAAGAACAGAGGAATCAAGAGGCCGTGGCCGATGGCATAAAAGCTGCGCTCGACGTCCGCCTTGAGCTCCGATCCGGCAAACACATAACCCAACAAATACGCGCCCGTGATGCCAGCCACGCTCCCAAGCCACTCGGCGGAGATGGCGTAGATTAGAACCAGAGCGAGCACGCAACTCGGAACCGCCTCGTTGGCAGAGAGTTTGCGCAGTTGGAGGACTAAGGGATCCAGCCAGCGTTGCGCACCCAAATACCCAACCACAAAAAAGCCGAGCACGCACACAGTGATGAGCGTCATCAGAACCAGCAACGGATGGCTTCCCGCGAAGGGAAGTCGTTGTTGCAGCCAGGCGCTCGCCATCGGGGCGAGACCAAAACTAGCGCCCTTTGTTGTAGAGCCTGCGGCAAGAAATGCCAGCACAAACAAGCCCATTACGTCGTCGATTACTGCTGCACCCAGGATTACGGTCGCCTCAGGAGAGGACATTTTCCCGGCGTCCATGAGTGTCCGAGCAGAAATCGAGACGCTCGTAGCGGTGAGAGCTCCGCCCAGGAAGAATGCTGTTTGCCAGGAAAGACCCAGGAGATGCCCTATGGCGGCTCCAAGAAAAAAGGGCCATATGACACCGGAGAGTGCCACGAGGAAGGCGGTCACGCTGGCTTCACGCATGCGATCGATGTCCGTTTCAATCCCAGCAACGAACATCAACACCAAACCCCCGAGCTGCGCCAGAAGCATCAGAGCTCCGGTCGCCTGCCCTCCGACAAACAGCCGAAGGTGCAGCAGGTTGATGGCGCCGGGCCCTAGAACGACGCCCACCAGCAGTTCACCCAAGATAGGAGGAATTCCCAGACGACTAAACAGCGAGGCGGCAATTTTGCATGCCGGGAGCAGGATGGCCAGCAGCAGCGCAAGCTGAAGAGCTGGTTGCATGATTTAGCTGATGTCCAAGGCTACCGAAGGCTCGCTTCGGTTCCGGGTCCACAGGCGGCGCAGCGGACGCGCGATCTTTGACCAAGGACCTTTATAACCGCCGCGCTCGATTCCTTCGCGCCGCATCGTGCGAATCGTCGCCGCCTGCCGGCGTGCCAGCTCCGACTGCGCCAGACTCTGCGCCAACAGACCAGCCAATCGTGTGTGTTGTTCGGCTTTGTCCAGCGCCCGCAACCTCATCCACAACTCGCCGACCTTGAGCTGCGCGATAAAGCTGTTCGGAGCCAGCCGGACGGATTCTTCGAGTTGCTCGATCGCGGCCTGAGGATCCAGATTGACGCACAGCGCCATACCGAGCAGCACGCGTAGTTCTGAGACGTCGGGGTATCGATTCACACATTCCCGCAGTTGATCGACGAGACTACAACGATCTTCCCTTTCGAGCAGGTAAGGATCGGCGAACATCCTCAACAGCAGATTCTGAGTATTCGCCGAAATGGAAGCGAGCGCGAGCGACGAAACACGCGCACTCAAATTCGTCTGGGTCCTGGGGTCGTGCACTGCTATTTCGCTGTTCGAAGTATTGTTCATAAGGGTATTAAAAGATCACTCTTTGTCGATATCGTCTACAGAGTAATGGCAAGGCGCGAACTCACAGTTTCGCGCCCTGCCGATTGTTCCAACTCCAAGTCCAGGTAATTAGGCGACAGCGAACTCCCTTGGAGCCTGGGCAAACACCGTGGACTCTTCCCGGAAGACAAACTCGGGATAACCAAGTTGGCCCATCTCTGGAAGATCCAGACCTGCGACCTCGGTCTCCGCGGAAACTCGCTGTCCCACGAAGAATTCAAGTCCCAAGTTCAGAAGAAAACTGAAGGTGAAGACGAAGCCGAGTAACGTGGCGATGCCCACTAACTGTGCCGCAAGCTGGCTGGCGTCGCCGTAGAAGAGGCCAGTAACGGAGCCGGTGACACCGTTCCAGCTACCTCCGTAGTTGCTCGTACCGTCTGCGAACAGGCCTACGGACAATACACCCCACAGGCCGTTTGTGCCGTGCACTGAAATAGCACCCACGGGATCGTCCACTTTCAGCACATTCTCGACGAATGCACAGCTCAGGCAGACCAGAACGCCAGCAATCAAGCCGATGATTGCCGAGCTAACCGGACTGACAAAACCGCTGGGGGCCGTGATGGCCACCAGCCCAGCCAGCAAGCCGTTGCCGCTCATCGAGGCATCCGGTTTCCCCTTGAGGCACCACATGTAGAGCAGAGCACCGAATGTGCCGGTGCAGCCCGCCAGCATGGTGTTCACCGCGATGGACCCGATTCTGAGGTTGCCGTTAGCCGAGGCGCCCAAAGTGCTTCCAGGATTGAATCCAAACCATCCGAAGGCAAGGACTCCCACGGCATGCACAACTCCCGAGCCGGCGAAGTCACAATATCCTTTGCCCAAGCCTATGTTGGTTCCCATTTGTGCCAACCATCCACCACCCCACGCCCAGTTGGCAAACAGGGGATAAGTGAACGCGCCCATGAGCACCGACGATACGGCGAAGGTTAAGAACTTCCACCGTTCCGCGCACGCACCGGTGACAATGGTCAGGGCCGTATCCATGAAGACCATTTGGAAGAGGAAAATCACCATCACGCCGACGTCATAGGTATGACCGGACAGGAACATTCCGGAACCGCCGAACAGACCCCACGTCTTCCCAAACAACGTAGTGGTGTGTTCTAGAGCGAGCGGTTGGAGACCGCCCAGGTTTCCGTTCCCCGCCGCACCACCCATTTGTATGGCGAATCCGATCAACCAGTAAGCCAGGAGCCCACAGCCATACACAAAGAAATTCATCATGTAGGTGTGGTTGGCATTCTTGACGCGGCAGAGGCCCGCCTCGACCATGGCGAATCCGGCTTGCATGAACATGACCAGGAAGCCGGTAATCAACGTCCATGTAAAGTTGATGGCGATCTTGTTCTGACCGGCCATGTTGGCCACATCGGGCAGAGTAACCCCAGCCTTGGGATCGGCAGCGGGAACATCGCTGATTGTGCCGGTTAAGGTGCCGCCCGGATCGCCCTTCTGCAGGTCCGCCGTGGCTGGCGCTTTGCCCGCGGCGTCTTTCAATTCTGCCGCTGAGGCGGAAGGCGGAGGTGCCGCCGGAGCCGGCGCGGAAGCCGGAGCCGACGACTGAGCGTGGGCGAGTCCGCCGATCATCAAGCCGATCGCCAAGATACATGCACTGAGACGTCTACGTCGAAGCATCTTCATTATTGATTGCTCCATGGTCATTTTTTGGCTGCCGGAAAAACCGGCGCGTCTAGCTCACAAGCCCGAGAACAATTCGGCCGCTCGTCCCGGTCACCACGTGCAAACCGGCCAGAATGAGAACCCAGCCGAGAGCGGAAACGAAAGCTCCCATCAACTTCATGCCTCCGGCTCCGGCTCTCTGTGCAGGCTTTCCTTCAAGGGGTTTAATCTTGAGAAACGCGAGCAGGCTCATCACCACGACGAGTGCTCCGGCAATTGCAATGAACTTACCCAGTCCCGTAGAAAGATACGCGATCCCAGCACATAGTCCGGTCAATCCCACGATGAATGTAGTGAATGAACGTCCTTGCCCCGTCGTTGCCGCCATAAGAACTGCCTCCTCGACCCGAAGCGGGTCATTCCATCTAGTTAGTCAATTCCAGTTGCACCCTCAGAGCGAGCGTGGCATTTCGTTGGTCGAATTGCCGACCTGGTACTTAACGATGCGCCGGCGCATCATTTGCTTGGCCTTTTCGCAGCGGCCCTAGTGGGCAAAGCAAGAAACAATGCGAATTGCGCAACAGCCACGATTTCCAATGCTAGTGGCAACTGTTGCTGCAACCGTAATACGAGCATTAACGCCACCATCGAGAACCATTGCCATCGGGAGCGTTTCAGTCTGTCCACGCGATCCGAAAAACGGAACAACTGACCAAATGTCATATTCTGGCCAGGAGTGACGGCCCCTTGCGCCCGAAAACAAGCAATCGCGAAGAAACCGCCGAGTAGCAGTGCAGCCAAAGTCATCTTGCCGCTCATCCCAAACATCCCAAGCTCCCTCAACAGCGAAGATGTCGCGAACTAACGAACACGAAACCCACCCGTAGCTATCGATCAGCTTGCAGCGTGCACCCCAATCAAGAATGAGAATCCAAGGGCCGCCGCTCCTCAACATCGGAGTGGAAGGCCTACGTTGTCTTAGGCGGCGATGCTCTCATCGGGTATCAACAAAGTCAAATTCGTATTTTTTATGGTAAGCATTACTTCAATTTCTGGTATCGAGAAGGGAGAACTCAACGCGAGTGGAAGTGTGACTGCATGGGCACGCGTGAAAGCAGAGTTTAGTCGCTCGCTTTCTTAGTGCAGCGCGAAATAGAGTAGCAAACTGAAAATGAGAATGGGGACCAATGCTACCGCCACGTAAGCGAGGATTTTTGTTAACCGAATCTTGCGCTGTTTCTTCCATTCGCGCAGTTCCAAGCGATCGGCAACGCCGACTCGGTCAAGATGATCGAGATCTTTAGCAAAGTCGCGGGCATTCGCGTATCGGTTCTTAGGCTCCCGTTCGAGCGCACGGTAGATCACTTCCTGAAGCTGAGGCGAGATCGAGGGATCGATTTCACGGGGCGGGATGGGATGCCTCAGTATCCGCTCGAACGGATCAACCCCTGGGAATGGCGTGCGGCCAGTCAGCATCTCATACAGCATCACTCCCAGGGAGTAAATGTCGCTGCGTGCGTCGCCCCGTTTTCCTTTCAGTTCCTCGGGGGAGACGTATTCGGACGTACCTACAACTTGCGAAAGGCTCGTAAACGTAATTCGCCGCGCTCCGGCCTGTGTCGCGACACCGAAGCCGATCAGTTTGATGCGGTCAATGGCATCGACCATAACGTTTTGCGGCTTGAGGTCACGGTGAACGACTCCATGGTTTTGAATGTAGTCAAGTACCTCGCATACGCTGAGGGCGATCCGTACTGCGCGGTCTGAAGGAAGTTTTCCCTCGCCGTCAAGCACCCGGCGTAGCGTTACCCCTTCAAACCACTCCATAACGATGTAGTTCTGGGCGCGACCGTCCTCAGCAAAGACCTTCATGATGCCAGGATGGTCCAGGGACTTGACGATTTCTTCCTCGCGGCGAAAGCGATTGAAAAAAGTCGGGTCGCTCTCCATTTCGGGATGCGGGACTTTGATGGCCACCGGGCGCCTCGTGTCGAAATCAATTCCACGAAAGACAGAAACCGCGCCGCTGCGCGCAACTACTTCCTCCACGAGGTACTGATCGAGTTTGTCGCCCGAGTTGACTGGAGTTCGCATCAGAGTGTTTTGGTAAAGACCGGCATGAGCCTGATTGTGTTGGAATCGCAATATCGTCCGTCCGCGGTGCTCGGCAGCCCTGAGGGTTTCAATGCGGATAGAGCGGCCTTGATCTTATCACCCTCGTACAGCCGAAGTGCGACACTCCGTATGCAAGCAGAGTCTGTTATTCCTCTAGCAAGGATCAGAAAAATCTATTTGACGGGCTGTAGTCCAGTTCGTAGCCTTGATGTTTGTGTCGGCTACTCCTGAGAATGGAGTTGACGGACTTTCAGATCCACGGCGGTCACTGCATCGACCACTGTCCGGCTTCCGCGCGATTTCAGGAGGTCTGGGATGAAGCTTGCGGGACTTTTGCTGTTGGTTGCGGGATGGGGGATTGTCATATCCGCCGTCGCCTTGCTGCCTTCCCCGATGGCACGCGCCGGATTCGTCCTCTCCGGTATGGTGGTGGAGTTACTAGGCCTGAGTCTCATGGTCTATTCTCATCTTGTTCTGAACACGAGAAAAGGGTGAGCCTTCAGCCGCTTGCTTCCCTCTCCGACGCCTCGGCAGGGCTCGGTACACTGCTCGTCTTCATGGTTCCAATGGCGTGTGCTGGCTTGGCTCTTCTGAACACGGGTCTCGGCCGGTCACGCAGTGCCGCACACGCTATGCTGTCATCTCTGTGCGTGCTCTCCGTCGCCGCGATTGTATACGTGGTCTTCGGATTTTCCGTTCAAGGCGCATATGGGAGACCGGCTCACGCGCTTGTCCTTGGAGGGAAGCCATGGAACTGGATCGCAGCAGAGCCGGTTTTTCTCCGCGGCCTGCGCCTAGATTTTTCCGCGATATCTCTCACTGTCCTGTTGCAGATTTTCAGCGTGGGGTTGGCGGCGCTAGTTCCTCTGAGCTCCGGGGCGGAGCGCTGGCGATTAGGTGCGACGTGCGGCTCCACCGCCTTGCTGGCGGGGTGGACTTATCCGCTGTTTGCGCACTGGGTATGGGGCGGGGGCTGGCTGGCGCAACTCGGCCTGAATTACGGGTTGGGCTCCGGTTTGATGGATGGCGGAGGCTCTGGCACCATACAGGTCGTGGGTGGGGTCACCGCGTTGTCGATTACCTGGATTCTGGGTCCACGTTCTGGGAAGTATTCGCAGAACGGAACTTCCGCTGCAATTCCTGCCCACAACGTCGTCCTGGTTCTACTGGGCTGCCTATTCGCTTGGCTAGGATGGCTAGGACTGAATTCTGCTGGTGCAATTCTTCTCAGCGGTGTCGAGCCGTCGCGGGTAATCCTTATCGCGATTAACACGACGCTTTCCGCAGCGGCCTCGGGGCTAACGGCATCGGCGGTTACGCGTATTCGGTTCGGCCGGCCAGATGCCTCTCTTGTCGCCAATGCTTGGATGGCAGGTCTGGTCGCCAGCAGCGCAGGGGCTGCATTCGTAAGACCTGCGGCGGCTATTCTGGTTGGTTCGATTGCAGGGGTCCTGGTTCCATTCTCTGTCGACCTTTTGGAGTCCAGACTCGCGGTGGATGATCCAGGAGGCGCGGTCTCGGTGCATGCGATAGCAGGTGTATGGGGTCTGTTTGCGGTAGGTGCATTGTCGGATGCGGGGCTTCAGGGCGGATCTCGCGGACAATGGCTGGCCCAACTGGTGGGCATCGCGACTTTGCTGGGCTTTATTCTGCCCCTGACGTACGGCCTGAACTGGCTATTGGATCGCGTCTATCGCCAGCGGGTGGATGTGGAAGGCGAGTGGCGAGGGATGGATCTTCACGAACTAGGTGCTGGGGCCTATCCGGAGTTTGTCGTCCATAGCGACGATTTCATTCAGGGCTAATTCGCCAGTTCTCGCTCGCTGCACGAATGTTTCAGAAATTCTCAGCTGTGTCGCGCCACGTAGAGCAGCAGCGCGAAGATCGCGAGCGGAATCAGAACGAGCATCGCATAGAAAAGGACTTTCCTGCTCCAGGGCGCCCGGCGCTCCTTCCAGCTGTGCAGTTCAGAACGCTCGGCAATTCCGACCCGGTCCGGATGCTTCAGATCCCAAGCGAAGTCGTGTGCGCTCGGATAGCGCTTTTTGGGATCGCGCTCCAGGGCGCGATAGATGACCTCTTGTAATTGCGGCGCAATAGTGGGATCGATTTCGCGCGGCGGCACGGGACTGTTCAGCAGTCGGTCGTTCATCACTAGGAGTGGATTCACGCCTGAAAAAGGCACCTTCCCAGTCAGCATTTCATAGAGCATGACTCCGAGTGCGTAGAGGTCGCTACGTGAATCGCCGCGTTTGCCCTTGACCTGTTCCGGAGAGATGTAGTCCGGCGTTCCCATTTGTGAAAACTTCGCGAACGTGAGTCGGCGGGACTTGGCGTTTGCGGCAATCCCGAAGTCGAGGACCTTGATGTTGTCGTGCTCATCCACCATGATGTTTTCCGGCTTCAGGTCGCGATGAACCACACCGTGAGAGTGAACGTACTCCAACACCTCCAGGATCCGCAGCGCGATCCGCACGCTACGTTCTGGGGACAGACTGCGTTGCTCGTCGAGGATTTTGCGGAGTAAGCGCCCCTCCGCCCACTCCATGACCATGTAGTCTTCACTGCGATCCTCGTCCGCTAAGACTCTTACCACTCCGATGTGATTCATCGTTTTGCCGATTTCTTCCTCGCGTCGGAAACGATCGGACAAGGCGGGGTCGTTCTTTACGTCAGGGTGGGGAATCTTGATGGCAACCGCGTGCTGGTTGCGCAAGTCAGTGGCGCGGAAGATGCTGGCCATGCCGCCATTGGCGACTAATTTATCGATGCGGTAGTGGTCGAGATGATCGCCAGACTGGAAGAAAGTCATCGTGAGCAAGTCCGCTGAGAGCACGGACAGCGCGCTGCGAAACTCCGTTCAACGTGGTACCGGTTCATCATGCCAGAAATTCCCCGAGCAAAGCGTAAAGAATTCATAATGAAGGCATGAACCGAAGTCTGACTCACCGCAAGCTGTAGGGCCGACCGCGATACATTCCCGTGCGTTCCACCCTGCGGATGCGAATCACCTGAAGGCTGATGTTGTCGCTGCCGTCCCGCTGGTTCGCGCTCGCGATCAAATCGCGAGCCACGACATCCAGATCATGCCCGTGGCTTACCGTGTCCACGATCTCGGCGGCGCTAATGGCTCCATGCAAGCCGTCAGAACAAAGCAACAGTACATCTCCAGAGAGTAAAGCTATTTGCTTAATTTCTGGTTCAACAGAGCGGCGGCTGCCCAGAGAGCGGCTGAGAACATGTCGTGTGCTTACTTCAGCAGCTTCTTGCGCCGAAAGAATGCCGAGGCGCTCGTGTTCGCTGGCAACGGTATGGTCGCGGGTAATCGGCCGCGCCTCGCCCTTTCGAATCAAATAGCAACGGGAATCGCCAACGTGAGCCACGGTGGCGCAATCAGAACGCAAAGCACAAACAACGATGGTGGATGCCATACCCGATTCCGCGGGGCCGGATAGAAGCCCGGTCTCACACACGCGCGCGTTGGCCGATTGCACCAGATTCATCACCAACTCCCGATGGGATGCCATGGCTGCTGCGCGTCGGAAGCCGCCGACTACTTCCTCGATTGCTGCGCGTGAAGCAACTTCTCCCTGACGCTGGCCACCGACACCGTCGGCCAAGGCAAACAACCAGCCGTGGGAACGGGCCTCGGCTGGAGAACGGGGCACCACATGGCCCAGATAGTCCTCGTTGCGAGGACGAACACGGCCAGGATCAGAAAGTTGGGAGAACTCAACGTCCAACATAAGTCTGTGCGCAACGTAAACGTTTGGTCGCGTCGTCTCGCATCGGACAGCGTGTCTAGACTCTTCCGGGTCACTACGCAGAAGAAAACTTCGCTGGATAGCCCAGGCGAGCACAATTCCCGAGCGCCAGCGGGTACCCGCTCTGGGTATCGTAGCCTATGACGGGACCGACGAACTATGAAGCCCCTGTTGATCGGGTGGCGAGCAAGATCAAAGACCTGTATCCGAGATGAAGCAACAACCTACCGAGTGTGACGGGGAAAGCGAGTTGTGCAAAATACAACGATGTCGGTAGTCATGCCGACCACAGAGTACATCTGGTCGCTCGCGTCGATCTGAACAATCCGCTCCCAGCCATCGTCGTGTAAGGTGTTTTTACCCTGTTGCATCGTTCTGAGCACCTGTTTGTCTTGGTGCCCTCTGTGCCCCGCAAAGGCCCGCCACCGATCTCAAGAGCAAGGCCATGGACGCGAGCATCACCAGTACCCCGAGAAATGGATCGGTTCCCAGCAGAAACAATCCCCCCAGCAGGCCGCCAAACGCCGCCAGCACCCCCACGAAGCCCCGTAAAAACGATCTCGTCATACAGTCCATCCGAAACATGAATGCAGCAGCGTTCCTCCTGGGAGGCGCGGATCCTTGCAGCCAGTGTTCCCACTGGATCGACGCCAGATCGCAGGCCGACTTCGCAGGAAGCTTACCCCGCACTCCCTGAGAACCAAGTCGAGTTCATTTGGTCCCGGTCCGCAGGGTAGCGGTGAATTCTCTGAGTTGCTGGGCCGTGCCTGTGGTCGAGTCCCGGTTGTCGTCAAAGTATTCGCCGCGCAACCCGAGTGCCCATTTTATCAATGGGCGCGTATTCACATCGTTAGCCGACGCGTGCTCTGAGTCGGCGTGGTCATCAGAACATGAAGCCAGCTTCGACAACACCGCGCGGTTGGGTAGCGTTCATACCGGAGGAACCGAAAACGTCACCCGGTGTCGAGCTGGTAGCATGAACAATCGCGAGGTCTCCGCGAAGGAAAAACGCGTCTTTGCGATAGGTCGGTGTCACTGTGAAGCCAAAGGCCCCGCTGCCCGGACCATAGAGCAAGTTGATAGCGCCGTTGTTGACGCTTCCTGTAGCCTTGATGTATTCAGGCCGGACTGCCAGTGAAAATCCGCGCTTGAAGTTGTAAGTGAGCAGGACTGCTCCTCCCTTGGTGCCCGCTCCCTGGGCTATTCCTATCTTTGCGTTGGTGGGCACGTCGCTGTACTGAAAGTACGGCTGGACCACCCAACTCCCCTTGGTATAGGTGTAGATCAAGTTGTAGATCTGCTCATTGTTGAGATAGAGGGGAGTCGCAAGCGTATTCTTCGCGTACGCACCGGCATTCCCGCCGCCTACAAACGCCAAGCTGTTCGCAGAATTGAAGGCGTATGTCAGGGAGCCAAATAGCCATGTGTAGCGGTTAGAGTAAAAACCGTCATTCCAGCTCAGTGACGCGGTTAGCTTCTTGTAGGTCTCATTGAGCTGAATACCGCGGTTAACCGCATTTTCCTGATTCCAGAGCAGACCGCGCTCGATGTTCATGTTTTGGAAACTGAACGTGTACTCGGCCCCGATCAGTGTTGGCAACGCACCGATTTGTACGCTGAGATTTCCTTTAACAAGCTTCAGATAGCCCTGCGGAAAAGGCCCATAGATGTTCTTAATCGTATCTGAGGTCGAGAGGAACGGCACTCCGATAGCGGGCAAGTTGTAGGCGCCGCCCTGCAAATAAAACTGCCACCAGCCCGTGGTCTTCTGAACGAAAATCTGAGCATTGCTGACGTCATAGTGGCTAGACGAGTCGCCTGAAACATGATTCCCTTCCGTCCAGCCGATGCCACTTAGAATCCCTGTAATCTCCAATTTTCCACCTTCAATGTCATGAGGTATTGCGGTTTGCAGCGGCCCTGACATCGACGGCATAGGCAAGGGCTGTGGATCCGGGGGTTTCGGATCGGCGGGCTTCGGCTGAGCGGCGGTGTTGTCTGCGGGAGTGGAACTGAGCGCGGCCTGAGGGTTCGAAGGAGCACTCTGCCCAAAAGACGGAAGCGCAATCAGCGCTAGAAACCAGAGCGGAAGAAGATTCAGCAGTCGTATGCGCACAGTTAGTCTCCTTTTCGAAAGCTTGACCAGTTAGCACGCCGACCTTAACGG
>WNFC01018661.1_pt1 | contig 12480 bp, 7 predicted proteins | sample 5400541 | NCBI WGS metagenome assembly WNFC01 (sample SAMN13153342, study PRJNA577476) | soil metagenome | isolation source: 120 cm saprolite under Douglas fir tree site 2 hole 2 replicate 1 | place: USA:California | collected 2015-04-18
CGCAGACCGATGTCGATCCTGGGAGTGTACTAGTAAGAACTCGGAGGCGTAGGGTCCACATCAGGAAAACCCTGTGTTTACTTTTCGTGCTTTTTTTACTTGCCGCAAGTAGAAAAAGTACCAATACTGGAAAGTACCGCTTACTTGTAAAAAGAAATCCCTTCTACTTTTTAGCTTACTTTTTTTACTTTTCGGCTACTTTCTTTACTTTCAGCTTACTTTTTACATAAATTTTTCCTATACTTTACTTTTTTTCTTACTTTTACGTGTACTTTACCAGTCTACTTTTTTCACAAACCTGGCAAGTAAAAAAAAAGTAGAGGGGATTACTTTTTCTACTTTTTTGCAAAAAAGTAAGAAAAAGTAAAAAAAAGTACAAAAAGTAAACATTGGGTTTTCCTGATGCACTGGCAGGCGCTCATGAGCGTCTCCGCTTGTCCTATCTCTGAATCTATTTTCGTCCCAAAGTCTCCTCTCTCCCCTTTTTTTTAGTAGGCCAGCTTCAAGTTCAGAGACGATCTTTACACTGACACAGCGACGGCCATCCGAGTGCCCGAACCGAACACCTAAATTTTGTCGAGATTTGATTCAAAATGTCAAGCACAATTGGTAGCGAGGACCCTCGGCCTGCATTCGAGAGCCTCCCTAGTTCGATGACAGATTGGCGGCTCACCTCAGTGGGTAATCCGGTATCATCGGTGCGCCGATTCTTACCCTTACATAACCTTTTTCCGGCCCTTCGCTCTTCGCCTTCCGAATATCATGATAGCATGTACGAATATCGCACTCTTATGCCATGCCTGGGTTGTCGAGGTGTTGATTATCTGCTCTTGGAGTGATTAGTAGCGAGCGCAGCACTGGCATTGGTCGTAACCACTTCTACACGACATATGCTCGCAAGACAACTAAACTAACACGCTCTGGCTGGGCCGTAGTTCTATGACTGGTTCTTGACGAGCGACAACGAGGTGTGCATTTCGATTGCCCAAACACCCTTCTCTGAATAAGGGACGATCCCCCCGAGATAGGTGCATGGCAGAACAGATTTGACATGGCACTCTTCAAGTTCAGTTGTTTGAGATGCCGGGTAAGGAATGTCTCTTTTCTTGTGATGAACATGGCAACACATTCTCAACTGTCGTCTGGAGTCGCTGATGTCCAATTGTGATATGTTACAATCCACATCTGTCAAAAGCCATAGACATTGACACATAACGGTCAGGTGCAATACTAGCCATCATCATTTATCTCGGAGTCTCTAACTCTACATCCTCCGGTACAAGTTCCATAGTAACTTCTGCGAACCAATTGCTGTTTGAAAACTGATTCTATTCTACAGTGGCCCGTGAATCAATTATATCTTGTCTCAACACCGTGGCAGTATGCAGCACAACCCGCGTAGAAAGGACACTATGTAGGACTGTCTGAAGCCTGTGAGCACATGTAGCTTAGCTCATTTGCGAGGTACTTGTATTGGTGCTTACTGTCCAACTTTGAGCGATAAGTGTGGGCGCTTTGTGTATGAATTCATCAGAGGCTCCCCACTTTGATATCAGTCAATCACAGACTCACGGAGGTGCTCAGCATTAATCCAACGTTCAGAACACCAACAACTATATGTGATCTGTTGAAAAGACATGCAGAGAGATGGAAAGAATCATTTACTGAACATAAAAACAAAATACATTATCCCTGATTAACAGCGGACGTCAGTGACTCACAACACAATGAGAGTTCAAGAAGGGCCCTAACACTGACCATCGATCCAAAGAACATCCACCAGCGTAGACCTCAATCCCTTTGGAACGTTACTACGGTATCGTAGTAGTCTGTACAGTGTCAAAGCCAGCACGACTACGTGGGGTCAGTGACAGCCTGAGCATCAGACAGCCAGACAAACCAGATTGTAGGACCAATATGCAAATATATGGTGTAGATACAATCCATGTATACTTGAGGGTGATCATAGGGATTTGATATCCTACACCGTCAACGACCAAAGTAATAGGTGATGTGGCTGTGCGGAAACTGATATGTCACCGGCTAATTGCTGGCTTTCTGCCCGAACGATGAAGTCACGGTGGAGATACATACCAAGAGCCTTGAAAACGTAAATTTCGGACATTGTAATCCCTAATGGTACAAAAACCTCCAAGCACCAGTGTCAGTAAGACATAACTTATGTGAAGAACATTCCTCTACGATAGACAACCCAACGAGGAATATAAGTATTGGCCGGCTCCTTTCCCATATTGCCCATGTCCTTGTCACAAAGATGACTACAAGCAGATTTTAAAAAAGTTGTCAGCGATGATATGAGACATACTCACGTTCTGAACATACGATAGTGATAATTGTCAGCCACAACATAAGATTGTCCTGCTTAGCCACCACCTATCCTGAACCGTGAGCCCCGATTTATGAACCCGCAGAGAACCCTGGCCAACTGAATTCGACCCACAGGAATCCAAACCAAAATGGCTTGTGCAAGTGCTCCATATCGTGCACCCACAAATAGTGTCCGGCCATAAAGGCTTCTGCCCCGGCGCCAGACAAAGGTGAACTATCTCGAGGAGAACGTTGGTCATTCCTGGTAAGTAGAGGGTAGATGGAGAAGGCACAAAAGTCCCTACCTCCTCGCGACTTGTCAGAAACCACTCGTGACACTGCATGTGATGACCAGAGGGAGAGCTGTTAGCCATCTCGTGGGTGTATATCATGTAAATGAAATGTGCCACTTACGAGTAATGCTGTGCTTGCTGCTGATTGTCCCAGATATGCCCAGTCAGCATCTCATAACAAGAGCCACAACACAAATACTCAATGACCATACCTGCTATATACTGGAAGTAAGGGTAATAGAACGTGTGGTGTTCAATACTCGCGTCCTGGGTGATTTCCAATGTGGTAGTACACACAGAGATGCTCTGGTCAACCAATAGATCTTGAACCAAGTCATTCATTATGGTCTGCGAACCCTCGCTAGTGATTATGTTCGACATTGAAGCGTACTCCAACACGTTCAGAATAACGAAAGCTTGAGGTAAGGAGAAAGCGTGGATATAGACAGCACCCCTATATTGTTCGTCTGTTGGAGGAGTGTTGGAGGGTGGAGTGTTGGTAGTGGAATCTGTGTTGTGGTGAATCAGAGGAAGTTGTGCACTTCAGAGGAGATCCAATCAATACCGTGACGTCCTGCCCCAATAAATATGACAAGAGAATGGCCCGAATCCGATAATGGGAGGGAGGGCACACGGCATTTACTTGGAGTTAGAACGCCCCACTGCCGTTCAAACAGTTGACACAGAAGTGATGATACATAACATATCCGCGTCAATGATACTGTATAAGTTTATACGGTGATAAATGCGGTGGGCACCAGCGCCCATTATTCCTTTTCTGCCTGATTTTTGATGTGCACAGGCGCCGATTCAGTGCAAAGCCCCTTGAGCAGGATTGTTTTGACCTTTTGAGAGGTGATAAGTTGAAGGCCGAGAATCGCCCTATCATAATATAGGCTCCGTCATTTGGAGACTTTGTGGAACCTGAGTCGTTTGCTCGACTGAGAACACCGTGACGCCGATCGCGATTGACCACATGCTTATCACCGTCAATCTCACATCACCAAAGTGTGTTTCTTGTGGAAGGAGAGGAGTGAGTGAGGGGCGAGCGACCTCACAAGCGCGGAAACGCGCAGTGCCAGTGGATCCGGGGGGGGGGAAAGACTTAGGTCTATTGTACGAAGGTACTGTCAGTACGTTATATAGCAGATTGACATGGTGGAAACTGGAATTGTACAGGTAATTGCTCGCGCCAATGATCGCAGGAGAACAAGCCGCTGTGCAAATGGGAAAATGGGAACGCGTTGCGGGATGGTGATACGGGGCAGTTCAGCAGAGGTCGCGTTTGGCATCGATCTCGGCTCACCTATCGTGGCACCGCCGCCGCCGGCCCAGGCATCGAGCCACAGTTTCCTCGAGTCCGTATCTGAGAAGGAAGGAGCATCAGTAGGACAGGAGATAAAGGCATGACGAAAGCGGATGCTGTCTTGACATGGGAATCCTGCTGCATCAGGGTGTCAAAGCCACACCCAGGCGTTGTCTGAGCCTGAACAGTCCGAAGCAACTCGCTAGTGGCCGAAGATCATATGAGTAAAGCCGACCCCGTGAAATCAACGTCGTTGAATCTGTTACTAGCCGCCCGTCTAGTTGAACATTGGACTGCAAGCGGGCGAGCCCCTGGTCTGCCTGAGAACGTTGGTTGCTTTCAGTTTGACAGGTACCTGATGTAGGATAATTAGAGTCAAGGTGTCGTCTAGTTGATGGGGCCTGCCAGTGACTCGGAGCCGTCTCGATAGATGATGGTAAGTCGTTTTCAGAGAGTCGAGCCACGACGATGGCGGAGATGGCAAGCGTGTAAGAGTTGGAAGCACATCAGGAACTAGGACTCGAATCATAAGTAGTGGCAAAAGTGCCGTGATTGATAACGCATGTGTAGTTTCGAGATACGTAACTGGTATATGAGGGTAATCCGTGAATGCAGTGCCGGTGTGCCAGTGGGTAGTAACATACCGTGACCGTGGGAGAAGTTACCCGTCCGAATGCGCAAACTTTGAGGCAGTCGGATCCATCAAGCCTCTTCCTCCCAAACAATGAGACAGCCGATATCACGATGCTAGTGGGGTAATCTTTCAACTCATTTCTTTTCAAGACGCCTGAGAATGCTGCTGCGGAGACTCGGCGCCTGAGTATATCAAAGATAAGCGGAAGCTGCGGAACAGGTAGTACAGCATATGTAGGGTTACTGGATTGAGGACTGTCTCCCATCATCATCATCATACGGAATCTTGGAACGTACTTCGATGTCGACAACAATCAATAGCGAGGGCTCGCTAGCCTTTATGGACCACTTGGTTCGAGACCTAAGGGATCAGAAGTTCTCCTCTGTGCGTACTACCATACAGGAAATCACGCGAGAATCATGCCTTGTTCACCATTATCAATACATATACAGTATATGACAGGTACGACGGTCGAGTTTTGTATTGTGGCTTAGCTGCCTCTCATAGATCTCATTACGAAATGCTGACTGAGCACATCTGGGGAGATTAGCAGCGAGCATCGCATTAATTGTAAGTATCACGTTTGGATGATATGCACCGGAGAGATAGCTAACAGTTTCCTGCTCTGATCATCGCTTGTAGTTTCATGACTGGTGTTGTACCAATCATCCTGAGGTGGACATTTTGTGCCTTCTCCTTTTACATCTCTACTGAAGTACTCCTGATACAGTTCACGTTTGTGTGGCGCCGGGGCGGAAGCCCTTATGTCCGGATACTATTCTTGGGTGCACGATACGCAGCACTTGCGAGTGCCATTTTTTATTCAATCCCGGTGCGCAGAGCCAAGTTGGCTAGGGCCTTCTCTCTGCATAAAAACTGGGGCTCATGGTTTGGCCGGTTCGGCATAGGGTCCAGCTACCCCGAGCCAGGTTATAATGTGGCTGGATGCGATCACTATCACATGTTCGGAACGTAAGTACGTCTTGTATCGTTGCCAATAATTTTGCTGAACCTTCGTGTAGTCATCTTTGTGTTGAGGACGTGGGCGATATGGGAAAGGAGCCGGCGGATACTTGTATTCCTCATCGGGTTGACCACCGTACGGTAGCGGTTCTTCACATGAGTTATCTCTTACTGACCCAAGTAATTGGAGGTTTGTGTAACATCAGCGATCGTAATGATCTACCTTTCGAACTTCGAAGGTTTTAGTATGTGACATCACTTCACCTTCAGGTGGCAAACCAGAAATTTAACGTATCGGTTGTGTATAGTGACACCGCCTGTTACTGTGGTGGTCGTCGAAGGCATGGGCCAATATCAAATACCAACGAGCAGCATCGAGGAGGCATGGTTTTTATCTACTCCGTTTCTTCTCATACTGGTTATTCAATCCGGTTTGTCTAGTCGTCTAGTATCCAGGCTATCATGGTGGCTGACATCATGTAGTTGTGTTGGCTTTGACTCTGTACAGATTATTACAATACCGTAGACACATCCCAACGCCGTCGAGATCGACAGTGATAGATGTGCTTTGGATTGACGGTCGGTATTTGGGCTTTTCTCGAACTCTGGTTGTGCTGGCTGACATTTGCTTTTGACCAGGGATTATGTATTTCGTTTTCATGTTCTGTGAATACTTCTCTCCATCATGATTTCTCCGCGTCTGCTGAACAGATCAACGTAGTTGTTGGTGTTCTGAACTTTGGACTCACGCTGCAAGTCTCGGTAAGCTGCATTTGACCATAAAAAATAGGCCTACTTCACTGATAAGTTCATGCACAAAGCACCCACAACTGCAGTACGCAGCTTTACAGTAAGTACCGGTAGAAGTCTGTTGCAGCTTGGCTAAGATACATGTGTTGACAGACTCCAGGTTGTGCTACATAGCATCCTTTCGACACGGGTTGTACTACACACTGCGACGGTGTTGAGACGAGATATTGTTGATTCACAGACCACTGGAGTACAGAATCGGTGGTCAGGCAGCATGAGGTTTGCAGAAGTTACCAGTACAGTAGAACTTGTACCGGCCCCTGGGAAGATGTAGAGTTACAGGAGACTCAGAGATAAATAGTTGGATTGCCAGTGCGTGTGATCGTTATGTGTCAACGTCTACGCTTTGACACCTAGTCATACCAGATAAGAATTGAGAACATTTATGCCTGTGAGCTGTGAGTAGACAAGGAAGAGGTTAATAACGGTTCCCGGCCCGGTACTTACGAATAAGGAAACTGTCAAAAGTCCACGCCCCACGAGTGTCCCACGCCGCGCGTACCCACTTACTGAATATAACTCTAATAGTCTCTATCACTGCAAGGTACCTTCTCTATTCTGTTCTGCTGCTGCGCTACGAATACCCACTTCAGCTCTCCCCAGCGGGTGGGTCAATAGGATTGTGATATCATGCCTTCTGGGCCTGAGGGCAGTCAGGACAGCACCGCACTGGCAGGCACAGAACGATGCCGCGCATGTTGGAGAATTACCACGTCACTACAGTTCGTGGAGGACACAAAAGCATAGAAGAGTTATCCATAATATTTTTCGCATTTCACGGACAATAGGACGGTGCTGTCATTCTGGCTGGGGCTGTGCGATATATAGAGCCCGTTGTTATCGATAATCAGGTGCCAGTGGTCACTATCTACCGGCCAGGAGTTTACGGTAAGAGTTGGAAGCACATCAGGAACTAGGGACACAGTGACTCGAATCATGAGTAGTGGCACAAATGGCACAAAGGCAGTGATTAATAACGCATTTCTAGATTCGAGATTCAGTCCTGACTCGGATGTAGGTTGCTACGAGGATTCAAAGTAAAAACACATACCGTGAGAAGAAGTGTCCCGTGACCAATCGTCAGCGTCGGCCAAGCCCGAACTCCGCATTGTCATCAACCTTGCAAATGACAAAGGCAATATTAATGTTGCGATGGGGTAATCTTTCAATTTCAAGACGCCCGATAACGCTGCTTCGGGAGACTCTGCGCCTGGGCATATTAAAGATCAAGCAGAAGCTGCGGAACAAGTACAGCGTATTGTCGGGTTAATTGATTTGACGACTCGGCCGCCCACCTACCATCAATTTATCATCACAGGAAAATGCTTCTGTGATTGAAAGCGTGCAAGTGCTAGTGGGCGTCCTCGTCCTCACTCCGAAAAGCTGCTGTCCCTACCCCCCATCATTCGGAATCTGGCCTCGGTCTTTTCATATATATCAGACGTGACGCGTGACGAGTTGACTGGATTTCCTCTGGGGTACACATACCTCCTCCAATTATCCGCAGCAAACACCCACCGTCACTATACTCTCTTCAAACGGACGAACAAATATCGGGCTGTCGCACAGATAGAGGCTTCCTTCGTGCCCCAGGGCTTATTGCTTCCTGTCGAGGATCTAGACTGGTACAAGGTAATCACTTCTCAACAGCCTCCTCTGTTTTCGTTCCCAGGCCTTTCCCAGTTTTTCTTTCCACCCTCCTGCCATCGATTCTTTGACGCCACTTCCACGCTGCTCTACTTACACCACCGCCTGCCGAGGATCTGAACATCTTGGAGCGTACTTCGATGTCAAGCATAATCAGTAGCGAGGATTCAAGTTCGCCAGCCTTTATGAATGACTTGGTTCAAGACCTAAGAGATCAGTAGTTTTCCTCTGTGCGTACTACCATACAGGACATTACGCGGGAATCAAGCCTTGTTGACCATTATCAATACACATCCAGTATATGACAGGTATGGCTGTTGAGTATTGTGTTGTGACTTAGCCGTCTCTCGTTACGAACTGCTGACTGAGCACATCTGGGGAGATTAGCAGCGAGCATCGCATTAATTGTAAGTATCACGTTTGGATGATATGCACCGGAGAGATAGCTAACAGTTTCCTGCTCTGATCATCGATCATCGCTTGTAGCTTCACGACTGGTGCTGTACCAACCACCCAGAGGTGGATATTTTTGTGCCTTCTCTATTTACCCTCTCCTTACTGAAGTATGACCGACGCTCTCCCCGAGACAGTTCACTTTTATGTGGCACCGGGGCGGAAGCCCTTATGTCCGGATACTATTCTTGGGCGCACGATATGCAGCATTTGCGAGTACTATTTGGTATTCGGTGCGCCCAGCCAAATTGGTCAGGGTTGTCTCTCTGCTTAAAAATTGGAGGTCATGGTTCGGTATAGGTGACAGCTAAGCTGGGCGGCGTTGTAATGTGGCTAAATATCATCACTATCATCTGTTCAGAACGTGAGCACATCTTATATCGTTGCCGGCAAGTTTGCTTAACCTGTTTGTAGTCATCTTTGTGTTGAGGACGTGGGCAATATGGGAAAGGAGCCGGCGGATACTTTGGTTTCTCATCGGGCTGACCATCGTACAGTACCACGGCACTCTACAAACCAGAAGAACGAGTCAAGTACCCGAAGTGCATGGAAGTATTGTCCACGATAGTTTCCATGGACAATAGGACAGTTGTGCCATTCTGAGTTGTCCACAATATAGTCCCTATGTTATTTTGGCGTAACTGTGGTCACTAGCTACCGGCCTGGTCATGATGCATGATGGGTAGTTTTGGAAGCCATCATGCGCCATTACTGTGACATGAAACGACGGTTGCGCATCAATGTGCAATACGCAAGGGACAAACAGCTAGTTGGCATAGCTTTTAGCCGTTGGTATTGCAACGAAAGCCCCTGGGGCGTTCATTCTCATTGTCTCCAACCCTCAATTCTACCGTCTCAATCGTCGCTGAGCGCTGAGGTCTTCAAAGACGAGAAATTTTCGAATTTAAAGGGCATGTCCTCTGGATGGACCAGCAAGATCGGTGCTAATCGTCTAATAGGTTGTTCGACGTAAAACTTGGGATGTCGTGCGCGCATCCGCCTTCGTCGATGAGATTACCCATGATATTTCCAAGTCAACTGAAGTTGTTGTTCCCGCTGTCGCGGGCTACTCTGGTATCACTGTATGTTCACCTCTTCAGGCTCATCTGCTCCCTGCTTCGCTTGACACAGAAAAGCGAATGGCACTGACGAAATGCATACAGTTCTGTGGTACGAAGTCATCAACGCTAAAGACGACACAGAGTCCACAACACTCTCGATGGCATATGCTCGTGCGGAGTTCGCAACGAAGGTGATCGAGGCTCTCGCGGCCCCGGAGTCGCGGGTCACACTGACTCGGAAGGAGATTGGCAAGGAACTGGACTGCTCAGCGAACGTATAAATTGGGGTAATGAGCCCTTAGTATCTTTGCAATCAGATGGACTACTTATTGAACCGACTTTTGCGATAACCTAATGGTGTTGAGAAGATCATTTTACCCGGGACGTCAACGCACCACGAAAGGCAACCTATCGAAGCAGCTGTCTCCGAACTTGCGACCATCAGAGAGAAGGTTTCTTTGGCCACAGTCGTCTTGGACAGTCGTGGCTCATTCATGCATGCCGACTGCGAGGTGCCACATTCCAACGGGTGCCCGTTGCCAAGGTATAGGGCTCGAAAAGTACGAAAAGCGATGCGACGTGTATCTTGGGGAAGGAATCAGAAGTACTATTGGGTGTCAGGTTCATGGTTCCTTCCTAACAATAACAAAATAAAAACAAATAAATGTTGGAAGCCCCCAACCGGCTAACGCCGTGCCAGCCGCCATCTGGTAAAATGTTAGGCGCCGTTAGGCACCGCACCGACACCAACCGTAACCGTAACTGTGTGTCCCAATCACCATCACTCTCGAAACTGTCAACTGTGTGAGCGGCGATCTCCAAAACCTAGTAACAGTAACTGGCCCCGCTCTGCCAATTCTCCATTTTCGTTCTATGTCCTTATTCCATTTTGGAAGGAGGGTTTGGCCTCCTAGCAGTTAAAATACCTCTGTAGATGTGGCACTCTGATCACTTGCCACCTGCATCCTGGGTCAGCCTACGAGACCAGAATATCTCCCCTCTTATATTCACCTCAGTAGCCCTTCTATTTTCTTTCCGCATCTTCATTGTCAAGGCCGGGCAAGTGTTCAAACTTCTGGGTTGCATCGCATCGCAAGTTAATCCTGATGTCAAACGTAATCAACGGGCCCGGCGCACTGCTATTGGAAAAGCTGTCTCAGTGCCTAACGGATTGGCGGCTCACATCGGTGTGTACTACCATACCGTATACGAGCACACCAGTAGTGCTACGTTGGTCGTGTGCGATAGTGTACTTACTTGGACCTTTTGGCTTGCAGGATTTATCGGGTACGCATGAGTTCTTCCCCTTTGGTTTTGTCCATTTGGGTTGCCGTCCATGTTCCGACTTTGTGAGATGAATGCTGACTTGGGTCGGCCACCTGCAACGATTCAGTATCAAGCGCAACGTTGATTGTAAGCGGCGCGATTATGTGTCACGATGATGTCTCGTTCCAACTCACTGCGTGTAGTTTTACGATTGGTTCTTAACAAGCGGCGACGAGGTGCACCCCATTTCTTCCCTTAACCTCCTGTTTACCTGATGGGCGCTTGACGTTTCTTCTCGAGGCAGTTGGTTTACCTCTGGCGCTGGGACGGGAGCCTCTATGTCCGTGTGCTATTCTTTTTGGTGCGATACCCAGCACTTGTTTGTTCCATCCTGGATCTGCTTCCGGTGCGTGAGCGGACTCAACAAGTCGATGCCGGCTGTGGGTCCAAGAAATACAAGCTGATGGGTTGACGGTAGCCGACTATTACACGGTCAAATGTTGCGACGTGTCTGCGTGCTGTCATTATGATATGTTCAGAACGTGAGATTATCATCTGAAGCATATCGCTGCTGCTGACGAGACTGCTCTAAGTCATCCTTGCGATGAGAGTATGGGTCATGTGGGGAAAGAGCCGGCGGATACTCGTGTTCCTGGTCATTTTCTCTATCGTACGGTCGCGGCTCTCTTTCCATCTATTATATCTCAACTCACCTCGATTTTTGGAGGCCTGCGCAGCGCTGGGGGTAATCATAGCTGTGATTGGCATGGCCACGAGTACTACTATCGTTGGTAGGTAGTTGCCATCCGAGCCTCCAAGCTGTCACTGAGCATTGACGCCTCTGCCGTTGGCATCAAGTTGTACCGCCCGATGCTTTGAGCAGCATACGGCAGTGTGTTATGTTGACGAGTGCCGTCAAGCATTGGTGGATTGTATTTTATATTGACGTCATCATGTATGAAGCTGGTTCGTAGCCTCATCCTCTCTCTTGTCCTTGCCTGTCTTGGCTAATAACACCAAGCAGTTGTACTAGTATTGACTCTATACAGAGCCCTACAATGCTTCGGGGGTCTCCAGACACAGAGGTCAAATTTGTTCGACGTGCTTCTGATTGATGGTCCCGCAATTAATCCCCTTTATTACGATTAATTTTGCTGATGCTCGTGTTTCATCAGGGATTATATATTTTGTTTTCATGATTGGTGAGTATCCCTCTCTGTATTCCTGGCCTGGTCACCAACAGACTACACAGTTGTTGGCATTTTGAACGTTGCATTGGTGATCCAATCCTCGGTAAGTCTGTCTTTCATAATCCCGACAAACTCGAGTGAACGATGGTCCACGTCTTGCAAGGATCCGCCGCTACGGCTTGGAGCCACGCGGTAAGGATCTGGTGTATATTCCCCCAGAGCTAAGCTGATGATCTCATTTTTCCTACTTAGGATTCAGATGGTGTTTCATAGCATTCTTTCGACGCGAATCGTGCTACATATTACGACTGTGCTGAAGCAGGATCCCATTGACTCCCGATCTACGACTTTGGTACAACATGGGCATCTAACCAAGATGGAGTTTGCCAATTCATCTAATGTCTCTGCGATGATTGTATCCGAAGAGGGCACTGCTAATAGCCGGCTGGTATAAAATTATGGGTGGGATGACTCGGACTTGAACAGATACTTGCAATGATGTAAAAGTAGTTTTTTTTTTTTTTTTTTT
>WNFC01006918.1_pt1 | contig 12479 bp, 16 predicted proteins | sample 5400541 | NCBI WGS metagenome assembly WNFC01 (sample SAMN13153342, study PRJNA577476) | soil metagenome | isolation source: 120 cm saprolite under Douglas fir tree site 2 hole 2 replicate 1 | place: USA:California | collected 2015-04-18
CAAAGTGGAAACACACGTGTGGCTCTGCTTTGCTCCTCTAAGCCCAGCCGCGCTTTTCGCGGCATCCCGCGAAATCCATTTTGTTAAGGTTTGAGAGCGGCCTATAATGGCAGAAGTCATGAAGAACATTACTCTTCCCATCGTCATCGAGGCAGACGCGGATGGCTTTTTCGTTTCCTGCCCCCCGCTCCAGGGCTGCTACAGCCAAGGCGACACCTACGAAGAAGCCGTCGAGAACATCAAGGATGCCATCAAGCTGCACATAGAAGACCGGCTCGCCGATGGCGAAGAGATTCCCCAGGTTTCCGTGAGCCTCTCCACTGTTGAAATTGCTGTCTGATGCCCAAGCTCCCACGCTTGACGGCGCGCGAAATCTGTTCCGTACTGGAAAAACTGGGGTTTTCAATCGCGCGTCAGAGCGGCAGCCACATGATCTATAAGAATGCAGAAGGCAAGCGGGCAACCGTTCCATTTCACGCCGCGAAGGTTCTCCACCCCAAGATACTGAAAAGCATCCTGCGGGACGCGGGTCTGACTGCCGAAGACTTGGAAAAAATACTATGACTCCCACCTCGTGACGGCTAGTCAAGTGTCACACTCGACGGTTTTGAGACTTGGTTTTTTTCCATCTTCAGATTGCCAACCCTCATCCTTTCAAAACTTTCCGCAATCATTCGAATTACACACTAGATAAATGTTGACAGGCAATACCCTGCTATCCTGATTCCTGTGACTGGTCGTCGTTACCAACTCAATTCACAGCCACAACCCCGAGGAGCCCCATGCAGTCGCTTTGGCTGAACCCCATCCTCAATACGGACTCCTACAAGCTCACCCACTGGTGGCAATATCCCCCGGACACGCGCCACATCTATTCCTACCTCGAATCGCGCGGCGGCATGTTTGAAGAAACCATGTTCGCCATGCTCCAATACATCATCAAATCCAGCTTCGCCGGCCAGGTCTTCACCCTCGACGACGTTGAAGAGGCCCGCCGCATTGCCCACGCGCACTTCTCCGGGCATCCTAAATCTTTCAACTACGAAGGCTTCAAATCTCTCTACGCCAAGCACGGTGGCCGCCTCCCGCTGCGCATCCGCGCCGTCAAGGAAGGCACGGTCGTCAAAACCCACAACGCCCTCATCACCATCGAAAATACTGACCCCGAGTTTTATTGGCTCACCAATTGGGCGGAAACGCTTCTCGTCCAAGTCTGGTATCCCATCACCGTCGCCACACTTTCCCGCGCGATCAAGCAGGTCATCGGCAAGGCTCTTGTTCGCACCGGCGATCCCTCGCTTCTTCCCTTCAAGCTGCATGATTTCGGTTTCCGCGGCGTTTCTTCCAAGGAGTCCGCGGCCATTGGTGGCGCCGCGCATTTGCTGAATTTTCTGGGCACGGACACGCTTGCCGCCATTCAGCTTCTCAATCAGTTTTATTCGGCCGATCTCACCGCGCATAATCCTCTCGAATGCGCCGCCTACAGCATCCCCGCTTCCGAGCATTCCACTATCACCGCGTGGGGCGAAGCCCATGAGCTGGACGCTTACGCCAACATCCTCGCAAACTGCCCCGAAGGAATCGTCGCCTGCGTCAGCGATTCCTACGACATTTACAATGCCGTCCGCAACCTCTGGGGCGGCGCTCTGCGCGAAAAGGTTCTTCAAAGAAAAGGAACGCTCGTGATTCGTCCTGACTCCGGCGAAGCCGTCACCGTCCTTGAAGAACTGTTCAAAATTGTCAGCGAGAAATTCGGCTACGAAGTAAACCGCAAAGGCTGGAAGACCACCGTTCCGTGCGTGCGCTTCATCCAGGGCGATGGCGTCAACTTCTACACCATTCAGAACATTACTGCGCAGCTCACGCGCAGAGGCTGGTCGCAGGATATCTGGAGCTACGGCATGGGCGGCGCGCTGCTGCAACAAATCAATCGCGACACGCTGAAATTCGCGTTGAAGTGTTCCGCCATCGACCGCAACGGCCAATGGCACAACGTGTACAAGAATCCGAAAACCGATCCGTCGAAAGCCAGCAAAGGCGGCCGCTTCAACCTCATGCAAAACGGCAAGGATTTCGCCACTGTTGAAGTCGTTGAAGGCGCTCCCATTCCGTCCAACAACGCTCTCGAAACAATCCTTGAAGACGGCAAACTCCTGCGCGACCAGACTCTTGCCGAAGTTCGCGCCATCGCCTCTTCCTACGACACCTACAATGACGCCGCCTGATCTCTTTCCGTATGTAGTGTGCAGGGGCGGGCCTTGGCCCGCCCGCAGTCATTCACGCGCCGCGCAGCTTGAAGCGTTGAATTTTCCCCGTGGCCGTCTTCGGCAGCTCGCCGCAGAATCGCACTTCACGCGGCACTTTGTACGATACGAGCCGCGCTTTCACGTGCTCGCAAATTTCGGCCGCCAATTTCTCCGTGCCCTGGACACCTCCGCGCAACACCACATGAGCCACGGAATACGACAGTCCCCGCTCATCGGTCGCGCCAACCACGGCGGCTTCGGCGACGTGAGGATGCCCCAGCAGCGCGTTTTCCACTTCCGTCGGAGAAACCCACATTCCCGCGACTTTCAGCATGTCGTCAGCGCGCCCGCGATAATGGTAGTAACCGTCGGAGTCACAAAAGAATTTATCGCCGGTCACGACCCAATCTCCGCGTTTCGTGCGCGCTGTAAGTTCGGGAATCCGCCAATACTCCGCGAACGCGCTCGCGCCACGCACCCAGAGATTGCCGATCTCGCCATCGCGCACCGATTCTCCCGTGTCATCAACAATTTTGACTTCGTAACCCGGGACCGGAAAACCGCAGCTGCCTGGCTTGCATTTTCCGGGAACGCTGGAAATGAAAATGTGCAGCATTTCCGTCGAGCCGATCCCGTCGAGGATCTCGATTCCGAATTGCCGCTTCCAAGCGTTGAAAATTTCAGCGGGCAGGGTTTCACCGGCCGATACGCACTTGCGCAGGGAAGAAAAATCCACGCGTTGCTCCGGCCGCTCCGCTTCCCGCAACACCGCGGCATAAAAAGTCGGCACGGCGAAAAAAATTGTAGGCCGGTGACGCGCCACCATCTCGACGACATGCGCCACGCTGGTGCGCTCCGGATTCAACACCATCCGGGCGCCGGCGGAAAGCGGGAAATACATTCCGTTTCCCAGGCCGTACGCGAAAAATAATTTAGAAACGGAAAATGTCAAATCGTCGGCGCGCAGGCCAAGAACGGATTGCGCATAACTCCTGCTGGCGACCAGCGAGTCCGCGTGACGATGCACCGCCGCTTTGGGCGCGCCGCCGCTGCCGGAGGTGTAAAGCATGAACGCCGGATCGCCCGGCGAAGTGTCCGCCGCCGCGAGTTGTTCGCTCGCTGCCGCGATCCATGCGCTCCACTTCGCGGAGGACACGCCGCGCAGATTTGTTTTTCCCTCACTTACGACGACAATCGGCACCTGCGGGCGCACGCTCGAAGCCGGCAAAAACTCCGCGAGCGCCTCGGAATGAACGATGGCAACCTGCGGCTCGCTATTTTCGAGGTAATGAATGTAGTCGGAGGATCGCGCGAAGGGATTTACGGGCACAGCCAGCGCGCCGATTTTTGCGGCGCCAAAAAAAGCAGCGAGAAATTCGGCCGAATCCGGAAGGACAATCAGAACACGATCGCCGCGGGAAACGCCCTGCGAAAGCAGCGCATTCCCCGCGCGATTGGCGAGCGCCGCCAGTTCCCCGTAGCTCACTTCGCGCGGTTCACCAACGATGGCGATGCGCTCGGGGTGCAGCGCAGCCGAGGCATCCAGAAAATGAGATGCCACATTGAAATGTGCAGGCAATTCCTGGTGCATAAACTTTTCTAATGGCGCTGCACCGAATCTTCAGTCCACGCCGATATCTTCGTTCCAAATTTCAGGGTGATCTGCAATGTACTTCGCGAGCATCTGGACACATTCGTTCGAATGGGCGTCAAACACTTCCGTGCCGTTTTCACGCAACCAATCGATGCCGCCGCGAAAATTTACGGATTCACCGACGACCACGGTGCCGATGCCAAACTGGCGGATCAAGCCGCTGCAATACCAGCAGGGAGCCAGCGTGGTCACCATGATTTTATCGCGGTAACTTCGTTGCCGGCCCGCCTTGCGAAACGCATCCGTCTCACCATGGGCCGAAGGATCGCCTTCCTGCACTCTGCGGTTGTGGCCGCTTCCCAAAAGCTTTCCGTTGCGTTCGAATAGCGCCGCACCGATGGGGATTCCTCCTTCGCTGAGCCCAAGGTGGGCCTCTTCGACGGCCGTCTTCAGCATCGCGAGATACTTTTCTCGATTTTTGTTGGAGTCCGTGGCCATTTCCTTCCGACGCTGACTTCCCTGCCGCATTCACGTCATTAGTTGGCGGCGCTCGCCGCCGGAAACATCCAACTCAGAAAAAGATGGGTCGGCCAATAGATAAGCGCGACTGCTCCAACAAACATCACCGCGAGGTGCGCAGGAGCGGGTCCCCAGGAGCGGTGAAAGAGAGGATCTTGGTACGCATAATTCATATTGAACCCCGATGGCAAAAACCGCGAGGCGACGAAAAGCCCCGCGGCAATCGCGGCCTGCAATGCCAGAGCGCGGCGGTCGTAGCCAATCTTCCGCATGGCCCAGAGCAGCGCCAGGGGAAGACCGATGTGAAAGCTGGAAAGCAGCCGCGCCCAAATCGGTACGCGCGTGTCCCACATATACTCGGTTCCGCCGACGAGAAATCGTCCCGTCACGAGCCGCCAGCCAACGTCGATGGACCAAAAGATTCCCGCTGCCAGCGAACTGACTGCCTGGCTGGAAATCAGCAGCGAACTCCCCCACCACAATCCCGCGCATGCAAGAATCACCGCGATGTCACACAAGTGCAGCAGATTGGCCCAGCCCCAGAATCGTATGTAAGCCGGCAGCCACACCACCGTCCACAACAGGCCGACCCATCGCAAAACCGGAAACGCGTTTGTGCCAGTGGTCATGCGCCTTCTCCGATTGGTGCTTCCATTGCGGCACAGCCTACCACAGGCGGCTGAGTCCTTAGGCAATCGATTGATCGCTCTTACTGTGATTGGGCCAAGAGAACCCGTTTGCCGGTCCGGTGACACCAAAATGGAGCTTGGCATCATAGGTCTGAATTCCTAGCATGATGCAGCATGGCTAAACGAAAGCGGGGAGACGCGGTAGAAGCCAGCCTGCTAGTGGAATGGCTGCAACATCGCGAGGACGAGATGGCTGCGTTGCTGGCTGAGCTGGTTGCCGTGCCCACGGAGAATCCGCCGGGAAAAAATTATCGGGCATGCGCCGATCTTCTTGAGAACCGAATGCGAGAATGGGGCTTCGAATGCGAGCGCCTGGAGGCTGGCGACCCAAAGGAAGGTACTGGCGAGAGTCCACTCTGTCTGATTGCCAATTATGGGCGGGGAGAACGCGTGCTCTACTTTCATGGACATTACGACGTTGTACCTGCGCAGTCGAGGGAGCAATTCCAACCTGTGCGCAAAGACCATTTCCTGTTTGGCCGTGGCTCCGGCGACATGAAAGGCGGGATTGTCGCCATGCTGTATGCCATTCTGGCGCTGAAAGAAAGTGGGGCCGAACTAGACGGAAGAATCAGTTTAACGCTGGTTCCCAATGAAGAGACGGGAGGAGAAGGCGGCGCGGCGTGGCTGGCCGCGCAGGGACGATTGGGCCGCGGCGGCATCGGGATGCTTTTGGCCGAGCCGACCAGCGGCGTTGTGTGGAACGCGAACCGCGGGGCGATTTCGTTGCGCGTCCGAGTGCTCGGAAAATCCGCGCATGTTGGTTTGCAGCACCAGGGCGAAAACGCGTTTGAGCAAATGGTTCAAGTCGTTGAGCAGCTTCAGAAGTTGAAGCGAATCGTAGAGCAGAGAACCAGTAGCTTCAGCACCGGGGCGGAGCAAGCAGGCCATTCGATACTAATGCTGGGAGGAAAAAGCGGCGGCGGCACAAACTTCAACGTGGTGCCGGAGGAGTGCTGGTTCACGATCGACCGGCGAATCAATCCCGAGGAAAACCTTGCCGAGGAAAAATCGAAACTGATCGCGACGCTGGAGAGTTGCAAGCATGAAGGCATTCGATTGGAATGGGAGATTCTGCAAGAAGGGCCATCCTCTGCGTGCCGCGAGGAGGAGCCACTTGGCGAGGCGCTAGCCCGCAGCGTGCGAGCGGTTACGGGCAAATCGCCACGTTTTGAGATGTGTCCCGGACTGCTGGAGACTCGCTTTTACGCCGCGCAGGGCGTCCCAGCTTATGCGTACGGCCCCGGCCTGCTCTCCGTGGCGCACGGTCCGAATGAATATGTCGACCTGCGAAAAGTCATCGATTGTGCCGCGATTTATGCACTCGCCGCTTTGGAAATGCTCCAAGCGTGAATCCGTCGGCCGAGGCCCGACCGTCATCGCAAATTAAAAGTTGTTCCGTTTGATTGTCGCGGCAACCTCGAGAGAAACAGAGAATAATTCTCTAAGCCATTGAAATATAATTTTGTTTATATAGTATCGGAAGAGTATTTGAGCAGTGTTGACTGATTCCCAGCAATTGGTCCGATAGTACTATTCAAGATTCTCCCTGAATCGCCGATGATTCCAAACGTATGCCAACCCTTTACTTTTGCCAACCCCACGCAAAAAACCAAGGCATGCTTCGCGCCGTCCTGTCTACTAACGAATGCGAGCGCGTCGTCAGCCAGCACCCGGCCATCTATGTCGGAGATCAGTTCCCGAAGCTGGCGAACGAGCAAGGAGCGGCAAACGACTTTGCCGTGCTCAACTTCCCTCCGAATGAGGCTCCCGCAGGCTGGCGACCCGGCTACTACCGGCTGGACTCCGACCTGACGGAGCTCAACGAATCGCTGCTGGCACTTTCGCGCTAATTCCAACAGGCTATTCCGAATTTGGCCGGACTCTACCGTGAGGCCCGCGCAAGCGAGCTATTCCCATTCTCCAGCTGAGGCAACCACATGAAGCCCGATTGCAAACGAATGGTCTCCGAGGGGCTCGCAGTAGACGACTCGTGCCCGAGCTCGGAAATCCCCCGGCAGGGACCACAAATTCAGGCGCTCATTTAGTCTTAAAGGATTACTGGAAACCACGCGCGCGCCGTGGGTGCTTACGTTTTCCGTAAGGCCCTCCTGCGTACGATGGCGCACATCCAGGCTGCAGAGATCCACTCTTACTGTAAGGGGAATGCGTTCTTCCAACCGCCGCGCAACTGCTTGCATGAGACACCCCCACGGTCTGGCGCAATCTGAAAGGATGGATGTCGGGGCGGGAACGACAAGAATAGTATACCCTGGCGGGACCAGTATGGCTAGTGATTCTAGTCCTGCCTTTTGCCGCTGGCTCTTGGGCTGGGAACAACACCAACTTGGTTCTTCACCTCCGTAACCCTGGTATCCAGCCGCAAGGCATTGCTCGTCGTCGGCCACGCAAACATCGGTAACTAGCTAGGCACGGCCGAAGCTGCATGAATTTGCCGGCCTTGGGTTGACTTTTGATCACCAGCGATTCCCGCCCTGCGCACCGGGAAGCCTCTGACGCGCTATTAGCTATTGGCGAACCGGATACACGATGGTACTCCCGGTCTATCGACCCCGACGGAAGCAGGCGACAAAATCGGCTCAATTCAGAGAAATGTAGTCTACGGCTCTGGAGTAATGACCCCTGGTTTCCGACAGAAGACGAATTGGAGGTTGCCCATGAAACCGTTTAGTTTGTTGAAGATACCGGTACTGTTGGTGGGTTTTGGGGCCTTGCTATTTTTCTCACCCACCTGCAAGGCGCAATCGGAAGTCAATCCCGATCATTTCGATGGCACAGACCCGTGGGAGATAGCTGCACGAAAGCCAGTGACTCCGAGAACCAAGGCGGCGACGGGACCTGCTTCGTACCAAGTGCAGAACAAGACGGCCGGCCCAGGCGCAAGCCTGCAACTTGCTGCGGCACGTGATCTCTCGAATCCTGTGCCCCACAACACCGTGGCGGTTCAGGACAAGCGCAAGACGGCGGTCCGCAAATCGAATAAGGAATAACCCCACAACCACGACTCGGCAAAAGGGGGCACAGTCTGCCCTCTTTCGCGGCATGACTCTTCCCCATTTATTAAGCACTTATCGATTCCCGTCTGCGCTCCGTTCCGTATCCAAGCGCTGCGGCAGCCGCCCTTGTTGAGCACGAAAAAGCAGGCGTCCGCAAAAATCAGTGACTTCCACCGAGAAGTCCGAGTACTATCTTTTCAATCCTTGGGAAATTTGCGCGTGGGGTAAGAATGCCTCCCGAAGGCGTGCGTCGCAGCAGCCGAATTCCGAGAGAAATTGCAATTTTATTGGTAGGCAGCGACATGGAAGGCAAGATGTTTTCTGAGCAGACCAAAACCGTGCTGCTCAGCCGACATGGAGCTGGCATCGTTTCGCAATATGTCCTTTCCGCTGAACAAGAACTGATCCTGCGCAGGCTGGATACCGAAAAAGAGGCCGAGGTTCGCGTCGTTGGTCAGCTTGGCGCTGATGGCAAGACCTATACGTACGGAGTGGCTTTCTTGAATCCGGAACTGGACCTCTGGGGCGTCAAATTCCCCGGTATGACGGACTCCGAAAAAGAAGCCAGCCGCGTGCTGCTCCAATGCAGCGGCTGCAAGGCCCGGGAGGTGGTTCAGCAAAGCGATTTGGAATCGGACGTATACCTGGTCAATGAAGGGATTGTCCGTTCCTGCAAAAGGTGCGGATCCGCGACGATTTGGAAGCAGGCTACTGACGATGCCAGTGGCGAACCTGTTCCGCCGGAAACGGCCCCACTGGAAGCTGACGAAATAATGGAGCCCGTTGAGGCTGTCCGGCTCACGCCACCGGACCCAGTCCCCGTACAGCAACCCGAATCGCGCCCCGAAAACAGGCGCAAGCATGTGCGCGCCAAGGTGAATTTCAAAGCATGCATCCGGAGTTATACCTTTGGCGAGGATATCGTGACGTGCGAGGACATTTCCCGCGGCGGACTCCGATTCAAAAGCCGGAAGGAATACGTTGCGAATACCGACATCGAGGTGGCCGCGCCCTACTCACCGGGCATGCAATCCATTTTTGTCCGTGGGCAAATCGTACACGTCATGGAACTGAAGCAAGAAAGGCGCTTCCGCTGCGGGGTCGCCTACGCCAAGTCCTGAGTCCGCGCCGCTAGGGGCGATTCTGGAGCGCCTTCTCAAGGGTGGTAGTCACGCGTACGACCGGGCCGTTCCAGAAAATCGCCGTCGGTGTCTGCCGCCAATTCGAACGGGGTGCAAAGAGAAGGGCGTCATCCCAGAAGAATCCGCGGTTGACGCAGCAATCGGGCTTAGCTTGTACCGGGTTTTCACTGGCAATCCTGCGAAGCTCTTGCGCGACGAGATGTTGCGGATCCCAAAACTGCCTGGCGCGGCGGTCCGGAATTCTCCCGAGCGTGCTACGAACTGGTGAACGCAAGTCCGTCGGAAGCATCGGCTCCCACACCACCAGTACCCGGAGAGAAGGGTCCGAATTGCGTTGCAGGAGTTGCTCGACTGCGGAGGCCCCCCGCAGACAGGTTGCTCAAGTGGGAGAAAGAAGAAGCAGCAGCCGGGGCCCTTCCGTGGATTTGTCGAAGGACTCTTCAAAGGCAGCGAAATTCGCGGTGGTGAGCGCAGAGAGAGGTGCTTGACCGGGCGGCGTGGAAGAATCCAGCCTGAAGTACGCTACGAGAAGAATAAGGATCACTAGGAAAATGCCAATCGCGACGGTTTTTTTCTTCACTTCGTAGCCCCTGAAAGATGATCGGCAATGAATCCTGCGATTTCCTGAGGGAAGACGATCATCGCAACAACGCATACAACCGCAGCCCAAAGTAGCACCGAGCTCAAATAATTCCGTTTCACCGAGCACAACCTTGCGCGGCGCTGCTGCCAGAATCCAATTCCCAGCAGCGCAACAGAAAGTGCCAGGAGCCACGGCCGGAACCTCTGCACAAATGCGCTCGCGCCCGCCGCTCCCAACGCGCCAGCAAATCCCAAAGGTAGACAGCATCCCATCGTGACAAGCGAGCTTACAATCGCACCCAAGGACGCGGAGATGCCGGAGCCTTTTTTCGAGCTTTCTGTCTGCTGCGAGGCTTCCACTTGTGTGTTTCCTGAGTTCATTTGTTCTTAGTTTATTTCAGCGAGGCCTCAATTTTGTTCTTGAACTCCCTCGCCTTGGCAACCACCGCCGGCTCGTCCACGGTAAGCAGTTTTTTGTCTCGCATCACGACGCGGCCGCCGATGATTACCGTCTCAACGTCGCTTCCTTTCAGAGCATACGCCAATTGCGCATAGATGTCGTACATCGGCACGGAGTTCGGGGCGTCCAGCCCGATGAGGATCAAGTCCGCCTTCTTCCCTGCTTCGAGCGAGCCAATTTCCTTTTCCATATGCAGCGCCCGAGCGCCATCGATAGTGGCCATTTCCACGACGGCCTTCGCCCCTAACGCCTTCGGATCCATCTTGGTGATCTTCTGGAGCTTCGCCGCCAGGTCCATCTCTTCCATCAAGTCCAGATCATTGTTGCTGCCCGCCGGGCTGTCCGTGCCGAGGCCGACGGCGATACCGGCGGCGCGTTCTTCGATCACCGGAGCAACTCCGCTCGCCAGCATCATGTTACTCGAAGGATTGTGAACACACCCAACCTGCCGCTGAGCCAGGATCCTGCGGTCCGCCTCGTCCACCCAAATGCAATGCGCCGCGAGGACGTCTGGCCCGAGAAATCCAAGTTTGTCGAGATACTGCACCGGGGTGGTGCCATTTTTCTCGCGGCTATCGTTCAATTCTTTCTTTGTCTCCGCCACATGAATCAAGATCGGAGCATGATATTTCCTTGCCAGTGCGGCAGAATCCTGCAGCGTCGTTTGCGAACAGGTGTATATCGAGTGAGGCGCAACCGCGGCGTGAATCAGCGTGTCACCTTGCCAGCGCTTCAGGAATTTTTCCGTGTACTCGAGCATGGCTGCGTTGTTCTTATTGTCTGGCGCAGGAAAGTCAAGGATACTCTCGCCCAGCACGCCACGCATGCCGGCGGCCTTTGTTTCTTCGGCGATGGCGTCTTCAAAGTAATACATGTCCGCGAAGGTGGTGACGCCGCCGCGGATTTGTTCGGCGGCGGCCAGCCGCGCGCCCCAGCGCACAAATTCCTCCGTGACGTTTTTCGCTTCCGCCGGAAAAATGTATTTGCGCAGCCATTCGTCGAGCGTCACGTCGTCGCGCAGACCGCGGAGCAGCGTCATAGGCGCGTGGGTGTGGGCGTTGATGAATCCCGGAAGCACCATCTTCCCTTTCGCGTCGATTATCTTCTTCGCGGTGTACATGTATTTGTCGATGGCTGCGGGAGTGGACGGCTCGACGGCGAAGATTGTGTCGCCTTGCATCACTACAATTCCGTTCTCAAGGATTCGCTGCGAAGTATCCATCGTCACGACCGTGCCGCCCGACACTACCAAATCCCAAACGGTATCTGCCGCTGACTTCTGTCCCGTGGATTTCCGCGCCTGTTTCCGCTTCGCTGGCGCCGGTGCCTGTGCCAAAACGAAGGTTTGAAAGGAAAAGAGAGCCAGAGTAAGGAACGCAAGAACAACTTTGCTTTGCCGGAACGAGTTTCGAGTTTCCATTGTCGGCTTTCCTCCTCCTAAAGGTTGGAGGAATCGAAGGGTTTGGGGAACAGATCTTTCATCCGAATGATTTCTATTTTGCCCTTGAGGTTCGCCATGATCACGGGAACGTCCCCGCAGAATTCCCAGATGAGTTGGCGGCAGGCGCCGCAAGGCGGTGTCAACGTGTCTGTATCCGTGACCACCGAGATGGCGTCGAAGCCGCGCTCGCCTTCGCTGATGGCTTTGAAAATGGCGACGCGTTCGGCGCAAACGGTGAGGCCATAGGTGGCGTTTTCAACGTTGCACCCGCCGAAGATTCGGCCGGATGTGGCGCGCAGCGCAGCGCCCACGCGAAAATTCGAATACGGCGCATGCGCGTTTTCCCTTGCCTGTCTTGCGGCCGCAATCAGGGTTTCATTCTCGCTCACGCCAACGCCTCCCGGTACACCTCAGAATATTCTACGCAATCGCCTCAGCAATTCGCGGAATGACTGCTTTCAGCAAGCCGATGAATTGCCCTTTGACGCGCTCCGCGGTTTCCAGCACTTCCAGGTGGTTGAGCGGCTGATCCAGGATTCCCGCTGCCGCATTCGTCACGCAGGAGATGCCCAGCACGCGAATGCCGCTATGCCGCGCTGCAATCACTTCGGGAACCGTGGACATGCCAACGAGATCAGCGCCGATCGCGCGCAAGTAGCGGATCTCCGCCGGCGTTTCGTAACTCGGCCCAAGGACAGCTGCGTACACACCCTCATACATCCCGATTCCGATGCGGTTTGCTTCGCCGACGGTCATTTCGCGGAAGCGCTTGTCGTAAGCCGAGGTCAT
>WNFC01006919.1_pt1 | contig 12478 bp, 11 predicted proteins | sample 5400541 | NCBI WGS metagenome assembly WNFC01 (sample SAMN13153342, study PRJNA577476) | soil metagenome | isolation source: 120 cm saprolite under Douglas fir tree site 2 hole 2 replicate 1 | place: USA:California | collected 2015-04-18
CGTCTGATCGAACTCGGTGCTTATCGTATTCGCGAAGGCCGCATCGTTGATAAGTTTCTGTCTCTCGTCAACCCGGAGATTCCCATTCCGAGATTCGTGATGGCGCTCACAGGTATTACAAACGAGATGGTCAAAACTGCACCGGTCTTTGCCGACATCGCACCGCGCTGGCTCGATTTTGTCAGCGAATCAGTCCTAGTCGCCCACAATGCGCCCTTCGATACCAGTTTCCTTAACCACGAAATCTCTCGTGTTTACCCGGGCCACCGTATGGTTAATCCTCATCTTTGCACTGTCAGGTTATCGCGCCGCGCCTTGCCGGAGTTAACTAATCACCGGCTCGATACTATTGCCAGTCACTTCTCAATCCCAATCATCAGCCGTCACCGGGCCGGTAGCGATGCCCTCGCAACCGCCGAACTATTCTTATTGTTGCTTTCCAGACTTGAAACAGAACATGGGATAACAGATCTGGCTGCTGCACGAAACTTTCAGTTTACTGAAACCAAAGAAAACGAGAAGGCTCAACCGGTGCTGCCACCACTGCCCTTAATTTCCGGTCTCTAACGTATGCTTGATGGCCGACTCCGCTAGAGCTCCGACGGCGCTGTCCCGTTGACGAATCTGGGATCTCCGCTTCAGGATGCTGCGTACTATCACTCCCAGCGAAATCAAGATTATCAACCCACCTCCAATCCACGGATAGTACCTAGCCAGAATCATCTTAGCTTCGGCCCCATAACGGACTGCGAAGTAACCTTCCAGCAGGAAGCGGAAAGCACGACCGGCAATTATAGCGATCATGAATCGCGAGATGCTGAAGCGAAACACTCCTGCCGTAATCACAAATAACTTGAACGGAAACGGCGGCGGCAACAATGTCGCAATCAGCACGGACAGCATATCGTACCGATCAATGAGATCTTTTACGCGCTTCTGTTTTGCTGGAGAGAACTTGGCCAGAGCTCGAGCGCCTGCCCGTCTGGATATGTAATACAAAATCCCGCACCCGATAGCCGACCCGGAAGTCGCCATGAAAGCATAGAGCAACATCCAGCGCGGATGTGTGGTTGACAGCAGGAGCATCAGCGCATCGGCACTGCTCGGCAGCGGCACAAACGTCGAATCGAGCAATGCAACGGTGAACAGACCAAACGCTCCGAAGGTGACGAGATACTCCGAAACACGCGTGAGCCCTTTTGTTATTCCGTGAATAAATAATTTCAATCAGCGGTCCTTTCTCGTCTCAGGGAACTCGTTGAAGCCTGCAGCGTTCTGGTTGCTTCCCACCGGAGGAATTACATTTTTGCGCCAATTGATAAGCAAATATATCAGTATGACCACCAGCAGCACCGCAGCCCCGATGCTAATAACCACTAACCCATTATCTTTGAAAAACAGCAGCACCCGCCTACCGTAGAATACCGCCAGAATACCTTCGACGTAGTATCGGAACGACCGTGCCAGCATCACTGTCAACAAAAACTTCCAACGCGGATACTCCAACGTACCTGCCGTGGCAACAAAGATCTTGAAAGGCAACGGCGGCGGCAGTATGGCAGGAATCGCTATAGCCAGGAAACCGAAGCGCGCGTAAGCCGTTTCCACGCGTTTGATGCTTTCTACACTGAAGCGCCTGCGCAGCACCGCTTGCCCGCCCCGTCGCATAATAGAATAGAGAACGGAACAACCGATAACCGATCCGGCAGCAGCAAACAGCGGAAAGTAGAATGCGGCACTGGGATTCTTGAAGCATCGTCCCACGACCAGGTAGTCGTTGATTTCGGGTAGCGACAAAAGCGACGAATCAAGGGCCCCTATGACCAACATCGCCGGAATGGCCAGGTATACCGGCAGTCCCAGCACATATCGCTCGAGTAGTCGACCAAAGGCTGTTAACCAATCAAACATGGAGAATGATTCCTGGCGAGTGTGAACGGAAAATAGCCTGTGCCTCGCTCTCCCTCATCAGCTGAATTCATTCCAATCAAAACATAATCTCCTGCCGAAGTCATAATGTCGATTACGATCAATTGGAAAGGTGTAGACAGCAACAGTGCCGTATTTGCAATCGGACCTGGTCCTCAACCGAAAAGCTCGTGATGGGTTAGGTTCTTATTTGGCGGGAGCAAATATCGAAGGCGTGTCATAAGTTACGCCGAGGGTCACGCCAGAGTTGTGAGTAAAGCTTGTCAACCCCTTGATACCTGCGAAGTCGAAGCGAAGTCCGGAAGCTCTGATCTGCATTCCCAAACGCGCCTCTCCCTGCGATTCGGTGCCCAGCGGGCCATTGCCAGGCCGTGTGTTGGCGCGGCCATTAACTTCTCCCGCCAGGCTGAACTGTTTGTTGAGTCGAAAGATGCCGGCCAATCCGTAGGTCAGCACGTCGTTCTGTGAAAACAGCTGAGTGGGTGCCGTGAGGATGGCGATTCCCAGGTTGCCGAAAGTATTAAAGCGGCCATCTCGGCCAAACTTCTTTCCCACCAATACCGAGCCATATGCATTTGTCTGGTTTAGCCCAATCCCTCGCGCCTGATTCGAATTGGGTAGCTGCACGCCAAAGCGAAAGCCGAGCGATGGCGCATGCCTGGTTTCGTTGCGCAGTTTGAACTTGGCCCAAAGCGTGAAGTCACCAGTATCGTTTGTAGAATTTGCGCCCGGCGCCAGTGAAAGCGGAATAGCTGACGTTCCTCTCGAATTAATGTCGACGAAGTTTTGCGCTACACCTTCTATTTGAAACTCAACATTTGGCCCCATACCAAAGTTTACGCCGATGACACCAACGCGTGTTAGATCGCCATTGATTCCGGAGACAGGAAATTTTGCGCCTTGAAGGAAATCGATGCCCGCTTCAATCCTCATTGTGCCGGGAGGAATGATATCCACGTCCTCGGTTAAGAGAGGTCGCTGTTGAGCTCGCGCCATCAGACTCAGGCTGAGCACAAAGGCGAAAGCGACAAGGAATTTACGTGCTCGTTTCAAAAGAGAAGTCATAGCGTGACGTTGGACTTACGATTGCGGATTGTAATGTCCATGCAAGCAAACCGTCAACGACATCTGCGCGGTGAGTAGTGTCCTAGTTTGAGATTGTTTTAGCGCATTCTCTGTGTTCTCCGTGCCTCCGTGGTGGCAAAAGCCAGAAAACCATTTCACCACGGAGGCACGGAGAACACGGCGCAGCCTTACGGCCGCAACCAAAATAAACGATGACGCCCCATGATCTCTTCGGTCATGATGTCTTTAGCACAAAGCATCAGGTGGAAGAGAATCATGGAGCGTTTCTTGAAGCGGCACGAAGACCGCATCGCCGGTACTATAACAGGATTTGATCGAGTTTTGTTTCGTGGCACGCTGCGTTCCATCAGCCACTGCAAAGGCATGGGGATTTTCCTCTCCAGCCAGGGAGTGCTGTTGAAAGACTTTGCAGCTTTTGCGCAGCAACAGTCGCAGGAGGTCGGTGAACACGCTAAAGCCTTTGCCGCCAAGCTAGGGCGGCCGTACCAATACCTGGATTCGCCCTCGCTGGCGAAGGAACAACGGGCGCGAGAGATCATGGAGCGAGACCAGATTAGCAAAGGACTCATTTGTGTGTTGGCCGCGGTAGAGTCTTGTCAGACCATTACCGTCCGCGGCGATCGCCAGAGCAAACAATTGCGACCAGTCTCAGAATTACGCCAGTGCAAGCATCTATATTTCTATTTTGTCGATCGCGAGTTTGGCTTGATGCACATTCGCTTGCAGACTTGGTTTCCCTTTAATGTGCAGGTCTGTGTTAATGGTCGTCGCTGGCTAGCTCGTAAAATGCAGCAAGCCGGCATCTCCTTTGTCCAAAGTGAGAACACCTTTACCCAAATCTCCGATCTCCAGCGCGCCCAACAATTGATGGATCAGTTGCTGCGGAGGAACTTTTCCTCTTTACTCAACTCGCTTAGCAAACAAATCAGTCCCCTTGCACGTCATCCGGAATGGAAGCTGAAAAATTATTACTGGAGCTACCGCGAAGTCGAAATCGCCACTGACGTCATGTTTCGCGACCCGGAGAGCTTGGCGGCGTTGTATCCCAGCTTGATTCAGCATGCGATGCTAGTCTGTCAAAGCAGCGACGTGCTGCGCTTTCTCGGTCGCCGCGTGAGCAGTAGCTTCAATGGAGAAATCAGCAGCAACCTGAAACGTTACGAAGGTCTACGAGTAAAACACTGGGTCGAAGAGAACTCGATCAAAATGTATGACAAGGCCACTACCGTACTGAGGATCGAGACCACCATCAATAACCCGCACCGCTTTAAGGTGTATCGTCAAACGACCCTCCACGGCCAGCGCCAGATGGGCTGGTTACGCCTGCGCCGAGGCGTAGCTGATACCGCCCGGCTGGTGCAGATTTCTCGGGCCGCTAATGAGCGCTATTTGGAGGCGCTCGCGGTAGTCGGAGAACCTAAGCCTTCACACCGCACCCTGGATCCCGTCAGTCGGCCAGTACAGAACAAAGGCCACCGCTACCGAGCTTTGCAACCCATCAGTCCCCAAGACAGCCAGCTCTTTGAACTGCTCTGCCAGGGACGTTTCTTACTCAATGGTTTTCGCAACAAAGACCTGCGTCCACACCTTCCCGCTCCGCCGAATGCTAACCAACGCCAAGCTTCAGCTCGCATCAGTCGCAAGCTCCAACTGCTCCGAGCCCATGGCCTGATCTTTAAAGTCCCCAAAACGCATTACCACCGTATTACCAAGAAAGGACATGACGTAATGGCTACCGCTATCAAATTTTGGGTCTCTGACATCGCTCTCTTGGCAGCCTAAATTCGTCGCAGAAAAACAAAACTTTAGACGTTTGTTACACGGAGAATGCATAAAGACAATCTCAAATTAGGACACTACTAGATAGTTTGCCGATTGACTCGAGACATGAAAGGCAGTTTGGATGAACAACAATCACTTTCTCGTTAAGCCTGGCGCGAAAATCAAGCTTAAAGACTTTGATTCTTCCTACACAGGGAAATTCAACAGTCGCGAAGAAGCGGCTGCGAAGCTCGAAAAAGATGTTGCCCGGCTGAGAAAGTATCAGGACATTCTCTACGCTACGAACACCTACGCCTTGTTAATAATTTTCCAGGCGATGGACGCCGCCGGCAAGGACAGCGCAATTAAGCATGTGATGTCAGGTGTAAATCCACAAGGAACCCAGGTTTTTTCGTTCAAAGCTCCCTCGGCGGAGGAACTCGATCACGACTACTTGTGGCGTTGCAACAAAGCTCTGCCGGAGCGCGGCCGCATTGGCATTTTTAATCGCTCTTACTACGAAGAAGTACTTGTCGTTCGCGTACATCCCGAAATGCTGAACTCCGAACAACTGCCACATGAGTGTCTTAAAGGGATTTGGGAGACGCGCTTCGAGCAAATCAATAACTTCGAGCGCTACCTGGTCCAGAATGGTATCCACGTTTTGAAATTCTATCTAAACGTGTCAAAGGAGGAACAGCGACAGCGATTCCTTGCTCGTATCGAAAGACCGGACAAGAATTGGAAATTTTCGCTGGCCGACGCCAAAGAACGAGGCCATTGGGACGACTACATGAAGGCCTACGAGGATGCGTTTAGATCCACCAGTACCAAATGGGCGCCGTGGTACATCATTCCTGCCGACAACAAGTGGTTCACACATGTGGCCATCGCTGACTTGATAATAGCCAAACTTAAATCATTAAAACTGGCCTACCCAACAGTGAGTGAACAACACCTAAAGGAACTCTTGATAGCCAAGGCGGCGTTGGAAAACGAGCCATGACAACTTTTAGCAGACATCACCAACGGAGAGACAACATGAAAAGAATCGTACCTGGTCTAGTTTCGACACTTCTGCTCCTATGCTTTTTTCAGTCGGCAAACGCACAAGCGCTCTCGCCTGAAGAGCAGAAGATCGTCGCCTATGTTGACGCGCACGCCCCAGAAGCGGTCACACTCCTGGAAAAGGTTGTCAACATTGAGAGTGCCACGCAAAACCTCGCAGGAGTCAAGCGTGTTGGTGAAGTTTTCAAAAGCGAATTCGAAGCACTCGGGTTGAACGCCAGGTGGATCGACATGCCTCCCGAAATGAATCGCGCTGGACATCTCGTAGCCGAAACAAATGGCACTCGCGGCAAAAGAATTCTCCTCCTTGGTCATATTGATACTGTGCTTCAAGGCGAGCACTTCCGCAGAGACGGCAATAGGGCATACGGCAATGGTAGCTCCGACATGAAGGGTGGCGACGTCGTTTTGCTTTACGCCTTAAAGGCACTGGCCGATGGCGGCGCATTGAAAGACACACGCATCATCGTGATGCTCACCGGCGACGAAGAAGCCGCCGGACAGCCGGTGGAAACGAGTCGTGGCGACATGGTTTCTGCCGCGAAACGAAGTGACTTGGCGCTTAGTTTTGAAGCCGCGCACGGTGTTGACGCCACGGTCGGGCGGCGCGGCAGCAGTTCGTGGACCGTGGAAGTCACGGGTGCTACCGGGCATTCATCACAGATTTTCAAGGAGCGCATGGGCAGCGGTGCGATACTCGAAGCAGCGCGCATCCTCAACCAGTTCTATGAACAGTTTCACAACGACAAAAATCTCACCTTCAATCCCAGCCTGATCATCGGCGGCACAGAGGCAACGCTAAATGGCACGAGCGGCACGGCAACGGGCAAGACCAACGTTGTTCCGCAGAAGGTGGTCATTCGCGGCGACCTGCGCTTCAGCAACGAGGAAACGAAAGAAGTCGCGCGGGCGAAGATGCGGGCAATCGTGACCGCAAATCTTCCACGCACATCAGCGAAGATAAGCTTTGAAGATGGTATTCCAGCAATGCCCGCCAGTGAAGGCAACTACTCCTTATTAAACCAACTCAGTCAGGTGAGCCAGGACCTGGGCTTGGGCAAAGTAGGAACAGTTGACCCCGCTGATCGTGGTGCGGGGGATATAGCATATGTCTCCCATCTCATTAGCGGCCTCGATGGCCTGGGCGCCGACGGACAGGGCGCACACGCGCCCGGAGAATCCGTGGAATTGGCATCAATGCCGATGCTGACCAAAAGAGCCGCCATCCTGATTTACCGATTGACCCGCCAATGATCTGTAATCTGCGGATACCTGTTCACTTCCCTTGACAGTCTGGGGGACTCGACTATACTTACCCTAGATTGTCGAGGGGACACTACCAATGGCGAATACTCGGACAGACTTGATGCAAGGCACACTCGAGCTGTTGATTCTAAAAACGCTGACTCGCGAACACATGCATGGCTACGGTATTGCCCAGCGAATACACGAGGCTGTTGATGATTTGCTCAAGGTTGAAGACGGCTCGCTTTACCCTGCGCTCTATCGCATGGAAAAACGTGGCTGGATTGCCTCGGAGTGGGGCGCTTCAGAAAACAATCGCCGAGCAAAATTCTACAAACTAACAAGGGCCGGGCGCCAACAACTGTCAGCTCAATCTGTCAATTGGGAACGCATCTCTCAGGCAGTTACGAAAGTCTTGCAATCTGCTTAGGAGAATGCGCTCATGAATAGTCACCTGGATCTACTACTTAAACGCTTTGATCGAGCAGCATTCGAATGTGAAGTCGAAGAAGAACTGAAATTTCACATCGGGATGCAGGCGCAAGCCTACGAAAGGCAGGGACTAACTCCGGAAGAAGCTTTCGCCAAGGCCGCGCTTCGATTCGGAGATTTCATGCAGATCAAAACGCAATGTATCCGAATAGGCAAACAAAGCGGTGTGAGGACATTGGCAATGAGAATTCTCTTCACTGTAGCTTTTCTCCTGGGACTTCTAATTAGAATTTCGAGCTGGGAGTTTCATTTAACACGAGTCGGAGATTTGCTGATTATGATAGCCGTCTTCGGGAGCTTGCTTCTCTACGCAAAAAGAAGCGGCCCAACTGTTTTCAGTACCGAGAGAAAACCGTTTCAGTTGGGACTGAATAAGGCCTCTGATTCGCTGCCGCTCAGCTTTGACGACAAGGGACGCACACCTTTTGAACGCGTTAGAGCAGACGACCGGTAGATATTCGTTAGTCGTCTACTGGCAGTCCTTCTAGCCGCATGATCTGCAGAGCGTTGGTAGTTGGGCATGGGCCAATCCGCAAATGATAATCGAAGACCATCCTGCCTGCGCACACCTCTTCGCGAAAATGAAAGTTCGCGACCCCTGGGATCTCATCGGCTAGTTTGACGAGCTCCAGATCGTGGGTTGCCACGAGTCCGAGCGTTTTGCGACTCGACAGCGCCCGTATGTAAGCACGGCTCCCAATGTGACGCTCGCGACTATTCGTCCCTCTGAAGATTTCATCGATCAAAAACAGAACCGGGATGTCCTCACCCCGTTCTGTCGCTGAAAGCAGGGCCTTCAAGCGTTTGACCTCGGCATAAAAATAGGAGAGCCCGTCTTGCACCGAATCGCTGACCTTAATGCAGGTGAATATCCGAAAGGGAGAGGTCCGCAGATCTCCGGCATTCACTGGAGCCCCTGCATAAGCCAGGCAAAGATTTACACCCACGGTCCTAAGAAAGGTGCTCTTACCCGCCATATTTGAGCCGGTGAGGATTGCAACCTTGTGATGCTCGTCTAACTCAAAGTCATTGCATACTTTCATTTCTGGTTTAATGAGTGGATGTCCCAGAGACCGAGCGGCAAACATTGTCGTGTGCGAGAGTGCCGGGCCGGGCGGCCCTGGAGTGCTTGATTCGACTTTGGGAAACACATAGCCCGGATTCAAATATGCAAAGTTGGCCATTGAATTCAGAGCTTCCAGCTCGTACCAGGCATCAAGCCAGCGGGGCAATAAGTCGGCGAGTTCCTTCTTCAGAAGCTCCAGGCGATAGCTGAAGTAAAAATCCCAGGGAATAAATGCGTGGACAACAAGCCATAATATTGCATTCGTTCGCAACCCTAACGCCATTGCTAATCTTTCAAGCCTCTTCAACTCGGCCGAGGGATGTCTCCGTTTGTCGAGGAAAGGTGAACAGATTTTGGCCAGCCCCGGACTATTCCTATACCCGCGCGATTCCAGATACTGGAAGACACTTCGGAATCTGCGCAGCGCTTTCTCCAGTTCCTGTAACTCTGCCCATGCCGTCGCGATCTGGGATTGCCTGGCTATCATCACACCGAGATAGATAACAAACGCGATAGGCCACACAGGAGGAGCCATTTCGAAGCCAGCCAGTATGATAAAGGTGACGTTCAAGGCGGCAAGTATGACGAGCAGCCAGACCGTCGAAAGCAGGGAACCTTTGCGAACCCGGTGCTGGATCCAATCAACCAATATGTTCGAATCCCACTGACTCACTTGAATCTTTCCTTCTCCGCTGGCTATTGACGACAGCAGCTGTAATTTATCCCGGAAAAGCGAGTGTCCTTTCAGCTCCTGGACCAGGGACTGTCGCTCCTTAATAAGCAGAACGTCGGGCGCGTTGTTTAGCAACCATGACTTCAACCTATGACTTCCTTCTTTTGTAACCGCACTATCGAGGAGTCTGTGAAGAGATCTTTCTCCGGTAATGTCGAGGTCACTTTCAAATGGATGGGCCGACGCCGGTATCGATTGATCCCCATGTGGCATCTGGTCCCAATCAAGACGGATTCTGGCCACCTGGATTTGCTTAATGTCTAGCATGAGAGAGTTCCGGGTAATGCTGTCCCGCACCTTTCTGTGATAGGCAGTGACCACCCAGAACCCGAGCGAGAATGAAGCAAACAGAACGCACCCGGCCGCCGTTCCGGAGAATTTGCAAAGGAGCAGGGCCAACAATAGGCCGCAAACAAAGACGACTCTTCGTACGGTCCAGTAGTTATTACTTACCCTCTGCAGTTTTTCCGCTCGGCGTTTCAGCCTTGCGATTCTGCTCTCGAGGAGCTGCAAACGGGTCATGCTGCTGCAGTTGCTCGAGGCGGTGGATGCAACCGAATCATTTTCCATTTTTGTCATTCGACTCTTTTTATTCGTCTTTTGTCGTCTCCCTCACATCCTTCACGTCTGAACTGAAATAAGGCTTGGACTTCCTTTACGCTCGAGGGCTCTGATTTAATTGCGAGTCAAAAACATAATGACTGTCAACATCATCGATATCTTCCTCGTAGTGCTCGTCTTGTTGAGCGTGCTCAACGGCTGGCTACGCGGGTTTATTCTGGGCGTACTCGATCTGCTCGGTTGGGCATTGAGTATGCTCGCGGGTCTGCGTTTCTATCCCTCGCTAGCTCGTTGGCTCGGACCACGCGTTGCGTTGTGGCCCAATGTCTGGGACCGTCCGATTGCATTTGTGCTTGTCGCCATCACCGCCGGCGTAATGATCCAATTCCTCGGTTATTGGTTTCTCCGCCGACTGCCGAGAGATGTTCATGAACACCCTATTAACCACTTGCTCGGTATCGTGCCCGGTGCGGCAAACGGCTTGATTATCGCCGTGGTCGTCGCAGCGCTCCTGCTCGCCATACCGCTCAATGAGGGTTTGCGCGAACGCACGCGTGAGAGCGCGGTAGTGAATCGTCTTGCGGGATACGCGGAGCGTTTGGAAACTGCGCTTCACCCGGTCAGTAACGATTTCGCCGAGGCCTTCGCCCAAACTCTCAACCTGCTTACCGTTGAACCTGATTCGAATGAGCGCGTCACACTGCCTTATAAGGTTCCGACGTCGCGACCCAGACCCGACTTGGAAGCGAGGATGCTCGACCTAATTAACAGAGAGCGAATCGCGGCCGGACTTAAACCGCTCGCGCCAGACCCAGAGCTCACAGAAGTCGCACGGCGACACTCAGCGGATATGTTCGCGCGCGGCTACTTCGCGCACAATACACCGGAAGGCCGCGATCCTTTCGATCGCATGCGTGCGGCGAACGTTCGTTTTCTCACGGCCGGAGAAAACCTCGCCCTCGCCCCAACCGTGCAAGTCGCGCACATTGGGCTGATGAATTCACCTGGCCACCGCGCCAACATCTTGAATAAAGACTTCGGCCGTGTCGGTATCGGCATTATGGATGGCGGCATCCGCGGGCTGATGGTGACGCAGGATTTTCGGAATTGAAATCGTGTTCATTGCCAGCGGAAGATGCGCAGCGCGACGACGAAGCTCACCAAGCCCCAGGCCAACACGATGGCAAGTTGCGTCCAATGCGACACGAGCGGAACTCCGTCATTCATGACGGCCCGCATGACGTCATTCAGCGCCGTGAGCGGCAGTGCTCTGATTATCGGTTGAAACCACTGCGGGAAACGCGCCGCGGAGAAGAACGTGCCAGACAACAACCACATTGGCAGCATGACAAAGTTCATCAACCCGGACACACCCTCAACCGTCCGCGGGCGCGCCGCCACTAGCAGGCCCAGACCCGAAAAGGCCAGGGCTCCAACGACGGTGCACAACGCCACATCAATGAGCGACCCGCGCACCACGACACCAAAGACGAGCCGCGCAAAGACGACCAGCGCCGCCACCTCGAGGGCTAGAAAGAGCAGGCGCGACAACATGAATGAGAGCAGGTAATGCGAACGACGCATAGGCGTCGCGGCAAAACGCTTGAGTAGTTTTTTCCCGCGCGCTGACACGATTGCGAACCCCAACCCCCACATCCCACTGCCCATCAAGTTCAACCCGATCAGGCCCGGTATTAGGAAGTCGATGTAGCGCGCGCCGACCTCGGCAACAGTTTCATCCCGTGCGCTCAGGTCGTTATCAGTACCTTTCGCGCGCCACAGTGCATTATCGACGGCGAGCTTTGCCGTGCGACTCTCGGGGCGCGTCGGGTCGTAGCGATAAATCAGCTGTGGGAATGCGGTTTGAGACCCCTGACCCGAGACCTGAGAGCCCTGATTTAAGATCTGAGATCTCGGTTCTGAGATCTGAGATCCTTGATCTGAGATCTGAGATCCAACAACCCGCACAACAAGGGCCACATTCCCAGTCCGTAGCGCACGCGCAGCTTCCTCCTCCGAAAGCACCACAGGCACGACATCTCCTGATCGCTCCAGCGCCGCCACTACCTGGTTTTTCCCGTTTCCTTCAACTGCAATCCGAATCTTCTCAGGTGCGGTGTTGCGGAAAGCCAGTCCGAGCGCGCAGGCCAACAGAACAGGAAAGATAAAGACCCAGAAGATCACTTCCGGCTCGCGCACGAACTCGCGGACGCGCGTGAGCGTCAACTCGACAAGCGGGTGCATGGTCTGCCTTTTAGCCGGTTCACTGCCCCGGCCGCGTCCACCGGCTTCGGCATCCGACTTCACTGTGCCGGTATTGATCTCGCTGCTTGGGCTCGCCGCGACGCGTTTGGCTTTCATGTCAGGGCCGTCAGTCATTGCGCAACATCCTTCCCGTAAGACTAACGAACACATCTTCGAGCGTCGCCTGATGTGTCGTTAGCGTGACAAGCTCCGCATGTTGGCGCTCAAGCTCGTCAAGCAGCGCAGGCAGCGCCAGAGCAATATCCGTGACAGTGAGCGCGTAGGCTCCGTCG
>WNFC01034282.1_pt1 | contig 12478 bp, 19 predicted proteins | sample 5400541 | NCBI WGS metagenome assembly WNFC01 (sample SAMN13153342, study PRJNA577476) | soil metagenome | isolation source: 120 cm saprolite under Douglas fir tree site 2 hole 2 replicate 1 | place: USA:California | collected 2015-04-18
TATGGTTGACGGCGCGAAACAGAGGGGGGGGGGCAAAAAGCGTGTGTGGGGCGCGACAACAATAAAAAAAGACATCGTTCGTCTCAGTCAATCAACCAACCAGAGTAAAAACAAAAACAAAAACGCTAGACGTACCCCAGCTCCTCAGACGGACCAAACTTACATCCGACAGAACCAGCATTGTTCACCAGCACGTCGACGCGGCCCCACAGCGCGATCGCCTTCTCGGCCTGCCTCTGCACCTCCGCGAACGGCGCGGACACGTCGAGCTCCAGCAGTCGGAGCCTGTCGTCGCCGTCGTCGTCGTTATCGTCGGGCAGGGTCTCGAGGGCATCGCCGAACCGTCGTCGTCCCTCGCGCGCGCGTGACGTCGCGATTACCCGGTCGCCGCGGGCGAGGACGCACCGGGCAAGCGCGAGACCGAGTCCGGAGGAGGCGCCTACGGGCAGAAAGGCAGAGAAGAAGAAGTGTGTTTAAACTCTCTCGCGCTCTGATCGTGTGAAGCGCGTCCAGAGAGACCCGCCGCCGGATTGGGGACTTACCGGTGATGAGCCAGACTTTGGAGTCGGGTGGGATCATTACCAGTAGCAGCGGTGTACGTATGAGAGCTGTCAGGTTTCTGGAGTTTCTCGAAGTGTCACCACGTCGGGGTCAGAAGCAGGTTTTGTACGTACCGTGCTGTATGTTCGTCGCAGACACAAATGGTAGTGCTCACAACGTCAACGTGTAAACGGTATCTAAATTAGGGATCCATCGGAAAACTAGCTTCGTATCTTAACGTAAAACGAGGTATTGGACAGGCTCGGACAGACAGACGAGACAGGCAATTCAGGTTGTGTATGACGCCATCACGTCTCGAGCCAAGAAGCCAAGGAGGAATGTGACAAAATGCGCTACACCATGGACATGCGAGATGATGACAAGTTTACAAGAATGACGCCGGCTAGGGATTAATAAATACAGTTGGCTCAACGTGGTCAAATACGTGTATGGTTCGACAGAGAAACAGCTTGCTGATCGAACGACATCATCGACGCTTCAGTGGGTGGTGGTGAGAAGTCCATTCTGAGGAATTATGAGTGCTGGGGGTGGGAACGGAGGGTATCGTTGCCTGGTGTTGATGTTTTTGTAACCCGACGGACCCCTCGAGGAACTCGACCTCCGCCGCCAACGCCTGGTTCTTAATCTTGAGTTGCTGCAGCTCAAACTGCCAGCTACCCTCATTTGGAGCATCCTGCTCTGAGAATACATTGCCCCGGGATACAGAGGTCACCAATTGACGTTCTACAGTCGACTTGGCTGGAGTCGGCTTGATCTGGCAAACGATAGGGAAGCGGCTCTCAGAGCGTTGAGAGTGGAGGCCTCTAGGACGATGTCACTAAGAGACATGCCGATGATCTCACCAACACCCCAACCCAGGACATTCTTCACGTTGGCACTCATGGAGAGCACGGTACCACCGACGCTTAACATACCCCAGACTTCGCGGGTAGCATCCGCTCGTCCGGCAACGTGGCCCTGCCATACAGGATCAGGCACGATCTTCCAACTGAAGCGGGGCATCGTGCGTGGTCGTGCACTCAAAATGATTGCTTTTCGCCCTTTACCCGGCTCGACGTGTAGACGCCCTGAGCACTCCATCCAGATATATGGACCCGGTTTTGTCCTGGCCCTGAAGAGAAGGTTGACTGTCCTTGGGATGTTGACAAAACTTGATGCAAAGCGTTGTCCCTCCTGCGGGCCAGGGACCGTTGACGATTCTTTGAGCTCACGGGTGAGGGGAACAACATCCGCAGGGTGGCAGTAATCACGGATAGATTTACCAGCCAACTCTTCAGGAGAATATTCCAACACGCGGGTGATCGACGGCGCGATGTAGAGAAATTGGCCTTTGAGGGAGAGAACGAGAAGGAAGTCCGGCATGGCGTTAAGTAAAAGAAGGCTGAGGGGGTGGTTTCCTTCTTGAGATCCCACATCTTCGGCGCTCGATGCTGGCGGCGAAATCGATGAGACAAATGAAGGGTCACTCAGAAGACGGTGAAGCTCCTCCGAGACGGCGTTCACGACGTAGTTATGATTCCGGCGATCCTTGAGGGAATGGCCAGAGGCACTGGGGCCAGGAATGCACGAGTTGTGGTTGATCATGTAGTTCCCTTCCCTGAGTTTCTGTATAATAGCGTTTGGTTGCTCTGTGAGGTCAACCTGAAACCCTACATGAAACACGACGTCGTTTTGCTCTTCAGGGCCATTGGCGACACCGCCGGCGAGAGGGATGATGGTTACAAGGTTGACAAAAGCGGAGCCATCTTTTCTATAATTGAGAAGATGTGTTTGGCACTCCTTGTTGTCGGCAAGGCTCTTCCTCATGTATGCAACAGCTTCTTGGTTGGTATACTGACGGAGTTCTCCTTTGATAACGCGGCCGACAGGTGCTTGGAGGAAACGGCAGTTACGACCAAGAACCTCATTCTCGTCGTACCCTGTCATACGATAGAAGGGGGGGGAGGCATATATGATGGGGCTGTCGTATCGCCGAACGTCCACTACGACGAAAGAACAAGACATATCAACAGGGCCGAGGTTGATGCTCGGACTCTGTCGATTGGCGATGCGAACTAAGATAGGGAAGAGGTCGAAGCCTGAGGATGAATATATGGGGAGGCCAAGAGGCGACGGTGCGGGAAAAGGGGGTGGCCAAAAGCAAGCCTGGGCGCTACTCTCAGCGACCAGTGGCGGAACAGGCGGGGGTTTGGGAGAGGACGGAAGGACAGTAGGAAGACATAAATGTGGCTGAACAGCATCCGAGAGGGAGGAGGAGGTTGTGGGGAGGGCAGATGAGCTCGGCGCAAGGTAATCGCTATCGGAGGACGGGGGGGGATGATAATACTTTGCGCCGTGAGGGATGAAGCTAGAGAAAGTGAGAACGGGCGAGGGGGTTGTTGCAGTCGTACGTACACATCTTCCGAACAGTCTGGCACAAAGCCGGTGTTGGCGATCCACGCGGAGGCAAGGGATTCGGAAGAGCCAAAACCAGCAGGAAGAACCTCCGCGCCGCCACCATGTGCCAGGGTTGGGGGACCATCCAACATGAATTGGGGCATCTGGAAGTGAAGAGAGGGGGTGATAGCCGAGGGGTAGAGGGCAGGGCCCGAGGAGGAAGGGTATTGGGACTGGACATAAGCATAGTCATTTATCGGGTGGGATGAGGAAGATGACGGGGTGGGCTCTTGTGGTTGGTGGAGATATCGCTCGAAAGGCATGTTGGATTGAGGCTGAGCGGTGCGGGGGGACGTAGGCGAGAGGAAGAGGGGGGGAAAGGGGAAGGGGAGGGAAAGAGAGAAGAGAGAAGAGAGAGAGCGAGGCGCAAAATGAATGAGAAATGTGTCAATCAGCGCGAGTGCTTCTCCATCTCCGGCCCGGTCATTCCGGTCTACATTCCCTGCTGTCCTGGCTGTCCTGGCTGCTCTCCCAGCCACAAAGACGTAAACTTATGTGGGCATGCATGAATTTATCCTTCATAGTCGTCCCTCTTGGTTCTTCGTTTCACCTAGGATCTCCGCCATACCCTCCCTATGTACTTCCGACTGACTGGGCTTTTTGTCGTTCTCCAAGCCTTCACCCATCCCAATCTTGCTCCGACCTTCACGGGCATCCCACATGGCCCTGCAATGTGGGTCATCTTGCCCGACATGCTCTCCTTTCGGCCAGCTCTTTGCCATATCTGTCTTCCGCAGACAAAGTTCTTGACGTGGACATTGTCGGGCTTTGGCCTTGTGAGCTCTTGCAATTACCTCATATCAAAAACTGTCAAGGGTGTTTACCACCTCCGAGCGTGCTACACTCCCTCTTCTTGGCTATCTTGCCAGAGCCGACGTCCGACACCGCGTCGCCGCCGCTGACCTAGACGAATCCCGTCACGCTAAAATGCAGAAAATTTATGATGTGCTTCCCAGAGATACCAGGGGAATGTCAGTATGAGTTCATCACGACGGATATCACCGATGCCCCAAACGTCGTTCAAGCCTGGAGCTGGGGTCGCTGTCACACCGCTCAGTTCTTCAAGTACTTGTAAACTCGTAATTGCTGTCGGGCCCGGTCCTGTCGCACTCACGTGAAAGTTGTGGGTCGTCGGCACACTATCAGCTCTAGCGCCCCTCCCTTGCTTTTCTCGCCCCATCTGGTGCGCCATCTTCTCGCGGTGTCCGCCAAACACCCTAAATACCATTCACAGGTCGTGAACTATACAACGGAAATGTGATTTTTGAGTTTGGGCGGTGTAGCGTGCGTTCCGTCTTTGTCGCTGCCGTGGAGCTTCTCGTGTAAAGAAGAGATGTGTTGGGTGCCATCGGGGAGAGTGGTGTCGTCGATAGAGTTATCCCCTTGACCGAGGCGGTGCGGGCTTACGAACCGTTTGAGAAGGGCATATATGGAAAGATGGTCTTCGACCCGTGGACATAAATCGGCATGTTTCCCCCTCAACCGACTCCGGTTTAATCATGAACCTGACGCCAACTACCCGTCTAGTATCGCATAAAGCCACGCAGAGTTATTTGTCTAATAAGCTCTCGACGAACGAGGCGAAAGAATCATAAACTTCGTCAGGTGGCCTAATACCTTTCTTTGTCTCATCTCCGTCCCTGTACTTTCCCGTCTTGACTACATACCGTTAATCCCGGTCATTGTCATAACAAGGAATAAAACACGAAATGCGCGTACCCAACACACGCCAGAATCCCAATTCGACCGCACCACCGCCGAGGTCGTTATGAACGTCATCTCCGATCACCGCGACGACGCCTTCCTGATGCTGCACGTCAGAGCCCAAGCTACTGAGCACCAACTCGAAGAATTTGCGTTCGGGTTTCCCGACTATTTCTGCGGTCTTCCCCGTGGCGTTCTCTAGCGCCGCCACGAACGGGCCCGGCCCGAGTGAGAGAGCGCCATCTGAGTCTCCAACGTACCGCGCGCGGTGCGTAGCGATGAGAGGGCAGTCGGATCGTGGCAGTCCGCGTTGGGTGTGATGTTCGCCCATGAGGACCCGGAATGCTGTGTTGAGGGCGACGTAGTCAAACTGTTGAGGGGCAAAGGCGACGACGACTGAATCGTACGGGAGTGCCGGATCAGCCTGAGCATGGATACCACGCAGGCACTCCCCCTCGGCAGACTCGGAAGCCAACACGAAGGGTCTGTTTTTTTTTTTTTTATTCCCATGTCGCCCATCGCGAGTCACGCACATGCAAGGAAAGCTGTCAGCAGAGCTAGAAAACGTACCTCGCTAGTCCCTTCGCGCGCAGCATGGAATTGACTGCGCCGAGGCTCGTCCACACCTCGCCGTCGTGCGTCTCTATCCCCATTCCGGCTAGCTTATTGCGTAGTGCTGCGGTGGACTCTTTGCTCGTGTTGCTGCAGAATCGAAAGGGGAGTGGGGAGGCTCGAAGGCGCCGAATGGCATGAGGGGCCCTGGCGATCGGCTGAGCGTCGGTGTGGATCGTGCCCGACAGATCAAGGAGCAGTGCTTTGATCGCCGGTCGTCCTGACATGATTCGCTCGGCGAAACGCGAGGGGATGCAACTATGCAGCTAGTGGAGTATTTCTTTGTATGTGGTTATGATGCTTTGCTAGCGCGTGGCAGAGAAGAGAGATAGCGTCGCAGCTTGCCGCTTGTTTCCGATCGATATTGATGAGCGCGTGATAGTTGATTTATACACCATACGTACCACATCCATCACTCAGCAGGAGAGGCTCCACCAGCGCACTGACTCGAACTATTGGCGCACGAGCATGTTCACCATCTCATATTTATTCTAACCAGACGGAGATGAATCTACGTGGGCCTGAACCCACCTGGAAACAAAGGACATGACAAATGACATTGTGTGGGCTTTCCATTGATCCACTGAATGATTCATCATCCATTACACATCGTCCGACACGATCGAGTGGGGACTCGGAACTGAACTGAGTTGGCGTGTAATTAAAGTAAAAAAGGTCCGAAGTTGTCAACGACAGTGCTGCACTGTATTGCCGTTGCGAGTGTCCCACTGCGGCCAAGGCAACGGTGGAGACTTGGGTACCTTAGCGGCGCGCCTGTGGTGGATTCTAGCCTCTGCGTTGCGCTTGCACAACGATACGTAGCAGTACGGCCTTACGTATCGTGTGCGACGGCATCGTACGCGTTGTACGCGGGTGGAGACAGTTGTAACTGCTGGGTTGAGTTGAAACAGAGTGTTTGCCAACAGATTCCGGAAACATCCCTACACCGGAACGGTCCGACGCCAACCGCCGCTGGCTTGCCCACAACCACCGCTTCTCCTCCTCCGAGTCTTCCTCTTCTTTCTTCTTGATTTCCTCGGACATGCCCACGACCACGACCACGATCATGCATTGTTCGCATCAGTGCATCACGTCCCGGCTGTGAGCGATAATATCTCGTCGCAATTAAATATTGGCCCTTGGGGACAATTCAAGCGCTGGATGAGCCGTTGGCCTCGTCCCTCGTGACACCTGTGCATGCGCGCGTTAATTCTGTGACGGTATCTGCTGATATGACGACTCGCACTATGGTCATTCAATTGGACCCTATTGGACCCTGTTGATCCGTTTTGATGGCGTGGCGTGTCACAAGCTAAGCGAAACAGCGATTCGTTGATGTCACGCGGTGGGTTCTACGAGTAACGATCTGGTCTGCTGGGTCTGCATTCCGTTGGAAATAAAAGGGCCGTTGTGATACCTCGAAGCTCGCCCGAAGACCTTCTTCTGCACCCCCCCCCGAAAAAATACTACACCCCCACACTATTTCTGACCTCATATCACGATGATGGCACTGGTGCCCCAAGCTCCCCAGTCGTTGAACAGAACCCACACACATGGCACGCTCCAGTTCCCGGACAGGTCAGGTCACCATGTCCGGCGCTCAACACCCTAGCGAATCACGGCTTCTTGTGAGATACCTTCATCACCTTCATCGCTTGCGTGAAACACTCATCTGCGCTCACAGACCACGTGACGGGAAGCAGCTCACGGCCCCCATCATCACGCACGCGCTCGAGGAAGGCTACGGTCTCTCCGGCACGCTCGCCCACATCTTAGTCATCGGGGGCATCGCACTCCTCGGGCAGGCCGGCGCATTCTCCCTCAGCGACCTCGCGCGTCACAACCGGATCGAGCACGACGCGTCCATCGTGCATGACGACACACCGGCCCGAGACGAGTACGCGCCGATAGCGCCCGACTCGGAGTTGGTCAAGCAGTTCCTCGAGCAGGCCAAGGACGGTCAAATTATGACGGTCGAGGACGTGGCCAGGGCACGGGTGTGGAGGGAGTCTCAGTGTCCCGTTCTCACTTCAATGCAGGCAGAAATAGCGAGGGGAGAAATGGCCATCGCGATTGGGCTTTTCACCCCTCCAAACGCTGAAAAGGAGGGCATACCACTGGATATGCTACGCGTCTGGCTGACAGAAGAGCGTCTCCCCGATGGGTGGAGACCGACTCACACGCAGGGCCTACTAGAGACCTTCCGTACTTCCAGGGAGATGCAGAGTGATATGAACAGAATCAAGCATGATGGCGAGGATGTCACCCCTCACGACAAGGCGTAATGTTTTTAATTGTCATACATTCCTATTCATCCATTCTTGTGAGTGTGTACCTTAGCATCATTTCGTTATTTAATAGCCACGACCATTTCAATGCGGCCAAGGTAGTGGTATACTACTTTAAAAGGATACTACTTTAAAAGGCATCGCATCACTTGTCATGTTACGTTTACATTTATGACTTCTTTGTACGATACGTTAATGATATTATCAATTGTCAATTGTTAACGAAACACAAATCACCTTTGAGCCACAGTGATTTCTGTTGGTAACGTCACCCGCTGAGAAGCGTAACCTTCAAGGGCATACTTGGCAAACTCCGACCTTGCGCCGTGGGAGTAGACGTGTCCCACGGGATGGGCTTCTGGGGGGGTTCGAATTTCATACGCGATAGAAGGACGTATAGAACCGCCTCTGATTGCGCCAGCAGTCAGGAACATAAACTGCAGGGCGCTGCATCATGGGACAAAAGCTCACTGATTCCCACTTCGGCAAACTTGAATCCCCTGGTGAGAAAACAAAGGATGAGATCGGAGAAGAAATATCGAGTACCGAGAACTATCAACTCACATACACGGGCGCCCACCGCCCACAAAGGCCATCCTCCGGACGCAGTCAGTCAGCACCGTTGTCCGCGGGAGAGATTTCAAGGAAAACAAACATATGCGACGACGCCCCAGGTGAATAGGCATCGGCGACCGCATCCGGCAGAGGTCGAAGCCAGCGCTCGGGAATCCATTGGCCCGCATCTGGTCCCCATAAGGCGGGGTCTCTGTTCATAGCTGCGGTACCAACAACGACCATCGTCCCGGCCTGCACATGAATACAATCGATCGTCTGTCCGTCTCTTCCTAGCACAGGGCGCGATAAGGGGATAGCGGTGTTTTCACGAGATCTTTTCGACCGTGATTGGTATCGTTGCCAAATGGATGGCAGGGCAGTACTCACACTAGATGCAACTGAGTGATGGGGGCATACCTGCGCGATATTACGTGTAAGGTAGGTAATTCGTGAGTCGCTTAAGCGCGTATGACCCACGCACAGACGTAGCGTCTCCTTGCACACGGCGTCAAGGTAAGGTAACGCCATCAAATCATCATAGGTTATATCCCGTCGTTCGACTCGGGCGTCCATCAACTCGACGCGTAGCCGTTGTTGTCTCTCCGGGTGCAAAGAGAGAATCCGGAGGACGCGGGAAAGTGTCACTGATGTCGTATGCTGTCCCGCAAGAATGAGCGTCCTACAACCGCAGCCATCTCATCAATGGGGGCTATGGCAGGCATTTGGCGAAGTATTACCCCATATGTGAGATAAGCTCATCGTCGGATAATTTGTTCTTCATTTCAGCGCCTTCGTTCTGCTGAACTATGACAGGTGTCACAGGTCAGGATTCTAAAAGACACGCTACACTCACTCAGGACGCTAATCATATCTCGACAAGTGCCTTCGCGCGCGCCACTATTCTCCGCCTTTGCAATAGCGTGGACCTTTTGCTGGTACATGGACTTGTTGGTGTCGTAGAGAAGATATACGATCTCCCTGAGCTTTCTGATGCCGGGGTGTGGAGCAATCCTAGCCAGGAACCCACGCAACGTTGGGGGGCCTAAGCTTACGACGGAGGGTATGAGTCTCATGAACCCTTGGAGGGGGAGCCAAACGGGTCTGGTTCGCTCATCAGTACTCTACGCAAGGTTTACGAAAGGGACAATGCCAAAATACATCAACAGTTTTGAAGCGAGCATGTAACCGCTCGGAGGTGCTGTCTCAGCAAGAGTATCGAAAGAGACGCCAATTCCTGCCTGGCCAATAAGTTCCAGAGAGACCCGGGACATCCAAGCCAGCATGTCGAGTTCGGTGGGGCCACCATACAACAGGTTGACCAGTGTGTCCTCGAGCTAACGATAGTCAGTTTCAATCTTCGTGGTATCTCGTCGAACGTACAAGGCGCGTGACATCCCAGAAGATAGGGATCACCGTGCGCATACGCTGTACGGAGAAGATCGTGTTGAGGACCTGGCGCTGTCTCTTCTCTGCCATACCTAGGGAAAGACGTATAAGTGACACAGGTTCGAGTCTCCGCAAGGGCAGATTTTTACCGTTGGAAGATAGCAAGCCGGGACCCCTGAGTAAGGTGTTTTTCCTGGGACGGTAATCTGCCAAAGAGCAGGTCAGAATACTTGAAATACTTACTCAACGATCATAGGATATTCGTCATAAATGTCGCCCCCCTCCTCCGACAAAATCGTGCGAATTCCTGCGGGATCAGTCAAATACAAAACATCTTCCTAATTCACCTCGTAAGTCAAATCGCAAACGGGTTTCCAGCGGCTGGATAGATAAATTGACCTACTCCCAAAAAACCGCGGAGTCGAACTGCCGTCCCAAACGTGACGACGGCTTTCAGGTGGAAATCCCACCCCCGAGGATGAAAAAGTTGGTCCATGTGGCCTAAAGAAGAAAAAATCCTCAGATTCTCAACCACTCCCGTCATTTACTAGTGAGGTCGTGGATCAAGCACCTCTCAGCCATGACCGAGACGGGGGCCCGGGGAGGTTTTCGAGAGGAGACCGGAAGCCCTCAGCAAGCAGCTCGACGAGAGTCTTCACAAGGACAAGTGTCAAGGAGGCCACAGCTACGTGAACGATGGGGGCCATAAGTTGAACGTCTGGTTGGGTTCAGATGGAAGTTATGGAACCCTGAGCAATAGCCGGATGAGGAGAGCAGGCTTGCGTCCACACCTTACATGGTTAACAGAGGTCGTGTCAGAGAAAAGTCGCCTGGGAGCCGAGGCGACACAGCGACAACGGGAACCGAGGTACGATACCAGTACAATACGGTAATGGTGCCACCAACCAAGCATAGTTAGGTCGGTCTCTCCCGGCACGATGCAACTCGGTGTAGCTCGGAACGGGACATACATGGGAGGGAACAACTTGAACATTACTGCATTACGCCCGGAGCTTTCAGATCGCTTCGCCGACGTCCATTTAGTCTAATGGTAGAACGACCGTACAGGGTGACGCTTGAGCGAATAAAAGTATGTAGTTCGGTTATTGACCGCTAAGTACACTATGTTATCATTATAAATTATAAATTATAGTAAAACAGTTATATATTCAGCTGTCCCTCCTTAATTTCCAAATTATTTAAACTAAACTGTAATCTAAGCATATTGTTCAAGTGTTTTATTTATAGAAATATGACATATAAGGGGTTTCAATATAATTTATGACGATCACACGGACAATATATTGGACTTTAATAGCTTAATCGATCACTAAGTACCATAATAACTGGACTCCAGACACTTATTTATTGCCCGCTAAGTGAAGATTTGCTCAGTGTCAGTTGACGGCTACGACGAGGTTAATGGTGTCTATGATTCACGGTATAGTCAAGTAATACAATAGAAGTGCGAAGCCGAAGTTAAATCTATTACGGTCTATGGTATGATGATGCACAGAATGAGTTTTAGGCGATTGCATACTTGCGACGGAACTTGTCATCAATGCTCTCAAGGTAGTATGCTCCAGGCCAGATATTATCAACCGAACCTGTCGGCTGGTACGGGGCAGCATTGTGATTCGCTTCCCGCAGCTGGAAAATGATCATCAGTCAGGTATGTTCTCGAGTGTCAGGTGCGAACGGGTACATACCGCCAGGGAGTCAACGAATTCTTCGCACGGCACAACCTTCATGCTTTCCAGACGGTTAATGAGATCGAGCTTTTCACGGATCTCAGAGGTATCACCCTTGACGCGGAGGTGTGGCTCCACAGTCGACAAAACAGAGGCTAGGCCGCCATAAAGCGAAGCCGTGTACATGTTGCCGCAGCGAGCAGCACAACGCATAGAGGGAATTACACGCTCAGCATAGTCTTCTTTGCCCAGGGCCATGAACGTCTTTTCGATGGCTTTTTCAGTAATGGTTGCCTTGTAGGAGAGGTCGAGGAACTCGGCGGGGACTTTCGCATATTCGGGAGAATTGGGTGAAGAGAGAAAATCGTTGAAGAGCTAATCGAATGTGAGAATAGGAAAGTGCGGATTCATCGAAACCCACCAATCGCGCGTGGCCTTTCTGGACTTGTTTTCCGTAAGGGGAGTGATAGACAGGGTAATCAACATCCCGTCGGAGGTTGAAGATGGCCTTGGGGTCTGAGGTCTTGCCATGGCTTTCTCCATTAACATGACCGTTGAGTGCCTTGGAAGCCGAGGCAACCTTAGCGCGGAACGCTGAGTAGGCGCCATCCATAGCAGCAATATATGTGGACACCGAAAGAGGGCCGTCAACCACGGGATATTCTGAATCCAGCTTAGGCTTGTAGAAGTCGTAGGTATTGTCCATATACGTTCCGTGGAAGGCTAACAAAACAATTAGCCGGAGGTTACCCTACATGGAGATGTCTAATGGTCTTACGTTCAAAGATGATGGGTGCGTTGGGGCCGATCAAGATGGCGCAGGCCCCTGCGCCACCGACCGGACGGGCACTACCCTCTGCGTAGACAGCGATATCACCGGCAAACACAATGGCATTACGGCCGTCCCAGGAACGGCTCTCTATCCAGTTGACAGCATTGAAGAGAGCAGCAGTCGAACCGTAGCAGGCGTTTTTAGAGTCAAGGCCCTCGACATCATGATTTCCGGATGAGGCAAAAAGATCCATGAGGACGGTCTTGACGGCCTTGGCCTTATCGATGATCGTTTCAGTGCCAACCTCAAGACGTCCGATAGACTTGGGGTCAACATTGTATTTGCGCATCAAATTGGAGACAACTGAGCGGTTAAAGAGACGGGGTTGGGTTAAATGTAAATTCGGAAAAATCCACTACGTACCGGTAAGGGCCATGGAGTTGATATCCTCCCTGTCATCCGCGAACGCCATG
>WNFC01006923.1_pt1 | contig 12472 bp, 9 predicted proteins | sample 5400541 | NCBI WGS metagenome assembly WNFC01 (sample SAMN13153342, study PRJNA577476) | soil metagenome | isolation source: 120 cm saprolite under Douglas fir tree site 2 hole 2 replicate 1 | place: USA:California | collected 2015-04-18
TGCGGGCCGCGCAGTCGATCGAGAAAATACAAAAGTGACAAACGCAACCACGAGGCGAGTGCGATCGGATGGAGCTGGGCGCGAATCCCATCCTGCGGGACCGCGTTGTCGGAGACCATTTCGGCCGCGCGTACCGACGGGCCGAGCGTGAGCGCGTCGCGGCCGATCTGCAAGAGCAGCGGACCGTATTCGAGCTTCACATACGCGCGATCGACCACCAGCCCCTGGCCAAACGCCGCGCTTCCGCCGGCGAGCCGCAACCGCGTGGCCGCCGTGAGCAGGTCCGCGAAACCGGCGGCAGAATCCAGCTCGATGCCGGCCCCTACGCCGTCGCCGCAAGGACGCCCTTCTTGATACTCGCAGGAGAGCGCAACGAAGCCGGCGAGCTGGCGCTCGCGCGCAGGGAGCGAGTAGGGCCGGTCGTGCTCGGCGGCGGCGAAAGCGCGGAGGATGGCGCGATCGAGAGGCGTGGCCCACCAGCCCTGCGGCGCGGGGCCGCGGGACAGCGCCGCGAACACCCGATCCGCGCCCAGCGACTGCACTCCCCCGAGCGGGTCGGGGACGCGGCCTTCGGCGATGGCGTCGCGCAACTCGTCCCACGCGGGATCTCCGGAGGGCAGGTTCGGCGCCGCTCCGACCGGTGGGGTCATCAACAGGCATGCAACGACGATCACCGGCCGTCGCAGAGGCATTCCCGAGTTTGTTTAGCATGAACGCGCCTCGGCCATTGAGGTGTTTTCACCATGGGTGTCTTTGCAAGCCATTGACGCTGACCGGCGCATATTCGTAACGTATTGCATGACGAGAGCCACGTGGTTGCTGACCTTCGCGTTGCTGCTCCCCGCGCCACTTTTTGCCGCCGACGCGCGCGAGCTCTTCGACACCGGGGCCAAGGCGCTCAGCGTCGGCAAGGCCGACGAAGCGTTGACTGCGTTCGAGGCGGCGTACAAGGCGCAGCCGTCGTCGTCGCTTCTCTTCTGGCTCGGGGAGGCGCACCTCGCATTGGGGCATAAGGAGAGGGCGGCCAAGTTTTACCGGCGGTATCTCGAGAAGCTCCCCGCCGGTATCAAAGCGTCGGACGCACATATGCGGCTTGCAGTGCTCAAGCAGGAAACGCCGGAGCGCAAGCAGAAGAGCCGCACCATGGCGTTGGAAGATGTCGATCTGAGCAAACCGGATGCGGCGGAGCCGGCGAAGAAGCACTCGAGGAAAAAGGGAAAGAAGCGCCGCAGCGCACGTTCGGAGTCCCCTCCCCCGGCGGCTGAACTCCCGCTGCCGCTGCCTGAACCCGCGCCGGCGAAGAGCGCCGAAGCCGCTCCGCCCCTCGAGTTGCCGCTGCCTGACGCGGAGCCTTCGCCGGCGAAGAGCGCCGCCGCTCCCCCTGCGTCGACGCTGCCTGGCGCCCAGCCCGTGTCGGCGCCGGCTGCCGGGACCACGGTCGCGCAGGTGCAGCCGCCCGCGGCTCGGCCCACAGCGCCGCCGGCGCAGCCGAGACCGCAGCCGACCGCGACCGGCCCGCTGATCACGCGTGCTTCCGAGCAAGAGCCCGGCAGGTACACGTATGTCAATTACACGGCGCGCCTGCTGGCGCCCAACGGCTCCTTCATGGCGAACTACGCGACGACCGTGTCTCCGAGGAACGGCACGCTCTACACGCACGGCATCTCCGTCGGCCGCCAGATGGAATACTTCAAGACCGGGTTGTACTTCGGCTTCGGCACGGAGTACGGCGGGCCGTTCGGCGCGGGCACGGACACGCTCTTGCGCTACGAGCTATCCTGGGAAGGCATCTGGGTGCCCCTCGGGTCCGACAGCATCTTTAGCCCGTACTTCGGCGTCCGCGCCGGTGGCATGGGCGTCAAGAGCGAGCGGCTGACGGGCGGCTCGTTCAAGCCCGGCGTCGTGCTGGCCCCAATGGCCGGCCTCGGCCTGCAACTCGGGCCCCTCGCATTGACCGCCGGGATGGGCTACGACGCGAACCTCGGGCCCGACCTGGGCCCCAACGCGAGCGTCTCGGGCTACTCCTTCGACCTCGGCGCGACGCTTCGCTTGTGAAGCTCGGGCTGCGCGATGCGCCGGACCGCGGAAGCGATGTTCATGCAGAGCGCCTCCGCGGCCACCGCGTGATCGCGGTCGATCTCGCCGCGCCCATCCATCCATTCCAGCTCCAGGTTGCCGAGCTGGTCGGGCAGATCGAAGCGCGCCCGCACGAGCCCCGGCACGTCGCTCGCATGGCCGTTGTACGCCGCGAGCCCCGGGCTCATCCAGACTGCGTTCAGGTCGGAGCCCAAGTTGAACTGCGCGGGCGCCAGCTCCAGCCGCAGCGCATCCGCCGAGACCGCGGGGGCAAAGGTCTTGGTCGATTCGAGCACGTCGGCCACCGATGCCGCCGCGCGCAGGCGGCCCGCCACGGCATTCACGGCCGTACGCAGCGCGTGGTTGCGAAGGCGCAGCCCCCGCAGGCCGCGCTCGGCGTGGAAGAAGCCCAGCCGGCGCAGCGCGAGGAAACCGCACCCCGAGACGACGACGAGCACCCACGCCACCGAGCGATCGGTCGCGAACGCCAGCGTGAGCGCCGCGCCGCCCAGCAGGCACGATGTGCTGCACAGGACCAGCACCGCTTGACGCTGCGAGAGCCCGAGCCTGAGCAACCGGTGGTGGATGTGCTCGCCGTCGCCGCGGAACATCGAGCGACCAGTCAGCATCCTGCGCGCCATCGCCAGCGCCGTGTCGGTGATGGGGACGGCGAGCGCCACCATCGGCACCAGCAGCGATACGGCGGCCGACGCTTTCTGGTTCGTCCGTATCGACGAGGCGGCCAGCACGTATCCGAGGAAAAGCGATCCCGAGTCACCCAAGAAAATGGAAGCCGGGTTGAAGTTGTAGAAAAGGAATCCGATGAGCGCGCCCGCCAGCGCCGCCATGCAGAGGATCATGATGGGCTCGGCCCGCACCACCGCGACGATGAGATTGGTGAGAATGGCGCAGAGCGCGACGCCGCCGGCCAGGCCGTCGAGGCCGTCGATCAGGTTCATGGCGTTGATGACGCCGACGATCCAGATGAGCGTGAGCGGAAACGCGGCGGCGCCTAGCTCGAGCGCTCCGCCCGGGAGCGAGACCTGCTCGATGCGATAGCCGCAAAAGTAGAGGACGGCGGCGACGGCGAACTCGAGCGCGAATTTCTCTTTTGCTCCGAGGCCGCGCAGGTCGTCGTAGAGCCCGAGCGCCGCGATGGCCACGCCGCCGCCCAAGAGTGAGAACGCCGCCCAGCGGTTGGCGTAGAACAGCTCGCCCAACCCCGTTTCGTAGAGGAGCAGCCCGACCAGGGGCGCGTAGAATGCGGCCACGATGGCGAGGCCGCCGATCCGCGGGATGCCGCGCCGGTGGATCTTGCGCGACTCGTCTGGCTGGTCGAGGAGCCCGTGGCGCTCGGCGAACTGGCGAACGTGAGGCGTGAGCAAGGCGGCGATGATGAGCGCGAGCACGAACGCCGCCACCGCGGTCTTCGGAGGCGGCGGCGGAATCATTGAAACAGCCTCTCGCGCCAGCACCGCACAACGAACCCCCGAACACGTAGTTCCTTCGCCGTGGTGAACTTATACAGCCGCTATCAAGGGCCTATCAATCAGGTACAATCCCGACAGCACTGTCAAGCTAGGTTCAATTAATTGTATCGGGTAAAACCCGGAATTTCGGATCGGCGATACCGGATTAACCGACCAAAACGTCTGACGACTCGATGCGGTTCAGTCAGTCGCCGTCGTTCCCGCGAGGCGGCGGAGCGAGCACGCGGATGTCGATCGTCCTCGCCATGGAGAGGTATCCCGCCCGGTTGGGATGCAAGTGATCGATCGTCCCGAGCGTGCTGTTCACCAGGAACTCGTCGCGCATCATGCCCGTCGCGGTGTTGACCGTGGCCGCGTCCATGTCCGCCACGCTCTCGAAGATGCCGGCGCTGCGGATGAAGGCGTTCACGGTCCTCCGACGATTGTCGCGGTCGACATCCAAGGCGGGGTTGGCCGTGTTGTTGCCCAACGCCGACGTGATGGTTCCCTGGATGAGCTTGAGGCCGCGAGAGTGAATGAGCTGCACTCCCTGCCGGATGCCGGCGATCACCTCGCCCGCGGTGTTTCCAGCGCTCAGATCGTTGATGCCCTCGAGCCACACCACCGCGCCCACGCCCCCCAGGCTGAAGACGTCACGCTCGAGCCGGCTGATGGCATTCGGCCCGCCGGAGAACGGCGTCTGCGGCGTGTAGACCAGAGGGGTGAGGATCCGGTTCCCGCCGATGCCCTCGTCCACGACGGAGACGCGGTTCCCGTATGCCGCGTGCAGGCGGCGCGAGAGGTCGTCAGGCCAGCGGTCGTCGCCGTTGAGCGTGGAGGCAGTTCCGTCGGTGATCGAATCGCCGAACGCCACCACCAGGAGCGTATCGGCCGGCGCCATCACCTCGACCGCGTCGAGGAAGTACCAGGAGGTCGTCGAGTTGGGGAACGCTTCGTCACCCTCGTCGGCCCCGTGCGACCCCGTTCCGGGGCTGGTGACGTAGGAGGTCTGCAGCGACTTGGCGTGCCAGGTCATCAGGCCGCTGGTCCCCACCACGTGGAAGCTCACGGCCATCTTCTTTCCTTCGAGGTAGAACCTGGCCGCGTCGTTCACGTACTCGAGCTCGACAGGGTCGCTGTACGCGAGCTGCCCGGCCTGGATGGTCACGCTGCCGCGGCCGGCGAAGGCGACGGGGCGGTTGCTGTCCGGAACGATGGCGCCCGCGCTCGCCTGCAGCCCGACATGGATGTCGTCGATGGTGAGCGGCTTGACACCGAAGACGTTGGAGAAGCGCAGGCGGAACTTCTTTCCCCAGAGATCCGGCCGGAGGACCAGGCGAAACGTCTGGTCGTTCGCGCCTACCGCCGGGGACCCGAAGGCGAAGGCGAGACCGGGCTGCGCCACGGCGTTCCCCACCGGGTACGGCCCATGCGCCGATGCAGCCCAGGAAGCGACCCACTTCGTTTTTCCATCGCTCTCCTCGCCGGCGAACGCAGCGAAGCCGACCACGGCGGAGAGGGCGACGATGCAGAGGAACTGCCGGCGTGCGAACGACGCATTGTTGCTGGAGTGCATGACGGTACCCCCTTCGGCCGTGGGCGGGGCTGGCCTTACGCCTTGGCTTTGCCGGAGGTCAAGGAACGGCGAGTCAACGCTTCAAACGCTACAGGTCTTCCATCCTGGCTAGCGGCCGCCATGCGCGTCTTCAGTCGTTTCTCCCTTGCTGAGCAGAAAACCGTGGGTCCGGCCGCCTCGATCGACGTACGCCCCCACGATGTCGCCCCGAGGACTGATCCCGGCGGTGGCAGTGCGGATGGCGCCGGGGAAATCGATCGACGTGAACTCACCCTCGTTGCGCAGTAGAAAGCCATGTACGGGTTCCTTGAGCGAACATGGCTCGGCATCGCAGTAACTGCCCACGATGTCGCCGCGAGGATTTATTTTCACCACAGGGGCTGAAGGGACTCCCAAGGGCGCGGTCTCGACAGCCCCGGGGAAATCGATCGAGGTGAATTCGCCTTCGCTCAGCAGAAAGGCATGCGATTTACCGTCGGCGCTTGAGTACCTTCCCGCGATGTCGCCCGTCGGATTGATCCCCCATGGGGCGGTGTCAATAGCGCCGGGAAAGTCAAACGAGACGAACCCGGTACGCTCGCTCAAGAGGAACCCGTGGCGCCTCTTGAGATCATCGTCATAGCGCCCGACGATATCGCCCCGAGCGTTGATTCCATGCGCGCGTGTGAATGTCTTGCTGAAGTCGATCGACGTGAAATTTCCCTCGCTCAGCAGGAATCCATGGAAGTTGGGATTGGGATCGGAAGTCTTCTGGTACCGTCCCACGATCTGGCCGCGGTCGTTGATGCCGAACGCGCTGGTGAGGACGGCGAAGGGGACGTCGATCTTCGTGAACGCACCTCGACTTAGCAGATAGCCGCGAGTCTTTCCGCCCTCGGTGTTCGCGTAGTCTCCGACGATGTCGCCAGCGGAATTGATATCGAACGCGTTGGTCATCCTGGCACCGGGGAAATCAATGGTGGTGAAGATCGAGTCTTCTGCCCGAACATGCGCCGGAGACGGCGCCCTCGCGGCCAGCTCGCCGCGAGCTGCAGCCGCCTCCTTTGGGTCCAGCCGGGTTCTTCCGCAGGCGAAGAGTGCGAGCGCAAGTGTGGCCACTTCCATCCATCCGGCGAACGCTGGCTGCGATGAGAAGATCAGCTCTTTGCTCGTAGACATGTTCCTCCCCGGGGTGAACGCCCCTGCGGCGACCCTGATGGCAGCGCCGTGTTTGCGAGGAGTTGTGCCGGGATGTTGCTCGCGCGAGATGGCGCAAGCTTCTCGCGTCATCGCATTACTCCCCGTACATCTAATTGGTCAAGGTAGTGTGCGGAATGGGATCCCATCAGCGATCAGGAAGTGTCTCGCTCGGCCGGGCAGTCCTTCCTGAACTTCGCCATGAAGGTCCTGCCGAGGTGCTGTTCGGCCTTCATGAGATTGTGGCTCTTGCAGAGTAGCCGGATGTTCTCGATGGTGGGTTTGCCTCCGAGAGCCACCTCGAGATCGTGGTCGAACTCGAGCCGGTGCGTCGAGCCGCACACTTCTCCGTCTCCCATCGGCCAGGTACAGCGCCCTTGGTCGCGCTCCCAGACCGCGCGCTTGACGGCGGCGGGGACGTAGCGGTCGTTTTCGCCGGGAGTTTCCGACTGCGCGCGCGGCCGGTCGGTCAGCGCCTTGCGCTTGCGATCTCGCTCGAGGACCAGCTTGAAGGCTTCGCGCACGACCTGCTCGAAGTCCCCGTCGGGGCACTTGTGAGAGAGCGCGGCACGCACTTGCTCCAGCTCGGCCATGAAATCTGCCGAGACCGTGACGTTGAGGCGGCGGAGCTCCGGCGTGAGCGGCTTGACGACCTCGGGCGGTCGAGGACGCGTTTTAGTTTCCGCGGGAACCACGGTGAACGCGACGACCGGAGCGGGCGACACTGCCCGAACGACGTCCTTCGGGACGGGCTTGGGCCGATACTCGACGGCGAGGAGCTGGGCTTCCTCTTGCGACTTGCCCACGGCCCGGGTGAGCACCTCGGCATGGTTCTCCTCGGTCAGCACCTCTCGCAGCTCGACCAGGGCGCGGATCGACAGCCGCCCATCTGCCAGTCGATCCGCCATGACTGGGAACCGCCCGATGAGACGAGCCACTTCCGATCGTCTGAAGGCCGAGGACTTCGAGAGCCCGAGCTGCCGAACGCAATAGTAGAAGAGCGAAGTGTATCCGAGCTCGCGATAGAGCTCCCGCTTGGCAAAGGCGGCCAGCTCGACGACGAATTGGACTACCAGATGCCGCTCGCTCCGAACCAGGTCGGCGAGGCGGCGGTCGAGATCACGCGCGGAGATCGTTTCCATGGCAATCGATTAACACGCGTTTCTCCGCCCTCCTGTGAGGGCAGAAGGCGCCCGCGGACGCGCGATCCGGCCATGGCTGCTTTCCGTCACCCGGTCGCGCACCCGCGTACGGCAGGGCGCGACGCACGGGCCGTAACGCCGCTTCTCTCACCGCCACGCTCACGACGACAGAAACTTGGTCCAAAGCTGTCAATCGAAAAGAGCACGACAGCGAAGAATTTCCTCGGCTCATCGCATCGGCCTGGATCAGATGGTGCTGACCCCCCAAGCGCGACGGACCCCGGCTTCAGCCAGCGGAGCCTGTCAACGAGTTTGAGACACCGGGTGGGCTGAGTTTACTGACTTACGACGAGCGCCGAGCTGCGGCGCCACTTTCTTTCTGCGCCGTCGGCTCCAGCGCGTTGGGAGACGGCCTCCCCAAGTGATCTGTGCGCCCGTCGGTCGCGCGGCCTCAAGAGGCGAAGGAAGGCCCGCGGTCTTCCTACTGCCTCGGAAGCCGATGCTCACGAAAGAACGCCCACATCTGGCTCGTTGCATCAAGGCCGCTGCTCGTGGACCCGACTATCCATTCCGGCAGCGGCTTGCCGCCAGGCCAGGAGTGGCCTCCTCCCTTGACGGTATAGAGCACCACGGCCGCGTCTTCAGCGCAGTTCGTGTATTCGAGGCGGGTGACATCCGGAGCGACTCTGGATTCGACGGGGTTCGGTCCGCACCGGTTTCTTCGCGCCCAATTCGCCGTCCAATCCCGAACGGCCGGAAACTGCAGGGGGTTGAACGGATCGCGCGATGGCCCGCCTTGGTAGGGGACGAATCGGTCCGCCGTTCCATGGAACGTCACCATCGGCACCGGTCGATGGTCTGTACACCAGCTCCACGGCAGCGATTGAGCAGCCGCGACCATCCCGACCGCCGCGATCCGATCCGACAGCGCGCAGGAAAGCACGAAAGCCATGCCTCCACCATTGGAGATCCCGTCTGCATAGATCCGCGCCGGGTCGATGTTGTAGGCCGCCTCCAGTGTGTCGATCAGCTCCGAGATGAATCTGACATCCCTCATGAGACCAGCTCCGCGGTCCACGTGCCAGATCCTGGGCATGTCGCTTCCCGACGGGTAGACGACAATGAACCCGTGCTCATCGGCCAGCCTGTTCCACCGGCTCAGGTTCATTTGATGGGCCGGCCATAGCGCCGCGGCGTGCATGCTGATGACGACCGGCGTTGGCTTGGCGCGGTCGTAGCTCCTTGGGACATAAAGCAGGTACTCCCGCTTTTGGCCCGAGGAGACGATGGTGCCGTTGGTTCGATCCAGAACGCAGATAGACACTGCAGCTATCAGGACGAACATCACGGGCAGGCCGATGATAGCCAGCACTGCGCCGATGACGATCTTCCTGGTATTCATTGCCGTGGCTCTTGGTCACGCCGAGGTCGCTGAGGAGCACGCCACCGGCTTGGACGTCATCGAGGTTCCGCGGTCAGCGTGAATGGTGAGTTGGCCAGCCGACCACTCTTGTAGCCCATCCAGAGACCTCGGCGCAGACCCCGGCGTTATGAAATGCGCTCCAGATGAAAGAGGGGGACCTGCCGGAGCAGGCCCCCCTCGGATAGCAGCAAAGACTGGCTCAGTGCAGCTTCAACAGCTTCGGCTTCACCGAGAACGACCCGTCGAGGTTGGCGATGAACGAGGCCGCGGCGTCGAAGTCGATCTTCAGCACCGTGTCGCCGCCACTGCTCAGGTCCTCGTCGTCGATCTCGATCTTCAGCCCGCTCCCGACTCCGTGCGGCGGCGTGAAGTCGTAGACGACGCCGTTCGTCAGCACCACGTGCACCTTGGTGACGTCGAGCCAGAGCGCGTCGATCTTGCCGGGCGTCACGCTGACCGACGCGCCGCCGCAGAGCGCGGCGAAGACCTTGGCGCCGGTCGTGGTGGGCCGCAGCGTCATCAGATCGAAGGTCTGCGTGCCGGTGCAGAGGACCACCCAGCCCTTGCCGCGCGCGCCGTCGTCGTCGGCGTCCTTGTGGTCGGCGGCGGCCGTCGGGGCCTTGTCCTCGCCTCCGTTTACCGACTCCTCCGCGTCGTCATGGAAGCGCACTTCGCTGATGGTGACCTCGAACTTGGAGACGTTGTCGATGGGGGCATCGGTGAGGGACGCCCTGACCTGCGAGCTCTTGCCGCAGGCAGCGGCGAGGACCAGCAGGGCGGCGCAAGGGACGATCAGTTTGGACATTTTCTTCCTCCAGAAATGCGGGACTGTTCCAGGACTCCAAAGGGAAGACCGCGGACACACACACATCCACGCAGGCCTTTGCGGCCTGCGATGGACTGAGTTTTTCTCGAGCTCGACTACGGCGGGGGCGGCGCTGTCTTGTTGATCTCGCGCGCCTGGACGGTGCCGTCGGTGTTCAGCGTGCCTGCCACCTCGACGACGTCGCCTTTCTGCAGCGCATCGCAGGAGATCACTTGACCCTCGCACTTCGTGTTCGGGCCGACGACGACGGTGTGAGTGCCGACCGTCAGCGTGTGCTTGGCCGTATTGAGGTCGGTGATGGCGCCTTTGAACTCGATCCGCTCGGAGTGCGGGGGCAGCACCTCGATCTCGGTCGCCAGGACGACGGTCGCGGACAGCCGGGTCCCTTCGAGCTTGACCAGGTCGCCCACGTGAAGATCGCCGAAGGCGATCTGGACATCGCTGCGCTCGAACGCGGTATGGGCGTCCGTGTTCACGGTGACCGTTTCGCTGCCGCGGGTCACTTCCAGGCTCTTCGTTGTGGCGGCGAGTGACTTGACGGTGCCGACGAACTCGGCTTCGTTGTCGTCTTCATCCGCCGCCTCCGGGGCCAACACCTTGATCTCGCGCGCCAGGACGCTGGCGTCGAGTTGCAGGGTTCCGGCAACCCTTACAGTTTCGCCCGCCTTCAGGTCGGCGATGGCGATCTTGGCTTTGCCGTTCTCGATCTGGGTCTGCCCGTCCACCGCCACAGTGCGCCCGGCGACCTTCAGGGTGCCTTTGGTCAGGTCGATCGACTCGATGGTCCCGTGGAACTTCAGCTCCTTCTTGCCATCCACCGAAGCGCTCGAGCCCGAGACCCGGACGAGGATGGTCAGGTTCTCGCCGCTCCGAAGGCCGGAGAGCTGGATGGCGGCATCGACGCTCGGCCCCGTGATGTGGAGGGTGACGTCGCCAGCCGGCAATCGGGCGAGGAGAAAGTGCCCGCCGGCATCGGTCGTCGTCGCCATTGACGCGGAATCCACGCTGACCCGCAGCCCCTGGGCGGCGGCCGCGCTGAACGCGACCATTCCTTGCAGGGTAGCGCCGGTCGACGTGTTGCTCTGCGAACGCCCGCAGGCCGCGAGCGCGGTGAGCAGGGAAAGGACTTTCAAAACACGCGATGCGATCTTCATTGTGTGAACCTCTGGCTGCTGACAGGTTGGAAACCCACTTCGGTGGGAGGGGGCAAATAACTCGCGAGCGAAGTTCACTCAGTGACCGGGATCACACTTTGGTCATTTTCATTCTGAAGATTTACTACAGAGCGCATTCTGAGTCGCGAGTTGCCGGGCGGCATCAGACTGATGTCAAAGGAGAAAACGATGCTGAAGACCCCCGCCTATGCCGCTGCCTCCGCGAAAAGCCCGCTGGCGCCGTACTCGATCGAGCGGCGCCAGCCGGGTCCGTACGACGTTCTCATCGACATCCTCTACTGCGGGGTCTGCCACTCCGACATCCATCAGGCCCGCGGCGAGTGGGGCCAGTCGTCCTTCCCCATGGTGCCGGGCCACGAGATCGTCGGCCGGGTCAAGCAGGTCGGCGAGCGCGTCGGCAAATTCAAGGTGGGCGACCTGGCCGGGGTCGGGTGCTTCGTCGACTCCTGCCGCGAGTGCGATCCTTGCCGCCGCGGGCTCGAGCAGTTCTGCGAGAAGGGCGCCGCCTTCACCTACAACAGCACCGAGATGGACCGGCGGACGCCGACGTACGGCGGCTACTCGACGCAGATCGTCGTCGCCGAGCGCTACAGTCTCAAGATCCCGGCCGGCCTCGACCCCGCCGGCGCGGCGCCGCTCCTCTGCGCCGGCATCACCACCTACTCGCCGCTGCGCCAGTGGAACTGCAAGAAGGGCGACCGCGTCGCCGTGGTGGGCCTGGGCGGCCTCGGCCACATGGCGGTCAAGGTGGCTGCCTCGATGGGCGCCGAAGTGACGGTGCTCAGCACCTCGCGCTCCAAGGAAGCCGATGCGCGCCGACTGGGCGCACAGGCGTTCGAGATCACGAAGGACGAGGCGACTTTCAGGAAGCTGGCCAACCGCTTCGACCTCATCATCGACACCGTCTCCGCCCCGCACGACTACAACAAGTACTTGGGGATCCTGCGCCCGCAGGGGGCGATGGTGATCGTGGGCGTCCCGCCCGAGCCAACGCCCGTGGCCGCGTTCTCGCTCGTGGTGGGCAACAAGCGGCTGGCCGGCTCGATGATCGGGGGCATCGCCGAGACGCAGGAGATGCTCGACTACTGCGCCCGGAACAAGATCGTCTCGGATATCGAAATCATCCCCGTGCATAATATCAACCAGGCCTACGAGCGCACCATCCGCGGTAACGTGCGTTACCGCTTCGTCATCGACATCGGCAGCCTCAAGCAGTAGCCCCTCAGTTTCGACGGAGCCGAGGTCGACCTCGAAGAGTGGCATCGTGCTTAACTGCGCGCGTGGTTCGACTCGCACAGACGCTGCGCACGGTCGACGGCCTGGCCGTGGTCGTCGGCATCATGGTGGGCTCGGGCATCTTCCGCACGCCCGGAAACGTCGCCGCGCTCCTCGGGCGGCCCGGCCTCACGTTCGTCGCCTGGGCGCTCGGCGGGGCCGTCGGCTTCCTCGGCGCGCTCGTGTTCGCCGAACTGGCGACGCGCCACCCCCACGCCGGCGGGAAGTACGTGTACGCGCGCGAGGCCTTCGGGAGGCGCGCGGCTTTCGTCGTCGGCTGGATCGAAGTGCTGGGCACGTATTGCGTGGCCATCGCGGCGATCGGGGTGGTGAG
>WNFC01008095.1_pt1 | contig 12472 bp, 9 predicted proteins | sample 5400541 | NCBI WGS metagenome assembly WNFC01 (sample SAMN13153342, study PRJNA577476) | soil metagenome | isolation source: 120 cm saprolite under Douglas fir tree site 2 hole 2 replicate 1 | place: USA:California | collected 2015-04-18
TGAGCAGCTTGGCGGTCGAGATGGCCGCCTGCTTGGCGCGCTCATCGAACGACGGCCCGCAGCCGACCCAGAAGAGGACGTCTGGCGCCGGCTCTCCAGCTGACAGCACCCGCACGCCGAGGCCCTCTGCCCAACGGGCGCGGTCCGACTGCGGCTTGCCCCAGGGGTTGGAGGCGCGATCGACGTCACGGAGCATCGTCGCCGCCTCGTCGGGAAAGCGCGACTCGACCATCACCAGGTTGCGGCGGAGGTCGATGATGTGATCGATGTGCTCGATGCCCACCGGGCATTCGCGCACGCACGCGCCGCACGTGACGCAATCCCAAACGACGTTGTCGGTCACGGCGCCCGGCACCAGGGGCTCGAGCCTGACCTCGGTCCCCGCCTGCTTCGCGGCGATCGCCTTCGGACCTTGCGCGAGCACCTGGTCGCGCAGCGCCATGATCAAGAGCTTCGGAGAGAGCTCCTTGCCGGTGTTGAACGCCGGGCACACGTCCTGGCACCGCCCGCACTCGGTACACGACATCGTGTCGACCATCTGCTTCCACGTGAGGTCGGCGACGGTGGCGGCGCCGAATCGGACCTCATCGTCGGCGGCCTCGAAGTCGATCGGCTCCAGCCGCCCGCGCGCTCGCGTGCGGCCGAAGAACACGTTCACAGCGGCCAGGAAGATGTGCAGGTGCTTGGAATAGGGGAGATAGACGAGGAAGCCGAGGATGAGCAGCACGTGCGCCCATACCGCGGCGCGCTCGAGGTAGGGCGTCCACGATTGATGGAGGGCGTGGGCCAGGAGGCTCGAGATGGGCGCCCACGCGGCCGGGTACTCGTTGAGGCCGAACGCGATCTGGCTCCCGTGCCATCCGAACAGCGATATGACGATCCCCGCGATAAGCAGCAGGATGAAGTCGGCCTCGCGCAGGTGGCTGCCCGCAAACCGGCGGGGACGCTGCACCTCGCGGATGACGAAGGCCGTGATCACTCCGGCCAGGACGAGCAGCGCGAAGAGATCGACGAGAAACGCGTACCACCCCTGCCGCCCGAGCCAGGGCAGGGTCGCGTGCTGGTCGACGATGCCGATCATGGCGATGGCGATGGTCGGGAGCAGGACGATGAAGCCCCAGAAGATGGCCGCGTGCATGAGCCCGGGCAGCAGGCGCTGCAGCAGCTTGCTCTGGCCGATGACGACCACAGCCTCGGCCCGTGCGCGGGCGGGCAGGTCGTCGAGTCGCTTCGCCGGCTTGCCCATGCGCACCAGCCTGTAGAGGAGGACCGCACGGCGCGCGAACAGCGCGACCGCGACGATGAGGACGACGGCGAGGATCGCCGCGGCGACGGGGTTCACTTGAGCTTGCGGACCTCGGCGGAGATGGCCGGCACGATCTCCTTGAGATCGCCGACCACCGCGTAGTCCGCGTTCTGCATGATCGGCGCCTCGGGGTCGGCGTTGATGGCCAGGATGCGCTTGGCGCCCTTGCAACCGGCCATGTGCTGCGTGGCGCCCGAGATCCCGGCCGCGATGTATAGGTCGGGGGAGATCTTGGTGCCGGTCTGGCCGACCTGGTCTGAGTGAGGCCGCCAGCCGGCGCTGGTCACGACGCGGGAGCATCCGACCGCACCGCCAAGCAGCGCGGCGAGCTCTTCGATGATCGCGAAACCCTCCTTCGAGCCCACCCCGCGGCCACCGCTCACCACGACCTTCGCCTCCGCGAGCGAGACACCGCCGCCCGCGGCGGCGACGTGCTCGACGACCCGCACCACGAGCTCCTGCTCTTTCAGCTGGGGCGTGAATCTCTCGACCTTCGACTCTCTAGTCGCCGGCTCGATGGGAATGGTGTGCGGCGCAACGGTGATGAGCGGGCGCGGGGTGTACATACGCGCTTCCTCGAGCAGGCTGCCACCCCATCGCTGGCGCGTCAGGGTGACCGGGTCGCCGGCCGAAACCGCGAGGCAGTTCGTCGCCAGCGGCAGGTTCGACCTGGCTGCCACGCGAGCCATGACCTCGTTGCCCCGCTCGGTGCCGGCAGCGAATATCGCGCCGGCGTTCAGCGTGTCTGCGAGCTGTCCCAGCATCGCGGCCCACGCGTCCGGCGCAAACGAACCGAGGGCTTCGTCCTGAGGGACGTGGGTGACGGCGACTCCGTGAGCGCTCAGGTCGACGGCGTTGCCGACGACCAAGGCATGAACCGGCGAGCCAAAAGTTCGCGCCAGGGTAAGGGTCTGCAGCGAGGGATCGGCGGCTTTTCCGCCCGCGTGCTCGACGAGGACCAGGACAGGCACTTACATGACCCCGATCTTGTGAAGCATCTCGACCACTGCCGCCGCCGCGGACGGCCCATTGCCCAGCACCTCGGCGCGCCGCCCCTGGCCCGCCGGCACGACCAGCTTCACCAGCTCCAGCCGAGCGGCTGGTCGGGCCGGCGTCGACACCGCGACCGGCTTGCGCCCGGCACGCAGGCGGCCTGGCACCGACGGATACCGGGGGAGGTTCAGGCCCTCTTTGACCGTGAGCACCGCCGGCAGCGGCACGACATATACGTCGCGCCCGCCCTCGGCCTCCTGCTCGCAGCGAACCGATGCGCCCTCGGCTCGAACGCCTTTCAGCCCGGTGACGCAAGGCCGCGCCAGCGCGAACGCGACGCGCAGCCCGACCTGGAAGCCGCCCGAGTCGGCGGACTCGCTGCCGAAGAAGACCAGGTCGAAAGGCCCCGACGCGGACTCGTCCGCGCGGACCGCCTCGACGATCGCGGCTGCTGTCGCTTCTGGGTCCCACTCGGCCCCATCGGTCTGGAGGTGGATCGCGCGGTCGATGCCGATCGCCATCGCATCGCGAAGCTGCTCGACGGCTTCAGGCGGGCCGAGCGTGAGCACGACCGACTCACCGCCGTTGGCCTCGATCAGCCTCACCGCCTCTTCGACGCCGCACTCCTCGTGCGGGCTGATGGTGAAGCCGAGGTGGCGGGTCTCCAGCGACATCGAGTCTTCGGCGAGCACCATCTTGCCGCCGGTGAACGGCACGCGTTTGACGCAGACCAGGACCTTCACGAGCGGATGCGGTTGTTCTCGGGGTCGAAGAGCGGCGTCGAGCCCACCACCGCCACGGTGACCGGATAGCGCTCGCCCATGTACTGCACGGCGAGGTGCTCGCCGACCATCGCCCTCTCCGGCGGCAGGTACGACATCAAGAGGTGCTTGCCCACCGAAGGCCCCGCCCCTGCGCTGGTGACGTACGAGTGCCGGCCGCGCCGGTCGATGACGGGCGCGCCTTCGCGCGTGAGGATCGGCTCCTTGCCAAGCATGTACCGCTTCTCGCCGCTGTTCGACGTGTGGTCGTCCACGGTCAGCGTGCACAGCACCGCGGCAGGCTCTTCCTCGCGGTGCCGAAGATGCGCCTCTTTGCCGACGAAGTCCTCGGCCTTCACACGCGGCGCCTGCATGCCGGCTTCGACCACGTTGAACTCGGTCTCGAGCTCGTTGCCGTGGGCGCGGTAGCACTTCTCGATGCGCCCCGTCGTGCCGTAGACGCCGATGCCGCACGCGGCGAGGCCGAACGGCCGGCCCGCCTCCCACAGCAGGTCCCAGAGCTTCATGCCCTGGTCGATCGTCATGTACAGCTCCCAACCGAGGTCGCCGACATAAGAGATGCGCGAAGCCAGGACGCGCACGGTGTCGATGTCGATGCTCTGGCAGGCGCCGAACTTGAAACCATCGTTGGACACGTCGTCGCCCGTCGCGGAGCCGAGGATGTCGCGGGCGCGCGGGCCCCACAGGCCGATGGTCGTCATCGCCGACGTGAGGTCGAACAGCTGCGCCGACCCATCCGCGGGCAGGTGGTCGCCAAACCATTTCTTGTCCGACATCCCGGTGGCGCCACCGGTGACGACGCGGAAGTGCTCGTCGCCGAGCCGCATGATCGTGAGGTCCGACTTGAAGCCGCCGTTCGGGCTCAGCACCGGCGTATAGACGTTGCGGCCGACGGGCACGTCCATCTGGCGCAGCGTCACCTGCTGCACCGACTCGAGCGCGCCGGGACCCGTGATGTCGAAGATCGTGAAGGCGGAGAGGTCGAAGAGTCCAGCGCGCTCGCGCATCGCGAGGTGCTCCGCGTTGATGAGCGGCGACCACCACCTCGACTCCCATTCTGCGGTGCGCCTTGTGACCCGGTCACCGAACTCCTCGAGCAGAGGCGCGTTCGACTCGTACCACATGGGGCGCTCCCAGCCGGCGGCCTCGAAGAACATCGCGCCAAGCTCTTTTTCTCGCACGTGAAATGGCGCCAGGCGCACGTTGCGGTTGGACGCCCACGGCTCGCTCGGATGGACGATGCCGTAAGTCTTGTTGAAGCCCTCGGCGGCTCGCGCCCGCACGTGAGCCCGCGTCTTCTGGTGCTCGTGGAAGCGCGCGATGTCCGACGAGTGCAGGTCGATCTCCGACTCGCCGTGCACCATCCACTCGGCGAGCGCCTTGCCCGTGCCCGGCCCTTCCTTGACCCACACCGCCGCCGCCGACCACAGGCCGCGCACATCGGGTGATTCGCCGAGGACCGGCATCCCGTCTGGCGTCAGCGAGAGGATGCCGTTGATGGCGTACTTCACGCCCACGCGCTCGTCGCCGACGATCTCCGGCATCAACTCGAGCGCGTGCTGCATCTGGAGCTCGAAATCGGGCTGGGTGAACGGGAACTCGGTGGGCGACAGCGCCGCCCGCTCGATGGGCGGGATGTCTTCCGGGTCGTAGAGGATCGGCCGGTGTGCGTATGACCCGATCTCGAGGTCGCCGCCCGCCTGCCGCTCGTACATGTTGGTGTCCATGTCGCGGACGATCGGCACCTCGATGTCGCCCTTGGCGCCCGCGAAGCGTGGCACCGGGCCGACGTCGATCATCTGGTGCACCGCGGGCGTGAGCGGGATGCGCGCGCCCGCCATCCGTGCGACACGTGGGCTCCACACGCCACACGTGATGACGACCGTCTCGGCCTCGATGTCACCCGCGGTGGTGTGAACGCAGCGAACGCGCCCGCGCTCGACGTCGATCCCCGTCACCTCCGACTTCGCGACGACCTGGAGAGCGCCGGTGCCCTGGGCGCGCTCGCGCATGATCGTGCCCGCTCGCAGGGAGTCGACCACGCCGACTCCCGGCGTGTAGAAGCCGCCCAGGATGATCGTCTCGTCGATGAACGGCACGAGCTCCTTCACCTGGGCTGGGCTCACCAGCGACACGGGCTCGATGCCCCAGGACGCGGCTGACGACATTCGCCGGGTGAGCTCCTGCATTCGCTCTTCGGTGCGCGCGACCTCGATGCCGCCCGACTGCGTGAAGACGCCCATCTCCTTGTACTGGTTGACGCTCTCCACAGTGAGCGCGGTCATCTCTTTGGAGTGGTCGACCAGGTAGATGAAGTTCGAGGCGTGGCCGGTGGATCCTCCCGGATTCGGCAGCGGGCCCTTGTCGATGAGCACGACGTCCCGCCAGCCCAGGCGGCACAGGTGGTAGGCCACGCAGTTGCCGACGATTCCGCAGCCGATCACGACAGCCCGGGCGTGGGCGGGCAGGTTGCTCAATCTCGCTTACCTCTCTTCCTTCTATATGTCCCCGCGATCCGCTACTCCGGCTGGTAGGGCGAGCGGACCTCCTCGGGCAGCTCGTACCAGCGCACCCGGTCGCCCACCTGGGCCCGCAGCTTCCACTTCAACGGCTTCGGCTGCGATTCGACGGCCGACCACAGCTCGTCGAGCCTGGACCGGACCAGGTCCCGATCGACTTCGAGCTCTTCCAGCGTGCCTCGCAGCTTGCCGATGTTCACCTGCAGCGTCCGGTACATGCCCCAGTCGTCGGCCGCCACTTTTGCCACATAGGCGCAGTCGATGCATTCGTCGTTCTTGTTCCTGGCCATGGGATGGTCGAGCAGGAGCGCGGTCAGGTCCACGAGGTCCTTGCGGTTGACCTCGTAGATCTGCAGCTTGCTCAGCAGCAGGTCAGCGGGGCTGGCGCACGGGCCGTCGTGGTCCAGGCGGCCACGCAGGTCGATCACGTGCGACATCTGGATCATGTCGATGAAGATGTCGATCTGCCGGCTGTGGTCGGTGTCGTAGAAGTACAGGCGCCGGTCGCCCTGCATCAGGTTGAAGCGCTCGTTGGCCTCATAGCCGAGCGCAGGGAACATGGCGAGCGCGCCCTTGCGGTCCTTCTTGGCGATGGCGTAGTCGAGGTCGCCGTACTTTCGCTTCAGCGGAGGCTTGCGTGCGCTTGGGGAGCTGACGTGGATTCCCGCGCCGCCCAGGAGCTTGGCGTTGACGCCCGCGGCCTGCGCGGCCACCGCGATCCGCCCAGCTTCCTCGATGGGGTCCGCCAGCGGCCCTTCTGTCAAGGCGCGGCCTCGACCTCGATGACGATCGTCTTCAGGTCGGTCATCTGCTCCAGCGCGAAGCGCCCGCCGACGCGTCCGATGCCGCTCCGCTTGCCGGCCCGCCCGCCAAAGGGCAGATGCGCCTCCCAGTAGTTGGACGACTCGTTGATGTTCACCCAGCCGGTCTCGAGGCCGTCCGCGAAGCGAAGCGCGCGCGAGAGGTCCTTCGTATAGACCGCTCCGAGCAGCCCGTACGGCGAGTCGTTCGCGAGGGCGAGCGCCTGCGCCTCGTCGCCGAACTTGATCACCGGGGCGACGGGACCGAACGTCTCCTCCAGGCTGACGCGCATCTTCGGCTCGACGCCGTCGAGGATCGTTGCCGGGTAGTACAGGCGCGTCGGGAAGCCCTCAGCGCGCTTGCCGCCCATGACCACGCGGGCGCCGTGCGCGACCGCGTCGGCCACGTGCTCGTCCATCTTGGTCGCCACGCCCTCGTTGTTCAGAGGCCCGAGCGTCGTCTCGGGTGCGAATGGATCGCCGAGCCGCAGCGTGCGCGCCGCGGCCTCGAGGCGCTCGAGAAACTCGTCATGAGCGGACTCTTCTACCAGGATCCTCTCGCCGGCCGTGCAGCTCTGGCCGGCGCACAGGTAGCAGCCGACGATGGTGCCCTCGACCGCCTTGGCGAGGTCGGCGTCGGCAAACACGACGATCGGCCCGTTGCCGCCGAGCTCGAGCATCACGTGCTTGCCGGCAGCGCGGCGGGCGACCGAAGCGCCCGTCTCGGTCGAGCCGACGAAGCCGACTCCGTCCACGAGCTCGTGGCCGGCGACCTCATCGCCGACCTCGGCGCCGGGCCCGGTTACCAGGTTGACCGCCCCCGGAGGAAAGTCGGCCTCGGCCATGCATTCCATCAGCGCAACCGAGATCACGCTCGTCGACGAGGCCGGGGTCCAGACCACGGTGTTGCCCGCGGCCAGGGCCGGGGCGATGAGCTCGGCCGCCATCGTCAGCGGCCAGTTCCAGGGCGTGATGATCCCGTACACGCCGCGCGGGTAATGGCGCGCAAGCACCAGCTTGCTGGGGCTGGCCGACGGCAGCACACGACCTTCGAGCCGCTTCAGGTCTTCAGCCGCGATGCGGAAGTACTCGGCGGCCTCGTCGACCTCGACCAGCGCTTCCGCCACCAGCGGTTTGCCCTGGTCGAGCGTGAGGATGTGTCCGAGCTCGTCGCGCCGCCGCTGGATCGCGTCGGCGATCCGGTACAGCCGCTTGGACCGCTCGAACCCCTTCAACGACGCCATCGGCTTGCGGGCGCGATGGGCGGCTTCGATCGCCATCGCTGCGTCGGCGCGCGTCCCCTTCGGCACCTGAGCGATGACCTGACCGGTCGCGGGACTGGTCGCGTCGAAATGCTTGCCGCTCTCCGAATCGATCCACCGGCCGTCGACGAACATCTTTCTGACCGACCGGGCGACGTCGACCGTCATCTTTTGTCTCCATTGGCCTGGGCTGCGCGACGGCTGCCGAGGTCGAACGCCCGCGCGTAGATCCGCCGGTAGGCACCGGCGTCGACATCTCGGGGGTTGCCGATGCTCTGCGGATCGGCCGCGGCTTTGTCGGCGAGCATGGGGATCTCGTCCCTGCCGAAGCCGAGCTCCTCGAGGCTCGGGATCTCCACGTCGACGGTCAGCTCGTGCACGTACTCGACCGCCATCTCCGCCGCGCGCCATATCGACACGCCGCGCACATCGAGGCCGAATGCCGCCGCCATGCGTGCAAACCTCTCGGGCTCACCAGCGTGGTTGTACTCCATGACCGGTCCGAGGAGCCGCGCGGTCAAAGCGCCGTGGGGAGCGTCGTGCACCCCGCCGGCGGTCTGGCTCATCGCATGCGCGGCCCCCGCCGAGTCGGTGCCGTATGCGAGGCCGGCGAGCATGGCGGCGGCGCTCATGTGATAGCGCGCCTCCAGGTTGGCCGCCTGCGAAAACGCGACGCGAAGGTGCCGCGCCACGTACTCCATCGCCAAGAGCGCGACGGCGTCTGTGAACGGCTGGTGATAGACCATCGTGAAGCATTCGACCGCGTGGGCAAGCGCGTCCATGCCGGTGCCCGCGGTGACCGCGGCCGGGAGCTTGACCGTGAGCTCGGGGTCGATCACCGCCACCCAGGACGCGATGTTCGGCGTGCCGCCAACGTTGAACTTTAGCTTTCTCTTGGGGTCGGTGATGACCGCCCACAGGGTCACCTCGCTGCCGGTGCCGGCGGTGGTCGGGACGGCGATCATCGGGGGGATCCGCTTCTCGATGGGACTGTGGCCCCATTCGTACTCGAGGATGCTGCCGTCGTGCGCGGCGACCACGCCGATGCCCTTGGCGGTGTCCATCGAGCTTCCTCCGCCGATCGCGACGAGGCCATCGCAGCCTTGAGAGCGGTACTCGGCCGCGCCGGCGTCGACCAGCTCGACGCCCGGGTTGGCGCGTACGCGATCGAACACGACCGGCTCGCAGTCCGATCCCCGCAGGACCTCGAGCGCGGTGTCCAGCAGGCCCGCCGCCTTGACGCCCGGGTCGGTGACCAGCAGCGGCCTGCGGACGCCGAGCAGAGCGGCCTCGTTACCCAGCTCGCGGATGGCGCCGAGGCGCTGCACGAGACGGGTCGGGCTCTGGTAGGTGCGGAGGGTGTATTCGAGCATCAGTGAGAAAGAGGGCCGCCGGGCTTGCGCCCGGCGGCCAACGCAAAGCTATTCAACCGGAATTTCGTGATGGATGCGGTTCAGGTCGATTCCCTGTCGCTTACGCACGATGTAGGCCACGACGTAGATGACGATGGCCAGAAGGTACGTGAAGCCGAAGTACACCGGGGATGACAGGCTGATGGAGAAGGCCGTCCCATACACGACGTTGAACGACCACTCCCATAGCATGTAGACGAGGAACGCGGCTGTGATCACCCCGGCCACGGTGATCATCGGGATGCCGCCGATCTTGTATTTGGCGATCGGCGACGCGTCGTAAAGGTCCTTGCGTCGCCAGGGCAGGATGATGGCCGCGATCGTCGTGCCGAGGAATGTGATCGCGATCACCGCGGTCGCGTCGAGGAAGATGGTCTGGAAACTCGGCCTGTAAGCCCAGATGGCGCTGACAACGAGCGATGGCACGATCATCAGGATGAGCGAGCCGTAGGGGACGCGGCGCTTGGCGGAGATGTTGGCCGCCCAGGATGGCAGCACACGGTCGAAGGCGGCGGCGAAGATGACTCGCGTCGAAGAGAGGAACAACGTGCCCGCCCAGCCGAAGAACCACAGGCCCATGACGACTATCAACAGGGCCTGGAAGAGATGGTTGTCCACCAGCCACCCGGCGAACATCACGGGGTAGGGCCAGATCGGGATCGGCGGCGCCGGGGCTCCGCTGACTGCGAACACCGAGTTCCAGTACGCGGCGTTGGCGGAGTTATAGAACTGCCAGCCCATAGTCTTGGCCATCAGCACGATGACAAGGGCGACCAGGGCGACTGTGACCCACAAGCCCCAGAACATGCTGAAGAAAGGCTTGCGAACATCCTTTGCGCCGCGCACCTCGCCGTAGAGCGTCGCGCCCCAGTTGGGCCACAGCAGGTAGAACGCGAGGATCGGCAGCAGCAGGATCGTGGGGCCTAACGAGAAGAAGCTGAACTCGTGTCCGGCGAAGCCGCCTTTGGAGGCGGCGTCGATGGTGGCCTGGTAGGCGCCCGCCGGCGCACCGAACAGACTTGTCGCCTCGCGGTTGAAGGCATTCTGGAAGTCCTGTGCGCTTGCAAACAGCAGCAGGCCGCAGGTCACGGCGAGGCCGACGAGGCCGATCCAGAAGCAGATCTTCTGGATCCGTGCATAGGTTTCCATGCCCAGAGTGACCACCAGGCTCACGAAAGCCAGGACGACCAGGCAGGCAACGAACACACCGTTCCCTGGCGTCGTGAAGAACGTGGCCACGCTTGTCCAACCCAGCGTGTAGGCAAGTGGAGCGAAGAACTGTGCGACCAGGATGTTGGCGTAAATCGGCGTCCACAGCCACAGGGTGAACCACCAACCTGTGATCGCAAGCACGAAGCCAATCCCGCCGCCCAGGATGCGGCTCTGCCACGCGTAATCGCCGCCGGTGCGTGGCATCACGCTGACCAGGCCGGCATAAGTGATGACGAGAAACGTCACGAGCACTCCCGTGAGGAGGACGCCCGCGAGCAGCTGGCCGTCCGGGAACCCATACGCGAATGACATGCCATAGAGACCGAGAGTTATGAGGTTCACGGACCAGAACGAATAGACGAACGCGTCGAACGTCGACCAGGCTTTGACGAGCCCAGTGGCGTTACGCAAGAAAAGGGTCGGCCTCGACCCCATCGTCGCTTCAGCCATTTCCTTTCTCCATTGCTTTCCTCCTGACGCGATTAACCGTTGACGAGCTGGTAGCTCTTGATCCCCTTCTTGACGTCCAGGTTGATGACGGCCGCCATGAGGATGCCCTCCTCGTACGAGCTGCCTGGATTGATGGAAAGCGTCTTGCCCAGCTTCACCGCGCCCTTGCTCTCGTGAATGTGCCCGTGCAGCGAAAGCAGCGGCTGGTGCTTGTCGATCGCCTGCCGCACGGCTGTCGAACCGACTGGCCGGAGCGCGCGGCCTCCGTGCATGAGCTTCAGGTCGGAGTCGATGGCAGGCGCCTCATCGAGACCCGACCTATACGGTGGGCAGTGGAGGTTGAAGATCGATCGCGACGGGTCGTCGATCTGCTTCGCCATCGCCTCGATCCGCTCGCCCAGCTTCTCTTCCGCCTCCTCGCGGTGCGTGTTCCAGGGCGTGTGGTTCGACCACCCGGTCGAGATCATCTTGAACCCGTCGATGTCCAGGATCCGCCCCTCGCCAAGCTCGACCATGTCGGATTCCCGGACGACGTCGTCCACCTCCATCTCGTCGTCGTTGCCCGGGCACACGAAGATGCGCACGCCGGAGCCGCGCAGCTTCTCCGACGCCATATCCATCCAGCGCCGGACGCCGTCGAGCATGACCTGCTGAAAGGTCTCCTTTCGCTTGTCCGCGTCCTCATCCAGCTCCTGAAGTCGCGCGGGAGTCACATGCAGCGGGTAGTAACCCCGACGTCGGATCTGGCTTTCGATGTCCCCGAGCTGGGCGGATTCGACCACCTGCCGCTCACTTGCGATCGTCACGGTGTAGTGGCCGTTCTCCTCGACGATCGGGATCATCGCCTTGCCGGTCGTCATTGGTCTATCGCTCCACCAGGACTTTGCGGATCTCCCGCTCGAACCCCACCACGTGGCGTCGCATACACTCCTCCGCGCGCTGGCCGTCGCCGGCGAGCACCGCGCGCAGCAGCTCGATGTGCTCCTCGACCGCCTCGCGCAAGCGAACGCCGTGGTCGAGCACCAGGTACCACAACCTCAGGCTCAGGTTGAAATACCGCTCCAGCGTGTTCTCCAGGAACGCGTTGCGCGCGGACCGATACACCTGGCGGTGGATCTCGCGGTCCAGCTGCATCAGCTCGCGCGGGTTCGCGACCTCGTCCGAGTCAAGGCGCTCGAGGAGGTCGGCGATCGCCTCCCGGTCGCCGGGCCCGCTGCGCTCTGCCGCGAGCCGTGCAGCATGGGCTTCGAGAACCACCCGCACCTCGGTGATACGTGCAAGGTCCGTGATGTTGACGTCGGTGACGAAGGTGCCTCGGTGCGGCACGCTGCGCACGAGGTTCTCCCAGGCCAGCCGCTGGAGCGCCTCCCTGATCGGGGTCCTGCCGATGTCGAGCTCATCGCGCAGCCTGCCTTCCTCGACCACCGACCCGGGCGGCATGTCGAGGCAGACGATGCGGTCTCGAATCCGGAGGTAAGCTTCCTCGCTCTGCGAGCGCGCAGCCTCAGGCATGACGCCGCGTGCACGCTGCGCCCCCACCGCCCCAGCTTGCGAAGCCAACCCGCTAGACCCCTCCATCGATCGACCGATATGCGACCGATATACCGGCGCCAACCGTAGCACCGGCCAGCTCGGCCGTCAATTTGGGGGTCTAGTCGGGAAGAGGCGATCCGCGTGTCTCAGGGAGGAGGAGCAGGAGCGCGGCGCCGGCCAGGGCGACGACGCCCGTCAGGGTG
>WNFC01006924.1_pt1 | contig 12471 bp, 8 predicted proteins | sample 5400541 | NCBI WGS metagenome assembly WNFC01 (sample SAMN13153342, study PRJNA577476) | soil metagenome | isolation source: 120 cm saprolite under Douglas fir tree site 2 hole 2 replicate 1 | place: USA:California | collected 2015-04-18
TCAGCGATACGATCGCCAAGCGCGAAAACCACCAGATAGCCGCAAATTCCCCAGAGCGACCAAAGTCCAATGCGTTTCCACGGAATTGCGCGCGCCGTTTCCGACTTCAAATTCTTCAGGAATACGATCAATGCCGCAATGCCGAGCCCGCCGAAAAACAGCCCGGGAATTCCATAATTGACGACAGTCCGAAGGGGGGTAAGCTCCGTTTGCTTGCGCACCCACTCGTCGGGAATTTTGATGTACGTGCGGTAATTCGACAGCTCGTCACCCAGAACCTCAACATCGATGCGGGCATAAGCGTGGTCAGCCGAGTTGGCGGCTGAGGCTGAACCCGCGTCAAGGGGCGAATTCTGCTGCCAGGTCAGCGAGTGATCGACCCTGTGAGGCTTCTTATCGGAACTGGATTCGACAAGTGCCCAGGCTTTCAGATCGATCTTCTTTTCTTCGGCGAGGAATTTTTCCGCTCGCGCCTTGGCTTCCTCTTTGGTCAGCGAGGCTCCTGGCGTCTCTTCTGCCAGCGTATGGTGGATGGAATGCAGCCCGCCATCTGGCCGCAAAATCACCGCATACTCCTCCGGCTGCCCATCACGAAAATAGCGTACACGCCAGAGCGCTCCCGGAATCTGATTCGCGTAAATTTCATTGATTCTCGGGATGCCCACGCGCTGGCGTAAATATTCGTTTGTAACGGGATTAGCAATATCCGCTAGCACCGTGGCACGGTGATATGAATTTGGATCCACTTGGCGTTGCCGCAGGATCTCGTCCCCAAGCGCGCGAGCCGAACGCGCATCCACGGAAAGCTTCAAATACTCGCCTATCTCCTGCGGCTTCGAGCGCCATAGCAGCGTGCCGCCAACCATCCCGCAAGCAGCCAGGAATGCAATCATCGCGGGAGCGAGCGCTTCATACCGCGCCGACTTGGTTTCCGCAGTTGCAATGGTTTGCTCCCCCGTGAAATCGATTTCCGGGGCGGGCACGGCGCGATTGAGCAGCTCTTCGTCCGTTTCGAATCCGCCGCGCGTCAGGTATGAAATACACGCGAATGCCAGCGGCGCGAGCGCTGCCGCAGCCACCATCACGCCCGAAACTTTGAAGTACAAACTATTCGAACGCATCAGCAGCAGACCGACCAGCGAAGCGTCCACGGTGTAATGCCAGATCAGCGTCGCCACAATTCCCCAGCGCAGCATGACCATGCCCGCGACGATTCCCACGAGACCGATTTCAATGCCCCGGATGTACGCCGGTTCCTGCGGATAATTGCTATGCAGAAAGCTCCAAAGAAATGCTGGAACAATCACAGCGATCCAGCGCGAACCGGTAATCCTTTTGAAAAAGGGAATCGCAAAAAGTCGGAAGGTAAACTCTTCGTTCGTCGATGCCAGCAGCCCGATGGCCGCGCCGGAGATCCACGGAAACGCGGTGTTCACCGAATCATCAAAATTCAGCTCCTGCGGCGCCCAAGCGCCGTACTTGCTCGCCACCACGTAAAACGCTACGACATACCCGATGTGCGCCGCCGCCATCGATACCCCCACCACTGCGGCCGAAAAAAATTCCTTCGAACGCAATCCGCGCAGCGTGAAGGCGCGCGACAGCCGCATCCGCTCTGGCTGGGAAGCGCGATAGAGCGGTTCCGCGGAGGGCAGCACCAGCGTGACTGTCAGCGCGGTAAGCACCGAGATAAGCAGCACCAGCGTAAGCTTTATCGCAACGAAGTTTCCGTAGGGCTGATTGGTGTCGTAGCTCGAGGCCCAGTGCGGCCAGTCATTTAGGTTTTGCAGGAACAGCAGCGCCGATACCATCAGCCCCAGTAGAATCGCTCCACGCCACGACGTCTGACCCTGCTTAGTGAATCGAATCGCCAGCCAGACCGCCACGGCCAGCAGCACGACATACGGCACGGTAAAAACAAGCGCCAGTGTGTCGTTGCCTGAACGCAGCCGCGCGAAGCTTCTTTGCCACGCTTCCGGCACCTTCAGAAATTCTTCGCTGTCTCCAACGCGGTCGCCCTGCAAGCTCACTTGAAGCCGGTACGGCGCGTCTTTCGCGCGAAATCCGTGTTTCTCCCACGTGAACTCCCAATCCAGGCGGTTCGGCTTTTTCTTTGAATTGGCTTCTTCGGGAAGAACGTCCCACGCTTTCAAATCCATTCCGAGTTTCGAGGTCAGGTAGATTTGCGCGGCGGTTTCTGCGGCGGCGCGGTCCAGCGAGGGCCCGGCGCGCGATTCCTCGATTTTGTGGACGTAGCCGACAATCTGTCCCGCGGGGCTCACACGCACGCGGAACTCTTCCTCCTGCTGCGGCTTAAAGAAGCGCACCTCCCAATACCATACGTGGACGTCTGACGACATGATCTGGTTCGCCTGCTGCAGTTCCAGCTCACGCTCCAGGTAAGTCTTGGCCTCATCGTCCACATCAAATGCAACCGCCGACCGGTAGCCGCTGACGTTCTCACCGAGCCCGGTGACGAATTTCTGCGCGCGCGACAGCGCTTCTTCGCGAGAGACTTGAAAATTAACAGACGCTTCCGGAAACGCCCGGAAAAAGTATTTCTGTGCGAAGACAATTCCGAGAATTCCTGCTGCCACCCACAAAAGCAGCGCGCGCTTGTCCGAACCGGTCAGACGGTCTCCCGTCACTTGAACCTCCCCTCTTTGCGACACCGATTCCTCACTCTATCGGTACGCAAGGCAGGCATGCAAGTTTCGCAATTGCAATAGGTTCCTGGCTGGAATGATATAAAGATGATGCAGTTGCCCGCCTTACGGGCGCCATAAACGTCGCCCGTCTTACGGGCGCCACAAACAATGGCCATGAACCTCAGCACCGAAGTGCGCATGATCAAAGGCGTCGGCCCGCAGCGCGCTGAACTCCTCGCGCAGCGCGGCATCCTCACGCTCGAAGACCTCCTCGGTTACCTGCCGTTTCGTTACGAAGACCGCATCCATTTTTCCAAGGTGAAAGACATTCAGCCCAACGGCATCTACACCATTCGCGCTCGCGTGATGAGCGGCCAGGCCATCCGCGGCATGCGCGGCGGCCGCGATGCCATCTATTATTTGCTTGTCCAGGACGAAGCCGGCGGCTCGCTTCCCTGCAAATTTTTTCATGGTGGCTACCTCGAAGGCCGCTTGAAACCCGGCCAACTCCTCATCCTTCACGGCAAAGCCGAAATCGACAAGCTCCGCCCCGCGCGCCTCGAAATGATCAATCCGCAAATCGAAGTCCTCAGCAACGAAGAAATGGACTCCACCGAAGTCGGCCGCATCGTCCCCATCTACGAGGCTATCGGCTCGTTCGGCTCCCGCCAGATTCGCCGCGCCATGTACGCCGCCGTGCAGCTCATCGATCAGCGCATGCCCGATGTTTTGCCCGAACAATTGCGCGCCCGCCTCGGCTTTCCCACGCGCGGCGAAGCTCTCATTCACACGCACTTCCCCGAGCCCGGCGAATCTCTCGAAGCATTAAATACCTTTCGCTCACCCGTCCAGCAACGCCTCATCTTCGAAGAATTCTTCCTCTACCAGCTCAGCCTCGCTCTCGATCGCCAGGCCACCCGCAAGGAAAACGCTATCGCCTTCCGCCTCCGCGAGGACGCCATCCGCGAAGCCCTCAAGCGCATCCTCCCCTTCAAGCCTACCGCGGCGCAAAAACGCGTCCTCGCCGAAATCGCCGCCGACCTCGAAAAGCCTTCGCCCATGAATCGTCTTCTTCAGGGCGACGTCGGCAGCGGCAAGACCATCATCGCCCTGCAAGCCGCCGTCATCGCCATCGAAAACGGCTCCCAAGCCGCTCTCATGGCCCCCACCGAAATTCTTGCCGTGCAGCATTTTCTTTCTGCCCGCCGCACTCTTGCCAAAGCCGGCTATCGCGTTGAGCTCCTCATTAGCGGCCTGAAAGCTGCCGAGAAATCCGCCGTCCTCGAGCGCATCCGCTCCGGCGAAGCGCAGCTCGTCATCGGCACCCACGCCCTCATCGAAGACAACGTCGCCTTCGCCCGCCTCGGTTTCGTCGCCATTGACGAGCAGCACCGCTTCGGCGTCCTCCAGCGCAAGCGCCTGATGGACAAAGCCGCCGCCCACGGCCACGCCCCGCACGTCCTCGTCCTCACCGCCACGCCCATCCCGCGCACCCTCTCGCTCACTCTCTATGGCGACCTCGACGTTTCCGTCCTCGACGAGCTCCCGCCCGGCCGCACCCCCATCATCACGCGCATGACTACCGAGCAGCATCTCCCCGGCGTTTGGGAATCTCTCCGCCGCGAAGTTGCCGCTGGCCATCAGGCCTACATCGTCTATCCCGTCATCGAGGAATCGAAGCTCGAGCTGAAAGCCGCCATCGACGAATACGAACGCCTCTCGCGCGAAGTTTTTCCCAAGCTCAAACTCGGCCTCTTGCACGGCCGCCTCTCCAGCGACGAAAAAGAAGAAGTCATGCAGCGCTTCCGCAAAAACGAAGCGCAAATTCTCGTCGCCACCACCGTTGTCGAAGTCGGCGTCGACGTCCCCAACGCCACCGTCATGCTCATCGAGCACGCCGAACGTTTCGGCCTCGCCCAGCTTCACCAGCTTCGCGGACGCATCGGCCGCGGCGCGCAGAAATCCCATTGCATCCTCGTCGCGCCCTTTCGGCTCACGGACGAAGCCCGCGCACGCCTCGAAACCATGGTGCGCACTTCCAACGGCTTCGAAATCGCCGAGACCGATCTCCTCCTCCGCGGCCCCGGCGAATTTTTCGGCACCCGCCAGTCCGGCGATCTCGGCTTCCACATCGCCAATCCCTTGCGCGATAAGGAACTCCTCGAACTAGCCCGCCGCGAAGCCTTCGCCCTCGCCGCCGATTCCGCCCAGCACGACACCATGCAGCGCCTCCTCCGCCAGCTCCCCCCCGAATGGCAGCGCGGCTATCACCTCGCCCGCATCGGCTGACGCGTCAGCCCGATTTCGGCCTGGTACCTTTTATTGGCGAGTTGTTCATCGGCGGTGACAGTCCCTTTGGTGCTTTAGAACTTTGGATGGTAGAAGTAAAGTAAATGGGCCATCGGATACCGTCATTTCATCTAGCTGGGCTCACTATGCTCCTCTGTGCTGGCTCCGCCGCGGCCCAGACGTCGCCCGTCCCCGTAATCCAGAGTACGTCAAATGAGCAGCAATCCATTTCAGCGATTGCGGTCAGTCCCGATGGCGCTCTCCTGGCGGCGGCTCGCTATTCACCGGACGGCGGCGAGGTCCGCCTCGGAAAGAATGATTCCATCGATCTTTGGGCTCTTCGCAGTGCTTCCGGTCCGCGCTCTTTCGCAAAAGAATTGCACCCCATCCGGAACTTAGCCTTCAGCCACAACTCGCAGTGGCTCAGTGCGGCGTCTCAGGGATCGGAGACGATCAGAGACGAGCGTCCGGGAGACGAAATATTCGCGGGGAAAGTGTATCTGTGGCACATGGGTGATGGCGCTCAGCGCAAGCTCAAATGCGACATCCCAGTCGTTTACGGTGTACCGGGCATTTACGATGAGTGCTCCGCCACCAGTGTGGCCTTCTCCCCGGACGACAAACAAGTAGTTGCCGATATTTATGTGGTCGATGCTCTCCCCCGCTATGACGTACGCATATTTTTTTTCAATATCAGCACGGGGCGTGCTGTCAACAGCACTGAACTTGACGACGATAATGTACTCAGCGATTTTGCGCGACGTTTTTCGTGGCTCAGCCCCGATGGGCGCCGCGCCTTCATTCTTCGCGCGAACAAGCCGGCTCTCATCAACACGCTAAGTGGGCGCCGCGTCCAAGCCTTCGCGCCGTCTCAGATCGTTTTGCACCCCTCAGACCAGGATAGCTGCGCTCTTGGTATTTATGCGTTTGGCTTCACAGCTTTCGCCCCGGATATGCAGCAAGTGGCGATCGCTAACGATGATGAGCTAGAGATTGGCGATGCAAAAACGGGTGCAAGAAAGGCACAGACAACGTTGGACCGAAACAGCGACGTCATGAGGAGTCTTACTGCCGCCTTCAGCCCGGACGGGAGTTCACTCGCCGTTTCTCGGTGTGGATCAAAAAGCGAGATGAGCCTTTACGAAACCTCGACGTTAAAGGTGCGCGCCAAATTGCCAGTTGACGCTGTCCAGACGTCGCTGCAGTTTGCGCCCGATGGCGCTCTGCTCTTCACTGGCGGATTCGATGGCGCTGTACGGGTTTGGGAGACCCAGCGCGGCTCACTGGTTGCGACTTTGGTCCGAAGCCCGAACGACGAGTGGATCGTCTTCACTCCCGATGGCTTGTATGACGCGTCGGCCAACGGCGCAAGCCTTCTGGCGTGGCGCCTAAAGGGTCAGTACGTGTTGGCTTCCCAACTCGTGGACATGCGCCTTCCTGGCTTGCTTTCGAAGCTCGTTTCAGGAGAGCACCCGAAACCAACCAAGCCTCTAACATCGGCAATATCCGACTCCCTCCCACACGTGAACCCTTGAGGACTCAACGCTGCTTCACAAGAAAACAATCGCTTGATCGACTCTTCCCGATGGGTCGCGTTGCTCCTTGACTAAAAGCCAAAGACTGACAACTAATAACTGCACTCATGCGCGTCATCGCCGGAACCTACCGCAGCCGCATCCTGAAAAGCCTCAAAGGCCTCGCCATGCGCTCCACCAGCGACCGCCTGCGCGAAACTCTCTTCAACGTGCTGGCCCCCAATCTAGCCGGCTCTCGCTTCGCCGATCTCTTTGCTGGAACCGGCGCCATCGGTATCGAAGCCCTCAGCCGCGGCGCCGCCGAAGCTCTTCATTGGCTGGTTGAGGCCTAGTTTGAATCGGCTCCTTCGCCGATTGTGCTGTAGATTGCGTGTCGCTACTTCTTCGAAAGCTCGCTCTTGAAACGGTTTTCCACATCTTCACGGCTGAGCGGGTTTCTTGCTTTGGTCAATACCACCGAATAGACGATCTCACTCCCGCCGACCTGCGCGGTAATAAACGCCCCGTCTTCCGGCAGTTCCTGGTAGATGAATTTCACTTTTCTGCCGTCTGCAAATGTTTTGATCCACTCTTCGTCTCGCATTTTGGCACCCCTTCAGGCGAGATCCCTGTGTGTCGCGAGTATACGTGGTTCGGTGCCAGAAACCGCGGATCGGCAATCAGAAGTCGGAGGACTGACAGTATCATGAAATCAAGTGCTCGCGGCCAGCCACTGACCGGACTTCGGGAAAAGCGGCGTCTTTGCACTCTTCAAGCAGGTCCGCTACCCGGATTCTTTGTTCCTTGACTAAAAACTGACAACTAATAACTGCACTCATGCGCGTCATAGCGGGAATCTGCCGCATCCTGAAGCCCGCAAATTTCCCTCTGACGAGGGATTTTTTTCAAAGTAGCGGCGTTCCAAGCAGCCCGAGACGCGGCTCTCCTATCGGGTTGAGAGGTTAACCTCGGGAAAATGAATGTTCAGCTTATAGCAAATAAAGAGAACCAGCATCGCGCCCAGCGTGGATAAAATGAGACCCGCGGGATGATATCGTTCGTTTGTCGGGCGGGAAAAAATGTGCGTGACGCCGCCGCCGAGGATGCCTCCGATGATGCCGAGCACGACCGTCCAGAAGATCGTCATGTGCACGTGCATCACCGATTTCGCGATGACGCCCGAGATTAGCCCAATCAGAACGTACCAGATCAAGTGAAACATACTTTTTCCTCCCTCTTTTTACTGTCGCCAACGCTAGACTTTGCCAATGCCCAAAGCTGTCCACTTTTAGACAGCCGCATCACTTCAAGGCGGCTCAATGATTCGGATTCTTGTTCCTTGACTAAAAACTAGAAACTGACAACTAATAACTGCACTCATGCGCGTCATCGCCGGAATCTACCGCAGCCGCATCCTGAAAAGCCTCAAAGGCCTCGCCCTGCGCCCCACCAGCGACCGCCTCCGCGAAACTCTCTTCAACGTGCTGGCTCCCGACATCGTCGGCTCTCGATTCGTCGATCTCTTTGCTGGCACCGGCGCCATCGGCATTGAAGCCCTGAGCCGCGGCGCCTCCGAAGTCGTCTTCATCGAGAATCACGCGCCCGCCGCCACGCTGATTCGCCGCAATCTTGAATCCTTGGGCATCAACACGGGCGTGACCGTGCTCGCCGTGGACGCTCTTCGCGGCCTTGCCATGCTGGCGGCTCGAAAAAACTCAGGCACGCCCGCATTCGACCACGTTTTCCTCGATCCTCCCTATGCTGGTGCCGGAGACTACTCACGCGTGCTAGAATTTCTAGGTTCCGCGGACCTTCTCGGGCCCGGCGGCATCGTAATCGCCGAGCATCGCCGCAACTTCGATTTACCCGAAGAACCCGGCGCGTTGCGAAGGTTCCGCGTTCTCCGCCAGGGCGACGCTGCCCTGAGCTTTTACCGCCGCCACGGCGAGGCAGGTGGGGAGCCAGGCGGCAAAAACAACTCGGCCGAGTAAACCCCCGCCAGCCGGGTTTCATCTATCATGAGGTGTTCACGCGTGCTTGGTTTGAAATGCTGGTGCCTTTTTCTTTGTAGTGGCCGGGCTGGTCCGGCCTGTAGTGGCTTCGGTCTTGTAGCTGCGCAAAACTGGATTGTGCGCATCTTGCCATAATCGAGAGGGAAATTTCTTGAGCCAGGTCAGCAGGGCATTGGATCTCTTGGGACAGGCCACAAAGCCTGCTGCTCCCGTTCGCCTCGAAAGAGGCGTAGGTCCGAAGCTGGACGTAGCTTGGGGCTCCTTCCACCAAGGCGTCTTCAGCAGCATTTCTGCCGTTCTGACCTGGACCCGGGTCCCGAAGAACTTCCTGACCGGCAGTTTCTTCAAAGAGTGCTGGGTTGAGCGCCGCGTTCCCCGCCGCGCCATTGTTGCCGCTGCCTTGTGGCATATCGTTTTTATCGTCATGCCATCCCCGCGCTTCCCGGCCGCTCCAACCCACTTTTCCGCGTTCGATAACACCGAACTCACCTGGTCAGGTCCGATCACCGACTTTCCGTTGCTCGAAATGAAAGCCCCGAAGGCCAAGCCAAGCCCACGTGGCGAGCCCGATAAACCTCTTCCTCCCGAAGGCGCCGACGCTTTCCATCCGCGCCAGCGCATCTTCACTAATCCCGTTCGCCCTACGCATCCCCGCCAGACGTTGATCAATTCCGCCGCTCCCCTCGAGCCGCCGAAAATTCTTCCCAACCTTCCCAATATCGTCCAACTCCAGCAGACGGCTGGCCCCGCGCGTCCGCGCCTGCAAATCAGCCAGGAAACGCTTTCCAAGCTGCGCCCGCGCGAACTTCGCAAGGTTAAGTTAATCGCCGAGCCCGCCCCCGACATTCCAACCCTCGACCAAAAACTAGGGGACATCGCCCCGTCCATGTTGCCAAACGCCCCCGCCCGTCCCAAATTGGAACTGAACGCCGGTGCCGCCCCACGTCTCGCGCAGCGCACGCAAACGCGTGCTGAAGAACCCGCGCCGGATGTAACCACAGCCCAAGCCAATGGAAACGCCGCAACATTTATCGCCCTCTCCGCCACACCCAGCCCTCCCGCACCCGTCGTCCCGCCCCAAGGGAATCTGGCTGCACGTGTCTCTATTTCGCCCGAAGGCAAGCAGCCTGGCGTTCCCGCCGGCGCGCCAAATGGAACGCCAGGCGCAAACGGCGGTGCTGGTGGCGGGCCCAATAGCAGCGGTGGAACCGGGACAGGCAACGGCGGCGGAAAAAATGGTATCGACGTGAGCATCAGCGGAGGGCATCCCCCGGCAAACAATGGGAATTCCGGCGCCGGAGGATCAGCAAAAATCAGCGCACCTGCTCCGCGTTCGTTGATCCTTAAGCCTGATCCCCACGCCAAGCCCGATGACGCCCCCGAGAGAACCGGCCCGCCGAATTTCGCCGCACTCCCTCCCGCCGCGCAGCCCGAGCAGATCTTCGCCTCAAAGAAGATTTACAAGATGCTCGTCAACATGCCCAACCTCAACAGTGCCACGGGAAGCTGGATTCTGAATTTTTCCGAGCTGCGAGAGAACTCCGGCGGCGCTCACACCGATTCCTCGGAAGTCTCTGCTCCCGGCCCACTTAGAAAGATCGATCCGAAATATCCCCCTACCTTAATAAACGAACACGTCGAGGGCGAAGTCGTCCTGTACGCCGTAATCCGCCGTGACGGCTCGGTCGACAGCATCCAATTGGTGCGCGGCATCGACGAGCAGCTTGACGCCAACGCCATGAACGCCTTCAGCCAGTGGAAGTTCCGCCCCGCCACCAAACAAGGAACCCCCATCGAACTCGAAGCCATCGTCCACATCCCCTTCCACGCCCCTCCCGACCGTTAGCAAAGAACACCAATCTCGAAGGCGTGGTCCGCAAATCTGTCATTTCGACCGGAGGGCGGCGGTTTTTTGCCGCCCCGGAGCGGAGAAATCTCTCTTCAACTTGGGATTTCGGGCTACAAAGTTTGCCAGTCCCCAAAATTGCTCTTGACTTTCTCTTATTTTCTGATACAATTAACCCTGTATAAAACTTCGTTTGGAGCGCGGGAGCTTGTTTACCCTGAGCGGAGAAGAAGGGCTCCCACTCTTCTTTCTTGCGAGCACCCACTCCTGCGGTCCCAAGCCCGAAACAGCCAAAGACGCGCCCTTTAGAATCAATCAATTGCAAAATGCAAATTTCGTAAGTCGTTTATTTTGCCATTCATGCAAATTGCCCGGGGTACCCCACCAGGGACACCCGGCAATTTAGTCAGGAGGCTACCACCAGAGCTACAAACGCCCTTCCGCCAACTTCACCAACGCGAAGAGCGCATGATTCACGGGCGTGGGAACGCCCAGCTCCGCTCCCCGGCGGGAGACATACCCATTTAGCGAATCGATCTCCGTGCGTTTTCCCCGGTTCAAATCTTGTCCGGTCGAAGACAGCGCTTCCGCCATCTGCGTGGCAATCTTCAGCGCGCCCGCAAGCGCAGCCTTAGGATCTTCCAATCCTGGCGGATGAATTCCCGCGGCCCGCGCCACCGCCAGAACTTCGTAGACCGCCGTCTCGACAGCTTTCCAAGCATCAGTGCTGGAAGCGATGGATCCATACTTCGCGCGGCCCAGCGCGGAGACGGCGTTCAACGCGCAATTCCAAATAAGCTTTGTCCACAGCTCGCCTTCGATATTTTCCGAAATGCGGCACGGCACACTTGCGCGCGAAAACAATTCCGCAATCCGCTTGGTCTTCTCACTCTCCGGCCCGACGACCAGATCGCCGCGGCCAACGTGTTTCACCCGCCCGGGTTCGGGCACCGAAGCCGCCACGTAAACGACGGCCGGGAGCGTGTCGATCGCCGCCGCGGCGCGAATCTGTTCCACATTATCCACGCCATTCTGCATACTGAGGACCAACGCCCCGGGAGTTAGCAGCGGAGCCAGCGCACGCGCCGTCGTCGCGTTGTCCGTGGTCTTCACGCAGAAGAGAACAATTTCCGCACCGCGCACCGCACTGAGTTCGGTGGACGCCTCGACTCGCACACTCTCCTGAAATTGCAACGTGTCGAGGAAAAGTCCGTTCTTCTTTACCGCTTCGACAAACGGCATACGTCCGATCATTACTACCGGCGCGCCCGCGCGCGCCAGCAGTCCGCCGAAGTATCCGCCCACGGCCCCCGCGCCAACCACGGCAATCTTTGGCCAGCTTTCGTGCTGACTCACGGAGTGACCACGCTGATGAGCCTGTCAATGTCCCGCTCCGTGTTGTACAAGTACGGTGAAACGCGAATGTTGCCCTCGCGCAAGCTGACCACAACATTTTCTTTCCGCAAGTGTTGATAATGCTCCGCTGTTTTCTCCGGGCTGCGCGCGGCAAAGCATCCAAAAGTGCCGCGCCGCGCTGGATCCAGAGGACTCGCGATGACAAAACGATCCTTGGGCAATCGCTCGAACAGGAGTTCAATTAATTTGTGGTTGTGCGCCTGGACCAACTCCGGTCCCATGCGCACCACAAAATCCACGGACGCGTCCAACGCTACCAGGTTGAAATTGAAATAGCTGGCCGACTCCGGCGCATCCCACCTCTTCGCGTTCGGCGCGGGTCTCGCATCTTCGAAGTTCATCGCGGCGAAATTGTGCGAACTCATCAAGGCCATCCAATAAAATGGCCCCGGCCGCACCATTCCAAGGTATTCGCTCTTAGCCCAGAAAAATCCTGTCCCGAACGGCCCCAGCAGCCACTTGTATCCGGCAGAAACAACAAAGTCGGCCCCCAGTTGTTTCACATCCATCGGAATTGCGCCGCAGTACTGGCTGGCGTCCAGTAATAACAGCGCCCCCTGCTTGTGGCACGCCGCCGCAACGCGCGCCGCATCGAGTAGCGAGCCGTCGTCGTACCGCACCATGCTCACGGACACAAGGCGCGTCCGTGGAGTGAGCGCGGCGATTAAATCGTCCGCGGTGATAAACCGTTCGCGAGGCGAAACAATTTTCAGCTTCAGTCCCTCTCGTTCTTCCATCGGTTTCCA
>WNFC01006927.1_pt1 | contig 12470 bp, 11 predicted proteins | sample 5400541 | NCBI WGS metagenome assembly WNFC01 (sample SAMN13153342, study PRJNA577476) | soil metagenome | isolation source: 120 cm saprolite under Douglas fir tree site 2 hole 2 replicate 1 | place: USA:California | collected 2015-04-18
CCCGGCAACGCAGCATTTGTCCCACCACCACCTGAGAAAATGATGGAATGCATGGGCGCGTTCGAAAAGTTCCTGCATCGCGAGCACGAAGAACTGCCGATTCTGGTCAAAGCCGCACTTGTACATGTGCAATTCGAAACCATCCACCCCTTTCTAGACGGAAATGGGAGATTGGGCCGATTGCTGATTACATTCTTGCTGTGCGTCGCTGGCGCAATCCGTGAGCCCATTCTCTACCTCAGCCTCTATTTCAAGACGAATAGGCAGAAATACTATGAATTGCTTGACCGTGTCCGCAGCCACGGAGATTGGGAGACTTGGCTCGAATTTTTTCTAACAGGTGTGAAAGAAACCGCTCAGCAGACAGCCGATACATCGAAGGAGATACTCACACTCATCGAAGAAGATCGCCGGAAGATCGAGGAGCTTGGCCGCCCCGCTGCATCCGTTTTGCGCGTTCACCAGCACCTTCAGCGCAAACCGATCATCACGATCCCGGCGACGGCCGAGCAGCTCTCCCTCTCTGCGCCCACTGTGGCGAAGGCTTTACAGCACATGGTGAGGCTCGGCATGGTTCGTGAGACCACGGGCAAGCAACGGCATCGGCTCTTCACGTATCATCGCTATCTGGAGATACTCAACCGAGGCACGGAACTGCCAAAAAGAAGTCAGTGACAACTTGTTCGAAGCTCAAGGGCAAGCGGGAACAGCACCCACAAGCCCTACCAAATACTACCGCCGCCACTGTGACAAGCTGTGACAACCGGCTTTTGTGCGTCCGGATAAACTCACCTTGCTGCGGTAGTCCAATGCAGCCTGGCCACGGCGAAGGGGCGGCCATTACAGCCGCGTAATGTTTTGCGAATTCTGCATGAAACGGGAAAACGAGTCGGATTCCACGCGTTTCGCCGATACCGCGCAGCAGTGCTTCGCAAGGCACAAGTGCCGGAGGACCTAATCACGCTTTGGCTCGGCCACGCACGAACGTTGACGGACCGCTACGCATCGCAGCTTCGGGAAGATGTTAAATACCGCGGCGAATGGTGCGAGCGTGCCGGAATTGGCTTTTCAATTGTTACATTGTTACACGCGGATGTCGCTGCAATTGACTTCGAAAGGTTGCGTAAACGTGTTGAGGGTAAAGGGTTTTGAAGTGGTCGGGGCGAATGGATTTGAACCATCGACCTCCTGGTCCCGAACCAGGGGTAACAAAAATCCTAAATGCTTTATCTGGTGTCGCTTAGGGACCAGCACCCGATTCACTTTCCCCCTCAATTGTCCGTAAGTTGTCCGCAGACTGGGTAACAAACGGAAATCGACCACCAATTACGCGTGGGCAAAGCTAATCATCTCCAATTCGTCTTGCATGATGTGTGGGCGTGCGACTCTGCCAGGATGCCGCTTCTCCCCAAGCGCTAGGCTCTCCGAGATTTCAGCATTTCCCTTCGCAAGAGCCGGTTTGCCTTGGTCTGGTAGCCCGGGCCACCCTGTTTTAGCCATGCGATGACATCGGCATCTAGCCGCATGGTGACGGGTCTCTTGATCGGACGGTAGAGGTGGCCGACGACGCCTTTACGCATCTGTTCTTCGGTAATTTCTGGGACGTCCGTGATATTGATCTGGTCATCACGAATAGCGTCGAAACGCCTAATCTGTTTCCGGCGCTCAGATTTAGTGAGCCTTTTCATAGAATTTCCTTTCGTTCGGTGTTGCTTTTCGGGCCGAGATAATGCGGACCGTTTCATCATCATCTTTCAACCTAAGAGTGTAGACCACCACCATGAGTCGGAACGTTCTGGTTATGGAGCCAATCGTCACGAATCTCTCTTCGCCATCGACATCTTGGGTTTCCATTGTGATTCGGAGCGGATCTAGGAACACCTCCTGCGCCAGTCCAAAGGCAATGCCGTGCTTGTGCTGATTTTGGCGGTTCTTCGTGTCGTCCCATTCGAAGTGCATCGCACCTTGCCAGTCATTACATTATAGTACGTATCGTCTCGTACGTACACACATGATGATAGGAGATTCGAAACTTTGTCTTTCGCTGCCACGCGAGACGCTTTGACAAATGCAGTCACTAGTGTCACAGTGCGGTTATGACACCATTCCGGCTTAGCCTGCACCCTGGCGAATCCATATTTGACCAGCTTGTGTTTGCCGCGAAGAAGGCGTTCGTGAGCGGCGAACTTCAGCTAGGCCAATCATTTCCTTCGGTTCGGTCACTCGCGGTCGAGTTCAAAATTCATCCGAATACGGCGCACAAAGTTGTACAGCATTTGATTCAGGAGCGCTGGCTAGAGTCACGTCCAGGGATTGGAACCGTGGTCGCTGAGATGCCAGAACCGCGGCGGGGTGACCGAAAGCGTCTCTTGGAGCGCGAGATAGAGCAACTGGTGGTTGAGGCGAAGCGCTTGGAACTCGATATCGACGACGTTATTCAAGCGATTGAAGATCAATGGGCCAAGCTCGAAGAGTCCCAGGAGGTGAGTCGCAAATGATCCGCGTAGAAAATCTTTGGAAGAAATACGGGCGCTTCGACGCGCTTCGCGGATTGAGTTTCGACGTGCCCGACGGAAGTGCGTTCGCGCTGATTGGCGCAAACGGGGCGGGGAAGACTACGACCATCAAAGTGCTGATGAACATCTTCGAGCCGACACGTGGAAGCGCGACGCTACTCGGCGTCGATTCACGGAAAGTCTCGCCGCGGGAACTTGCGCAGATCGGGTACGTCTCCGAAAACCAGGACATGCCGGCGCGGCTGACGGTCGGCGAGTATGTGGCCTATCTGCGGCCGTTCTATTCCACGAGGGACCGTGATCTTGAAGCATCAATCGCGCTTCAATTGCGGTTGCCGCTCGAACGTAAGATTGGTGACCTGTCGCATGGAATGCGCATGAAGATGGCGCTGATGTGCGCGCTGCCTTACCGGCCGAAGCTACTGATTCTGGATGAGCCTTTCAGCGGGCTCGATCCGCTAGTGCGTGATGAATTCATGGAAGGACTGCTTGAGCAGGCTGGCGAGATGACCATCCTGATCTCGTCCCACGAACTGGGCGAAATTGACGGTGTCGCAACGAACGTCGCGTTCCTCGATGAGGGCAAGCTGATGTTTCAGGAATCGATGAGCGACCTGACGGGGCGCTTCCGCGAAGTGCGTGTGACGCTCGAGACCGAAGCGGCGCCGCCAAGGCAAGCTCCCAAAGAGTGGATGCAAATACGCACGATCGGGAACGTGCTGACGTTTGTAGACACCCGGTTCAACGAGAACGGCCTGGGCGAGCGGGTTCGTTCGCGAATGGCAGGTGTGCGAGGAATCGATTCGCAGCCGATGGCGCTGCGGTCCATCTTCACGACACTGGCGCGAGCGGCACGCGACGGCGGAGCTTGAAGAAAGGCAGGCGGAAATGGTCTGGCACATTTTCAAGAAAGATTGGAAGCTGCTGTGGGCCTTTGTAATCACAGTCGCATCGCTTCATTGGATTTCAGCATTCATCATATTTAAGCTCGGCCTCTTCGGCGAAAGCGCGATGCTCGAGATGTTGGCGGAAGCGGTTCCGATGCTCTCGTTTTTCGCAAGCATGTTTCTGATTGCGGCGATCGTGCACGTCGAGGCGATTCCCGGAGTGCGGCAGGACTGGTTTGTGCGGCCGATTCGACGCGGAAATTTGCTGCTCGAGAAGTTCCTCTTTGTGGTCCTCATGGTGGAGGGGCCGATCTTCGCTGCGAATCTGTTTCAAGGACTTGCAAACGGGTTTTCATTGCGATCGAGTCTCCTCTCCGCGACGTCGTACGTCATTTTTCTTCTTTTTTTTCTGATCCTGCCTCTCTTCGCTTTTGCCTCAGTGACCCGGAATATGACGGAAGCATTCATTCTCGGGTGCGGATGTACATTCATCATCGGGGCGTTTTTGACACTCGGTGACTACATGAATGGATCTGCGCATGGGACTCTTATTGCTGTAACGCACAGCGGAATCGGATGGATTGGAGAGGTATTTCGGTTCGCGCTGGTGGCGATTGCGGCCGGCATGATTCTCGGGCTCCAATACTTCCGCAGGAGAACGGCCACGGCGCGATTTCTAGTGATTGCCTTTGGCTTGCTGCTCCTGACCTCGCAGTTCCTGCCGTGGAAATCCGCGTTTGGCATTGAGCAGCGGCTGTCGCCGAAACCGACCGCTGGTGCGAGCACGGTGATGAAGTTTGACCCGGCGCGGGGAAAGTTCAAGTCGCCATCCGGTCTGGTTCCTTCTTCAGAAAACGTCCAGCGCAACCGCGGCGAGGACAGCACTGAAGTCTTTCTGCCATTACAAGTTACTGGAGTTCGCAACGATGCGATTCTCTTGACGGATCGGGTCGAAGTGCATGTGATAGGCCAAGACGGACGGGTCGTGTACCACGGAATCGGAGACAGTCTCGAAGTGGCCAAGGAGGGACCAAATCCCGCGGAAGAACGCGCCTACCAGCAAATCGCAGTGCCGATGTCGGTCTACCACAGAGCGAAGGACCAAGCGGTGCAAGTTCGAGTCGATTATTCGCTGACGCTATTCGGCCTTGCCGGATCTTATTCCATCCCGGCGTTGGATGGCGACGAACGGATGCCTGAGTGGGGTTGGTGCCAGACGAAGATGAACGAAGCTGGAACTGCCGTGGAGCTTCACTGCATGGAACCGAGAAAAGGGCCCATATGCGGGACTGCGTTTATCGAGAATGCGTCCACCGGCGCGCGAAACCCGGCCCGATCGAGACCTTCACGCAGCCGCTGGCGTTCACATGGGGAAAGTGAACCGCCGCCAGGTCGAAGCCGGCCCGCGACCAGGCGCTCCGCGACGTTTGTGTATTTGTAAATTGTTGGTTCTAAAAGAAGTGGTCGGGGCGAATGGATTTGAACCATCGACCTCCTGGTCCCGAACCTGGAAATAAATCAACTTAAGTCGCTGTCCTGGCGTCACTTATTGGTTTTCGGGCCGCTCTCAGATAGACAAGTCGGACAAGTCAGTCACTGCAACGCTGCGATTGAACTCGAAAGCCCAGGTTAGGAAGATGGATCCCTTGCCGGGCATTCTGTCCCGCAATCGAACACATTCGTGACCTTCTTAGCGAAACTTCAGTTTGACTCTGGGTTTTGCACGGCGATGAACTGACCTTCCGGTTCGTAGCCAACAAAGAGACTCATGCACAAAACTACATCTCGTTTGTTTGGCGTCGCTTACGAACTGAAGTCCGCCTCTCTTCGTTTTTCAAATCTTCTACCCTATGAACTCTGCATCAGCATTTCGGGATCGTCCGACCTCCGGTTCCGGAGACCAGCGCCGGTTGTGTATGTTGTTGATTCGTCTAGCTCAGTCTTGCACGCTGAGTCTGCATTTTGCATGATATTAGGCGGGTTTCGGACCCTAATCGGCCCAACTTTTTGCTCGGCCTTTCGCAAAGAGCCTGCGTTTCAGAATAAATCTTCGACGCGCAGATTTCAAGAACAGAGTTAAGAGGTTTTCGTGTGTTTTCCTGCGCGGAACTAGGGAGCAGGTCACGGCACGATCAGGTTCTCGGCGCAGGCGTCTCCTTACCAGAAGTCTATGCTAACTGTCGTTGATTCAGCTTGTTCAAAATTTCATATTTTTGTATCTCAACGAGAAACGCGCATTAACTGCTTAAGACGTTCGCGTTCAGGAATTCGTTGCGGAATTTGCCCTGTGGGTCGTACTTCTTGCTCAATTGAATAAAGTCGGGCAACCTCTTATAAATAGATTTCAGCTCCGTCGGTGACATGGTAAACAGCTTTCCCCAGTGCGGCCGGGCCTTAAATGGACTTAATTCTTTTTCAATCAACGGCAACAGCTTTCTGACCGCCGGCCAGTTCTGTTTCCAGGTAAAGTGAATGCTTACACAAGGCTGTTCGTAACAAGGACTCAACCATAAATTGTCAGCGGCAATCGTACGGATTTCCGAAATCATTAAGTGCGGGCTGACCTGGTCGCAGAGTCGTTCAACCGCCAGAATTGCTTCGACTGCCTGCTGACGGGGCACGAAGTACTCCGATTGCAACTCTTTGCCGGCGCTAGGCGTGAACCCCATGCGAAAGTGCGGCAGTCGTTCATACCAGGGGCCAGGCACGCCCATCTGCTCCGTGCAGTTCTCGGCGGAAAGTTCGGCAATGGGGTGCAGATTCTTGGTCGCGCGTTTCGCCCCGAAGAATTCCGGGGTTGCGTCAAACGCTTGCACTTCTTTAACGCGGCTCTTGATCCAAACTTCGCCGATACGCCGGTTTTGCCAGTCGGTAAACAAGCTGACGCTATAAGCGCTGGATTGGATGGCATCAAAGTGGTCTTTCACTTCAGCGAGCGGCAGGTTTTCATACACGTATTGCTGCATCATGAAGGTCGGCTGAATATCGAGGGTAACCTTTGTGATTACACCAAGCGCACCAAGCCCAACAACGGCTCCCCGGAACGCTTCGCTGTCTCGTTGGCGGTACAGCTTAACCACCTCGCCGGCCGCCGTGACGATTTCGAGCGCCGACACTGCCGTCGCGAGGTTGCCATTCTGTTCGCCCGAACCATGCGTTGCGGTGCTGCACGCTCCAGCTATAGAAATATGGGGCAGCGAGGCCAAATTGTGCAACGCATAGCCCTTGCTATGGAGGTACGGGCACAGTTGACCGTAAGTGGTGCCTGCAGCGACCGTCACGGTGTGCGCCTCCGGCTCCAACGCAACCACCTCGTCCATCGACTTCAGGGACAGGAGGTGATGCGTGCTATCTGCGATGTTGTTGAAGCAGTGGCGCGTTCCCAGCACCTTTACATGGCCCTGTTTCTTAACGTAACTCTGGACCTGTTCAAGCGAGTTGGCGGAGTACAAGCGGTCCGTACTGTATTCCAGATTGCCCGCCCAGTTCTTCAGTTTGCCTTTTGACGCCCAGGCCAACAGAGGCGAGATAACAGGGCTTGCCATCAGCGCACCGAAGAGCCTGATAAAAGTCCGCTTGTTCATGGCTCTACCCCAAGCAGTATCGATATTGGCCACCGGAATTTCCTCTTCCTTGGCTTCGAAACGCGGAAATTGTACACCTATTTCTTATCCTTTCAGCGCTCCGCTCCGGTTGGTCGAGCTTGAATGCGCTACGCGGGCGACGCTGGAGGCCTATTTCCTCTGGGTTCCTGACCCATGACTCTTTGCGGCCGAGGTTTCAGTTCCGAGCTTCCACTCCCCTTTTCTTTCGCGCGGTCTGCATTTCCGAGCGTTCGGTTCCCACACGAATCTCGACCAATTTTCGGAAATAAGTTGATGCGCCGCCGCCATTGCAGGCCGATTCCACAGTGCGAGCCACTCCTAAATCGCGTTGAACCCTTGAGGGATCTTTTCAAAACAGCTTCACACTCCAGAAAACTATCCTCGGGGGGCGATCCTTTATCTGTAACAGTTATCTACAACCTGCGGTACACCTCCGCACCAGACTGACACAGTCAGGTTCTTCCCCAATCATCGTAGCCTGAGTGCTGAGTCATTCCTCACCGAGTATTGTTCACACCTATTCGGACGAAATGATGGCCAGGGTCGTATTCGACGGTTGACGGAACTGTGCGCTGGAGTGATCAGCTCAAGCGATCCCCAGCCTCTTTTGCATCTCCTCGAGAGACACGCCTTTGGTTTCAGGGTACACAAATAAGACCACGAAAAACTGGAGACCCATCATGAGAGAGAAAAAAACAAAAGGGTATCCGCCGGAGGAAGCGGCCAGAAGTGGAAAGATTCCGGAAATGAGCGCATTCATGAACCAGTGAGAAAAGCTGCCCAAACTTTGGCCTTTAGCTCTTACGCGATTGGGAAAGACCTCGCTGATGAAAACCCAGATGACCGCGCCCTGGGAAAATGCAAAGAACGCTATGTACCCGATCAGCAGCCACACGAGAAGGTTCTGGTGGCTGCGACTAAAAAAGATAGCGGCAACGCCTCCGAGACACGCTGCTGTGCCGACCGAACCGATTAGCAACAGGGTCTTGCGGCCGATGCGATCGATGACGGACATAGCCAGCATAGTAAATACTAAGTTCGTCGCGCCAATGGCTACGGCCTGCAAGTCGGAAGACACTTTGTTGAAGCCGGCAAAAGCGAAAATATCATTCAAGTAGTAGAGGATCGCGTTGATTCCGGACAGTTGGTTGAACATGCCGATGGATACGGCTAGAAAAATCGGCAGGCGGTATTTCCACGAGAACAGCGAATCATTAGCGACGTGGTCCGCATCGATCGACACGATAATTTCCTGGAGCTCCTGTTCGTAATTCTCCTCCCCCGTCAGCCGGAGCACGTCTCTTGCTTCCGCAATCCTTTGTTTCTTGACCAGCCAGCGGGGACTGCGCGGAATTCCAAAAAGGAAGAGCAGGAAGAGTATGGCGGGAACCGCCGGGATGCCCAGCTTCCAGCGCCATTCGGCGGGACCAAACCGCATCGTTCCCACGATGTAGTTCGACAGATAAGCGAGCAGAATTCCAAAGACGATGTTGAACTGAAACAAGCCCACGAGCCGGCCTCGCCATTTAGCGGGGGCAACCTCCGCAATGTACATCGGGCCGAGCACCGATGAACCGCCGATACCGAGGCCCCCGATGAAGCGGAAAAGAACGAGCGCGCTCCAGTTCCAAGCAAAGGCACAACCTAGAGCTGAAACGAGATAAAGCACGGCCATAGCGCGCAAACTGTCACGGCGGCCAAATTTATCGCCAGGAATTCCAGCCAGCATGGACCCCAGAATCGTTCCCCAGAGCGCTGCGGAAACCGTCATTCCCAGCGCCGCTGGTGATAGACGAAATGTTTCCGTCAGTGCATGCGTGGTACCCGCAATTACCGCCGTGTCGAACCCGAAAAGAAGTCCCCCAAGTGCCGCCACCACGGTGCTCTTTAGAAGATAAGAGTTGAGTTTCATATTGCCTTTCGAGATTTCAGAGCGATTCCATTCCGTCCACGCGGCAAGTGAACATCACATTGCCGAATGGGCCCTACTTGTGGAACTCTCTTCGGAAAAAGTCACTGTCCTATCGGAGTTGACAAAAGACGAGACCGAAGAGCATAGCCTATACATGCGACCTCCCATTGCTATGATAAAATGTTTCTCACCAGCCGCGGACTTCCTCACTCTTGCGAAAAGATCGTCTGCGCCGCCGTGCATTTGTCAATTGTGGAGCCAGTTAAATCCATCATCGAACCTCAGGTCCCTATAACATATGAAAAACGAATCCCGTGTCGTCGTTGGAGTAGACATCGGCGGAACAAAAGTCGCGGCCGGTCTGGTGGACGCCAACGGCGAAATTCTCGCGCGAAACAGGACCCCGATGCTGACCTCCGGTGCACCATCGAACGGTCTAGCCGCCGTTTCAATGGCGATCCGCGGGCTTTTCTCTGACGCGGCTTCCCAAGATCAGATTGAAGCAATCGGCATTTGCGCGCCAGGGCCACTGAATCCTCATACCGGGGTCATCATCAATCCTCCAAATCTCGCGATCTGGCATAACTACCCGCTGGCCGAGGAGATGCGGCGACTTTATAACGTTCATGTCCGGGTCGATAACGACGCCAATGCCGCGGCTTTGGCGGAATCCAAGTGGGGCGCGGGGCGTGGCTATCGGAACATCTTTTACACAAGCGTTGGCACCGGTATCGGTACAGGAATCATTTTTGACGGCCGCATTTATCATGGAAGGACCGGCGCCGCGGGGGAAGGCGGCCATCTCGGAATCGACAGCAGCGGTCCGCTTTGCAATTGTGGGAAACGCGGCTGCATCGAAACGCTGGCGGCGGGTCCGGCGATCGCCAGACGTGCACGTCAGAAACTCGAGCAGAATCCCAAATCGCTCCTCATGGAAATGGCCGGTGGCGATCTTCCGATGGTCAGCAGCGAAATGGTTGGAAAGGCTCATACAGCAGGCGATCCTGTCGCCAAAGAAGTAATGCGAGAGACGCTGGACCTCCTGGCATACTGGCTCGGAAACATCATCGATCTCCTGGAACCGGACATAATTGTGATCGGCGGAGGCGTATCCACGCTGCTCGCGCCCTTTCTAAACGAAATTCGTCAACGCTGGCAAGGCGCATGCCTCAATCCCTCCCCGCTGGACATCCCTCTGGCGCTTGCTCATTACCGCGAAGACGCCGGGATCGCCGGCGCTGCCGCGCTCTGTGAATTAGAGTGAACCGCGCCCAGGAGAGCCATTATCAACGCTCTCAAAGCACTGGTGCCGTGGCGACGCCGACGTGTTTGTCCGCACCTCCGTAATAAAAAAGCCAGCGCTTGCCGTCCAGAACCAAGCCTTCTACAAATACGACATTCGGAACTTGCCCAACCTTTTCCCATTCCTTTTCCGGCGCGAATACCGGCTCTTGAGCGCGCGCAAGAACTCTGGTCGGATCTTTTTTGTCGAACAGAACCCACCCGGTTGAATAAACCAGTTTGTCGTCGGCGCCGTTGTAAATCAGGAAGATGCCTTCAGGCGTGATGACTGGCGGCGGTCCCGGCTCCACTACTTGCGAATCGAACGACGCTGAGCGGCTCGAGAGGACGGGGTGGTCGAGGGCCTCCGTCCAATGGAGCAAATCTTCGGAGTAAGCCACGCCCATCTGACTGTCTTTGCCCTGCGCGTCAGCCAGATAGTACATCCAATATTTGCCATTGATCTTTTCTGGAACGATCGCGCCGGACTTCGTCCATTTCACATTCCATTTACCCTTGTAACCGGGAATGATAATGCCATGCCGCTTCCAATGAATCAGGTCGGTGGATGTAGCCAGACAGAGTTGAGCATCTTTCTTGTCCGCAGCCACTCCATCAACGTTGTTGTATCCCGTATAAGTTAAGTAGTACGTATTGCCGATTTTTTGGAGCCTCGGGTCTTCAACACCGCCACCTTTTTCATATGGGGCCTCTGAAACCATGACCGGCTCGGGCCGGCGATTGAAACGAATACCGTCGTCGCTCGTGGCATACCCAAGCGACGAAGTACCGTTATGGTCTTGCGCGCGGTAAAGCATCACGTACTTTCCGTCCTTCTTTACTACGGAAGGATTGAATGTTCCAGCGGATTCGAACCCTGCGCCCTGGGGAGACACGATGGGGTCGGGGGATAGCCGCGTCCACTTTCCAAAAGGTGGAGTAAACGGAGCGGCGGCAACAACGGCGAGAGCGATGAGAACCCACACTGCGACGGCAGATGCTCGTGCCCCCCGGGTTGCAAAAGAGGATACTTTGACCATAGCAGAAATTCCTTTCCTTACGATCGAACTGGACACGATGGAAAACTTCCAGAAAATTTCTTCTTTGTGGTTACGGCAAACAATTTACCGGTCAGAATTCGGCCAACAATTGGATGAAAGACCGTCTCGGGACTTGCAGCGTCTCGCCGATGGTCTTGCCCTTTACGCTCAGACGAACAGCTCGCTGTCTCGCTACAGGAATAGCGATCGATGCAGTTCGGGTAACGGCCATTGGGTTGTACAAGATGAAATTCAGCTCTCGTGACGGAAACTCTTTTGCATGGGCCGCGTCGAGGAGGTCCAGGTTGACCAGCATAAGCTCCCGGTCACTGACCTGGCCCAGCGCTTCGAACATCAGATACATCCAGAGCGATTCACCCGCGCCGTAGATTTCCTTGCCCACATTTCCGGTCATGCCCGCCAGTTCCAGGGTGCCCAGGTTTTCGAACGGAATGAAGGCGGAGGGACCCCGCTTGCGGTTGGCCGAGCAGTCCTCGAAGAAATAGAAGTTGTTGCGCCGCTGCTGGTCCATGAAACGCAGGAGGCCTTCAAGGACGATCCCGCGTTTCATGACGCCGGTCCATGGGAGAATGGCCTCCACGTTCTCTTTGAAGGCGGGATACAGGATGGATGCGGCAGCTTGTACCATGCCGCGAATGTCGTGAGACTTCTGACTGGGATCGGAATACCAATAAAACATCCGGAGCTGTTCGTAGAGCAGGTACTTCGCCTCTTCTGGCATACCGAGTTCCGCGGCCGCGAGTGCACCGTAGGCAAGTTCCTGTGGCTCGTGGAAGAGGCGTTCTGCGGGGATGGTATACAAAACCCGGATGGCGCGCCGGGCTTCTTCGAGATAGTGCTGTTCACCAGTCAATCTGTTCGCCAAGATCGCTGCCCAGGCATATAGGCCACCGACGGCGTAATTTGTGCCGGCACCTTCAGCGCGAAGAGTCGCGACCCGGTAATAAATCGGGAAAAGATAATCATACTGTTGAGCCATCTTCTGGGCGGTCTCGAAGGCGTCAAGGAAATGATCCGTGACGTCCTTTGATCCCGCCAGAGAACCGATCATTGGATACTTGATGAGGGAGTTTTCAAACGGGTACCACGAATCGGCCCTCTCATCCTGTGGACGCTTGAAATCGTTGCCAATGCTGTGAGTGTCCGAGTGGTAGAAAGCAGGAAGATCCGCGAGAAGAGCGCTGCATTCCTGTTCGAAACCCGGCGAA
>WNFC01006928.1_pt1 | contig 12470 bp, 17 predicted proteins | sample 5400541 | NCBI WGS metagenome assembly WNFC01 (sample SAMN13153342, study PRJNA577476) | soil metagenome | isolation source: 120 cm saprolite under Douglas fir tree site 2 hole 2 replicate 1 | place: USA:California | collected 2015-04-18
GGACACTCGCTATGCTTGCGTACCCGGAGACACAGGCTCGTGCACAGGCAGAACTTGACGCAGTTGTGGGTCGCGCGCGGCTGCCGACATTCGCCGATTATCCACTCTTGCCCTACACCCGTGCCATGGTCAAGGAGATTCTACGCTGGAGGACGGTTGCTCCACTGGGGTTGCCACATCGAATCACCGAGGATGACTGGTACGAAGGGATGTTCATTCCAAAGGGCACCATTTGCATCCCCAATATTTGGCATATGAACCGCGACCCCGAGATCTATGGCGAAAATGCTGCCCATTTTGACCCAGCGCGGCATCTCGATGCCAGCGGGGACATTGCACCTGGCACATCCGACACTGCCACAAAGGAAGGACACGTCTCGTATGGATTTGGCCGCAGGCTATGTCCCGGACGCTACGTGGCGAATAACTCACTTTTCATCGACATTGCGATCATGCTCTGGGCAATGAAGATTGAGCGTAAGAAGGATGCATCGGGGCAACTCCTTCCCTTGGACGTGGATGGCTTTGTCGATCACGGTATTGTTATGTGAGCAGGCTCATCAGATACCCTGAGTTGATGCTAACTTGGGTGACTCTGCGGCAGACGTCCTGTTCCCTTTGAGTGCTCGATGACTCCGCGGTTCCCAGAAGCTGCTGCGCTTCTTGTGCAGGAACGTGAGCTGCGGGGCTTGTGTTAACTGCGGGTGCATACATGGGTGAAATGAATTTGGAGTTCCTTGTCTTGATACGATACGTACAGCATCCCCAGTGACACCTTTTGAGCTTTCAGGCGGGTCGCGTGACGAGCGGAAGTTTGGTCATTTCGATGTTTATGATGTCTTAGTCGGCATTTGCAAAGAAGGGGCCGAAGCGATTGGTCACAGCGAGTATGATTGGGCCGTGCCGCACTGCAGTGGGCATCGGCATCGACGATCGTTGCGTCTCGGCTTGTTGTTCGCCGGAACGAGAGTCTCGTGATTCAACAAAGTCCCACGGATCCGAGATCAGCCATGCCCGCAGCCCGCGACACTAGTTCGACACTCCCGCGACGGGTCCATCGGCGATCCGGGTGCCGCCTTAACAAAGCTGGCTCGGGCTAAACACCATGGTCAAACCCCAACTCAGCAAAAAGTGCTCTTCATGGTCATTGGGTTCGGCCACTTACTGTTGACTTTAAATGGCCAGCCCCAGTTCATGATCAAGAGTTACATAATACTAGTAACTTCCGAGTCTGCCAAATGCCAAACAAACGTACACCTCGCAAAATGGATCGATGTCACGGTGGCGCCTTGCGCCTCAGGTTTGATTCCCCCTTATTTGGATAATAATTACAAATGGCGCGCGGCGGAGACCTTCGATTCTAGCTTTCTCCCCGGTGCTCATCCCACACTGTCCGGACACCGTGACTTGCCCTAATTCTTAGATCAACTTCCAAACTGCAATGCGTCAACTTGCCTTGCTTTTGCGGCAGTGACTTTCAAACCGAGCTTACACCCTTCTGCCCCCTTCGGCACTTGGGCTGACCTATGTGTTTGGCTCGGCTACTCTATGAAGTTCTAGCCATAGTCCGTCCGCGTACCCACAGACTGTGGCTACTGTCTTTATTGAGGTTAGAGTCACCAGGCGGTATGGGTTTAAATCAAAAGCGCTCTGGGATGATTAAGACGGTGACGGTACTCCGATGTTGGGTGTCCCGAGCCCGACATCACCAAACTAGTAAGAAGAATAAGGAAGGTCTCGCAGACCCGATAACGTGAGTACAAGGGGGAGGAGGTTACACCGGGTACAAATTCTTATGTACAATCGAATGATCCAGGTGCACTGTTCACCACAAGGGGCCTCATGACAGGCAAGGATCAAAGCCCGCGGGCGCATAGGACAACGCAATGTGAGGTTACTCCGCACATCACATCGCACACGGCACACCTTGCATGTGGGCTTGTAACATAACATGGCAGCGGTTAGGCGCCCTGGCATGACCCGGGTTTTATTATCATGGGGAGTTCCAGTGGCGCCCCCTGAACGACGCCTCGCAGAGCGAGGATGTTTTCTTGCACCTTTTTCTCGGACCGCGTAACCACACTGTGATTCACATGAGGGGGGCCAATGGCCAACGGAGTGGAACAGCAAGTGCACGCAAGAAGGGTAGAGAAATGACAGTCGCCGGACTGAATAGCGACAGTATTAAGCGTGGAGGAATTGTCAAAGAATGCTCACGTTCCAGGGTCGCATGCTTCCCTTCTCATTTTTAGCAGCGGTATTGGCATTGACATGAGGGGCCGGCGGCGCGATGGCGGATGCAAATTAATACACGAATAGCGAATGAGAAAAGATACTGGCGGAAACGCACCGAAAGAAGGCGGGGGTGTGTGTCAACAATAGTCCGGAGATGTATAATTCATTCCCACATACAGCCAAAAGTGGGTTAATGCTTCCGAGTCTCTCGAGTCCAATCGTCCTTCCATCTCCATTTCTTCGCGGCACCTTGTCGTAAGCGAAGATCACGTGTTGTACTTTCCCGCCACTTGGCAACCTAAATCGATCATGGATGACCATGATACGACCACCTGCTGTATTGGTGGCTCACATGCGCTCACACGTTGTTGATCCGCGGGCCAAGAGTTTGCATCCTACATTCACACGTTGAACGTTGAACCCTTCACCACAGCCATAGCCCTCGAGGTGGGATCCCTACTCACAACTTTCACAGCCTCACCTGTTTTCCGAGCATTCCTCACTTCCACGTGTTTCCAAGGACTGCTACGAGTTCCGAGCCTTCATCACACTATCATTCTTTCTTTGCCATGTCTAGCTATGTCCCACTCTAATAACAATCATCGTTCGACGCCGACATCATCCACTAGTGGCCGTGATTCTCACTGCAGTTCAATGTTGCTTTAACATAATAGGGGACGAGTCAACGTGTAAGCAATCATGGGTATAGAGTATCTTTTTCGTCCTCCAATGCTGCTTTAACCACACTCCTCGTCCAGAAGTAGTGCATCTACTTCACTCCACCTGATGGAGGCTGTAATAGTGACTATTTCCTTATCTCGCGTTTTACTTTACTTATAACTAATTTCTTAACGAACCTGTTTCCTCTTGGTGAACCAGAGCGAGCTGAGCAACACTTCCAGGCTAACCCGAAGCGTCAATATCCAATATAGAGTTTGGGACATATTCAACATGTAGAGCAAAGGTCATTAACACGCAGCACAGTCGTACAGGCGAGACACGAATCAAGAAGACGGATACACGACAAGGAATAGGTGGAAAGCTCAAAAACTGGTTTACATAATCATTGGAAGGCAGCAACGAAAAATGGCCGAGGAGAAAAAAAATGTCCTCAAAGGACATCAGAGGCTTCGAGTATAATCACCACTTGGAAGCGACCAGTAGCCCCTCGTTCCATGCAGACCGTATTTATGCGTGAATCGGGGTGGTACAAGTAACGACTAGCGAGTCGTCGGACATTGTCTTCGCTCAGTTGGTCGGGAGTGGGGGGCCTTTCACGGCGAACAAACGGATGAGGGAAGGCAAGGTGAGCAGGGCCCAGTGCAACATGCTGAGGAGCATAGCCGAAAGAGCCATGGTCCCGATTCTCCTGCAGAGAAGTATCTGGTTAAGCACATAGATAGCGACCGTGTGTTGGAACCCACTGGAGCATTGGCTTGCCCGAGTCGTTGGGCTTGGATACCTTGGGCAAGTTCTACATTGGGGAATATGTATGGGGCGTCCACAGGCTCCTATTGACCAGTTCTCATTGGTCTGATACCAGATAGACTGGAAAAATTTACTGACACCTGGCATCAGAGGGTGATAGTCTGCCATGCCTTGATAGGCAACGTTGAGGTGGTAGGGGTCTTGCGGTCTACCTGGCTCTGCAAGACCACCGACTGGCTGAGCTATATCCTGCCAATGGTCCTCAAGTTGGCCGATGTCAGCAGCAGGTAGTATCTGAAAAGGGAAACGCATTAATAGACGTGCACCTGGGAAGGAAGACTGTCCCGATGTTCAAAGCTGACCCTAACATTCTGTAGAGCATGATTACGCCCCGGTTGAGGACGAATCGAAGGAGGAAAAACATCTTGAGGAACGCCATTGGCTTGATGTAGTTGGTCACCTGCCATCTGATACTGCGAGCTTACTGTGTTACTGTGTAGTATGATGAGGGTGCTGAACTGAACTTCGTACGGTATGAAGGGGTTTAAGTAGTAGTGCCTATAAGATCACGCGACAAAGATAAGTGCCAGGAACGAGGCTGTGAGGTTGTGAGCGAGATCTCGCTTCGAGGACCATTGGATGTGATGGAGGGCTAAACGTGTTGCAAGCTGCCGGGGAGGGTTTGGGATTCGAAAGACTGCCAGTGATCAGGGATTTACACGTAACACTAAGCGACTCGGGAGGTGGCGAGGAATTGAACAACCCCCGCTCAAAAATGTAACTGTAGTGGTTCTGATTGATTTGTCATGTCTGTCATGGGGTAACGGTGACCCGGAGGCCTCCAGCACAGCTGTGCCAAAAACAAAAGTCAGCGCTCGAGCTTTCTTATACCTTTTTCGAACAATAAAATTAAAACCTACGGCAGAGAAAAATCACCCAGACAGCCCCTATCGCACACGTGCATGATATGGGTTAGTCCCGAGTTTGGGGCCGGGTGGACCATAATATGGCATTCGTGTGCTAATCCAACGCCGCACTTTACGAAAAAAAACCTTATCGATCAATAATCTCATTTCCAGAGCATTATGACGGGATGGGATTGCTGGATATGCATCATGATGACAGAGCAGGTCCCTGGACAGGTTCCAAGGAATCGACCTAGAGGAAGGGGATGGTCCATGTACAGATAAATCATGTTGAGTCGTGTGGCATGACCTAGTACTCACTCATGAACTGCTTTCTAACACAGGAGGTTGTTACGTTGCTGCAGAATGAGTGGCCCAGGCAGCATAAATTATTCTAATTTGCCTTTGCAAAGTCACGGTGAGAGGCAAGGTAAGAGGTGAAAAACAAAATTAAAAACAAATTCAGTCGGCTGTATGCAGAACACCTCCTCTTCAAGTTTAACTAGTTTGGGAAGGTCAGAAGGGCACGGTCATGTGCGGCCTACGATGGGTAGGGACTTGAAAGGTCGGAAGGTAAGAGCGCCTCTGAGCGTGGTTGAGTCACGGACGCTCGCAGCGCCAGTGGGTGACGCAACTAGTACGAGGCAGCGCATGCCAGTGCGTGGCTACGGCGTGTCTGTGGCGTCACACCACTTGCGGCGTCGCGCACGGCCTTCTCCGAGTTAAGTGCACTGGGGTTCTCTCATCCTCATCCTTTTCTCATCCTTTTCTCTCTTGGCCCACCCGGAACGTGTATTCGTGCGGGCGATGTTCCATCACAATCACCCTCCCCTGGCAATCGTATGTGCTTGTGCCTTTAATTTCCCTCTGTATGGTGCGACATGCCCTTCTATAGTACAAGACTTATCTCCGTCGCACACACGCACCCAGTCATGAGTTGTCGTACTACCCTTGGTACTACCGTCTACCTTTTCCCCGTGAAACCACGAGTACGCCGCGTTCATAAAACCAAAGTGGCGTATTTGTTCTCCGGATTACGCGCCGATGCCGCGCTTGCTAGTGCTGTATCGTCATTGTAAGCACTGATTCGGCGCCCTAAAAAATCATGGTTAAAAATATGGAACAATCATTTCTTGCACCCAGGTCATGGGTTGTATTGCGGTAGACTGTGAACAGTGTGAAGGGACAACTGATAAGGCTGTATCGATAAGGTGCCAAATCAGTGCCAGTAGCGGGGATAGCAGCCGTACAACACAGCGCATCAAAAACACGTTTCCATTCCCTGCACGACGGCAGAAGCACAACTCGCTCTTTCAAGGGTTCGGTCTCGCCGTAGCGCTAGACCCAGCGTAACTGCGGAGTGATGTGGATCGGACATTCCCGTCAGTTATGGGCGGAGGCTGTTGGTTCCTGAGTAGTCAGCGTTCACACGCCCTCGCGTGGCTCGCGGCTCGCGGAAAACGGCACAGCACAGAAACAGCAACGTATTCCATTGCTCTTGGCTTTCCGATATGCTACGCAGCAACTTACCACACCCAAGCCGAATCACTGGCCGGATCACTTCCGCCATCGATATCAATCCAAGTTCCTTCTCAGAGGCTTGTTAGTTGGTGGATCGTTTTGGTGTCGTAATGTTCGTACGCCCCTTCCTGCAAGTCTTGAGACAACTCAAATCTCGCTTATTAAACCCCCCCCCCTCACGCGCTAGATGCTTACGAGACAAAAGACACGAGGCCACCGAAACACAATATGCGCGAGTCCCCAATCCCGATGCAGTCCTCTCGCCACGCTAGCCGATCTGCGTTGTCCCTGCCATCCCACCGATGGCGCTGAGTCTGTCTATGCTTAGGCTCCCGGCCCTTCGGCTTCTCGATGAGCAAAATTCCTCTTTCCACCAGAGCCAATGTGCTAAGCACCTCACTGGAGTCTGCATAGGGCGTCCTGCGTGGGTACCCTCCCCTCCCACAACGATCTCCAGTCGATATCTTCGTAGCTCTCGCCGATAACAGCGCAAGTGTGCTTCTCTTCTCTCTGCTCTCCAACCAGAAACCCCTCGAATCATGCTTCACCTGCCAGTCGTACCTCGTGCCCTGCTACTATCTTCTACTACTGAGCGGAGAAGCCGACCGGGGGATTGGCAACTGCCACTGATGTGACCAAGACCTTTATTGTGGAAGTCCCCCCGGATCACCTGCTCCACGCCAACGGTCAACGAAATCTCTCGATAAAAAAAGGGAAGAACTGATAGACAAGCCACTAAAGAACATGTATTGGCTTTGGCAGACCGCCAGCAAAGAGGGACATTGGCTTGCCCGTTCCCAACCCAATAAGAGGTCACAGATTGCTGTTCCGGCTTTGTTCTTGGTGCCAACGGTTTATCCACCATGGGTATGTTACGCCTACCCTGTCGGTGCCCTTCTCTCTAGAACACTGAAAGAAGAAAGAAGAGACCGAGCTTGTGGCCCGCCTAGGTGATTTTAACAATCAGGACAAAAAGCCCAAAAGTCGCAACACTGTTGCGGCGTAGGCCGTTTGTGGCACGTCACGGTGTCCGTGGCGTAAGGGTCGACCTGAGGGTCGTCGGGTGTACCGTTGCCGTGCACGGTTCTGTCAAGGTTTAGCCTTAGCCACAACAGTCATGTTACTTGTTAAGGCTAAATGCAATTACAGAATTATCAGAGGCGCCAGTTGATGTGTGTGGAGTGGCTTGCGAGCTTCAGTACTACAGTACTGTGGTCAATCATGTGGTTCCGAAGGGCCACATTTGGTTCCCTTGTCATGTTTCTTTTTTTTTCTTTTTTCATTTCTATCCGGGTCGACCCGAAACGTGGTTCCGTGTATGGTTGCGGGATGGAGTCTGGATGGGCTGGGTGAGCGCCGTCAAGACTTGCCCGAGCTTGCTCTCTTGTATCTCGCTCCCACTCCATATGCTGCTCAGCTGCTGCCAACATGACGACACAGTTGACGCCCCTCCCCTCAATCTCCCTTGCCGTCCAAGCAATCATGACTTCAATTTTCCCTTCCACGTACGTGCAACACGCACTTCTACTGCACACACACACCACAAGTCATAAGTACATAGTCTTTGTACATCTCTAGGCCCTCTTTCCTTCCTGTGAAAGCACGAGCGCGTTCGCTGGTAGGTGTAAAGTAATCTGGGAGAGTCACCGGATATGGGGTCATCTGACTCGAGGTATGGAGTCTTGGATTACTGTTCCGAGACGATGCATGTCTTCCATGATCATACAGTAGAACGCGTTATTTGGTAATAGATATTGTTCTCGAAATCCCCCCGACACTGCGTCATACTGCATTGTCATCCTCGGGTAATTCACCAGGTTTTGGTCAACAAAAGATAGAACTATGTGGAGTGATACAGTATTGATTTGACGTCGCGCTGCGTCTTCCTGAAGACGTGGCCAATGAGAACGCGTTAGAGACCCAGCCAAGGGCAGACCCCAGTCACTCCCCGATCTGAGTTGTAGGTACATCAGCCGTGACCAATGTGCTCAAGAACTGGACATCAGGTCCAAAGTCATGGGTGAGGATAAGAGGGGAAGGGGGGAAAACCGTTCGCGAAGATGTCAAGGTCCCAGTCGTCACCCGCGCTTGAGGTGACGATGTATTATGATAACGATAACAGTGTGTATTTGGATGGACCTTTCCAAGTTGTCGCGTCGCGTGACAGTACTCCATTAACATAGGGTTAGGGTCACCGTTATCTACCGACCGATGACCGATCCATGTCTCGACATCCCTGGGCAGACCCCAACCAGGTTGTAGCCTCCCAGCTAGATTGCTAACTGCCAGTGGTCCAGATAACCCAGCTTGGCTCTTGAAGCTCTCCAAAACGGTTTTGATCAGGTTATAGTCAATGTTACCTTCAGCATCCAGGTCTTCCTCGTCATCATCCTGTTCCAGCGCAGCCTTGAGTTCCGCGTCCATCGCTGTTTCTATGTCTGCACCTTCCTCCACACCTTTCGCGCGTGCTTTCCCTTTCCCATTATTACCCAGAGAGGTATTCCGCGAACTGGTTGAGACATTTTGTGATCGCAACCTGACAAGCTCTTCGTCCATGGCGCAAGACAGCTTCAAATGAGTCCAGATTCGGATTGGCCCTTCGAGATTCCGGAGCTGGATTGCGGGGCACTGATTCGTCTGTATTCGAGGTTCCCGATTTGCGAATAGAATCCTCCGTTAGAGGGCGGCTTTCCTCAGTGACATACGAAGGGACGAATGCTGCGGAAGTTTAAATGAGAAGCAACGCGGTAGCCGCAAAGACTTGCCTCCTCTGTCCCTCCGTTCCTGTAAGATTTGTTGCCACTGATCATCGGATATTCCGAGCGTTTGTCTAGAAAATTCCAAAAACTCTTCTCCGATGCAGTGTTGGACTGGGCAGTGTGCCAATGGCGCTGGCGGCAGTACTGGTCATAGCACTCGAGAAACACCGAGAAACATCCAAAATACATACGCGCTTGCCTCTAACACCGGTATCACAGGTTCGATGCCCTTGTTGCAACTGGGTTAAGATCAGGGGGACGATACCCGAGATGCTCATGAGCCGATATAGCGCCAAGTCCGTCCTACATGGCAACAGCGACCCCGCGAAGCTCGTATGGAGAAGGACTTCCAGAGGTTTGCCACGAATTCTCTGCATGTTGATGGGTGTTCAACGTTCAACTTTAGAACATCGTGGTCTATCTTACCAAATGGGAAATGGACTCCAGAAGGCGAGACCATCGGCTCGCGGCCACGCGACGGAGCCGCCATTATATTGGTTTGCGTGTGCCAACACCATGGCTAGCGCGGCCACGCGACGGAGCCGCCACATTGTTGGTTTGCGTGTGTGCCAGCACCATGGCTAGTGGGCGCCTCGTGCTTAGGCGTCTGAATCGCATAAAAGAGCACCTTTACCCCGTCGTCACCGTGCATACACTCCCCACATTCACCCACTCCGTATCAGATGGTCGGTGTAGAAGTTCACCATCCCGCCAATGGGGATGCATTTCCTTATTGCGGTCCGCCCCAATCACAGAATCATGCCAGTGCACAGCAGAATGCTGAGGTCAGCCTTTAACCTTCGGAACGTTCTCCCTTCCCCAAGGGCTCATGTATCAATACACATATATCCTTTTATAGGTCCTGCCCGCTGCCGACAACGACCATCGGGAGAATGTACCCCTGCCTGTCAGGGACCATACCATGCCAGGTAGACTGCAGGACCCACACTACATCAACATGCCCTATCGTGACGTGATGGACTATCACCCTCCACCACATGAAGTCAGTAATTTCCGTATAATCATACTAGGCCTCCTTTTAACCAACATCACCCGGGAAATAGCCTGAAGACCACTATATGTTTCCCAACGTAGGGCTTGCCCAAGGCATGCCAGCACCGGCACAATACATCCCCGTGGTAAGTACCCACTTACGTTTTCATACATACATGTTCAAACTCGACACTTCGCCATAGGAGAATCAAGAAATGTTCCGTTTCGGCTACCCTCCTGAGCATGTCGCACGTGGCCCTGCTCAAGCTGCCTTTCTGGATCCACTGGCACAAGCTCATCGGCTCCACGTTCCCGAACAACAACCAGCACAAGGCCTGCATAATATTCCGGTAAGTACTACCCTTTTCTACATACATGCCCAACTGAACGGTTCATAGCAAGAGAACCAAGGGTATGACCGTTTTTACGCACCTCAGCGCGTTCCAAGGCTCCCTGCCGATGCCGCCTTCCCCGATCCATTTGCCCGTGAGATCCCTGCTCTCGGCCAACCAGCAGTAGAAAGTCTCCGACGACTAGCAATTCGCTTCTTGCACCATCCAGATTCTCAGGTTGATCTCGTCTCAATGGAGCCGGGCGCCGCAGGTCATTGCAGGGTAGTGATCATACTCGAATTGGCAGATGTTCTCTGAGGTCGGTGATTCTGGATACCGTCACGGTCACCTCGAAAGAGAATCATCTCTGAAATTGTTGAAAAAGATGTCGGTCTTGTCGACGCGTATATGAGTAATGTGTATGATTGCTTATCCTGGCTTTCCAAGTTTTGTGTCCATTCTCCGTCTTGTCTCTTGTTTTGCTCTGCTCCTGGCCAGTATTATTGTGGTCCTACTGATGTTATTAGATATGCAATTTCTATATGTTGTATTGAATACCGACGCTTGCAGCCGGTGCAATAAGATCGCTCTGTAGCTTCGTATATCAAGAAGCCGGATTCCATGTTAAAACGGAAGCTCAGTCTGTATACGGATGAGCATATTGCAGATGGGGACGCCCATCAGTCTTGATGCCAGCCCAGAAAGGTACATCCACTACGGAACTTTAGAATACAAAATAGAAATGAAGAGATGAAGGCATGTGGTACTTTCCAGTGTCCCGCCTGTGCAAATTTACAACCTAAGAACGTATACAGTTATATAAAATAAAATATGAATCAAAAAAATCAAAAACGCTTGTCCGCCAGAACCTGTGCCGGGCGTACCTGTCCAGGTCACCAGCTCAAATGCGATCTCTGTCATCCCATCTGAGCTTTCCTCGCCTCTCACGGCCCATCTCGCGCTTGTCACGTGGCGCGATGTGGACACGGTGAAACCTGCCAAACAAAGTAGTGCAGCACAACTGAGAACCCGCCATCAACAACCCAAACACTAGCACGCGTCAAATCCAGATTTTTTCAGCTCAGGCAAGATTTTTCCCCAAACACAGGCCTCCGAGCCCACGCGCAGGTCTGTTCCCGGGCATCCGAAATACGAAAGAGAGCGAGAAATATGGGAGGGAGAGAGACTGCGCAGTCATGTGAAACGAGTTCTGCAAAGATCGGTCTCGCACGACCATAGTCGGGGTCAGTCTGAGTCGTGTGGAAGCTACAGTGTGGGTGTGATATTTGCGAGTGAAGCGGTCCCGTCATGTTTGTGGCCGAATCGAAGGATGCGAACAGGATGGGGATGTTTACGCGTAGAGGCACAAGTTGAGCGGCACGAACTACTCTCGCGAATGGACGCGAGACGCTTGTTTTGAACTTCCAGATGGGTCGGCTGACAAAGGGAAGTTCGATCATTTCGATCGTCTGCATTACATGTTTACGACGTCTTGGTCGGCACCCCTGTGGTAGGGGTCAAAGTGAAGCACAGCAGGTTTGACTAAGCCGTACCATTGAGGGAAAACATGGCTGGATAAGTGGAACGGACAGAAAAAGATGGGTCTTCGAGCAGAGTCTTGACGGCACGGCCTATGAGGGAGGACACCGAAATGAACCAAGTTCTGGGGTGGGGAAGAACCATCATTGGCAGATTTACGAGGAGCAGAAAAGGGAGGGAAGAGACCAGCGCACTGCATAGCACAAGTCATTTCACACTTCCTAACCTCCACCTTTTTGACTTCGACGGATTCGGCACCCTGTCAATTTTTCCTACAAAATCTACTTTGCAACCCTTCCTCCTAGAGAATTTCAAGTTGGGCATAGGTGCAAGGAATGATTGTTCCATGTTTTTAATCAAATTTGTAGGGTGCCAAAACAGTAGTTACGATGATAATACAGTACTAGCGAACGCAACGCCGGAGGACGATCAGGAGAACAAATACATTACTTTTACTGTACTGGACGTACTCGTGGTTTCATGGGGAAAGGAGAGACAGTATGACAGCTCATGACTGTGTGGTGTGTTGTGCGGGAGAGATGGGGCTTCCGAGGGGGACGCCGGGGCAGTGCCAGTGGTGAGGGCAGCAGTCGAATAGAACAGCGCATCAAAAACACGTTTCCATTAGCACATAAGCACAACCTTACTTCTTTCGGGGTTTCAGTCTCGCTGTAGTACTACTGGACTGCGGAGTGATGTGCCATATGGGTGGTGGCACGCGGTTCCTGGGCACTGGGAACCTGAGGGAGTGTCGGCCA
>WNFC01006929.1_pt1 | contig 12469 bp, 7 predicted proteins | sample 5400541 | NCBI WGS metagenome assembly WNFC01 (sample SAMN13153342, study PRJNA577476) | soil metagenome | isolation source: 120 cm saprolite under Douglas fir tree site 2 hole 2 replicate 1 | place: USA:California | collected 2015-04-18
GACGACGGAAGCCTGGTCGAGGCGGGCTGGAAGATCACGGGTGGAGCCCTCCGCACGTTCACAGCCTCGAGTCGGCTGGCCGCGCTCGCGCAGGATGACGACGCGCTCCGACGGCTGGGCCTCATCGTCGGCGGGGACGTGACGATCCTGAGGGAACGGGTCGCGATCGCCTCGACCGCGATGCCCCGCGCTCAGACCGACGAGACGTCCTTGATCACCGCATTCGTGACGGCCATGGTGGAGTCGCGGGGCGCCAAGGGCTCCGGCGCGTCGACGGGCACGCGGCTCGACCACTTCACCGACGAGGCCGGGGTGGAGGCCGCGCAGAACGCGATCAACGCGATCGGCGGCGAGCGCGTGCCGTCGGGCGTCTACACCGTCGTGTTCGGCCGGCAGCCGGTGGCCGACTTGCTGAACAACATCGTGATCCCCGCGTGCGCGGCGAGCGCATTCTACTCGTCGAGCACCCCGTTTCTCGGCAAGCTCGGCCGGGCCGTGGCCTCCAGGCACCTGAGCCTCTACGACGACGGCGCCATGCCCGGCTTGATGGGCTCGAAGGGGATCACGTGCGAGGGGCTGCCCACCGGCCGGACCGATCTCATCAAGCACGGCGTGCTCGCCGGCTGTCTCTCGAACTGGTACGAGACGCAGCGCCTGCTTCGCGACCCGGCCCTCGAGGAAAAGCTCGGCGCCCGCGGCCCCGCCGCCGAGGCCGCGCTCGTGCCCCGCAACGGCTTTCGATTCGGCGCCGGCGGCGGGCGCCAGTTCGACAGCCCGCCCGGCGTTGCGGCCTCCAACGTCGTGCTCGAAGGCGCCGAGCCGCTGACGCTCGACGAGGTGATCCGCCGGGTCGGCAGTGGTCTTTATATCGGGCGCATCTGGTACACCTACCCGATCAATGGCCTGCGTGCGGGTGATTTCACCTGTACCGTCGTCGCCGATTCCTATATCATTCGCGACGGGCGGATCGCCGCGCCGCTCAAGGCCAACGCGATCCGGATCAACGACAACATCGCCACGTTCCTGAACAACATCACCGGGATCACCAAGGACGTGAAGGGTACGATCGTCTGGGCCGCGGACGAGGTCGTGTACGCACCCGAGGTGGCCGTCACCGGTGTCCACGTCGACGAAATCGCAGGGTTCATGGAGGAGCTCGACTGATGGCAGGAGACCGTCTCGAGGCGATCGCGCGCGCGTGCCGTGTCCAGATCCTCCGCATGCTCGCCCACGCGGGCTCCGGGCATCCCGGCGGCTCGCTCTCGGTGATCGATATCCTCGTCACGCTCTTCTTCGGTCGCCTCCGGCACGACCCCAAGCGCCCGGACTGGCCCGACCGCGACCGCGTCGTGCTGTCGAAGGGCCACGCCGTCCCGGCTCTCTACAGCGTTCTGGCGACCGCCGGGTACTTCCCCGAGAAGTCCCTCATCACACTGCGCAAGCTCGGCTCGCCGCTCCAGGGCCATCCCGACCGGACGGCGCTGCCCGGCATCGAGGCCGCCACCGGCTCGCTCGGCCAGGGCCTCTCGATCTCGCTTGGTCTATCGCTCGGGCTCAAGCTCACCGGCTCCTCGGCCCGTGTCTACTGCGTCCTCGGCGACGGCGAAATCCAGGAGGGGCAGGTGTGGGAAGCCGCGATGTCGGCACCGAAGCTCGGTCAGCCCGACCATGCGCTCGACAATCTCGTGGTCATCCTCGACTACAACAAGATCCAGCTCGACGACTTCGTGAAGAAGATCCTGGACCTCGAGCCGGTCATCGCCAAGTGGCAGTCGTTCGGCTGGCCCGTGGTGGAGATCAACGGCCACGACGTCGCCCAGATCGCGAAGGCCCTCGACCAGGCGGAGGCGACCCGCGGCACCCCGACCTTCGTCGTGGCCCACACCGTGAAGGGCAAGGGCGTGTCCTTCATGGAGAACGACCCGGAGTGGCACGGTAAGGCGCCGAAGCCCGCGGAGGCGATTGCCGCCATTCGCGAGGTGCTCGGCGTCTCGGCCGGAGCCTGGGAAGGGTTCTTGAAAACTGACGCGGCGACGCGCGCCATCGTGGACGAGCTCGCCGCCCTCGAGAAGAAGTGATGCCGGCCAAGGCCAGCCGCGCGGCGTTCGGTGAAGCGCTCCTGGAGCTCGGCGCCAAGGACGACCGGATCGTCACCCTCGACGCCGATCTGTCGAAATCCACCATGACCGCGAAGTTCGCGAAGACCTTCCCCGGCCGCGCGTTCAACCTCGGCATCGCCGAGGCGAACATGATCGGCGTCGGTGCCGGCCTGGCGCTCACCGGACGGATCCCGTTCGCCTGCTCGTTCGCGTGCTTCGTCGCAGGGCGTTTCGAGACCATCCGGATCTCGGTCGCCTACACAAACGCTAACGTGAAGATCGTCGGAACCCACGCCGGCATCGCGATCGGCGAGGACGGCTACAGTCAGATGGGGATCGAGGACGTCGCCTGCATCCGCGCGCTCCCCAACATCGGGATCATCCAGCCCGCCGACGAGCTCGAGACCAAGCAGGTCATCGCGTACGCGGTGGAGCACCAGGGGCCGCTCTATCTCAGGCTCACGCGCCAGAATCTCGAGCCCGTGTGCCCGCCCGACTATCGCTTCCAGTACGGCCGCTGGCTCCTGCTCCGCCGGGGCCACGACGTGACGCTGATCGGCTCGGGCGGCCCCATGTTCAATTGCCTCGAGGCGGCCAAGCGCCTGGAGGCCGACGGCATCTCGGCCGAGGTGCTCAACGCCGCGTGCATCAAGCCGCTCGACGAAGAGCTGCTGCTCCGGTCCGCGGGCAAGACGGGCCACGTCGTGACAGTCGAGGACCACTCGGTCGCCGGCGGCCTGGGCGGCGCCGTCGCTGAGGTGCTCGGTGAGGTGCTGCCGACGCCGCTCAAGCGGCTCGGCGTCCAGGGATTCGGCGAGTCGGGCGACGCCAAAGGCCTCTACGTCAAGCACGGTCTCGACCCGGCCGGGATCGCCGCGAGCGTCAGGAAGTTCCTGAACCGCTGATCCGGTGTGATTCGACCGCCGGCGTCCGGAGGCCGGCTCGATCTCAGGTCGCGTGTAGGCCGGAGGCGTCGACTCCAGGTAGAGCGGCGCCGCCTGCGTCTGCCGTCGGCCCAAGCAGCTCCCGGACCTTCCCCGCCAGGGCGATCGTGGTGAAAGGCTTCACGATGAATTCCTCACCGGGCTCGAGGACCTCGAGGGAGTCGATGACGCCTCCGCAGTAGCCGGACATGTAGATCACCCTAAGCCCCGGTCGCAATTGGCGTGCACGCTCGGAAACGACCCGGCCGTTCATCCCCGGCATCGATACGTCGGTCAGCAGCAGGTGGATCGGGCCCGGATGCGCTGCACAGATCCGCAAGGCCTCCGGGCCGCCCTCCGCATCCAAGAGGTTGTAGCCCAGCGGCGCGAGAACATCCCGGGCCAGCCCTCGTACCAGCGGTTCGTCGTCGACGAGCAGAATGGTTTCCGAACCCGTGGCCTTCGGCATCGGCGGCTTGGGCGGCTCGGTGGTCTCCGCCACATCGGCCAGGCATGGAAGGTAGATGCGGAACGTCGTACCCTCGCCGCGCTGACTCCTGACTCTGAGGTCGCCCTGGTGCTGCTGGACGATGCCGTACACGGCCGCCAGGCTCAAGCCCGTTCCCTGCCCGACATCCTTCGTGGTGAAAAATGGCTCGAAGAGGTGCTGCTGGACCTCCGCCGTCATGCCGTAGCCGGTGTCGCTCACGGTCAGGAGCGCGTAGGGCCCGGCCGGCAGGTCAGGGGCCAGCGCGTTCTGCTCCAGGGTCACGGCGGCCGTCTCGATCGTCAGCCGCCCGCCTTCAGGCATCGCGTCGCGGGCGTTGACGGCCAGGTTCATCAGCACCTCCTCGAGCTGGGCAGAGTCGGCCTTCACCGCCAAGGGCGAGGGCAAAACGACGGCGCACAGCTCGACGTTGTCGCCGAGCAAGCTGCGGAGCACCTTGGCATAGTCCACGATGAGGGCGTTCAGGTCGATGACCCTGGGCGAGTTGATCTCTCTGTGGCTGAAGGCCAGGAGCTGGCGGGTCAGCGCGCCGGCCCGCTCGCCGGCCGTGAGGATAGCGAGGAGCGGAGCGTGCAACGCGTCTGCGGGGGCCAGTCTGTTGAGGGCCTGCTGCGCATAGCCGTTGATGACGGTGAGCAGGTTGTTGAACTCGTGGGCCACGCCGCCCGCGAGCCGGCCGACGGCATCCATCTTCTGCAGCTGCCGCAGGGCCTCGGCCGCCCGAAGACGTTCGCTGGTGTCGCGGAACACCAGGACGGTCCCAATGACGTTTCCCGCTTTGTCCTTGATCGGGCACGCTGAGTCGGCGATTTGGCGCTCGCTCCCGTCGCGACAGACGAGAATGGTGTCCGCGGCCAGCTCCATGCCGTTGCCGTCCCGGAGAATCGTCGCCACCTGGCTCGGGAGCGACTCGCGGGTGCGGCCGTCTCGGAGCGGGAACACCGTGTCGACGTCCTTGCCCATAGCCTCTTCGGCGCTCCACCCCGTCAGGTCCTCCGCGACGCGGTTCATGAACGTGATCTTCCGCGAGCTGTCCGTGGCCAGGATAGCCTCGCCGATGCTGCCGAGCGTCGTGGTCAACCACTCCTCGCTCTCCCGCAAGCGGCGGTCGAGCTCATGCTTGTGCATGGCCGTCTGGATCACCGCGTTGACGGTGGTCTCGGCGAAGGGCTTGACGATGTACCCGAGCGGGTCCGCCGCCTTGGCGCGTTGCAAGGTCGAGTCATCGGCGTGCGCAGTCAGGAAAATGACCGGCAGCCGGAAGTTTGTCCGGATCTGCCGGGCCGCTTCGATGCCGTCCATGTCGCCCTTGAGGCGAATGTCCATGAGGACCAGGTCCGGGCGCGCCGTGGGAATCTTTCTCAAGGCTTCAGCGCCGGTGGACGCGACCGAAACGACCTCGTGACCGAGACCCGCGAGGCAGTCCTCGATGTCCTCACGGACGAGGATTTCGTCTTCGACGACCAGGATTCTAGACTTGGGCATGAGGAGATTCCCCTCTGACCGCGGATGCTTGGTCCGGCGGGGCGTTTTGTCGAGCGAATCGAATCTCGATCGAGGTCCCACCGGCGGTTTGACACTGGACGACGCCGCCGAGCTGCTCGACCAGGGCTCGGATCAGGCGCCAGCCCAAGGAGCTCGTGCGGTCGAGATCGACGTCTGCGGGCACGCCGACGCCATCGTCCCGGACGACGAGGCAGAGCTCTTCCTCTCCCTCGGCGTGGAAGCCGATGTAAACGGTGCCAGAGTGACCGACCGGGAAGGCGTGCTTCAGGCAGTTCGACATCAACTCGTTGAGGATCAGACCGCACGGCACGGCATAGTCCAAGCTCAGCGACAGGTCGTCGATGTCGAGCCTGACGCGGACGCTCCGAGCCGGGAGCGCGTAAGAAGTGAGGATGTTGTTCGTCAGGTCGCGGACGTATTCGCCGAAGCTCACCCGGGCCAGGTCGCGCGCCCGGTAGAGCTTGTCGTGGATCAGGGCCATCGACGCAACCCGATTCTGGCACTCGCGCAGGGCCTCGCTGAACGCCGGGTCCTGCACGGCGCGGCTCTGCATGCGCAGCAGGCTGGTGATGATCTGGAGGTTGTTCTTGACGCGGTGGTGGATCTCCTGGAGCAGTACTTCCTTCTCACGAGAATGCCGGACCGCCTCCTCGGCGTTCCGGCGCTGAGCGATCTCGGCCTGGAGCGCGTCGTTCAACCGCTGCAGGTCGCGCCGTTTACGGTTCAGGTCGACGAAGACCGCCACCTTGGATCTCAAGATCTCCGGCACGACGGGGACTTCGACGTAATCGACGGCCCCCACTCGGTAGCCCTTCAGTAGGTCGAGCGTCGTGGGTTGGGCGCCCGTGACGAAGACGATCGGCGTCTTCTCGAACCGGGGATGCTGGTGAATCAAGCTCGCCGTCTCGAACCCATCCATGTCCGGCATATTCACGTCCAACAGGATGACGGCGAAGTCCTCGTCCATGAGCCTCTGCAAGGCCTCGCGGCCCGACCGGGCCGTGACCAGCCTCTCCCCCAGCTCGCGCAGGATGACCTCGTGGCTGAGCAGCTGGCTCGGCTGGTCGTCGACCACAAGGATTCCGACCTTGTCGTGGTCACCCATGCCGCTTGCCATCGCTAGCGACGGAGCCACATCCGGAGCGCCGACCGCAGATGGTCGGTGTTCACGGGTTTGGCCAGGTAGTCGGAGGCGCCCGCCTCGAGGCACTTCGCGCGGTCTCCGGACATGGCCTTGGCGGTCAGGGCGATGATGGGCAGCCGTCTGAAGGCGGGGTTCTCCCGGATGATCCGCATCGTCTGATAGCCGTCCATCTCGGGCATCATGATGTCCATCAGGACGGCCGCGATGTTCGGCGTTTGCTCGAGCCGGGCGATCGCCTCGCGCCCCGTGCTCGCGCTCAGGACCTTGATCCCGTGCCGCTCCAGGACGCTGCTGAGCGCGAAGATGTTGCGCACGTCGTCGTCGGCCACGAGCACCTGCAGGCCCGCCAGCCCCTGGTCGGAGGCGCGCAACTGCTCCAACAGCCGCTGCTTCGCTGGCGGCAGGTCGGTCACGACTCGGTGGAGGAAGAGCGCCGTCTCGTCCAGCAGCCGCTCCGGCGATTCGACCCCCTTGAGGACGACGCTCTTGGCCAGCCGCTGGAGCTGCGCGTCTTCCTCGGCGGACAGCTCCCTACCGGTGTAGACCACGATCGGCAGGCCCCGGAGCGCGGGGTTCTCGTGGATCTGCTCGAGCAACGCGAATCCCGACATGTCCGGCAGGCGGAGGTCGACGACGGCACAGTCGAAGCCGTGCTCTCCGAGGGCCTCGAGGGCGGCGACGCCTGTGTCGAAAACGGAGATCTCGATGTCGTCGTGGGCCAGTAGCTCGACGATGCTCACCCGGGCGGCCGCATCGTCTTCCACGACCAGGAGCCGCTTGCGCCGGGCGACGCAGTACTCCTTGATCCGGGCCAGGCTGGCCTTCAAGGCATCGGTCGTCGGGGACTTGGTCACGAACGTGAAGGCGCCGCGCGTGAGACCGTGCTGCTGGTCCTCTTCGAGGGTAACGATCTGTACCGGGACGTGCCGCGTGGCCGGATCGTCCTTCAGCTGGCACAGCACCGCCCACCCGTGCATGTCGGGCAGGTTGATATCGAGCGAGATGGCGGTCGGCCGATAGTCGCGGGCGAGGGTGAGAGCCTCGGCGCCTCTGGTGGCTCGGACGACCTGGAAGCCCTGCTCGTGGGCCAGGTCGGCCAGGACGGTGGCATAGACCGGATCGTCCTCGACGACAAGCAGGAGGGCGCGTCCGGGTTCCAGCTCGGCACGGTCGTCCGCGATCGGCTGCGGTGCGTCGCCGAGGGTTTGCTGGTTGACCGCCACGGGCGTTGTCCGCGGCATTTCCGTGATGGCGCTCACCGAACCGGAGTACTTGAGGGGCAGATAGAGGGTAAACGTGCTCCCGGCGCCTGGCGCGCTGCGCAGGTGGATCTCTCCGCCCAGCAGGGCGGCCAGTTCGCGGCAGATGGCGAGCCCCAGGCCCGTCCCGCCGTACTTGCGGCCGGTGCCGGCCTCAGCCTGCTGGAAGGCCTCGAAAATGATCCTCTGCTTGTCCGGGGCGATGCCGATCCCGGCGTCGGTAACTTCGAAGGCCACGACCGACGACGTCGCCCGGAGGATCTTGTTCTCCGGGTGCCAGCCCTGCGCGGCCGGCCTCACGTTGAGGCTGACGCTCCCGTGCTCGGTGAACTTGAAGGCATTGGACAGGAGATTCTTGAGCACCTGGAGCAGGCGCTTGGAATCCGTGAACATATTGGAGTCGAGGCACGGGTCCAGCGTGATCTGGAAGCCGAGCTTGCGGCGCTCCGCCTCGAGCCGGAATGTGCGCTCCACCGTGGCGCTCAGGGCTGCAAACGATACGTGGTCGACGTCGACCGTGACGGTGCCGGACTCGATCTTGGAGAGGTCGAGAATGTCGCTGATGAGGTTCATGAGATCGACGCCTGCCGCGTGGATCATGTTCGCAAACTCGACCTGCTTGTCCGTCAGGTTCCGCGGGGCGTTCTCGGCGAGCTGCTGGCCGAGGATGAGGATGCTGTTCAGCGGTGTGCGCAGCTCGTGCGACATGTTGGCCAGGAATTCCGACTTGTACCGGGACGTCATCGCAAGCTCGGACGCCTTGTCTTCCAGCGCCAGGCGGGCCTGCTCGATCTCGGCGTTCTTGCGCTCGACCTCGGCGTTCTGCTCCACGAGCTCGGCGGCCTTCTTCTCCAGCTGCTCGTTGGTCGCTTGCAGCTCGGTCTGCCGGGTCTGGAGCTCCGCGGCCAGGTCCTGCGACTGCTCGAGGAGGCCCTCCGTCTGCATGGTGGTTTCGATGGTGTTGAGCACGATGCCGATACTGGAGGTCAGCTGCTCGAGAAACGCCGTGTGCAACGGGGTGAAATCGCGCAGTGAGGCCAGCTCGATCACCGCCTTCACCTTGTCCTCGAAGAGCACGGGGAGCACGATGACGCTTCGTGGCACGGCCTCGAACAGTCCGGAGCTGATCGGGGTGGCCGACGCCGGCAGGTTCGTGACCAGACTGCGGGCTCGGTCGACGGCGCACTGCCCGACCAGACCCTCGCCCAGCGCGAGCGTGTCCTTATGTGATCGGGACGCGTGGTCGGCGAACGAGGCGACGAGGTGCAGAGAGGACACCCCTTCGCTGGTCCGCATGTGGTACACGACGCCCTGCTGAGCGTTCACTAGCTTTGCGAGCTCTGACAGGAGCAGGCGTCCCACCGCGGCCAGGTCGCGCTGGCCCTGGAGGAGGCTGGCGAACCTGGCCAGGTTGCTCTTGAGCCAGTCCTGCTCGTTGGTGCGCTCAGTGGTGAGCCGGAGGTTGTCGATCATCGTATTGATGTGGTCCTTCAGCTCGGCCACTTCACCTCTCGCGTCGACCTGGATCGACCGGGTCAAGTCGCCCTGGGTGACGGCGGTGGCGACCTCCGCGATGGCCCGCACCTGTGTCGTCAGGTTGGCGGCTAGCTGGTTGACGTTGCCCGTCAGGTCCCTCCACGTCCCTGACGCGCCCGGCACGCTCGCCTGATTGCCCAGGCGACCCTCCACCCCCACCTCGTGAGCCACGTTGGAGACCTGGGCGGCGAAGGTGGCCAACGTGTCCGTCATGCTGTTGATCGTCTCGCCCAGAGCGGCCACCTCACCCTTGGCCCACACGGTCAGCTTCTGCTTGAGGTCGCCGTGGGCCACCGCCGTCACCACCTTGACGATGCCGCGCACCTGCTCTGTCAGGTTGGACGCCATGACGTTGACGTTGTCGGTGAGGTCTTTCCACGTCCCGGCCACCCCCAGCACCTGCGCCTGCCCGCCGAGCTTGCCGTCCGTGCCCACCTCGCGCGCCACCCGCGTCACCTCCGAGGCAAAGGCGTTGAGCTGGTCGACCATCGTGTTGATGGTGTTCTTCAGCTCGAGGATCTCGCCCTTCACGTCGACGGTGATCTTGCGCGACAGGTCGCCCCGGGCCACCGCGGTAGCCACCGCGGCGATGTTCCGGACCTGGGCGGTCAGGTTGCCCGCCATCGAGTTCACGTTGTCGGTCAGGTCCTTCCACGTCCCGGCCACCCCCGGCACCTGCGCCTGCCCGCCGAGCTTGCCGTCCGTGCCCACCTCGCGCGCGACTCGCGTCACCTCCCGGGCGAAGACGCCGAGCTGCGCGATCATCGAGTTAACGATCGTGGCCGACCGTAGGAATTCTCCCTCCAGCCGCCGGCCCTCCACGTCCAGCCGCACCGTCTGGGAGAGGTCGCCCTCGGCGACGGCCGCGATGGCGCGGGTGACTTCGGTCGTCGGCCAGATCAGGTCCTCCACGAGGGCGTTGACGGTAGCCTCCATCTCGGCCCAAGCCTGGCTCGGGCGGCCGAAAGTTACGCGCTGTCGAGTCTTGCCCTCTTTCCCGACGGCTCTGCCGAGCCGTCCAAGCTCGTCAGCGATCCGCGCGTTGCTGGATACGATGTCGTTGAATGCGTCTGCGATCTTGCCGCTGAGGCCCGACCACTCCACGGGGAGCCGGATGGAGAAATTGCCATCGCGGACCTGCTGGAGCGCCCGGAGCAGCGTGGGAAGCACGAGCGAGCTATCAACCGCGCCGTCTTCCGGCGTTGTCACGACGCGGTCGCGGTGATTTGCCATTGTCATACCTCTGCGTGGGACGTGGAGAGGAGATCGAGCCAGCCCAAGGCCTGGGCTTTGAGCACGAGCTGGACCGAGTTCTTCGCGCGGGTCTTGCCGAGGAGGATCGCGCGGAAGACCTCAACGGTCTTGGGGCTGATCTGAAGCCGGCCGGCGATCTCCCGGGAGGTGCAGCCCTCCGCGATCAGCAGGAGGACCTCGCGCTCGCGGGACGTCAGTCTTTGGTCCCGTGGTAGCGGCTCGCCAGGCGTAGCCACGACAGCGCTCCAGCGCAAGACTCGGGCCGGACGGCAACTCTTAGCGTAGGGGATGTCTTAAGTAGGTTCCCTTAAAGGACTTCCCTGGCTTATTCCCTGGCTTGAAGGACTTCCCTGGCTTGCCGCCTCCGGTTGTCTGGGCCACCACTCGCGCCAACCAGGCACCCGTTCGAGCATCCCGTGCCAGATCCGGCGAAGCCTCTTGACTGAAGGGGCAGGCCCTTGGGTCAGCCTCGTCTCGAAGGACGACAGGCCCCGCCAGCTACCCCGACGGACCAGAAGGGTTCCCGGAAGCCCACTGGACGCGCGACGCTAGCCCGGGCGGGCCATGTCCGGGGGCCGGACCCAGCGGTCGTACTGCGGCCGCGAAGTTCGCGAAGACTTATCCCGGCCGCGCGTTCGGCACCGCCGAGTCGAACATGCTCGGCGCCGGCGCCGGCCTGGCGCTCACCGGCCTGGGCGGCCCTCGAGCGCGCGACTCAGGGTTTCACTTTCGCTACAGCCTCACCAGGTCCAGCCGTACGTCTGGAGATCGCCATGAGTCGCCTCTCTCGTCTGGGCTAGAACCGTCACCACGACGGCGGTGACAATCCGCATTCGGCGATCTTCGAGAGCAGCGTCTTGTAACTGACCTTGAGAATGCGCGACGCCTCGGCGCGGTTCCACTGCCACGCGTTCGAGCACCCCCGTGAGGGCCTTCCGCTCGGCTTCTCGCGCGCTCCGGCGCGCGATCTCCTTCAAGCTCTCGGAGAGCATTGGGGCGGGCCCGGGCGTCGCGGCGCGTCCGTTCCGACCACGTGCGACACGCTCCTCGAACTCCTGCTCACCGTCCGTGAGCACGACCATGCGTCGAATCACGTTCTCCAGCTCTCGGACATTGCCCGCCCACGAGTGCTCCATGAGGCGGGCCATCGTCTCGGGCGAAAGCTGCTTGTTGCGACCGTACTGCTCGTTGAACCTGGACAGGAACCACGACGCCAGGAGGGCAATCTCCTCCTTCCGCTCCCGAAGCGGTGTTTCCTTTCAGTCGTCGGAGCCTGTGGTTCGAGGCCCGGTTCGCGGAGATTGGACGCGCTCCCGCCGCCAGGGCAAGGACAAAGGCAGCCGGCGCTCATGGGCGGCGGGGCGGGCGGCGGCTCCATCGGGCCACCCAATAGACGGCCAGCACCACCAAGATGATCAGTAGCAGCGCGCCCAACGCTTGAATCAGTCCGCGCGGCATCACGTCTCCGCCGTGACTCCGACTGCCCTTCCGGCGAGACGGGGAGCCTGCACCAAGACCCGCCGATACTGACCTCCCTCTGCCCAGAGATACGCCCTCACTGCCCCAGTACCCGCTCACACCGTAGCGTTTGACGACGAGATCTTCGACCCGGTGAAACCCGGCATCGACGGGGGAAAATCGCTGAGGCGATCCTGAGTGGCTCCCGGACGCGCGACGTTAGCTCGGGCGAACCATGTCCGCTGCCCGCACCCAGCGGTCGTACTGCTCGGCGGTCACGTCGCCCGTGGCGAGGGCCGCGTCGCGCAGCGTGAGCCCTTCCACGTGGGCCTTCTTGGCGATCGCCGCCGCGCGGTCGTAGCCGATGTGCGGGGCAAGCGCGGTCACGAGCATGAGCGAGCGCTCGACGAGCTCGGCGATGCGCGCCCGATTCGCCTCGATCCCCTCCACGCAGAACTCGCGGAACCGCGCGCACGCATCGGTCAGGAGCCCCACCGAGTGCAAGAAGTTGAAGATGATGACGGGCTTGAAGACGTTCAGCTCGAAATTGCCCTGCGAACCGGCCACGGCGATCGCCGTGTCGTTGCCGATCACCTGGACCGCGACCATCGTGATCGCCTCGGCCTGGGTCGGGTTGACCTTGCCCGGCATGATCGAGGAGCCCGGCTCGTTCTCCGGCAGGCGGAGCTCGCCGAGGCCGCTCCGCGGGCCCGAGCCCAGCCAGCGAAGGTCGTTGGCGATCTTCATCAGCGAGCCAGCGAGCGTGCGGAGCGCGCCGCTCG